>Ga0326597_10005220_pt1 | contig 18062 bp, 15 predicted proteins | sample RVTome_12_FD_203789 | JGI IMG/M metagenome (GOLD analysis project Ga0326597, IMG submission 203789) | Soil microbial communities from uranium-contaminated site in the Upper Colorado River Basin, Wyoming, United States - RVT100D185 | ecosystem: Environmental > Terrestrial > Soil > Contaminated >... | reverse complement strand
CGCGCTCGGCATGCTTCTATCCGCCGGTCTCACCCTGTTGTTCGTCCCCGCCTTCCTGTCTTTCCACCGGTCGACCGGTCGGGACAGGTCTCCGCGCCTGCCTCGATTGGCAGAGCTCGTCGAGCGGCGATCGACCGCTATCCTTTGGACCGCGGGCGCGCTCACCATGGCTTCACTGCTGGTGTTGCCGCGACTCGTGGTGATCGCTAGCCTCGAGAAAATTCAGCCGCACACCGAGGGCTCGGCAATCGAGGACGAGCTCGAGGAACGATTCCAGCTCGAGAAGAACGTGATGCTGGTTTTGGCGCAAGGGCGTGAGCTCGACCCGGTTCTCGAAAAGCATCGGACCCTCGAGCGCGAGCTCATGGCACGTGGGGAGACTGTGTCCTTCAGCAGTCCCCTGGTCTTCCTGCCGCCGTCGAGCGAGCAGGAGGCGGTGAGCGAGGTGATCGAGAGCGCGGGTTTGACCGAGGGCATCGTTTCACCGCGATTCGACAAGGCGGCGAAGGCGGCGGGGTTCCGCCCGAGTGTGTTCCGGGCCTTCGAGGAACGACTCTCGGTGCTCTTCGATCCCGGGGAGCGGATTACGTTCGACGGGTTGCTGCAGCATGGGCTCGGTCCCGTGGTGTCACGCTTCGTCGTGCGCGAAGACGCGGGGTACCTGGCGGCGACGTACCTCTATCCAGAGACCGAATCCGACGTCTCGAGATTGGCGGGTGTGGTGGCCGCCATCGATCCGTCGTTTCTCGTGACCGGGCAGGCGCTGGTGAATGGCGAGCTCCGGGCGAGCTTGCTTCCTCAGTTTCTCAAAGGCATCGCCATTGGTTCGGTCGCGGTCATCTTGCTGATTTATGGTGATTTTCGCTCGGTGCGGCTGACGTTGTTATGTCTTCTCCCCACGGTTCTCGGGCTACTTTGGAGCGCGGGCCTTTTTGCCGTCGCCGGGATCGAGCTCGATCTTTTCAGCATCTTCGGCATCGTCATGGCCATCGGGATCGGTGTCGACTACGGAGTCCACATCGTGCATCGATTGCAGTCCAAAGACGGCCGAAAGCTCAGCGAGTTCTTGCCCTGGACCGGAGCCGCCATCGCTCTCGCCGCGGTGACGACGATGATCGGCTTCGGGACGTTGGCGTTTTGCAGCTATCAGCCGCTCGCGAGACTCGGCGTGGTGGTGGCGACCAACGTCATGTTCGCAGCCTTCGCGTCGCTTCTGGTCTTGCCTGCCCTCCTCGGAGAACGAAGAAGTTGAGAATCTGCGGATTGGTAGCGGCGTTCAACGAAGAGTCGACGATCGTCGACGTCCTTCAGGGTGCGCGGCGGTTTCTAGGAGACATCGTCGTCGTCGACGACGGCTCCCAGGACCAGACGGCCGCGGTGGCAGAGCGGGCTGGCGCTCGAGTGATTCGTCATCGAGCGAACGAAGGCAAAGGAGTCGCCGTTCGCACCGGGCTCTCCTTCGTTCTGGGGCAAGACTTCACCCACGTGCTCTTCATCGATGCGGACCTGCAGCACAACCCCTCCGACATCGGGCTGCTTATCGAGAAAGCCAGAGACGGCGTGGGAGACTTCGTCTTGGCGGAAAGGGTTTTCAACAAAGAGAGCATGCCGAGATCCCGTTACTATGCCAACACCATCGGGAGTCGAGTCATGTCCAAGTTGACGGGCACACCCATCCGCGACAGCCAGAGCGGGTTCCGCCTGATCCGAAGCGACCTCCTGAGGCCTTTGACTCTGACGGCGCGACGATATGAGATCGAGGCCGAGATCCTGGTGAAGCTCGTCAGGCGCGGCGCGAAGATCGAGCGCGTGGCAGTGGCGAGCACCTATCGTGGAGCGAGGAGTAAGATGAGACCCATCCGGGACGTTTTCCGGATCTGCATGTTGACGATGCGCTATCGCTTTTTCTGCCGCGCCTGACGTCGAGCCGCCGGAGTCGGAGACGAAGGATCATGACCCCCCCGCCCCCCCAACGCGCTCGCGAGCTCGAACAGGTTGGCAAAGTGCGTTGGGCGGAGCATGCCCTCAATAACGGGCTCATTTTCAGCGCCACCTATCATGGCGTGAGCCGCTTGCCCCTGGGTATAAGCTACGGTATCGGCACGATGGGGACGTGGCTCGCGTCGAAGACGATGCGTCGTGTGACCTCGGCGCTTGTCGACAATCTGCGCCAGGTCCTCCCCGAGCTCGACGAACGAAAGCTCGGAGCGCTTGCCGTTCTGACCTATCGCAGTTACGCCTACGACACCATCGACTTCATCCGGAGCCTCTCGACTCCGCCCGACGCACTCGCTTGCAAAATCGTCGACCTGGATCGCGGGATCTTCGATCGCCTGCTGGCCGAGGGGAAGGGCATCCTCCTGGTGGCTGCCCATTTCGGCAGCTGGGAGCTCGGCGCCGTGATCCTGCGAAAGGTGTTGGGCTACCCACTGACGATGGTGGCCATGGCCGAGCCGAGCGAGGGCGTGAACCGCATCCGCAGAGACATGAGGGCTTCCTTGGGCGTCGAGCTCCTGGAAGTGAGACAGAACATCGATACGCCGTTGCAGATACGGCGACGCCTGGCAGAGAACCGCATCGTCGCCATGCTGCTCGACCGTCACCTTGGACGGGATCGCATCGCCGTCGAATTCTGCGGCCGGGAGGCCCACTTCTTGAAGACGCCGTCGTTGATGAGCTACCTCAGCGGCGCTCCCATGCTTCCCGCTTGGATCGTCCGGCATCCCGACGGTCGCTTTCGATGTCTCTTCGATGAGCCGGTATGGGCGACGCGAGGGGGCGACCGCGAGGCCACGTTGCAGAGCGCCACTCAGGCGATCGCGGATAGGCTCGCGGCGAGAATTCGACAGTACCCGCACCTCTGGTATCAGTTCTATCCGTTCTGGAAGTCGCAGCCGTTAGCGGAGACATAGACCCGTTCCCCTCACCAGGGACGGCGAACCCCGTGCACCAGGACATTCTTGAAAGGAGTCCGCCCTCCCATCTCTTGAACGCGAGTCTCGAATCCCAGGCTCGCGATCCGCTGCTCCCAGTCAGAAGCGCTGCGATAGTGAAAGCGCTGTCGCCAGCGGCCGCGAAGGGTTGCGCGCAGCGTTTCCGACCACCCAACTAGCTCCGCCGCAGCGCCAGTAACTTCTCATATTCGAGACCTCCCACGACTGGGGGCTCGACCCCCACCTCGTCGCGCCAGAACCGGGTGTCGCCGAGAATCTCGTGGGTCGCGCGCAGCTGTCCGTCGAGAGAGAAGAGCACACCGCCGGGACGAAGCCGGGGGCCAGAGCTCCCGGACACAGGTTCGGGTGGAAGCGGCGAGATCGACGTCGAGCGCGTTGCGCCGGCGCCTCGAGAAACCCCCCGCACGCGGCTTCGGCTCCTTCACCGGACTCGGATGGGTCAGTCCCTTCCCGGCGCCTCGCCGTCCTCTCTGAGAGCGTGGCCGTGCAGCCGGCACCCGAGGCGGACTTCCTTCACGGATTTCGTCCTCAGGAGCGATGGGCGCCGTTGCGGCTACTCTTGCCCTCGCTCCGCCACAAGGCGACCTTCCGCTCCTCTACCGCCCGCGCAATCCTCGCGCAACATTTCTGTACCAGCTTCTCGAGGCCCACTACGATGACGTCAAGGCTCAGTGGGAAGACCGCTTCCAGAAAGCGTATGGCTACTGGCGAGGTTTCCTCGACAACGTGGTCGCGCGTTACCTTGACTGCGGGGTTCCAGAGGCAGGTTTCCCCCGGATCGTTTGCGAGACCTGCCGGGCCGAATTCTTACTTTGCATGTCCTGCAAAGTCAGAAGTCTCTGCCCTTCATGCGATGCCAAGCGCGCCGCCGCTTTCGCCGCCTTTCTCAAAGAGGAGCTCTTAGAAGACGTCGGCCACGCAGTGTGGAGTTTCTCCATTCCCAAAATGCTTCGCCCTTACTTCCTCTTCCGGCGCGAGCTCCTCACCGAGCTTGCCCGAGCCGCTTTCGAAACCGTTCAGGAGCTCTTGGCCGCCGCCGTCGATGACGATGGCGCTCGTGTGGGCATGGTCGTCGCCATCCAGACCTTTTCCGACAACTTGAAGTGGAACCCACACCTCACTGCCTCGTCACCAGAGGAGTCTGGAACCAAAAGGGACATCGGATTCCCGTTCCCTACATCAACACCCACACCGCGGAAATTCTTTTTCGGGAAAAGGTCTTTCGACTCCTCCAACAACCAAGGCTTCTCTCGGACGAGCGCATTCACCTCCTGCGTTCCTGGCGCCAAAGCGGCTTTAGCATCGATAACGATCTCTACCTCTATCCCTCCGATACCCAGGCTCTCGAAACCCTCTGCCGATACATCGTTCGATGCCCCGTCTCTCTTCAAAGACTTCACTACAACACAAAAAGCAAATTCGTCCTCTATCAGCCCAGATCCAAAAATAGAAAAGCCGAGCTCCTCAGCCCTCTCGAGTTTGTCGCCCGCGTGCTCATCCACATCCCCCAGCCGAACCAACATTCGATCTTGTACTACGGTGCCTACGCCCGGCGTGGAACCAAAAATTCTCGAGAGAGACAATCCCCGGGCGCCGCCGACCCCGACGCCACCGAGAGGAAAATCCTTCGGAAACGATGGGCCAACTTAATCCGACGTGTGTTCAAAACCGACCCGTTGATTTGCAAAAACTGCGGCGGCAAAATGCGCGTCGTTTCTTTCATCACCGAACCCAACGTCATCGCTCAGATCTTGAATCATCTCCAAGAACTCAAGAGTAGGGACCCTCCGATTCCGTCTGACTCCCCGCCGCGGGTCTAGCGTTTGGCGCTGGGCACCATTCAGACGTTTTTCCAATGAGACCCGTGTGCTCCCAGCACCTTCTCTCCGCTACGCCGCCTGGGCTCACTTGTCGGACGCTGCTCGTTCATCAGGACCCGCGCCCCTCGCAACCTGGTTGCGTGCCTCGTCACGGGGAATTCCCTTGGTTTCCACCCAGCCACCTGGATCTAATTTCCTAAGTTTTTTACTCCGCGGAAGTCGTCAAGCCGGGAGCTCTGAACGCTCACGATCCGACCGGGCCGTACAACTATTTCAACCCGTGGTGGCATCCCTTCTACCGGCGTGGTGACCTCCACTCCCTGCAGTCGGTGACCAAGACGGTTACGTCCGTCGTGATAGGCGTCGCCACGGCACTAAGGGACTTCCCGTCCCTGGACACGCCGGTGCTGTCGTTCTTCGACCCGTCCAAGGTAGCCAATGTCGACGACCGCAAACGACGCCTTACCATCCGCCATCTCCTGACGATGACGGCTGGCATGGACTGGAACGAAGACCTGCCGTACGCCGATCCGAACAACTCGGCCAGCATCATGGAGGCGAGCTTTGACTGGGTCGACTATGCCATCGGCCGGCCCATGGCGGGCGAGCCCGGGACCGAGTTCAGGTATAACAGCGGCGCCACGCAGCTGCTTGCGCATATCTTCAGAGTGGCGACTGGCAAGGACATCGAAGAGTACGCCCAGCGGCACCTGTTCGCGCCGCTCGGCATCGAGCAGTACTTCTGGAAGCGCAGTCCCTCGGGCCTCACGGACACGGAGGGACGTCTCTACCTGCGGAGCCGCGATCTGGCGAAGATCGGCTATCTGTTCTTGAAGAACGGCGTCTGGGAGGGTAAACCGCTCGTCCAGCCCGAATGGGTGACGGCCTCCGTCACCCCGAGTACCACCGTGTCGTCCGATGGCGTGAAGTACGGATACAAGTGGTGGCTGATTCCCTACGGCAAGGACGACGGGCGATTGGCATGGGCAGGCTCGGGCTTTGGGGGACAGCGTCCGATCCTCTTTCCGGACTACGACCTGATCGTCGTGTTGACCGGATGGAACATCCTTTCGGACAGGCCCGCTCTCTCTGCGCGAGTCGCGGTGGACCGCATCCTCGCTGCGGTGAGCGATCGACACCCATGAAGCTGACGAAGCCCGCGACGCTCTGAGCTGACGCAGGCTTCGCAGCCATCCAAACGGATTAATTTTTCGAAAGCCAGAAGCCGGGGTCCGTTTCCCTCACCGCACGCGACACGTAGCTCATGTCGGGATCGAGGCGAAAACGCTGGGTCACTGCCTCGGTCAGGAACTCGTTGAATTTCTGCATCGCTTCCTGCTCCTGCGGTGTCATCGCCTTCATCGTCGCCATGAGGTCTGACGCGTACTTGTCGAACTCCCCGAAAGAGGCGGTCGAGCTGAAGACGAGATAGGTGGGGCCGGGAAGCCCGGCGACGACCTCGTAGACGCGGTAGGCGGTGTTGGGCGCCGCCTTTCCGGCGGCGGCGCCGTAGGCCTTTGCCGCCGCTTCGAAGGCCGCTTCACCCCCGGGCCGCACGCGGAACGTCGTGATCTCGTAGAACCGCTGCTTGCCGGCGTCGGGAAAGGCGCCGTGGCTGAGGTCCTTGCGGCCCATCGCGTGGATCGTGCGGAGCGCATCGAGATGCTCGGCATCCGCCTGGGCCAGTCGGGCGAGCTCCGCGGAAAGCGCCCGATCCTCACTCTCCATCTTGAAAGAGTTTCCTATGGCGGCGTTGGACTCGAAAGGCGAAATGAACCAGGCCTCGGGTGGGCCCGTGAGCGCCTCGAGAGCGATGTACGAATTGGGGCTCTTTGCCCTCTCATAGGCCGCCGGCCATCCCGATTCGGTAATCCGGTGCGGGACGCCGTGGCCCAGCTTGATTCTCTCGATGTTGATGAGCAGCATGTTGGGCTGGCTAGTCGGAAGGCTCTGGGCGGCGGCGGTTGCCGCCCAGGCGAAAAGAGCGGTGCAAAACAATGCAAATCGCATCGATGCGCTCATGGTTTTCCTCCGTGGGCCGGGAGTCTTTCAAATCGACTGGCCGCCTGTCAAGGTGGAAAACAGATCCCGAGGTTCAGGGAGCTTCGTAACGACGTTTCCCGAGACGTCGGTGAGACGGAAGTCTCTTCCCTGGAAGCGATGGGTGCGTTTGGTGTGGTCGAGGCCCATGAGGTGGAGCACGGTGGCGTGGAGATCGCGCACGTCGATGGGATCGGAGGCGATGTTGTAGCCGAGCTCGGGAATGAACTTCGAGTTCGGGTCGTCCAGAAGAAAGCGTCCTTCTTCGTGAAGCATCATCACTGCGAGGCTCACGATGGGCTTCGTCATCGACGCGATGCGAAAAATCGAGTCCTCGCGCAGCTCGCGGCCTTCCTCGATGTCCGCTTTTCCCACGGCCGAAAGGTGCACGATGTGACCCCGGCGGGCGACGAGGCTCACGGCGCCCGCGATTCGTCCCTTCTCGACCTCGGCGAGCGCGTACGCTTTGATGCGCGAGAGTCTCTCGGAAGAGAGCCCGACTTCTTCCGGGCGAGCCTCTCCGGCGCCCGACGCGAGCGCCGGAACGAGAGCGAGGAGGAGGACGAACGGCCGGAGTCGTTTCATCGCGCGAGGATACCACGCGACTCGGGCGGGCTCGACGCCCGTCAGCCTGGCCTGAAGGCCCTGGAGGTCGTAGGTGAACCGCTCGTGGTCGATGCCGAAGAGATGGACCGTTATTTTTTCTTGACCAGTTTCCGCTTGCTGGCGCTTGACAAGCCGGTCGAAGGCCGCCGCTTCGCCGGTTGACCTCTCGTGACCGCTGCAGCAATCGACATCCGCTGCGGTCGCTGTCCCAGGACAATTCGGGGCCTTTGTGGGAGGCCCTCAATTCCCATTCTGAGACTGCCGCCCAACGCTTTTGCCGCGGCCTCAAGTTGATCTACCTGCGACGAATGCGTCAGGTTGAGCAGGCGGTCAACCTGGGGCTGATGCCAACTGAGGCGACGCCCGAGATCGGATTTGCTTACCCCCAGCGACTGCATTGCGTTGTAGAGCTCAACCTTCGTGCTCATGAGAGGCGACAGCTCCGCGGCGTGACCCGACACAGCCGACGGCGCCGGCAATGGTCGCCGCGCCCGGATATAGCCATCCACAATGGTAGCTAATGCATCGCTGGCTCGTGCCAGCGCATCGGCTTCATCCTCGCCAAAGGTCTGTGCCTCCGGGAAGTCGGGGAACGTGACCATGACCGTTTCGTTGTCGTCCGGCTCTAGAACTACCGAATAGCGAACCATTGCACCACCTCCGCTTGACTTCACCTAGCGCTCAAGGACTATTGGCGCTCGTGAAGCCCGAGATCCTTCATGATCTTCTTCACCAGACCCGTCCCAAGCTCCCGATTGCTACCATGCATTGGGAGGACACTCATGCGTCCACCACGCCGAACCAACAGATGGCCACCATGGCCCGGCTCGAACGTGCACCCTTTCCGGGCGAGCCAGCGCTTGAGCTGGTGGCTGGTCACATCGCGATGATACAACAGAAGTGTTCTGAATGCAACATAACTGTTCGACTTCGGCGGGACGGACCGAGCCGCTGGGATGAGGCGATTTCCTAGAGGAGGAGGTCCCGCCCAGGGCGTCCCTCATGAACCGAGCGTCGATCCAGGCAGACGAAAGCCAGTCGTTAATTAAAGTAAGGCCTCGCACGACGACCCAGTTCAATTCCGACGGCTTGGTTCCGGCGTCTCTTCTCCGCTGGCACCCGGCGTGAACTTCGGTATCCTCGCGCAGATCGCCCTGATCCGCCGGAGGTGAGCGCGGGATTCTTCGATTATCTCGCCACCGTCACCCGCGGGGCGGATAGAGCCGGTGGTGCTGGATGACACCGAGCGCGGCCCAGGCTTCGGCCAGGTCCGGGTCGAGCGCAACCGCGGCCTCGAGCCGGTGCTTCGCATCCTCGAAGTAGCTCTGAGAGCGAGTATTGGGGAACTGAACGGCGCTGAAGCGCCCCTTCACGTAGGTTTCGTAGGCCTCCACGCGGGGGGTTCGCGAAGGGCTTGTCTCGGCCGCGGTCAGGCGAAGTTGTTCCACGAGCCGGGCTCGCAGGTCGAAGTCCGGAGGGCGCTCATAGGCTTCGACGGCAATCGCATCCAGACGATGCGGGTAATAGAATGACGAACACGCGATGACGCCCCGCAAGCTCTCTCATTACGAGATCCGAGAAGAGCTGAGCCGCGGCGGGATGGGCATCGTCTACCGCGCCCTCGACGTGAAGCTCGAGCGCGAGGTAGCGCTCAAGCTCCTTCCCCCGGATCTGGTGAAGAACGAGGTCCGCAAGCGGCGATTCATCCAGGAGGCGAAGGCGGCGGCGACCTTGAAGCACCCGAACATCGCCGTCATCTACGAGATCGACGATGCCGAGGACACCACGTTCATCGCCATGGAGCTGATCGAGGGTTCGAAGCTCTCCGACCTTCTCGCGAGGGAGCGGCCCTCCACCTCTCGAGCGACGGCGATGGCGATCGAGGTCCTCGAGGGGCTTTCGAGCGCCCACGAGAAGGGCATCGTCCACCGGGACTTGAAGCCCGCGAACCTCATGGTGACCGAAAACGGTCATATCAAGATCATCGACTTCGGTCTCGCGAAGCTCGTCGAGCGGGTGCCCTCTGTGAACGACGCCGATAGCGACGCGCAGACGAAGGTCAAGGGCGACACACAGGAAGGACAGGTCCTCGGGACCGTCGCCTACATGTCCCCCGAGCAGGCGCGGGGGGAGACCGTCGACAACCGGACCGACCTCTTCGCGTTCGGGATCGTCTTCTACGAGATGCTCACCGGAGAAACGCCCTTTCGGGGCTCGAGCGCTGTCGAGACGATGAGCGCCATCATCCACCAGCCGGCGTCCCCGGTTTCGCGCTCGGTGAAAGGACCTCTGGCCGAAGCGCTCTCGCGCATCGTGGAGCGGTGCCTGGAAAAAGATCCGGGAGATCGCTTCCAGACGGCCAAGGACCTTCTCTCCGAGGTGAGGCGAGTGAAGCGGGACTCGGAAAGCGGCGCCCGGGTCGCCGGCGGTTCGGCGGCCCTGGGAAAACGGAGTGTCCCCGGCTGGGCCGTCCTCGGGCTCGTCGCTTTCGCCGTCGGCGTCTTTTCCCTTTTGCACCTTCTGAGCGGGCCGGCGCCTCTCCCGCGCTTTACGCATCCTATTCAAGTGACGTCGGCGGTCGGTGTGGAGGAACGCCCCTCGTGGTCCCCTGACGGTCAGACTCTCGCCTACGAGTCGAACCAGGCGGGAAACTGGGACATCTGGGTGACGCAGGTAGGAAGCGGCCAGCACCTGAACCGAACCGAAGACCACGAGGGCGATGACAGGTATCCAAGCTGGTCTCCCGACGGGCGCGAGATCGCCTTCATCTCCCAGCGCGACGGCGGGGGAGGAGCCTACTTGATGTCTCCGCTGACAGGCTCTCCCCGCAAGTTGGCGGTCCTCGCCGAAGTGAGCCCGCAGTGGTCGTCGGATGGAACGCAATTGGCGTACGTCTTGCCCGTAGCGGGGCAAGGCTTTCAGGCGGAAGTCCTTTCTCTCGCATCGGGAGAGTCGCGGAGATTCCCTCTTCCCGGAAGCGGCAATTCGCGTTGGGACCTCACGTGGTCCCCTGATGGTCGATTTTTCGCCTATGCAGACGGGCCCGAGAACGCCCAGATCACACAGCTCTGGCTCCTTCGCTCTTCGGACGGCGAGGCAAGGGCGATCACGGACGGGAAGTGGAACGACCGAAGCCCGAGCTGGTCGAAGGACGGAAAGTATCTTTACTTCGTTTCGAACCGGGGCGGCGCCATGGATCTTTGGAGGCAGGAGATTGGGGACGGCGTCGCGATGGGAGAGCCCGAGCCCCTCACCACGGGAGTGGGTATGCGAACGGCCTTCTTCGCGCCGGATGGGACGAAGCTCGCTTACTCCCGCGGGCGTCTCGTGGGGAACCTCTGGCGGGTTCCCATCCGTGAAGATCGCCTCGCCACGTGGAGTGATGCCCAACAGCTCACGTTCGACGAAGCCCACGTGGAGTTGGCCGACGTCTCGCCCGACGGGACCCGCATCGTCTTGAGCTCGGACCGCGCCGGAAACCCCGACCTCTGGCTCATGCCCGCAGGGGGAGGGGAGTTGCAGCAGCTCACGACCGACCCCACGCCGGACTGGCTTCCGAGGTTTTCCCCCGATGGAAGTCGAGTCGCCTTCTACGCCTATCGCAGCGGGAACCGGGATCTCTGGGTGATGCCCGCGAGCGGAGGTCAGGCGAAGCAAATCACTCGGAACCCGGCTCAGGACTTTTGTCCCTCGTGGTCGCCGGATGGAACCTCGCTCGTCTTCTGGTCCATCCGGGATGGAAATGTGGACATCTACGCGATCGCAGTCGATGGAAGCGGCGAGACGCGTCTGACCGACGATCCGGCACTAGACTACTTCCCGGCGATCTCGCCGGATGGCGCCTGGATCGTGTTCTCGTCTTTCCGCGGTGGGAGCGGGGCCGTATGGCGCATGCCGCGCGAAGGTGGCGAGCCTCTACGACTCGCGCCCGGTGACCTGGTTTATCCGATCTGGTCGCGCGATGGAAGGGCCGTGTATTTCCTGGATCGAAACGATGTCTGGATCGTACCCGCCGAGGGCGGAGAGGTGCGGAAGCTGACCGACCTTTCGGGAAAGCGCGGATCCATGGCGAGGGAGTGCCTAGCCACCGACGGCAAATACCTCTACGTCACGTGGCTCGAAGACGCGGGCGACATCTGGGTGATGGACGTCGTCTACGAGTAGCATCCGATGGCGCTGTCCAAGAATGGGTATTTAGAGCGCGACGCTGTCCAAGAGAACTGGTCTTCCACTAGCGCCTTCCTTTTGGCCGCCGTGGGAAGTGCCGTCGGGATCGGCAACATCTGGAGATTTCCCTATCTTGTGGGGGAGAACGGCGGAAGCGCCTTCGTTCTCGTCTACGTGCTATCTCCAGGTAACCGCGTAGATGGCGGGTCACCTCGGAGACGGTGCCGTTCGAGACCGAGGCCCACCACGGGCACGAGGAACATCCAAGCGCCCGAAGTCGAAGTCCCCGACATCACGGGAGCGGACGCCGGCCTGTCGTCCACGCACAGCCCGGGCATTTCTGTTTGAGCCACTACCCTCTCCGTGCTATACACTTCGAGCGACGGGTGCGCTGACGACCATGTCAGATCTTCACACGGAAGAATCCTTCGGATATGCCCGATCGCCTTCGTGGGCTTGCTGGTGCCAAGGGTGAACGCAAACAGGCACCCCATTCGAGATCCACGGCTGGCCATATTCCCAAGCGAACTCGCGCAACCGCCGCAGGGCGAGGGGCGCCCTGCGCGACCGGGATACAAGCGTCAGGGCGGGTGTTTCCAGACAAACGCAGGAAGGAGAGCCTGGCATGGCACACAAGACCGAACGAAAGTTCAAACCGACCCTGCTTTGTGTTGTCCCGCCATTCTCGACGACCTCAGCTCCCGCGGGCGCCGCGTATCTTCTCGGATACCTGAAGGCGCACGGGTGCCACGATTTCGACTTCCTCGATCTGCGCCTCGGAATCCCGGACCTCTATTCGCCGACGTACAGGTACACCGGCGTCTTCGCGGAATCGTACGTCTTTGACATACCGGATCTCCCGCTCGTCCTGCGCCTGCTGAACGCCTTTGAAACAGGGCAATCCCTCGTTCCGGAGAGGTCGCCGTTATTCGACAAGTATTGCCTGCAGCGCGGCATCTCGCCGACGTATCTGGTTTCCTACCTGAGGTACACGCACGACTACCTGAGCGCGATGTTCCAGCGCCTTCCCGACCTGGCGTTCATAGGTTTCTCGGTGTGGACGACCAACTTTTTCACGACCTTGCTGGCGGCTGCGATCCTTAAGAAGCGGAAGAAGGCGCCCTTCGTCGTGGCAGGCGGCCCGCAGGTCACAGCCAGCGAAGCGAGCGCCGCCTTGGCCCTGCGGAGCGGGCTGTTCGACGTGGTGGTCCTCAGCGAAGGCGAAGAGACGCTCCTGGAAGTCTACAAGCAGTATTCGACCAGGGGCTCGGTCCCAAAGGGGACGGAGGGGACGGCCTACGTCGATTCTTCGGGGGCGCTGCAAAGGGTCGAACGTCCGCTGCTGCGCATGGGCGCCCTGCCGCCGCCGAGCTTCGCGGAGATGAATCTACAAGCTTACCAGGAGGACCCCGACTACCAGACACTCCCCTTCCAGTTCTCGCGTGGATGCACGGACAAATGCACCTTCTGCAGCGAGCGTGTGTTCTGGCGCGCCTATCGGCCGGATACGACAGACCACGCGATCGACCAGATCAAGCTGCTGCAACGTGACTATGGCGCGAACTTCTTGATCTTCTCCGACTCGTTGCTGAATGGGCACCAGCGGCGGCTGGTCGAGTTCGCCGAGCAGTTGCTGGCGCATTCGATCGCGATCTCATGGGCCGGCTTCATGCGCGCCGACATGGACCCCCAGACGGCTAATCTCCTGGCGCGGGCGGGATGCAACGACGTCTTCGTCGGCATCGAGTCCTTTTCAGACGAGACGCTGGAGCTCATGAAGAAGCGCCGCACCAAGGCCCAGAACGTCGAAGCGCTGGAGGCCTTCCTGGGCGCCGGCATCGGCGTGACGGCCGGCTTTGTGCCCGGCTTTCCGGGCGACACGCGTGAGTCGTTCGTCGCGAGCGTGATGGTTCTGAAGGAAGTGCAGGACAAGTACCCCGGCATGCTGGAGATCCACACCGAACCATTCCTGGTCCAGCCCAATGCCCCGCTGTACTCGAAGCTCTCGGAGATGAACCTCACGGCGAGGGGCTGGGAGGACGGGTACCTGGACTTGGCGCCGCGATTTCGCGACATCTCGGAGAGGGTCCTGTGCACCGTTGAGGGAGCGAGCCAGGGCATCGAGCGCCTGGGGCGATACCGGATCGTCCACACGATCAAGGTCGATGAACCCGGCCGCATCGGCTACACGTTCGACGAGGATGAAGACGACGTCCAGAGTTCCGTCATCTTCAACTTCGACCACGTCTACGGAGGCTGGCACACGGCCAAGAGGCTGTCGGACTCGGGACACCTATACGCGCTGCTGGTGAATGACGACGAGCGGAAGGCGTTGACGGACTCCCAGGACGAGCGCACTCCCGCGGGTTTGAGGCGCATCGCAGCGCTTCTCACCAAGGTCGAAGGCCGGCACCTCGTCCCTCCGACGAGAAAGCTCCCGCGTGTCGTCCGGAGCTGCTACCGCAACACGCTCGATCCCTTGGATCGCTACGCCGTGTCGCCTTTCGTGCTGGCCCGATCCATGGGCGCTCGGAAGCAAGTGCTGGTCGCGAACGTGGCTTCCGGCCGGTGGTTCCGGGAGAGCGCGGGGGTCGGCCGGCTCATCCGGTACGCGTACGGTCGAGCGCGTAGCCGGGAGCAACTCGCGCGATTGGCCGGCACGACGGCGAGGAAGGCGCAAGCCGCCCTGTTCGACAAGAGACTGTGCAACCTCTTGCACCGCGGGACGCTTGTCGTGTGCGATACCGTCAACGTCGCCAGGAACTCCCGCCGGGCCGTCCGCACTCTGGAGGTCGAGGAACGGCCGATTCTGCTCGACGTTCGCACGCCGGCCGCCACGTTCTCGAACCCCGACTCCCGCATGAGGTCCGGGTCCGCTCCCAGGAGCCTCCCGGGAAAATCGTTGGGCCGCCCGGCGTCCTCGTACCGCGCGTCGTGAGACGGCGCGAAGAGGTGGACGCGCCCTTCATTGGCATCGAAAACCAGCATCGAGTCCGGGAGCTCGAGCCCGCTGAAGTACAGGAAGTCATCGAGCTGGCGGAACGTGAAGCCCTCGGAGACCCCGTGGCGGGCCGGGACGAGGAGCACGCCTCCGCCGGAGCGCCGCAGCTCCGCCATCAACTTCTCCCGACGGGCGTCGTAGACCTCCTTCGGGTATTGCATTCGCGTCCAGTCGAAGAAACGCTGCTCGTGACTCGCAGGCGGGCTCTCCTGGGATGGTGACGCGCCCGCGGCTACGAGAGCGAGAAATGCCATCGATGTTCCGAGCACTCGAAAGACCTCCGGGCTCCATGAGACCATACGACGTTGCGCGAGAGCGTTCGTTCGCGGTATGAACCCGGCATGAGAACGGTGAGCGCCAAACCGCGCAAGGGAGAGGAGAGGGCGCGGAGCCTGGTCGACGATCTTCTCCTCCTCTTGTACATCGGGAAGCTCGGGATCAACTACGTCTTGGTGGGGCGGCCGATTCGGAAGAGGTTCCGGGAGCTTCAGCGAAGCGGCGGGAAGTTCTACGTGGACGAGACTCCGTCACCGAGGCCGAGGGGCTGACGCCGGTGAGATTCCGGCTTCGCGACGACATTCCGCGCGGGACGACGTTCGCCTACCGGAGCCCGCCGCGCTCCGGAAACGAGATCAACGGTCTCGGCGAGAGAGCTTCAAGGCGCGCTTCGCACGTCTTTCACAACGACGGCACGGACTCACTCCCCTGGGACGCTCTCGACCGGCTGTTCTCTTACGTCAGTAGCTGGAAAGCCGTCCTCTACATCATGAAGAACATCTGGAACCTGCGGAAGGCGACGGGGCCCGCGGCGGTGGTCCGGAGGGAGGTGGCGGACCCGGCGGCCATGACCCGGGAGATCAAGGATCGAGCGCGGGCGCTCGGCGCCGATCTCGTCGGCGTGACGGAGCTGAAGCCGGACCACGTCTACGCAGGCCACGAAGCCCCCTACCGGTTCGTCATCTCGATCGGGGTCCGGATGAACCGCGAGAAGATGCGAAACGTCCCCGACGACACGTCCGCGGGCGAGGTGATGCGGGTTTACGCGCGCATCGGTGCAATCGCTTCGACGCTCTCGGAGGAGATCCGTATGATGGGGTGGCCCGCGCGCGCGTACGGGAACCCGAACAGCGGCGACGTGCTCCATATCCCGATCGCCATCGACTGCGGCTTCGGCGAGCTCGGAAAGCACGGCTCGCTCATTTACGGATAGGCATTTCTATTTGTCAGCGACGGCAGAATCGAGAGAATTCTCCTGGTGGAGGAGGGTGTTTTGCGATCGGGCGGGGGCGTTTCGAGGCGTGACGGGGGGGCTTCTAGGGTGCGAAGGACGGCATGAGCCATTTCGCGGGATTCGAGACACAGGGGAAGTGTCAGCTCGAAGGGGGCTTAACGGACGTTGAGCGCGGAGGGCTCGGGAGGCGGTCTTGGTCGAGCCTTTTGGTCGAGATGGTCCAAGATTCGACGGATCCGTCCGGCTCGGTGATGAAAGTGAGAATTTTCATCTGAGCGCCACAGCGACGACAGGTCAAAGGGTCCACTTCGTGGGCCACGATGTTCGAGGCGCAAGCGCAGATCGATGCCCTCAACGCCGCCAACCTGGAGCGCTTCCCGGAGCTGGCAACGGTCCTGAAGAACGCCGGCTTCCACACCTTCCTCGTTCCCTGGCGCGAGGAGCTCACCGGGGAGCTCGCGGGAACGCTTCATCTGCTCTGGGGAGGAGTCGGCTTCGTTCTCCTCATCGCCTGCGTCAATATCGCCAACCTTCTCCTGGTGCGCTCTCAGGTCCGGCTCAAGGAGCTCGCCATCCGGAGCCCGATGGGGGCAGCTCGGGGGCGCATTGCCCGCCAGCTCCTCACCGAAACGCTCCTGCTCACGCTGGTGGGAGCCTCGCTCGGAGTCGCGCTCGGCCACGGGGCCCTTTCCGTCCTTCATGGGTTCGGGACCGACGAGCTTCCCCGGGGGAGCGAGATAAGAATGGATCTCGTCTCGGTGGCGCTCATTCCTGTGGCGCGCATGGTGCGCATGAACCTCGCCGACGTCGTCCACCAGGAGGGACGGACGGCAACCGGCGGCCGCGGCGCCCGAGCGCTCCGCAAGGGACTGGTTGTCGTTCAGGTCGGCTTCGCCCTCGTTCTCCTCATCGGCGCCGGCCTTCTGCTCGCGAGCTTCCGCCGGGTGACCGCCATCGACCCCGGGTTTCACGCCCCGGGAGTCCTCACCGCCTCGGTGAGCCTTCCCCCGGCGCGCTACGCCGAGCCCCTCGACCGGGCGTCGTTCGCCAAACGCGTGCTCCCCCTGGTGCGGTCGCTTCCCGGCGTAGAAATGGGGGGACTGACTTCGGACATTCCTTTCGGGGGCAGCTACCGCGACAGCGTCATTCTCGCCGAGGGGTACGAGATGCAGCCGGGAGAGTCCCTCATCTCGCCCGCGCGCGCACTGGTGAGCCCGGGCTACTTCGAGGCGATACGCATCTCGCTCCTTTCCGGCCCTTTCTTCGACGAGCGCGACGACGAGATGTATTACTTTCCCTATTCGCAGGAACCCACGCGCTTCTTCACCTTCGCGGTGCGGACGTCATCGAGGCCGGATAGCGTCGTCCCGGGAGCTCGGGCCGCGATCGCTTCGCTCGATCCCGAGCTTCCCCTCTCCGACGTCCACTGTGCAACGCCGTCGAGTGGGGCGGGAAGCTCGACCCGAACCGACGGGTGCGCATCGCCATTCGAGCCGGGGCTCAGAACCTCACAGCCGGAAGGAGTTCGGACTGTCCGGGCGGGGCAGTGCATCATCAACGGGCATAAGGAACGGTTGCACGGACGGCTCGATGAAAACAGAGCGGGGGACGCTCACGAAGACGGCGGAAATCCCACGCGGCGGACGAGGTCGGAATAGCGGGGGTCGTCTCGGAGCCTGACGTCGAGCATGACTGCCCCGCCCCCCCAACGCGCTCGCGAGCTCGAACAGGTTGGCAAAGTGCGTTGGGCGGAGCATGCCCTCAATAACGGGCTCATTTTCAGCGCCACCTATCATGGCGTGAGCCGCTTGCCCCTGGGTATAAGCTACGGTATCGGCACGATGGGGACGTGGCTCGCGTCGAAGACGATGCGTCGTGTGACCTCGGCGCTTGTCGACAATCTGCGCCAGGTCCTCCCCGAGCTCGACGAACGAAAGCTCGGAGCGCTTGCCGTTCTGACCTATCGCAGTTACGCCTACGACACCATCGACTTCATCCGGAGCCTCTCGACTCCGCCCGACGCACTCGCTTGCAAAATCGTCGACCTGGATCGCGGGATCTTCGATCGCCTGCTGGCCGAGGGGAAGGGCATCCTCCTGGTGGCTGCCCATTTCGGCAGCTGGGAGCTCGGCGCGGTGATCCTGCGAAAGGTGTTGGGCTACCCACTGACGATGGTGGCCATGGCCGAGCCGAGCGAGGGCGTGAACCGCATCCGCAGAGACATGAGGGCTTCCTTGGGCGTC
>Ga0326597_10005219_pt1 | contig 18063 bp, 19 predicted proteins | sample RVTome_12_FD_203789 | JGI IMG/M metagenome (GOLD analysis project Ga0326597, IMG submission 203789) | Soil microbial communities from uranium-contaminated site in the Upper Colorado River Basin, Wyoming, United States - RVT100D185 | ecosystem: Environmental > Terrestrial > Soil > Contaminated >... | reverse complement strand
AGGACGCCGTCTAGCGGTCGCTCTCCTCCGCGTCCTCGCTCTCGAGGAGGCGGTTCACCTTCGCGGCCATGATGAAGTCGTTGGGCGAGAGGCCGCCGATCGAATGGGTGGCGAAGTCGAGGCGGAGACGGCGGTAGCCGTGGACGAGGTAGTCGGGGTGGTGCTGCTCCTGTTCGGCGAGGTAAGCGAGCCGGTTGGTGAAGGTGATCAGCGCCATGAAGTCCCGGAAGCGCAGGCGGCGCCGCAGCACGCCCTCTTCCAGGCGCCAGCCGGGGACGCGGCCGAGATAAGCCGCGACCGCGGCGGCGTCGAGGGCGGGCGTGCCGCTCGCATATTCGACGCAGTGCTGGCTGAGGAGGTTGTCGAGCTCGCTCATCGTCTCGAGCCCTCCGGGCCCGTCATCACTCCCCCTCGATCTCCTCGGCGAGCGAGATGCGGTAGCCGTTCGGGTCCTCGATCACGAAATCGCGCATGCCGTAGGAGTGGGACTCGAGCTCGGCGAGGATGCGGACGCCGTGGGCCTTGAAGTCGGTGTAGAGGCCGTCGATGTCGCTGACGACGATGTAGATGTCGACGCCGTTGCCGGCGCCGGCGGCGGTGGTGCTGTTGCGGCGGCCGGCGGGCTCCGCCTTGCTGAAGTTGATCACGGCCTCGTCGCGGGAGACGCTGCCGAAGGCGGCGGGGTCGCCGACGACGAAGTCGACCTCGAAGCTGAGGTTGTCGCGGTAGTAGGTAGCGGCGGCGAGGACGTCGTCGACGAGAAAGACGGGGACGACGCCGTAGAAGTGGCGGCCGCCCGCCTCGTCCTCGCCGTGCTCGTGATCATGCTCGTGCTCGTGGGTCATAGGCGACGTATCTCCTCGCTCGTTAGCAGGCGGGCCTTAGGGCATCGGCAGGGGCGTGGGCAGGGAGCCGGCGGCGGCGAGGCGGCTCTTGGCCTCGGCGTAGAAGTCCTCGGGCAGCGGGCCCTTGAGGAGGGCGTTGATGTTGTCCTGGAGGTGGGCCGGGTTCACCGTGCCGACGATCGTCGTGTCGAGGTCGGGGTGGCTATACGTGAAGCGGAGGACGAACTCCATGCGCGACATGTCGCCGAGGAGGTCGTCGATGGCGGCGGCCTGCCAGCTGTCCCAGTAGCTGCCCTCCTCCTTGCCGGGCCCGCCCTTGGCGGCGCCGCCGCGGATGACGATGCCGGCGCCGGCGCTCGCGGCCTCGCTGATCACCGCTTCGTGCTCGCGCTGGAGGGCGGAGTAGGGGATCTGGAAGGCGTCGAAGACGCCCATCTCGATGTGCTCACGAATGTTCGGCAGCGTGGCGGAGATGCCGACGTAGCGGACCTTGCCCTCTTTCTGGAGGTCGAGGAGGGCCTGGAGGCCGCCGTGCTCCTCGAGCTCGGCCTTCGTCGGGCTGGCGTGGAACTGGACGAGGTCGAGGTAGTCGGTCTTCATCCGGGCGAGGCTCTGGTTGACGCCGGCGACGATGTTCTCGCGCGTGAAGACGTGGGGGAAGCGCCCGCCGGCGGCGGCCTCGTCGCCGACGAAGCAGCCGCATTTGGAGGCGAGGTAGTACTCGGAGCGGCGCCCGGCGATGAACTTGCCGATGCGCTCCTCGCTGAGGCCGTAGTCGATCGAGGTGTCGATGTAGTTGACGCCGGCGTCGAGGACGGCGTTGAGGATGCGGTCGGCCGCCTCGTCGCTGACCTCGCGGCCGCGCGGCGCGCCCCGCAGCTCCATGGCCCCGTAGCCGAGGGTTGTCACCTGCAGGCCCGTACGGCCGAGCTCTCGCTTTGGTAGTTCTGGCACAGCTCTCCGCCTTTCGGTTTTCGGCCATTATCCGATGACTGGCCGCCTTATGCCTAATGGCCGCCTGACTGACTGCTGGCCCCGACCTGATCGGGCGGAGCGGTTGCGTCGGACTCTAGGCCGGGCGCTCGGAGCCGCGCCAGAAGGCGCCGTGGAGGAGCGACCGCACGGCGGCCGTGTAGGCGACGACGTCGGTGTCGGGCTCCGCGAGCCGCTGCTGGACGAGGCCCGAATGGAGGGCCATCATCACCCGCGCAACGGACTGGGGGTCGAGCTCGGGCGCGATCTCGCCGCGCGCCTGGGCCCGGCCGATGATCGCGGCGAGGGGGGTGCGTACCTGATCCCAGCTGCGGCGCAGGGAGTCGCGGATGAAGTCGTTGTGGCGCGCTTCCGAGACGAGCTCGACGCTGAGGGCGCAGAGCTCGCTGTCCTCCGTCTCGCTGAAGAAGACGCGGAGGAGCTCGTCGATGATCGCCAGCGTGTCCGGCTGGGCCATCGCCTTCGCGATCGAGGCGGAGTCCTCGCTGTGGCCGCGCACGCACATCGCCTCGATCATCTCTTCCTTGCTGCGGAAGTAGCGATAGACGGCGCCGGGGCTCAGCGAAGCCTCGTCACAGATGTCCTGCATCGTCGTCTGGTGGAAGCCGCGGCGCGCGAAGCAGGCGGCCGCAGCGTTCAGGAGCTGCTGCTTGCGCAGCTCCAGGTACTCGGGCAGTACTTTCGGCAAGCTAGACCTCCCAAGTGAGGGAACGTTCTCTTTTCTTATATCACGCTGAGCCCGGATTCGCCAGCGGGCCGGAGAGAATGGAACCGCCCGGGAGGACTTGCTAGACTGGACGGGGCGGCGGATCGTCGCCCGAACCGGAGCTTTCATGCCTGACCCGACCGTTCTGATCCTTGGCTGCGGCATCGGCGGTGTCGTCGCCGCCAACGAGTGCCGCCGTCTCCTTCCCGCCTCGTGGCGGGTAGTGGTCGTCGACCGGGAGGCGCGCGCCTCGTTTCCGCCCTCCTATCCCTGGGTGATGACGGGGGAGCGGCGGCCGGAGGCGATCACGCGCCCGCGTAACCGTCTCTCCCGCAGAGGCATCGAGTTCGTCAACGCGGAGGTGAGCCAGATCGACCTCGGCAACCGCCACGTGCGGGCCGAGAGCCGCGAGTTTCACTACGACTACCTGATCGTCGCCCTCGGGGCGGAGACGAGCCTCGACACGGTGCTTGGGCTGGCGGAGACCGCGCATAGCTTCTACACGCTGGAGGGCGCCGAGCGCCTCGCCGCGACCTTGCGCTACTTCGACGGTGGCCGCGTCGTGATCGCTATCGCCGGCCTGCCCTTCAAGTGCCCGGCCGTGCCCTACGAAGCGGCGATGCTCCTGGAGCACCGCTTTCACTCGATTAGCCTGCGCCAGAAGGTGGAGATCGACCTCTATACGCCGGAAACGCGGCCTCTGGCGGTCACGGGAGCGGCGAACGGTCAGGCGGTGGAAGGCCTTCTCGCTCACAAGGGCATCGGCTTCCATGCCGAACACCGGCTCGCGTCGGTCGATACGGCAAAGCGGGAGGCCGTATTCGCGAATGGCGGCAGCGCCCCGTTCGACCTGCTGATCGCCGTGCCCGAGCATCGCGCCGCTGCCGTCCTGCGCGAGAGCGGCCTCGTGGACGAGACGGGCTGGGTTCCGGTTGACCGGGCGACGCTGGCGACCGGGCACGAGGGCGTCTTCGCCGTCGGCGACGCGACCTACATCCGCCTCGACGACGGCATGCTCTTGCCAAAGGCGGGCGTGTTCGCCGAAGGTCAGGCGCGCGTCGTGGCGAGACGTATCGCCGCTCGGGTCAGCGGTGGCAACGCGGCGGCGGCGACGTTCGACGGACGCGGTCGCTGCTTCCTCGAGGTCGGTGCCGGCGCCGCCGCGATGGCGGACGGCGACTTCTTCGCGAGCGAGCGCCGCATTGCGATGAAGCAGCCGAGCATCGTCTGGCACTGGGCGAAGGTCGCGCTCGAGAAGTACTGGCTCTGGCGCCAGTATTAGGCCTCGCGGCGCTGCCCCGGCAGGCGGGCGGGCGCTAGCTCCTCAGGCGCCGTCGCCGCCGCGTTCGCGGAGCACGGCCTGGGCGGCCGCGAGGCGGGCGATCGGCACCCGGTAGGGCGAGCAGCTCACGTAGTCGAAGCCCTCACGGTGACAGAACTCGACCGAGCTCGGCTCGCCGCCGTGCTCGCCGCAGATGCCGACCTTGAGGTCGGGCCGGACGCTGCGGCCCTTCTCGATCGCGAGGCGGATGAGGGCGCCGACTCCCTCCTGGTCGAGCCGGACGAAGGGGTCGACGTCGAGGACGCCCTTCTCCACGTAGGTGGGCAGGAAGTGGGTCGAGTCGTCGCGGGAGATGCCGTAGGTCGTCTGGGTGAGGTCGTTGGTGCCGAAGGAGAAGAAGTCGGCGTTTTCGGCGATCGAGTCGGCGAGGACGCAGGCTCGCGGCAGCTCGATCATCGTCCCGATGCTGTAGCGGACGCGCACGCCGGTCTCGGCGATCACCTGCTCGGCCGTCTCGACGGCGAGCTTCCGCATGAGCACGAGCTCCTCCTTGATGCCGACGAGGGGGATCATGATCTCGGGCGCCACGTCGAGCCCTTCGCGGCCGAGGCTGCAGGCCGCCTCGATGATCGCGCGGACCTGGGTTTCGTAGATCTCCGGGTAAGTGATGCCGAGGCGACAGCCGCGGTGGCCCAGCATCGGGTTGAACTCGGCCAGCAGCTGGTTGTGCTGGGCGACGTGGGCCGCCGACACGTTGAGCGTGCGCGCCACCTCCGCGATCTCCTCCTCGGTATGGGGGAGGAACTCGTGCAGCGGCGGGTCGAGGAGGCGGATCGTCACCGGCAGGCCCGCCATTGCCCGGAGGATGCCTTCGAAGTCGGAGCGCTGCATGGGAAGGATCTTCGCCATGGCGTGGCGGCGGCCGGCCTCGTCCTCGGCGAGGATCATCTCGCGTATCGCCAGGATGCGGTCCGGCTCGAAGAACATGTGCTCCGTGCGGCAGAGGCCGATGCCCTCGGCGCCGAAGCGGCGGCCGATGATGGAGTCCTCCGGCGTGTCGGCGTTGGTCCGCACGCCCAGGCGGCGGACCTCGTCCACCCAGGCCATCAGGGTGCCGAAATCGGCGTCTAGCTGGCCCGCCGTTACGGGCACGGCGCCGAGCATGACCTCGCCGGTGCTGCCGTCGATGCTGATCTGGTCGCCGGCCTTTACCGTAACGACGCTCCCGTCCTCCAGCGTCACGTTGAATTGGTCGTTTTCGTAGTCGATCTCGAGGGAGCCGCAGCCGGCGACGCAGCAGCGGCCCATGCCGCGGGCAACCACGGCGGCGTGGGAGGTCATACCGCCCCGCGCCGTCAGGACGCCGGCCGCCGCTTTCATGCCGTGAATGTCTTCGGGCGAGGTCTCGAGGCGGACGAGGATCACCTGCTCGCCCTTCGATTCGAGGATCACGGCCTCGTCGGCGCTGAAGGCGACCTTGCCGACCGCGGCGCCGGGCGAGGCCGCGAGGCCGACGGCGATCACCTCTCGCTCCGCGGCCTCGTCGAAGGTCGGGTGGAGCAGCTCGTCGAGCCGGTCGGGCTCGATCCGGAGGATGCCCTGGTCCCTGTCGATCAGCCCCTCGCGCACGAGGTCGACGGCGATCTTCATCATGGCGCGGCCGGTGCGCTTACCGTTGCGGGTCTGGAGGAGCCAGAGGCGGCCCTGCTGGATCGTGAACTCGATGTCCTGCATGTCGCGGTAGTGCTGCTCCAGCGTCTGGTTCACCTGGGTGAGCTCGGCGTAGGCGTCGGGCATCACCTCCTCGAGGGAGACCTGGCCGGGGCCGGTGCTCGCCCGCGAGACGGGCTGCGGCGTGCGAATGCCGGCGACCACGTCCTCACCCTGGGCGTTGACCAGGTACTCGCCGTAGAAGCGCCTGGCGCCCGTGGAGGGGTCGCGCGTGAAGCCGACGCCCGTGGCGCAGTCGTTGCCGAGGTTGCCGAAGACCATGGCCTGGATGTTGACGGCGGTGCCCCAGCTGGCGGGGATGTCGTAGAGCCTGCGGTAGGTAACGGCGCGGGCGTTCTCCCAGGAGCCGAAGACGGCTCCTACGGCGCCCCAGAGCTGCTCCCAGGGGTCTTCCGGGAAGCGGATCTGCTTGCGCTTCCAGATCTCGTACTTGAACTCGACGACGAGCTCCTTGAGGGCGCTGGCGCCGAGGTCGGTGTCGAGCTCGACGCCGAGGCTGCGCTTCTTCTCCTCCAGGATCGTCGCGAAGGGGTCCGCCTCTTTGCCTTCGCCTTTGAGGCCGAGGACGACGTCGCCGTACATGGAGACGAAGCGCCGGTAGGAGTCGTAGGCGAAGCGCTCGTCGCCGCTGGCGCCGGCGAGGCCGGCCGCGACGGCGTCGTTGAGGCCGAGGTTGAGGACGGTGTCCATCATGCCCGGCATGGAGACGCGGGCGCCGGAGCGCACGGAGAAGAGGAGGGGGCGGTCCGGGTCGCCGAAGCCGCGATCGAGAAGGCCCTCGACGTAGCGAACGCCCTCGCGCACCTGATCTTCGAGGCCCTGGGGGTAGCTGCGGCCATTGGCGTAGAAGGCGGTGCAGACCGCGGTCGTGATCGTGAAGCCGGGGGGCACGGGGATGCCGAGGTTCGTCATCTCCGCCAGGCCGGCGCCTTTGCCGCCGAGGAGGTCGCGCATCTCTGCCGATCCGTCGGCCTGACCGTCCCCGAAGCGGTAGACGTGCTGCGGCTCAGTTCTGGTCGACCCGGGGAAGCTTCCAGGTGTAGTCATCGATTGCCACCGCCTCATTCAGCCGGGGCCTGCCGGCGAGGACCTGGAGGTCCAGGGCGACGCAGGTCCGGGTGAGAGCCAGATTATAACAACCCGGTTTCGTTAAGGTCGATCTGGAAAACGCCTAGGTGGGCACCCTAGCAGGAGACCGGCCGGCGCCATATAATCCTCTGACGCGGGAGTAGCTCAGCGGTAGAGCACCTCCTTGCCAAGGAGGGGGTCGCGAGTTCGAATCTCGTCTCCCGCTCCACACCGCGCAGGAAGCCGGCAGCGGGCCCCAGAGGCGCTGCCGGCTTTTCCTTTCACGGACACACAGAAGGGCGTTGCGATGGCCCGCTAGGGCCGGACGAGGGTGCCGGCGAGCTCCTGGCGGTACCAGGCGACGGTGGAGCGCAGGCCGTCCCTGACGTCGACGGCCGGCGACCAGCCGAGCTCTCGCCGGGCCCGCTCGATGTTGGGCTTGCGGCGGGCGATCTCACCCTCCCTCGCTTTGGCCCGGACGATCGCGGAGCGGGAGCCGCTGACCTCGCGGATCATCTCGGCGAACTCGAGAACCGTGTGCTCCTGGGGGTTGCCGAGGTTGAAGACGCCGCCGCTGGTCGCCGGCGAGAAGAGGGCGAGCTCCAGGCCGCGGACGAGATCGTCGACGTAGCAGAGGCTGCGAGTCTGGGAGCCGTCGCCGTAGACCGTGATCGGCGCGTCGCGAAGCGCCTGGCCGACGAAGGTCGGCACCATGCGGCCGTCGTCCGGCGCGTTGCGCGGGCCGTAGCAGTTGAAGATGCGGACCGTGCGCGAATCGACGCCGAGCTCGCGGCCGTACCAGGTCGTCAGGGACTCGGCGTAGCGTTTGCCCTCGTCGTAGCAGGAGCGGGGGCCGATCGGGTCGACGTTGCCCCAGTAGCTCTCCTTCTGGGGATGCTCCAGCGGGTCGCCGTAGATCTCGGAGGTCGAGGCGAGGAGGAACTTCGCGCCCGCCTCCCGCGCGACGTCGAGGACGCGGTGGGTGCCTTCGGCGTTGGCGAGCAGCGTCTCGATCGGGTAGCGGCCGTAGCCTACGGGGCTCGCCGGGCTGGCGAGGTGGAAGATGGCGTCAACCGCCTGGCTGGGCATCAGGGCCGTATCGGACTCGAGGAAGCTGAACCGCTCGTCAGCCAGCAGGGTCTCGAGGTTGGCCTGGCGGCCGGTGATGAGGTTGTCGACGGCGGTGACGCGGTGACCTTGGCTGAGGAGGGACTCGCAGAGGTTCGAGCCGATGAAGCCGGCGCCGCCGGTTACGAGGACCCGCATTAGACCAGAACTCTCTGCTGGCGCTGGCTGGCGTCTTCCGGCAGGCCCATGCCGAGGTAGACGAAGCCGTGGCGGCGCGCCTCCTCCGGGTCCCAGGCGTTGCGCCCGTCGGCGAGGACGGGCCTGCGCATGACGGCGCGCAGCCGGTCGAAATCGATGTCCCGGAACTCGGGCCACTCCGTCGCGAGGATGACGGCGTCGCAGTCGGTCGCGGCGAGGTAGGGGTCGCTCTCGCAGCTGATGTCGGGGAAGTGGGCCTGGGTGGCCCCGATCGCGAACGGATCGCAGGCGCGGACGTCCGCCTCCTCGTACTCGAGCAGGCGGATGAGGTCGAGCGCCGGCGCGTCGCGGATGTCGTCGGTGCCGGGCTTGAAGGCGAGGCCGAGGACGGCGATCCGGGTGCCGCGCAGGCCGCCGAGGAGGTTGCGGAGGCGGGTGACGAGGCGGCGGCGCTGCTCCTCGTTGATCTGAAGGACCGTGTTGAGGAGCTGAGGGTGGGAGCCGTAGACGGCGGCGAGGTAGGAGAGGGCGCGGACGTCCTTCGGCAGGCAGCTACCGCCGAAGCCGATGCCGGCCGAGAGGAAGTCGCTGCCGATGCGGGGGTCGAGGCCCATGCCGCGGGCGACGCCGCGCACGTCGGCGCCGACCTTCTCGCAGACCTCGGCGATCTCGTTGATGAAGGAGATCTTGGTCGCCAGAAAGGCGTTGGAGGCGTACTTCACCATCTCCGCCGTCTTGATGTCGGTATATAGGATCGGGCAATCAAGCGGCTCGTAGAGGGCGCCGACGGCGTCGCGCGCCGCCAGGTCGTCGGCGCCGAGGACCACGCGGTCCGGCTCCAGGAAGTCGCGGATCGCCGTTCCCTCTCGGAGGAACTCGGGATTGGCCACGACCCGCAGGGGCCCGTCGCCGTTCGATTCGGCGAGGAGGACGCTGGCCAGCGTCTCGGTGATGCCGACGGGCGCGGTGCTCTTGCTTACGAGGATCGGTCGCTTGCCGCCGGCGACGCGGGCGACGGCGCGGGCGGCGGAGCGCACGTGGCGCAGGTCGGCCGAACCGAGGGCGGTGGTCGGCGTGGCGACGGCGAGAAAGACGAAGTCGGCCTGGCCGACGGCCTCGCGGTAGTCGCTCGTGAAGACGAGGCGGTCGCTGGCGTGCTTGAGGACGAGCTCCTGGAGGCCGGGCTCATAGAAGGGGAGGTTGCCCTTGCCGAGCTCGTGGACACGCTCCACGTCGATGTCCATGCAGGCGACGCGGTGGCCGAGCTCCGCGAAGCAGGCGGCGGTGACGAGGCCGACGTGGCCGGCGCCGATTACGCCGATGCGCTTGGGGTTTTTGGTCTGGGCTGAGGAGATCGCTGTTGCCATGAGCCGAAGGTAGGCGGGCGGAGTTGAAAATCTGTTGAGGCGGACGGCCGGTGGCGTTTGGACTGGCGTCTGGAAGCGAGAGTGGGCGGGCCTGTAACGTCGCGACGGCGGCCGTGTTGTTATTTGCGTCGGAAGATGAATAAAGGTTGAGACGGCGGTCGTCGAAAAACCCTTCTCAGCTTGCGGCACAGTTGACGGGGTATTGACAAGGGGATGGATTTCTGTTCTAAACAGATTACCCCCCGCTACAGTGCAAGAGGCAGTTTCAGCCGCGCCTTGGGCTCGGTATCCGTCAGGGAGGACAATTCTTACACTCCAGCTAATCAAACCTTAGACGTTTAGCTATCCGGGGACTCAGTCGGTTCTCGACCTCAGGCGCATGTCGGGCGGGGTGAGGTGGAGCTGACAGTTGTCTTGAAGAAGATCTCAGCCGTGGCTCGGCTGAAGTAGCTCCGCCTGTTCCCCCAGGATCAAGCCCAAAGCGCAGCCGCCAGAGGCCACCGACTCGGATCGCGAGTTCCGGGTAGGAGTTGGTGAAGGGGCGGCATGAGCTTAAAGATACTGGTAGCCTCCGATCATTCCCTGGTCCGCGAAGGGCTTGTGCGGCTCCTCAACGCGGAGGCCGACCTGGCCGCCGAAGGGCGCTGCCTCAACGACGACTCCTTGAAGACGAGCGGCGCCGCCGACGTGGTCCTCTGCGTCGTCGGCTCGCGACCTGACGTCGGCGTCGTCATCGGCGACCTGATGAGCCGCTACCCGGACGCCCGCACCCTCTGCCTTCTGCTCGTGGACGACGACGCGGTGGCGCTCAGTGCCCTGCGCTCCGGCGTGATGGGGGTCGTCGACCAGACCGTGGGCGCGACCGAGCTCATCGATTCGATCAAACAGCTCGCCGCCGGCGAGTTCATCATCTCCAACGAGCTCGCCCGGCGCCTGGCGCGCCTTCATGGCACCACCCAGGTGGTGGCCCGCCCGGCCGGCACCGAGAGCGAGCTCACCCAGCGTGAGGTCGAGGTGCTGCGGCTGCTGGCGGAGGGAGACACGAACCGGGACATCGCCGCGCGGCTCTCGCTCTCCGAGCACACCGTTCGCGCTCACATGCGCGGGATCATGCAGAAGCTCAACGTGAGCAATCGAGTCCAGGCGGCCGCTCTTGCCTGGCAGGGACAGCTACTGGGAAAGAAGAGCTGAAAAGGAGTAGGAGACGGTATGGCAATTCTGGTGGTTGAGGACGAGGCGGATCTCTCCGACCTGCTTTCATACATTCTGCGTCGCGCCGGTCACGAGGTAATCCTGGCCTTTGACGGCGACGCGGCGTTGCGCCTCTGGAAGGAGCGCGACCCCGAGCTCGTCCTGCTCGATATCGGCCTGCCGCGCCGTAACGGCTGGGATGTCTGCCGGACGATTCGCAACGAGTCGACGACGCCGGTCATGATCCTCAGCGGCGCCGATTCCGAAGAGGACATCCTTCAAGGCCTCGACATCGGCGCCGAGGACTACGTAACGAAGCCCTTCAGCCCTCGCCTGCTGCAGGCGCGGATTCGGGCCCTGCTCCGACGCAGCCACACCGCGGTAAAGCGACCGCTCGAGAGCTCGCTAAGCGTCGGTGACCTGAAGCTGGACCCGGATTGGCGCACCGTGGCCTGCGCCGAGCGCACGGCCCACCTCACCCGTCTCGAGCACAAGCTCATCCAGGAGCTGGCGCTCCATGTAGAGCAGGTGGTGCCCCACACCGATCTGATCCAGAAGGTCTGGGGCTACAAGGGGGAAGCGAGCAGCAACATCGTCAAGGGACACGTCCGCAACATCCGGATGAAGCTTTCCGAGATCGGCAGCGACGCCACCATTCGCATCGTCCCGGGCGTCGGCTACATCCTGACGGCGCAGGCGGTCTGACCGTTTCTCGACCTGGCGCGTGTTTCCAAGACCGTTTTCGCTCTTCTTCGTAACACCGCCAGCCGTGGATCTGCGCATATGCTTTGTTGCATCTTCCCAAGACGGCGCCCTGAAGGGCCCACCGACTTGGGAAGTCGACCCGCCGCCGCCCAGCGGAGGTAAGAGAGGGAATTGAGCATTCGAGTTCTACTCGCCGACGACGATCTGGATTTCCTCGACGTCACGGCCTACGCCCTGAGACGAGCGGGTTTCGCCGTTAGCGCCTTCTCCAACGGCGAAGAAGCCCTCGAGAGCTGGCGGGTCGAGGAGCCGGACATCGTCCTCCTCGACGTTGGCATGCCGAACATGGCGGGCACCCAGGTCTGCCAGACGATCCGGACGACCTCCTCGACGCCTGTGGTCCTGGTCAGCGGCACCCACCGCGAATCGGACATCATCCGCGGCTTCGAGGCGGGGGCGGACGATTACCTGACGAAGCCGTTCAGCGTTCAGCAGCTGGTAATGCGGCTGCGAGCGATCCATCGCCGCTCATCCGGCCGGGCGACGGACGTGATCCCGAAGCACCTCGTCATCGAGCCGATGGTGATCGACCTCGACGCCTTTGCGGTGCAGATCGAGGGCAAGCCGGTGCAGCTCACGCGCCTCGAGTTCCGGCTGCTCTACTGCCTCGCGGCGAACGAGGGCCGCGTGGTGGCCACCTCGCGGATGATCGATTTCGCCTGGGGGCTGGACGGCGAGGGCGACGGATCGCTGCTCAAGACCCACGTCTCCCATATCCGCCGCAAGCTGCGCGAGGTCAGCGACTGGCCGATCGCGATCCGGGCTTTCCCCGGCGTCGGCTACAGTCTCCACCTCGGGCCCGAACAAACCCCCTCAACCTGACGCTAGGTTAACCGTCGAGCAACCGACAGCCGCCAGAATTGCTACTGGCTAAGGGATCGTCCGTCCTCCGGGACGGCTGGTCAGGCCCTTATCGCGCAGGAGCAAGGATGGCGGAGCTGCGACATGGCCTCGACGGTCGGCACCAAAGAGCTTAGATCTCGTACCTCTGTTCTCGCGGTTGAACAGGCGACCTTTATCCCGGATGGTCCCCAGATGGGCCTTGCGGCGGTCGCGAAGCGGGCGATCGACATCGTCGGCGCCCTGGTCGTCCTGACCGTGCTGGCGCCGCTCTTCATCGTGATCGCGATCGCGATCGTTCTCGAGAGCGGCTGGCCGGTCATCTTCGCCCAGAAGCGGCTTGGCCAGGGCGGCAGGGAGTTCACGGTCTACAAGTTCCGCTCCATGGCCAGGGACGCCGAGGCCCGGCTGGCGGAGGTCAGGGAGCACAACGACGTCCCGGACGGGCCCATCTTCAAGTGGAAAGAGGACCCGCGCATCACCAAGGTGGGACGTTTCTTGCGCCGCACCAGCCTGGACGAGCTGCCCCAGCTCTGGAACGTCCTCCTCGGCAACATGAGCCTGGTCGGGCCGCGGCCGCCGCTGCTCTCCGAGGTGCTGGAGTACGAAGCCTGGCAGCTCGGCCGCCTGGCCGTGAAGCCGGGCATGACCGGCCTCTGGCAGGTCAGCGGGCGCAGCAACCTCACGTTCACCGAGATGGTAGAGCTCGACATCGCCTACGTCGAGAGCTGGTCGATCAAGCGCGACATCGTCCTCCTCCTGAAGACGCCGCTCGCTGTCCTCACAGCCCGCGGTGCTTACTGACGCGCCGGCGCGAGCACTGAGGAGCTGTTCCCCGCCGGCGCTGCTGTAGAGCTGGGCCGGAGCCGATCTATCTAAAGAGACGAGAGGGGGCCATGCTGAAGGCAGGCTTCGTCAGCGAGCAGACGCTCGGCCACGTCGGCCACGGCCGCAGCTTGCGGCGCTTGCTGGGCGGGGAGCCGGGCATCGGCGCGCGCCAGAACGCTCGCAAAGTCGTCGATCTCAGGCGCCCCGTCGCGGCAGCGGCCTGATGCGCTGGCTCGTCACCGGCGGCGCCGGCTTCATCGGCAGCCATCTCGTAGACGCGATCATCGCTCGCGGGCTGGCCGAGGTCACGGTCCTCGATAGCCTCAGTCGCGGTCGCCGCGAGCACCTCGCCCGCCACGCCGCCAACCCCCTCCTCCGGATCATAGAAGGGGACATTCGCGACGCCGACGCCGTGGGACGAGCCTGCGAGGGCGTAGAGGTCGTAATCCACCTCGCGGCCCGCTCAAACGTCATGGGGTCGGAGGTGGACGTCGCCGCCGCCTGCGAGACCAACGTCGGCGGCAGCGTCAACGTGCTCGATGCGGCGCTGCGGGCCGGTGTCGGCCGCCTCGTCTTCAGCTCCTCGCGCGAGGTCTACGGCGATCCGGCGAGCCTGCCCGTGGCGGAGGAGACGCCTTTTGCGCCGAAGAACCTTTACGGCGCGAGCAAAGCAGCGGGCGAGACCTACTGCGGCGTCTACCGCCGTCGCGGCCTCGACGTGCGCGTCCTGCGGCTGAGCAACGTCTACGGCCTGCGGGACAGCGAGCGGGTGATCCCGCTCTGGCTGGCGCGCGCGGCGCTCGCCCAGCCCCTCGAGGTCTTCGGTGGCCAGCAGGTCCTCGACCTGATCTGGATCGATTTCGTCGTCGAGGCGCTGCTTCGGGCGGCGGCTGTCGAGTCGTTGGCGGGCCCGATCAACGTCGGCTCCGGCAAGGGCGTGCCGATCCTGGCGCTCGCGGAGCAGGTGATCGCCGCGACCGGCTCCTCATCGACGACCCATCTGCAGCCGGCCCGCGAGCAGGAGGTCCTCGGCTACGTCGCCGACGTGGCGCGGATGCGCCGCGACCTCGGCATCGAGCCGCCGCCGGAGCCGCTCGCCTACCTGGCGACGATGGTTGCGGCCGGCGCCGGCGCCGGCGCGGGATGAGCAGCCTCCTCGCGCCCGGCATCTGGCTCCTGCTCGGCGCCGAAGGCGCCGCTTCTGCTTACCTGACGGGGCTGGCAGGCCTCGCCCTCTGGCGCAAGCCGCGGCCGCCAGCGGCAGAGGCGGGGAAGCCGTGGCGTCTGGCAGTGATCGTGCCTGCTCACGACGAGGAGGCCCTCCTGCCGCGCCTCCTAGCGAGCCTCGCCGGCCAGGAGTATCCGGCCGACCTCTACGCGGTCCACGTGATCGCCGACAACTGCGGCGACGCGACCGCCGTGCTGGCGCGGGCCGCCGGCGTCGCGGTGCACGAGCGCGACGAGCCCGAGAGCCCCGGCAAGGGCCAGGCGATCGCCTGGCTGCTGCCGCGCCTGCCGGCGGCGGCGAGCGACGCCTACGTCTTCGTCGACGCGGACTCGATCGTCGAGCCGGGCTTCCTCGCGGCGCTGGCGCGCGAGCTGGACGCTGGCCACCTGGCACTCCAGGCGAGTTATCGCGTCGCCGATCCGGATCGGGCGCCGCTCGTCACGCTGCGGGCGCTGGCCTTCGCCCTCATGCACGAGCTCCGGGGGCGGGGCAAGGCCCGCCTCGGCCTCTCCTGCGGCATCTGGGGCAACGGCTTCGTCCTCCGCCGCGAGGCCCTTGAGCGGGTAGCCTGGCAGAGCTTCTCCGGCGTGGAGGACGCCGAGCAGCACCTCCTCCTCGTCCTCGCGGGCCTGCGCGTCGCCTTCGCGCCGGAGGCGCGGGTCTACGGCGACATGCCGGCCTCGTTTCGCGCTGCGGGCAGCCAGCAGCGGCGCTGGGAGGCGGGCCGTCTGGCGCTGCTCCGTCGCTACGGGCTGCGCCTCGCGGTCGCTGCCGGGCGCCGACGCGATGGCGCCGCCGCTGCCGCCCTCTTGGAGCTGGCATTGCCGCCGCTGTCGCTGCTCCTCAGCGCCGAGGCCGTGCTGGCGGCTCTCGCCTGGACGCTGGGCTCCGCCGAGGCGCGGCTGGTCGCGCTGGCGGCGCCGGCGGGCCTCCTCTTCTACGTCGCCGTCGGCTTCCGGCTATCGGGCCTGCGGCCGCGCTCCTACCTGGCCCTGCTCCACGCGCCGGGCTACGTCCTCTGGAAGATCGCTCTTTACGCTAGAGAGGCGCTGCGCCGGGCCGAGCCGGCCTGGGTGCGGACGAATCGAGAGGGCTAGTCCGGATCGAGGCTGGTGACCTCGCCCTGCGGCTGCGGCTGGACGGGGAGCGATACGGAGAAGCGGGCGCCGCCCGTGCTGCCGGGCTGCACCCAGACCTTGCCCTCGTGCGCTTCGACGAGGCAGCGGACGATGTAGAGCCCTAGTCCCTGACCGCTGCCGGCGGTGCCTTCCAGGCGGACGAAGGGCTCGAAGATCTCCCGGCGGGCGGACTCCGGCACGCCGGGGCCCTCGTCCTCGACCTCGATGATCGCTTGCTTGCGGTTGCCGCGCGGCAGGCGCAGGCGGGCGTACACCGGGCTGCCCTTGGGCGCGTACTGGAAGGCGTTACCGAGCAGGTTCTGGAGGACGCGCCGGAGCTTCTCGCCGTCGGCACGGACCAAGACGGCGGCGGCCGGCAGCTCGAGCGTCAGGCGATGAGTCGTCCTGAACTTCTGAAACTCGGAGCCGACGTCCCGCACGAGCTCCGAGAGGTCGAGGACCTCCGGCCGCAGCGAGATGCCCCTGTCGGGCAGGTTCAGGTAGTCGGCGAGGTCCTGGATCATCTGCTGGAGACGGCCCGCCTGGCGCTGGATGACGCCTACGAGCTGGCCCCAGTCATCGGCGCCGATATCGCCCTCGAGCAGCTCCGCCGAGGTGGTGATCGTCGCGAGCGGGGCGCGCATGTCGTGGGCGATGCCGGCCACCGCCTCGATCCCGCCCCACTGGGCCGGCCGGATGACGACGTTCTCGCCGCCCCGTCCGCTTGTCTCCTGACGGGACTGGGCCGCCGCTGTCTTCGTCGCTTGCCTTGCTGTCGTCATCTGGTCTCCACCTCGAGGATTGGGTCGCCGCCGGCCCGTAGTCTGCGACCGATCTCCAACCTTACGAGTCGCAGGACGAAAGGCAGGTCCTCACGGAGGTAGCGTCGGCCGAGGCGCCCGGGCTCCTGGTAGAGACGGAACAGCCATTCGAGGCCGAGGCGCTGCAGCGCCAGCGGGGCGCGCGGCAGGAGGCCGGCGAGGAAGCTGAAGGAGCCGCCGATGCCGACGGAGACGGGGACGTCGAGTGCCTCTAGGTGGTCGTGGATCCAGAGGTCCTGCTTCGGGCAGCCGAAGCCGACGAAGAGGACGTCCGGCCGGGCCGCCTTCACACGGCGCGTGATCTCGGCGTCCAGGTCCGGCGGGAAGGGATACGCGGCGGGCGGCGGCGAATAGGCACCGCAGATCTGGGCGCCGGGGAAGCCGGCCTCCAGGGCCTGCTTCGCCTGCTCCGCAACGCCCTCGGCGCCGCCGAGCAGGAAGATGCTGTGGCCGTGCTCCATGGAGAGGCGGGCGGCAGTCTCGATCAGGTCGATGCCGGTGACGCGCTCGCAGGCCGATAGCCCGAGGTAGCGCGCCATGAGGACGAGCGGCTTGCCGTCCGGCACCGCGAGGTCGGCGCCGTTGATCACCGCGCTGAACGCGGCAGAGGACTGGGCGAGCCGGAGAAAGTCTACGTTCACCGTTACGATCTGGTGCGGCCGCCGGTCCTCGAGGCAGCGAGCGAGGAAGGCAGCGCTGGCATCGCGGTCAACGGCGTGGACGAGCGTGGAGAGCACGCGGAACCGCGGCAGGTCTACGGTCTCGCCCGGTGGAGCAACGGCGGTCATCCGGCTCTATACCTTGTCCTTGATCAGTGCAGCCAGGGTTGTGTGGCTGGTTCTGCGGTATTCGGCGATCTGGTCCTGTTCCAGGTCTACTAGGTAAACGCGCCGCTCCTCGTGGCCCGTTTCAAGCAAGCGGCGGAAGATTTCCGGCGCTGCCTGAGGCAGCTGCTGCGCTTCGACGACCACGGTCTCGGCCGCGGGCGTTTCGCCGGGCAGGGCCACGTCCTCGAAGGGCAGATGGTGGGGTGTGCTCCAGACCGACAGCAAGTTCATGAATATGTCCCGAAAAAGCGGCGTTCGTGATACTACGAGCGTTGGTTTGGTCAGCGTCGTCTCCAGATCAAATTGCGCAGCGCGCGCCGCGGGCCCCGTATCGGCTCGCTCCCCAGGAGATCGTAGGCAAGAAGCGGCGACGCGGAATCGGCGCAATCGCCGAAACTCGCGGCTGATTTGGGGACGATCGGCCTAGCCGATTAAGCGGAACCGCCTAGGCGTCGTGCTGCTGGGTGGGTTTGGGCCGGCTACTGGAAGCGAACGGCGGGCACGCCGGCCCGTCCCCAGAGGCCCTCGATGTTGTAGAAAGCGCGCTCCTCCGGCGTGAAGAGGTGGACGACGACATCGCCGAAGTCGACGAGGACCCAGCCGGAGTCCGCCTCGCCTTCGCGCCGTAACGCCTTGTAGCCCTCGTTCGCGAGCTCCTTTTCGAAGGAGTCGATCAGGGCGTGCATGTGGCGCGAACTCAGCACGGAGGCGACGACGAAGTAATCGGTGAAGGAGGCGATCTGGCGCAGATCGATGAGGGCGATGTCCTCCGCCTGCCGGTCTGAAAGCAGGTCTACGAGGCGTTGGGCCAGGCTGGCGGAGTCTTTCTTGGTCTCGTTCATCGAGATCAATCATAGCAAAGGCCGTGGCGTCGCCTGCGGCGGCCGGCGCGGCGCCGGTTTGGGCGGTAGGCGGCTGTCGACTAAGATAAGGCGATGAGTGGGGAGCGCGTGATCGTGGCGATGAGCGGCGGCGTCGATTCGGCGGTGGCGGCGGGCCTGCTCGTCCGCCAGGGCTACGACGTGGTGGGCATCACGCTGCGCCTCTGGACCGAGGCCGACCCGGCCGCCCGTCGCAACCAGAAGAGCTGCTGCGGCGTGGAGGATACGGACGACGCCCGCGCCGCCGCCGACGTCCTCGGCATCCCGCATTACGTCATGAACCTGGAGGAGGAGTTTGGCCGCCGC
>Ga0326597_10005218_pt1 | contig 18065 bp, 15 predicted proteins | sample RVTome_12_FD_203789 | JGI IMG/M metagenome (GOLD analysis project Ga0326597, IMG submission 203789) | Soil microbial communities from uranium-contaminated site in the Upper Colorado River Basin, Wyoming, United States - RVT100D185 | ecosystem: Environmental > Terrestrial > Soil > Contaminated >... | reverse complement strand
GGGCTACCCCGATGCGGAGCCGCCGCCGCTGCCGGAGCGCTTCCGGGGCGTTCCGGCGATCGATGCGTCGAAGTGCGGCGAGGGCTGTACCGACTGCGCCCAGGCGTGCCCGACCGGAGCCATCGAGGTTCGCAACAGCGACCCACAAATCGACCTCGGCCGCTGTCTCTTCTGCACGGACTGTGTGAGTGCATGTCCGGCCGGCGCTCTCGAATACAACGGTGACTACCGTCTTGCCGTCCGGAACCGCCAGGATCTGCTCGTTACATCCGGAGGAGAACTCGAGCATGCCGCGGCTCTGCAAGGGCGCCTGCGCAAGCTCTTCGGGCGCTCCCTCAAGCTGCGTCAAGTGAGCGCGGGGGGCTGCAACGCTTGCGAGCTCGACGTGAACGTCCTGAACACGGTGGGCTGGGATCTAAGTCGATTCGGTATCCAATTCGTCGCGTCGCCTCGCCACGCCGATGGGCTGCTCATCACGGGCGCGATCTCGGAGAACATGAGGCTCGCGTTGCGCAAGACCTACGACGCCGTCCCCGATCCCAAGATCGTAATCGCCGTCGGTGCGTGCGCGATCTCGGGCGGTCCCTACATCGACCACGAAGAGGTGGCGAATGGCGTCGAGGGGTCTCTCCCGATTGACCTCTACATTCCAGGCTGCCCACCTCATCCGCTGACCATTCTGGACGGCCTCCTGCGCCTCATCGGTCGCATCGAAGCGACGAAATCCGACGCGCGTCCCCAAGCGCAGCGAACCGAAGAATCCCCGCGATGAGGGCGCCTCCAATGCGCCTTGCCAAGCCACTGCGCTTGCGGTGGCGTCGGTGGCGACTTCGGATTCGCGGTTGGAGCCGTTCACGCGCTCGCAAGCGCAGCTGACAAACAGGCTCCATCTTCCAGACTCTCGGCGGTAGGGCGGGCACGCGGCTCTCCATAGGCGGCGGGGAGGGGGCCGCGCAGCGATCTCTCGGGGGATGAGATCATTGTAAAGACTCGCCCCACCCCGTCCTGACATCCACCGCAAGTTGCTGCAGGGTGTCGCCGTGGGGGAGTCAGGATTCGATCAGATCGTGGGGGAGTGTGGCGGTCCGGGGCTTCGCGATCGCGCGCTTCGCGGCTTCCTGGAGATAGGCTCCGGGTTCGACGCCTGCGAGCTTCGCCGACTCGATCAGGCTGTAGAACAATGCAGCGACCTCGGTGCCGCGCTTCGATTTCGACCCGTAGTGATTCGTAAGCGCTTCGCAAACCCCATGTTCTACGTCAGACAAAACATGGGGTTTGCGAAGCGCTTACGTTGGTTCGATCCACCCGCACCCGCACGTACTGCTCGTACTCCTTGCACTGATCGCTGTGTGGGTCGGCTGGCCACGCCGTGAACGTGCGGGCTTCCCGCTCCGGCGCGCTCACGATGTCAATGCTGATCGTGGTGACGGAACTCGGGGAGTCGATTTCGTCAAGAACCCGGAGATGCACCGCTGCGATCGCGTCGCCAGCGGGGGGAACGGTCTAAAGAACCGCTTTGTGCTTGCTCAGCACCTCAGACACACAGTTGTGGTCGATCGACCGGCTGGGCGGCCCCGAGGCGGCAACCACAGCGATTGTGTCGCAGGCACCGCCAACCAGTTGCAGCGACACGAACGCCAGCACGAGCCTGCTACCGCCACGGGCGAGATGGGTTCGCACCAGATCCAGTCTCCAGAGTGTTGTTTACGCGAAAGAGGCCGAGCCCCCACACAGCCCTAAGGCGAGGCTTCCGTATCATCCGGCGCGGCTACGCTTCGGCTCCAGCACATTTCTTGTTTGTCGAGGTTATCCACTTCTTCCACATCCACGATCCCCGGCAGCCCACCGTAAAGCTTCCCAAACACCCCCGTCACGCGAACAAAGCTCCCCGCACACGGCGATTGCGTAAGAGTGCCTCCCAGTGTTGTGTCATTGATCTCGATCGAAGACGAATAATCGAAGACTCTGGCGTGGTCTCTTGTCAGATACAGGTGCAGATTCGGTCCACTGCCCAGATAACCAATCACCCGAACGAATTCCTTTTCGTATTGATCCGGCTTCGCCAAGAGGTTAATCAGCGACACCGAAAACGCCTTTCTCTCCGTCGAAAATGCTGGGGGCGCAATTGCCAGCAAAGCAGCAACTGCGAAAGCGCAGATTCTCTTCCCAATAAGAGCCTCAGTCATACGCACCTCTATCGGATTCGGACGGGCCCAGCGTTGCCGCTGAACCTGAAGACCGCGTTAGTGCTGCCGGTCGTTCTCACGTAGACTGGGGCACCAACGTCGAGAGACAAACTCGTAAATCTCGCGCTCTGGTTCAATATCGCAGACACCCCTCGGAACGGCGGCAATCCGATCACCACTGCTGAAGCGCCCGAGATCGATGCTCCCCCGTGTGGAACCCCAACCTCGTGCTCGATCCCTTGAGGAACAAGTGGATCGGGGCGCTTGTGGCCGAAACCACCTTCCCAGATCATCGAATCCAGGTAGACGTCCTCGAGAAAAGTCTCCATCGACCAGAGCGCGACTGGTTCGTCGCACTTCACGACTCCGAAGTCCTTGATCTTGATGCTCTCAACCGTATCCATCTCGTTGATGGCCAATTTGGCCATGATGTTCGTCAAGCCCGGGTCGCCCCCGCCGCCGGTCAGGCACTGAAGGCCCGCCTCCTTCCAGTCGTTTGCGTAGAACAACTGCTCGATTGGCACCTCGGGCGTCGGATAGATCTCGTTCGACGCCATGTCGATGTAGTTGGTTCTGGCCGCATAAGCGGCCTTCATCACGTTGTGGACGAATCTCGGCAGGGTGGCGTTGATGACGAGAGCGAACGATCCGTCTTTCATGACGCGAGTCATGGCTTCGAGATCCGTCGCGTCGAGTTCGATGACCCGGATCTTCGGGCTTCCGTTGGTCTCCGCGATTTCCCTGGCCCGAGCGACGTCGATGTCACCGAGCACGATCTCTGCGACGTCATCGGCTGCTGCCAACACACCGGTGATCACGATGCCCTGGGCGCCTGCACCGACGATGATCACCTTCTTACCAGTTGGGCTACCCATGCTGCTTCCTCATTGGAGTTCACTTCCGACATCGAGCGCCCGGTTCTACTTTTACTTCTACTTCAATCGGTCACGACGTCGATCGGTCACGACATCAATCGATCATCTCGCATCCAGTGCTACAAACCGGCCACCAGGTGGCCGATGCTTTCCTTCGCGTCGCCAAAGAGCATGTGGGTGTTCTCGAGAAAGAAGAGCGGATTCTGTACACCTGCGTAGCCCGATGCCATGCTTCGCTTCAGCACCACGACGTTTCGGGCCTCCCACACCTTCAAGACCGGCATCCCGTAGATCGGGCTCGTCGGATCGGTTTCCGCGCTGGGATTCGCGACATCGTTGGCTCCGATCACCAACGCGACCGAAGTGCCTTTGAATTCCGGATTGATCTCGTCCATTTCGAGCACGATGTCATAGGGTACGCCGGCCTCGGCGAGCAACACGTTCATGTGTCCTGGCAGGCGCCCCGCCACGGGGTGAATCGCGTAACGAACGTTGACGCCCTTGTCCCGCAGCTTGTTGGCCAGCTCGTTGACGAGATGCTGGGCGCGCGCCACCGCCAATCCATAACCCGGAACGATGATGACTTCCTTGCTCGCCCTGAGCAGATCGCAGACCGCCGCGGCTTCGATGGGCTGGGCTTCGCCCTCGATTTCATCACCACCGGCAGCCAGTTTGGCATCCCCTGTGCCGAATCCGCCGAAGACCACGCTGAGGATGGAACGGTTCATCGCGCGGCACATGATGTAGGAGAGAATCGCGCCGCTGCTGCCGACCAGCGCGCCGGTGACGATCAGCAGGTCGTTGTTCAACAAGAAACCCGCGGCCGCGGCCGCCCAGCCCGAATAGCTGTTGAGCAGCGAGACCACGACCGGCATGTCTGCGCCGCCGATGGCCATTACCAGATGGACGCCGAGCACGGACGCGATTGCCGTCATGCTGAGCAGGTAGATGAGCGCCAGCTCGTGGCTGGTCTGCGTCGAGACGAAGAGCACCGCCATCACCACGATCGCCGTGGTGGCGGCCAGGTTGAACACGTGACGCCCCGGCAGCAGCAGGGGGGTTCCACCGATGGTTCCGCGCAGCTTCCCCCAGGCGACGACGGAGCCCGTGAAGGTGATCGCTCCAACAGCAACGCCAATCCAGATCTCGATCTCGTGGACCATGATGGCAGCCCGGCCCGCCGCGGCGACGCGCTCATCGGGATTGATGAACGAAGCGACACCAACCAGCACCGCGGCGAACCCCACGAAGCTGTGCAGGATCGCGACCAGTTGAGGCATCGCGGTCATCACGACGCGGATCGCCATGACGGCGCCGATCGCCGCGCCGCCGAGGATCGCCGGCCCGACCAGGCCATAGCTCTTGACGTGGGGATGCAACAGGGTTCCGACCAGCGCGATCGCCATCCCCACGATGCCCCAGGTGTTGCCGCGGCGAGCGGTCTCCTGGTGAGACAGCCCCCCCAGGCTCAGGATGAAGAGGACCGCAGCCACCAGATAGAGGACCGCCAGCGAAGTTTCGTTCATCGCCCCTATTTCCGAAACATCTTCAACATGCGGTGCGTGACGAGAAAGCCACCAAAGACGTTGATCGTGGCGACGAATACCGCGATGGTCCCAAGCAGCGCGGCCAGGTCGACCTCGCCGCTGGCGCCCTTCAACAATCCACCTACGAGGATGATCCCGCTGATCGCATTGGTGACGCTCATCAGCGGCGTATGAAGCGCCGGCGTGACGTTCCACACCACCTGCCATCCGATGAAACACGCCAGCACGAAGACCGTGAAGTGCTGGATGAATTCCCGGGGCGCGTACAGGGCAAGGCTCGCGAGAACGACGGCCACGAGCAGCGGAGCGATCCCGCGAGCGAGCGATTGGCGGGCGGGCGCGGGCGATCGACTCACCGGCGCCGCCACCGCGGTCTTGGTGCTCACGGGCGGCGCCGCCGAAACCTCGATCTTGGGCGGCGGCCATTTACTGGCGCCGTCGCGAAGCACCAACGCCCCGCGAATGACCTCGTTTTCCTCGTCGATGCTGAAATGGTCGCCGCCACCCATTTCTTCGAGCAGGTGAGCGACGTTTGCGCTGAACATCTGCGAAGAGTGGCGGGGCATGCGACTGGTGAGTTCCGTATAGCCGACGATCTTGACGCCCCCATGGTCCACCGACTCGCCGGGCTTGGTATACGCACAGTTTCCACCTTGCGCGGCCGCGAGATCGACGATTACGGAACCGGTCTTCATCATCTCGACCATATCTTCCGTGATCAGAACCGGCGCCTTCTTTCCCGGGATCAGTGCCGTGGTGATGATGACGTCCACCTGCGCGGCCTGTTCGCGAAACAGCGCCATCTCGGCGTCGATGAACTCCTGGCTCATGACCTTCGCGTAACCACCGCCGCCTTCGCCCGATTCTTCGAAATCCAGTTCCAGAAACGCAGCGCCCAGGCTTTCCACCTGCTCCTTGACGGCCGGGCGCGTATCGAAAGCCTTGACGACCGCGCCCATTCCGCGCGCCGCAGCTATCGCCGCCAGACCCGCGACACCGGCCCCGATGATCAAGACCTCCGCGGGAGGCGTCTTCCCCGCAGCCGTAATCTGCGCGGTGAACTGCCCACCGTATACGTTGGCGGCCTCGACGACCGCGCGATAGCCCGCGATGTTGGCCATCGAAGACAGGACGTCCATCTTCTGGGCTCGGGATATCCGCGGGATCGCGTCGAGAGCGATTGCACTCACCCCGCGTGCGGCGAGTGCCTGGACGAGCGCCTGGTTTTGTGCCGGAAACAACAGGGAAACCAAGATCCCGCCCTCGCGCAGTAGGCCGACTTCACCGATTTGCGGCGCACAAACCTTGGCGACCAGCTCGCAGTTCCAGACCGCAGCGGTGTCGGTCGCGATCTCGGCGCCAGAGGCCCGATACTCGGCGTCATCAAAGCCGGCGTGGCGGCCCGCACCGCTCTCCACCAGGACTTCGAAGCCCATCTGTGCAAGCCGCTTGACGCTGTCCGGGGTTGCGGCGACCCGCCGTTCATCGGGCTCGATTTCGTTGGGAACACCGATCTTCATGGCGAATGCCGAATGCCTCCTCGTGGCGCGGGAACGCTACAACAAATCGGCCCGTATTTGCGGGCCAGATTTGGAATTTCGCGCGCGAAATCGACACCCCTCGCTTGGAATGCGAGCTTCGAAGGCCGATTCCAGCGGCTTCGCTGCCCCATTTTGCCCGGCCGCCGGAAATGCGCTGGGTGAGCCCGCCTCGGTCTTCTTTATTCGGCTGTACCAAAGAGCCAATCAAAGAGCGGCGTAATCGATGCGTAGTTCCCGGCCCGCATGCTCACGTGGTGCGTGTCGTGCTTCCGCGCGAGATAGCTGAGCGTTCGAAACGGGAAGAACGGCAGGTCGAGTCCCGTATGATTCAGGATGTTCAAGAACGAGTAGACGACAAACACGCCCACAAACGAGTAGATGTTCACGGGACCCACGAGGAAGGTGCAGAGCATCAGCAGGAGCAGCCCGATGGCGTTCTCGATTGGGTGCATGTAGAGGCTGTCGTAGGCAGTCGGAAAGCGAACGGTGTGGTGTACCGCGTGAACCCGCCTCAGCAGCTTCCACTGGTGGAATGGATAGCGGTGCACGACATAGTAGGCGAAGTCGTAGACGATCAGAATTCCGGCGCCCTCCAACAACATCCGCCAGGGCGAGGCCGCCGCTTCGTAAAAGAGAACGCCATAGAATAAATAGGTCAATCCGTACACCATCGAGATCGACAGCACCGAGTTGAAGACCGCGATGCGCCAGAAGCTCGCGCCTTTGAGGGTCCGCACCGGCTCTTCGCGGATGCGATGGCCATCGGTGACGGGCATTCGGAACAGCAGTGTCAGGCCGATCAGGAGGCCCCCGGACAGGGCGAGAACGATGCCCAGCATGACGTAGAGGGACACCGCTCACTCCCCGCGGATTCGGACCCGAAATGGGCCAGCACCGCAAATCTGCCGTTCAAATCGCCAAAGGCGTGGAATCCGGACTGTCAAAGCATAGAGGATTCCCGTAGATTTGTGATCCCGTTCAGCGGGCGAGGCCGCACTCGCCGCCCTTCCGTTCGAGGAGCCACTTTGCAAACCTCATCCACCACCGAACGAAGCGTTCGGCGTGCGCCGCGCGCGGCACGCGCCGGAGGTCCCGCCCCTCCACGGCTTTCCGGCGGACTGCCGGTGATTGGCCACACGGTGGAATTCGTGCGCTCCACGATCGAGCTGCTGTTTCGCGCGCAACGCGAACTCGGCGAGGTCGCCGGCCTGCGCATCGCCAACAAGAACATGGTCGCGTTGTTCGGCCCGGAGGCACACGAGGCGGTCTTCAGGGCACCGGACAGCCAGCTCAATCCCGCGGAAGCCTACAAGATCATGACGCCGGTCTTCGGCAAGAACATGGTTTACGACGCTTCGCCGGAACGCATGGATGAACAGCTCAAGATGCTGCTGCCGGCGCTCAAGGACCGGAGGATGCGGACGTACACCGGGATCATCGTCGAAGAAGTCGAAGCCAGCATCGCCGATTGGGGCGACGAAGGCGAAATCGACCTCGTCGACTACTGCCGGGCCTTGACCAACTTCACATCCGCGCACTGCCTGTTGGGAAGAGAGTTCCGGCACGACATGACCGACGAATTCGCCGAGGTCTACCACGCCCTCGAGCGGGGAATCACGCCGCTGGCCTACATCAACGCGCACCTCCCCCTGCCCTCTTTTCGCGCCCGCGACAAAGCGCGGTTGAAGCTCGTCGGAATGATCGGCGGGATCATTGAAGCCCGGCGGCGTTCGGGGGGAATGGAAGAAGATTTTCTCCAGACCCTGATCGAGTCCCGCTACCAGAGCGGAGCGGCTCTGAGCGACGACGAAATCACCGGCATGCTGCTCGCTGCGATGTTCGCAGGCCATCACACCAGTTCCGTGACGACCGCCTGGACGATTCTCGAGTTGATGCAGAATCCGGCGTGCCGAAGGGCCGTCGTCGAACAGGTCGACGAACTCCACGAGAGAAATGGGGTGACGAGTTTCGAATCCCTGCAGGAATTCACGGAAGGAGATTGGGCGGTCATGGAGGCGCTTCGGCTCCACCCCCCCTTGTTCCTGTTGATCCGGGTGGTGATGCGGGAGTTCGAGTTCAAGAGCTACCGCTTCCCGGTGGGCACCTGGTTGCTGCTCTCGCCGACCGTCTCCCAGCGAATTCCCGAAGTTTTCGAGGACGCGGATTGTTTCGACCCGCAGCGCTTCTCAGCAGATCGGATCAAGAACATGCACCCGTTCGCCTACAGCGCGTTTGGCGGGGGGCGTCACAAGTGCCTGGGCAACGCGTTTGCGCGCCTGCAGATCAAGGCGATTCTCGCGACGCTGATTCGCCGCTTCGAATTCTCATCGATGGGCGACCCGATCGGATCCGATTTCCACGGCCTCGTGATTGGTCCGAGCCAGCCGTGCCGCGTTCGCTACCGACGCCGGCAACCGCAGGCGACTCGGCGGCCTTCCAGGTTCGCGGAATCCAGCGCGACCGGCTCCGATCCCGCCGCCGATTCGAAACCGTTCAGGGTGGTCTGCGATCTGGATCTCTGCCAGAGCCACGCGGCTTGCATGGGCGAGGCACCCGAGGTCTTTCGCGTCGGTCGGGTTGGCAAGGTCTCGCTGATCCAAGAGTACCCTCCGCCGGAATTGAGAGCGAAGGTCGAGGCCGCCGTGAAGCACTGCCCGACGGGAACGCTTCGGATCGAAGAGCTTCCTTCGAAGCCCGAGATCGCGAGCGCGTCGACGGAACCCGATGTGGATCGCCCGAAGAATTCGATCCGCTCGACGACCGATGCCGGTGCAACCTCGTAACGAGCAAGACGCGCTTTGGACGGCTGATGAGGCGTGATCCTGAGGTGTGCGGGGTGCAGAGTCGCTCACAGCCGAGCCGCGTTGCGCCACTGTTGATCGCCGCCGCGTTGTGCATCGGCGCCGACCCGAATCCGTCGCCAAACAACGCAGCGGAGATCCTCGAGGGCTATCCCCCGAAAGTCGCTCGACGTCTGCACGCCAAGAACCGGGCGCTGCTGCCGGGCACCCAGGACGGAGGACTCTACATCGGTGCACTGGTCCTGTTCGATCAACCGCTCGAACGGACGCTGCACTTGCTGTCGCAATCTGAACGGCAGAGCGAATATCTGCCGGAGCTGAAGCGCGTCGACAGGATCCGTCTGGATGGCGCCGCGGCAATCGACCAACACCACGTCCGCATCCTCTTCATTCGGATCGATTACCGACTTCGGACGGAATCGGATCTCGAAGCCGCACGCATCTGGTGGAATCTCGACGCAAGCCATGACAACGACCTGAACGTGCTCGAAGGGTATTGGGAACTCTACGAATTCGACGCCTCTCGAACGCTCGGCGTATTCGGCACCCGGGTCGTGTTCGGTCCAGCATTGCCGGCATTTCTTCAGAACGCCGCGACCCGCAGGAACGTTCCGCGCGTGGTAGAGCGGATGCGCCTCTGGGTGAATTCGAATGGCAGCTATCGGCCGTGAGTGGCCGTGAAGGAGACCCATGCATTCCATCGTGAAGCGGATGATCGGTGCAGCGCGTCTCGAAGCCGCGACCTACGAGGAGGTCGAAGCCGACCGCGGCGCCACGGGCCAGGCTTTTCTCGTGGTGCTTCTGGCTTCCGCAGCGGCCGGCGTCGGCGCGTTCGAGGATCGCGCATTTTCGGGGATCCTGTGGCATACGATCCACGGGCTCGCCCTCTGGTACGTGTGGGCGTACATCACTTTTTGGGTCGGAACACGGCTGCTTCCCGGCGCCGAAACGTCCGCTGATCACGGCGAACTGCTGCGCACGATCGGCTTCTCGAGTGCCCCCGGCCTCCTGCGGGCTCTCGGGCTGGTCACGCCGATCGCCGGCGCCGTCTTCGTCATCTGCACGCTCTGGATGCTCGTGGCGATGGTCGTCGCCGTTCGGCAGGCCCTCGACTACCAGAGCACGCTGCGGGCGGTGGCCGTCTGCGCGATCGGCTTTCCCGTGTATGCACTGGGGCTGGTGGTGTCGATCCTGCTGCTGGGCCCGTGGCCGATCTAGCCGCGCGACCAATGGTACAATCGCACGGTGCCGAAGGGAGGTAGGCAAATGACGGTGATGCGCGAGATCGCGTGGGAAAACTGCCTGCTCGAGCCCAGGCGAGATCCGAAATTCGAACGCCGCTTCCGCCGCGCCACCGGACGACCCGGTGGATCGGTACTGTACTTCTCGGGCATCCCCTGGCTCGACGAAACCACGGTCTCCTTCAACGTCAATGCCTCCAAGCGGGTTTCGATCGATCCAGAACTGGTCGGCCTGATCGGAATGATCGTCAGCCAGGACAACTCCTGCCGCTTTTGTTTCGCTGAAACACGCGCATTGCTGCGCATTTTCGGAATGCCCGAGCGACGGATTTTGCGGCTCGAGCACGATCTACTCAGCGAGGAGTTCGACGCGCGCGAGCTCGCTGCGATCGGATTTGCGCGCCGGTTGTCGCGCTCGAATCCTCCCCCCGACAAGCGAGACATCGATGCGCTCAGAGTGGCGGGATACGACGAGTTGCAGATCATCGAGATTGCGAGCATCGCGAGCATCTTCATCTACTTCAATCGAGTGACGACATTCTTCGCGCTGCCACCCTACGCGATCGAAGAATTGCCCGATCGCTGGTACGTACGATGCTTCCGACCCGTGATCGCGTTCCTGCTCTCGCGATCCGGCAACACCGCCCAGTTCGAGCCGCTCGAATCCGGAGAGCGCAAGGGGATCTTCTCGGAGGTCGTGCTCGGCCTCGATGGCCTCCCGTTCGCGCGCTCGCTGCGCAAGACGCTCGACGGAATGTGGGCGTCGACCGTGCTCACGCGTAGGGCCAAGGCCCTGGTCGTAGCGATCGTCGCACGCGCTCTCGATTGCCCGTTTCCGGAAAAAGAACTGACCGAATCATTGCTCGCAGAGGGACTCCGCGGCGAGCAGATCGACGAGATTCTCACGCACCTGGCCTCTCCCGCGTTGGACGCCAAGGAGAAGGTGATCGTCTCTTTTGCGCGCGAGAGCGTCAGGTACCAACCTGCACGAATTCAGCAGCTCGGGCGAAACGCAATGCAGACCCTTTCGCGCGAAGAGTTCGTCGAACTCGTCGCCGTGGCTTCGGTCGCGAACATGATCTGCAGACTCGGGATCGTCGCCGGCGCTGCCTGATGGATTTCAGCTGGATCAGCCTTGCGCTCCAATTGGGCCTCGCGGGGCTCTCGGTCGGCCTCTGGCTGCTGCTTCGACACAGCCGTCAGGAGACCGGGCGCCTCAAGCAGCGAATCGAAAGTGCGGCCGGCAAACTCCAGAACCTACAACTGGCCTTCAGTCGTTTTGCACCCGATGAAATCATCGAACGGGTGATCGCCGACGGGCATGGTGGCATCGGAGAAAAGAAGGAGGTCACGGTCCTCTTTGCCGATCTCGTGGGCTTCACCGCGCTCAGCGAGCAGACCGAGCCCACCGTATTGGTCGGCGTCCTCAACGGCTACTTCGACCGGATGAGCGAGGCGATTTCGCAGCACCGGGGTTACGTGTCGACATTCATCGGCGATGGGATCCTCGCGCTGTTCGGAGCGCTTTCCCCGAACCCCTGGCAGGGAAACGACGCGGTTCACGCCGCGCTCGCAATGCGGGAGGCACTCGCCAGCTACAACCGCGAACTCGTCGAGCGGGGCATTTCGGAACTCTCGGTCGGCATCGGCCTCAACGGCGGCGCGGGCGTCGCAGGTCTGGTGGGTAGCCGGGACTTGAAGGAATTCGCTTTCGTGGGCGGGGTCGCCAACGTGGCGGCGCGCGTTCAGGACCTGACGCGGCAGCATTCCGCAGACATCATCGTCACTGCCGCCCTCAAAGAATCCCTGGATCCGCGCTTTCAGTTGCGCGCGCTGCCCACGACCCGCGTCAAAGGCGTTGCCGAGCCGCTCTCACTCTACGCGGTCGATGGCTTCGCCGACATCGACGAAGCCCGCGGCTGAGGTTCAGCGTTCGGCTTCGCCCGTCATCGGAACGAAGCGCACGGGGAAAACGGTGTGTTTGCTGATTCCCCGATCGGTCTTTTCGACGACCGTGAGTTGCTGATAGAGATCCCCAACGGGAATCACCATCCGCCCGCCCACCGCGAGTTGCTCGATGAGCGGTTCGGGAATCTCATCGGGCGCCGCCGTGACGAGGATGCCGTCGAAAGGCGCCTGTTTCGGGATACCGCGGTAGCCGTCTCCGCTGGACACCTCGACATTCGCGTAGCCGAGTTCCGCGAGCGTCTTTGCGGCGCTCTCGGCGAGTTCGGGTACGATTTCGATCGTGTACACCTTCGCGACCAGACGCGAAACGACCGCGGCTTGATAACCGGATCCCGTGCCGATTTCCAATACGCGATCCGTCGATTTGGGGCGCAGCAGCTCGGTCATCGCGGCCACGATATACGGTTGGGAAATCGTCTGACCATATCCGATGGGCAGGGGCCGATCGAGGTAGGCGCGATCTCGGGAGCCGAGCGGAACGAATCGGTGCCGCGGCACTTCCCGCATCGCCTCGAGAACCTTCGGATCGCGAACATCCCGCGCCGCAATCTGGCTTCGCACCATCTCGGCCCGCTCGTCAGCCCAACGCACCTCGCTGTTGGCGTCCTGCGCGGCCTTGGTTTCGGGCTCCTCTGCTTCACTCGATGGCAACATCGCTGCCCCCGCCCCCCACACCGCGAGCAGCTTGACGATTCGATGGATGCTCGGGCTCACTCGCTTCCCCTCCATGTCTCTCCGCCTACGCTCGGCTTTCCGTATTATTGATTACACCTCTGCGTTTTTGCTCACGTCGCCACGTCCGCGCATCGATCATCATGTCGACAGTTGCGAAACTGCGCACCCAGGCTCCGCGACGGCGGGGTCGGCACCGGTGCCGATGCTGGAAGTCTAACCCGTGCCACGCCGTCGGCGCATCGCGCCGCGTTCACCGGACTGGGGCATCGGGGTACATCGCACCCGCGAAATCGCCTCACCAGCGGCCGAAACTCAGTAGGCGCGCCCGACTTCCGCGATCCCGGGCACGCTCGGACCCAACGGATCGAACCAGGGCACGCCATCTCGGATCGTGACGAGGACGTACTTCATCAGCTTGATCTCATCCAGCGGATTGCCGTCGACGATCAGCAGGTCTGCCAATTTGCCGGGCTCGACGGTGCCCAGTTCGGCGCTCTTGCCGAGGATCTCGGCGCCGGTCTTCGTGGCCGCGGAAATCACCTGGATCGGCGTCATGCCGAGATCGACCAGCGCAGACATCTCGAACCAGATCGCTTCCGTGTGAAAATTCAACGGGCTCGCCGAGTCGGTCCCGACCCCCATATAGGCACCCGCTTCGATGAATTGACGCGCGGACTTGCGGGCATTGCGCGTTTCCGTACCGATCTCGCTGAAGTAACTGAGACGCTGGAAATTTCGAAACGACGCCTGCAGCTCGGCAAAGATGTCCGCGGGCACGTCTCGCTCGAGAACGGGGGCGCTGAGGCGCTCCGGAAAGTCCACGGTAGCCGGATAGACCCATATTCGGTGCGACACCGTCTGGACGATCGGAATCTGACGATGGGCGATCGTCATCACCAGATCTTCGGCGTAGGGCGGGTTGCGCGCCGACCCCATGTGTTGGAAGACATCGACGCCCGCCTGGATCGCGGTTTTGATGTCGTCCGGGTCGTAGAGGTGGGTGTGGACCTTGACGCCGTGTCTGTGTGCTTCATCGACGACGGCCTTCAAGTCCTCGAGTGTGAGGCCGAGCCAGGTCTTGATCACGTCGGATCCGCGCTCGATGTTTTCGCGGGTTCGACGGCGCGCCTCGGCAGGGCTGGAGATGCGATGTTCGTATTCCGGCAATACCCCTTCGAGTGTTACGCGGGTAATCCAGGGCCCCGAAACACTCAGGCGCGGGCCGGGGATGAGCCCTTCGTCGATCTGCTTGCGCACGGCGAGGATCTCGAATGGCGTTCCCAGATCCAGCGCGCTGGTGACGCCGGCGCGCATCAACTGTTTGGCGGAAATCGGCATCACTTCGGGCAAACGCTCGAGGCCGCGCAAGAAGCCGTAGTAGCGCGTGTAGTCGCCGTGACCGATCAGATCGAGGTGGATGTGGAGATCCACGAGTCCCGGCATGATGGTCTTGCCACGCGTATCGATGAGGTGGGCGTCCTGCGGAATCTCGACTTTGCTTCGCGTGTCGGCGGCGATGATGCGCCGACCCTGCAGGACGACCACCGCATCGTGGATTGGCGCGGCCTCATAGCCGTCGAGCAGCATCCCGCCCACCAATGCGATGGGCCGATCCGTACGGGACCCGGGTGCCGACTCTGCGCGCGAAGACGCGGCGAGCGTCAACGGGAGCAGGCCGCAGAGAACCGCCAGCGAAAGCCGCGACTGCCATCGGGGCGACGCGATGAGAATCTCCAGATCCCCTCCGACCTGATTGGCTAGCCGAATCGGCCCTAGTATAAGCTCGAATTGGTGAATACGGGTTCTCCGACCACAGCTTCCCAACGGCGGCAACGCGCCACCCGCGCGATTGCGTTCGCCGCCATGGTGATCGGAGCCGCTTCGTGGTCGCAACCGCACGTCGATGGTTCGGACTTCTGGTGGCATCTGGCGTCGGGCCAGTACATCTGGCAGCACGGAGAGATTCCAACCACGGATCCCTTCTCGCACACCGCGTCCGGTCACGGCTGGACCCATCACTCGTGGCTCTGGGGCGCGCTTTTCTGGTTCGCGTACGACGGCCACGCCGACTTCGCCGCTTGGCTCAATCTCAGCCTGCTCGCCGTTCTCTTTGCCCTGGTCGCCTGGAATGCGTGGCGCATCAGCCGCTCCTGGTTGGCTGCCGGAGCCACGACCTGGCTCGTCGCCGCCACCTGCCACTGGTTCCTCGACGTGCGGCCCCACATCGTGACGCTGGTCTTCACCGCGCTCCTGCTCTCCACCCTCGACTGGAAGCGCGCGCCATGGCTCTGGCCGCCGTTGCTGGCGCTCTGGGCGAATCTGCACGGCGGTTTCGCATTCGGACTGGGGCTGATCGGATTGTCGGCGCTGCTGCAGACCGGGCGCGCCTTTCGCCGCCGGCAGCCGCTCCCACGGGCGACGTGGATCGGTGTGATCCTCGCTGCTCTCGCGGCAGGCCTCAACCCGTGGGGTTTCGCGATCTACGAGGTCCCCATCCAGCACATCTACCACGAATCCCCATTTGCCGCGCTCATCGAGTGGCAAACCATTGCCTTCAATCTGGATCCGAGATCCTACGCGGGCCGCTTCTGGTGGATGGTGCTATTCGCGCTGATTGGTGTCTCGGGTGGCAAGGCCACGCGCTTTTCGATCGCGCTCGCGGTCGTAACGGCCGTGATGGCGATCAGCGCGCGACGCTTCATTCCGCTCTTTGCGATCAGTGCGGCTCCACTCGCGGCGCTCGGGATCGGCGCGATCCTGGGCATTGCGCGTCGCCGCTTTGCAACGCAGCCGACCCCACGACTCCAGTTGATCGCGAGCGCCAGCGCGCTGCTGGGAGCCGTCGTGCTGTGGCAAGGCGTTTGTCTGCTGCCGCGCCCGCTGCAACGCTGGACGAGCGCCGAATCCTACCCGAGCGGCGCGGCCGCCTACCTGGCCGCGATGCCCGACCCCCCGAAACACCTGTTCAATTACTACAACTGGGGCGGCTACCTGATGCTCCATGCCCCGGGCATTCCCATCTTCATCGACAGTCGCGCGAGCACGCTCTACGGCAATGATCTCGCCGCCGATTACTTCGACATGTTGGATGCCGCAGATCAATGGCGGGAGAAGTTCGAGTCGTATGGAGTCGACGCCGCCCTCGTGCCGACCCACTCGCGGATCGCGGCTGCGCTGCGAAACGAGCGTCCGGGGTGGCGGATGGCCTACGTCGACCCGCGCAGCGCGCTGCTGTTTCCGCCATCCGGACCGGCGCGACCCGAACTCCCCGCACCGTCCCAGCTCCTCCCGGACGGTGCCGATCTGCAACTCAGCCGCGGTTTCCGCTGGCGAAGGCGCGGAGATCTCGAAAAGGCGAACAGCGCGCTGCTTGCCGCGCAGCGCTTCGATCCGATGCAACTGTTCGCATACGGGGAACTCATGTTCGTCGCATCACTGCAAGACGATGCAGACGAGGTGAAGCGTTGGACCGAAGCTGCCCTCGATGTGTATCCGCGCCGTTGGAATCCGATCTGGTCCTTCGCCGAGCAGGCCTGGCGTGCGATGGGGCGCTGCCAAGAGGCGCTCGATGCCCTGCGGAAACTTCGCCTCGACAGCCCGTTCGTCGCAGACGAACTCCGCCATGAAGTTCAGACCCGGATTCGGGAGTCCGACTGCTCGCCAGTGAGGTAGAATTCGAAGGTTCGTTGATCCTGATGGACGCAACGACACCAGGCCTGCGGACTTGAACAGTGCAGATGTGGGGCGAAGGCGCCCTCGCGGAAATCAGGGAGAACCGAGAATGGCGGGAGTCGAGAATCGCGTCGCGCTGGTCACGGGCGCAGGCCGCGGGATCGGACGCGCGGCTGCGGAGCTCTTGGCATCGCGCGGCGCCAGGGTGATGGGCGTTTCGCGCAGCGAGCAGGAGTTGGCCGCGTCCGGCCTCGAATACGCGGTCGCCGATCTCGGCACGCCCGAGGGATGTGCGCTCGCGGTCGCGGAAACCGAACGGCGCCTGGGGTCGATCGAGATTCTCGTCTGCAATCACGGCATCGGGTCGGCGCACGAGCGGGTGATCTGGGAGCAGGATCCGAAGGTCTGGAGCGAGACCCTGCAGATCAATCTCGACGGACCGTTCCACCTCTCGCGGTTGGTGGTGCGCGGGATGATCGAACGGAATTACGGGCGCATCGTCTACACGAGTTCGACGGCCGGCCTGGTCGCCGAGTACGCGGGGAGCGCCTACACGGCCGCCAAGCACGGATTGATCGGCTTGATGCGCGCGGTCGCACAGGATGCGGGCCCGCACGGCGTCACCTCGAATGCGGTGCTGCCCGGCTGGGTGCGGACCGAAATGGCCGAGCGCTCGGCGCGCGCCGATGCGGAAGAGCGCGGCATCACACCCGAGCAGGTGTGGGAACAACGGGCGGCCCTGTATCCGCCGGGGCGCGTCGCCACGCCTCGAGAGGTGGCCGAGATGATCGCCTTCTTCGCGTCGGAGGAATCGAGCGGTATCAGCGGCGAAGCCGTCCGGGTGGCACTCGGGAGTGTCTGGTAGGCGGATTGCTCGCTCGTTCGCGCGGGACCGGGAAGCCGATTTTCTCGACGACGCGATCCGGCCCTGCCGCGATCAGATCCGAACGACCGCCACCACGGCGAGCAAACTGCCCAGCGCCGCGAGCAGGTAGAGCAGCGGCGCCACCAGCGCATCGCGCTCGGCGCCGCCGAAGTCGATGAAGGTGTGTCGCATGTGGTGCGCACCCTTCCAGAGCGGCAAGGCAATCAGGCCGAGCAAGATCACCCGCCCGATGATGTGCGAACCCAGCAGGTAGGCGCGCTCGTACGACAACGCATCGGCGGGAACGATGCCGAGCGGAATCGCGAGTCCCACCACGAGCACCCAGGGCGTCAGCAGTACGGTTCCGAGCAGGATGCCCTGTCCGAATAGCAGCCAGATGAGCGGTTCGAGTTTCAAGAGGAGGTGTTTCATCAGAAGATCCCTCCCGCGAGTACGATGGACATGAAGGCCGCGACCCCGATCCACAGCGCGTACAGCGCTGCGAGGATCACCGACTTCGGCGGGGGCTTGACGGGGCCGATGCGGGGCGGTTGCGCCTTCGGGAAGAAACCGAAGAACCGAATTCCGACGAAGATCACCCCGATCAATCCGATCGCGTGAAAGCCGATGTAGAGGATGTTGCGGTGGCGCTCGAGCGCAGCGTTCCAGTCGGCTTCGCCCGAACCGAGCGACC
>Ga0326597_10005217_pt1 | contig 18068 bp, 12 predicted proteins | sample RVTome_12_FD_203789 | JGI IMG/M metagenome (GOLD analysis project Ga0326597, IMG submission 203789) | Soil microbial communities from uranium-contaminated site in the Upper Colorado River Basin, Wyoming, United States - RVT100D185 | ecosystem: Environmental > Terrestrial > Soil > Contaminated >... | reverse complement strand
CAGGGGCGTCGGCAATCTTTCCACGCCTGGGCCCCCGCATCGTACGTTAGCCAGCAACGTGCCTTTATAGCCGGATATTGCAGTTAAACCACCAATCCCGCCATCGGCGGGAGAAGGGCACCAGGAAACGACCCATACTTTGGATTCCGGGCGGCAGGGCCATATGAGAAGGCCAAGCGGAAATGTCTGAGCCTCCTTCTGCCTGAAAATTGCTTTGAAATCATCACCCTTGGTGTTCTTGGTGTCTTGGTGGTGAAAATTTGAGTTGAAAGCAACTGGAGCATCGGCGACGTCAAAGCAAAAAATTTCATCCCCCGTCGGGTCGAACTGAAAGATTTGCACTGCTCCTAAACGCATAGCGCATGGCGCATGGCGCAGAGCGCAAGGCGGAGAGCCGGCACATCAATTTCGAAGATCAAATCACGAGACCACGGGACCACTGACCACGGACCACTGACCTCCTCCGGAGGGACAGCATGTGGTCTGGAGTCCTGTGGTCCGGGGAACGACCAAACAACCGAGCCACCGAACGCTCTTGTTTGAGTTGCCGAACTGCCGAACGCTTCTGTCCAGTCCGTTGAGTCTATTGGGTCTCTTGAGATATTGAGTCCGAGGATCAACCGAATCCGCCACAGGCGGAAACTCTCGAACCACCGAACGCTCTTTAGGGTATCCCGTACCCTCGTACTCTCGTACGTTCGTACACTCGTACGGTCTTGTTTATAGTTGGCGCCTTGGCGGTTAAGTGGTTTTCAATACCATGACACCAGTCGGCTCCCGCACTGAGCTTAGAAAGGATCCCACGTCTGGCCGCTGGGTCCTTGTCGAGAACCGGACCGCCCGACCAAGCGACGGCGATCGGTGCCCTTTCTGCCCTGGGCATGAGGCAGAAACCCCGCCGGAAATCACGGCCTACCGGTCCGACGGCCAGCCCCCGAACAGCCCTGACTGGCTGGTCCGCGTGATCCCAGAGCGTGCCCCCCTGTTGCAGGTTGAGGGTGACATCCAGCGGGAAGGGCTTGGGATCTTCGACAAGGTTTCGGGTCGGGGGGCCAGCGAGATCGTCATCGAGACTCCTGACCACGAAGCCTCGTGGGATGGCTTGCCGGTCGGGGATATCGAGCGCGTCCTGTGGATGTATCGGGAGCGGATCGTTGATTTGTATCGGGATCCCCAGATCCGCGCCGTCCTCGTTTCCCGGCGGGAACGCCCACCGGCGGCTCGCATCACCCACCCTTTCTCCCGGGTCATCGGGGCGCCGATCATCTTCGACGACCTCCGGCAAGAACTGGCCACCGCCCGCCAGTACTTCACCTACAAACAGCGTTGTCTGTACTGCGACATCAGCCACCAGGAGCGCCGCGAGGGCTTGCGGCTGGTGACCGAAACCCCGCATTTCCTTGTCTATACCCCGTACGCCGCCCGCCGTCCCTTCGAGACCTGGGTGGTTCCGGCCGTCCACCGGCACCGGTTCGAACGCGCCTCAACACCGGAGATGGCGGATCTCGCGCGGGTGCTTCAGGAAACCGTCCGGCGGTTGCATGCTGTCCAGCCCGACGTTCCGCTTGAACTTACCCTCCATACAGCCCCGAACGAGGCGATGCGCCTACGGAATGACGAATGGCGAACCCTTGCCGAAGATTACCACTGGCACATCGAGATCACGCCGGATGGGTCCGCCCGGGAAGCTGTCGGCGGGTTCGCGGTGAACCCGGTCCCACCCGAAGCCGCGGGCAAGCAACTCCGCGACGCGATATGAAGGTATACACTCCCACAAATCGCCAGTCCGCGTATCTCAAGTTCATTCCTTCGGTTGCCTTCTCGATCGGAGTGGCCTGACCTTCGAACCCTCGCCTGCTTGACGGCCAACTCGTGCGAATCGGCGGTAAGCTCTGAACGGTTTCCGAAATACCGAACCCTCCGAACCCAGGAACGCCTTTCATGAGGAAGGGCCTGAGCCTGGCTGAAATGAGGTCACGCAGGGGCGCACCGCGGAATAGAGAAAATTGCCACGAGCATAATGACATGCCGAATCCGCGTTTTCGTGTCGGAGCGTTTAACCCAGCGGACCACTTGAAGTTTCAGAAATTGGGATAGGCAACAACTATCTGCCGGAAATAGGGTCCTTGGGGAAGAGTCGAGGCCATTTCCTCGTTTTATCTCCGAACCCGTGTCGGCTATCTTTACAATCCCCGGCGACGTCCCAATCTACTCTTCGAATTGCAGCCACACTATGCGCTTGTCATCAAGAGGCGAGAAGCACACAATTTCAATACGTTGTCAATCTCCGCTCAGCGCCAATCCAACACTCACTCCGAGATGGCATCATGCTTGCTATCTAACCGGGAGAAGCGTGGTTATGAGTCCATGCACTGGGCAAATAGACAAGCAAGACTCGCTACCAGAAGTACTAGCAAGAAACGTGGGAGCGTCGATGAAAATTAAGAGAGCAGGATTTCTCGCCCTCAGCGTGGTCTGCCTCCTGGGAGTAGCGAGTCCTGTCGGGGCAACGCTCTTGAGTGTTACGGATTCGACGCTCCTCGGAGCGGGCTCCCCCATCACCTACACACTGGACTTTTCGGCGACTAGCGCCACCTTCACGATCCAAACTCCCGCAGCGCCAGGAGGCGCAGCGTGGTATGGCGGGTGGTTCCTGTTCAAGCTCTTTGACGGGAATAATCCCGCGGATCTCAGCTTGGTTACGACTCCCGCGGGCACATGGACAGTGTCGGATGGGGGTACAAATTCTACTGTCCAAGTCCTACAATCCGGATCGTACCCAAGTGTCGGCACGCTTCGAACCGACGGCTTCTCCGGATTCTACCTTGGCAACCTTGAAAGCGGGCAGGACCTGAACTACATACAGGGGATTAACTTGACTGGTGGTATTTCCACCAACATCTTCACATTCGACATTACGTCGACTGGTGGCAACCTGAACACGGACGCGGTGAATTTCAAGGTGGGATACTACGACGGACTGGTGTGGGGTGGGTGTGGTAGGGATTGTACGGAAATCAAGAACATAAATACGAGTCAGCTTAGTACGGATCTTCAGTCGGTCCCCGAGCCCGGGACGCTGCTCCTTTTGGGGTCAGGTCTGCTCATGGCGGGGGCCTTCGTGCGGCGATTCCGCTCCCGCGACTGATCTCGAACATTCCAGATACCAGAGAGTCAAAAAAGGCAGCGACGACACCGTCGCTGCCTTTTTTGGTTATGCGATGATATTCGCCGGGTCCCGACCGAAAACGCAACGAGGAATCGCTTTCGGCAGGCTCTCCAAATCGTCGAGCTTATGTAACGGAAAGTGGGAATCCGAACTTTCCCAATCCCCGCCCATGGATTGACTCTGGAAGAGACGGCTGAGATTTGAGAAAAATAGGCATTGGCGGAAGCCAGGGGGTGCCAGTGGCTCTCGGAGGGCAATTCTCTCAGAATCTTGCTGACGTCGGGGGGATTCACAGCCGAACTTCTCACGGGCGCCGGCCAACCGGGAGATTAAGCCTGAGATTTCAAGAGCCGTGGGGCAGGAACGAAGCCCAGTTGCCCTCCCAATTTCGCAACGGTTGTCGGAAGACCTAGCACGTCCAAGAGGCAACGCAGCCTTTAAGCAGCCTCCGGCCATAGCAGAAATTTCTTGGGACCCCGAGGTAACCCCCACAGAATGCTAATGTTCCTCCCAGGAGGCGCCCATCATCAACAGATCCAACGCAAAGCTGGCACGAGGTGTGCTATTCCTTACTCAAATGAGCTGGTCGGTCATTAGTATCTAGCAGACCATGGCACTTCCGGAGACACACCCTATGCGGGCACCCTAGTCAGGACGAGGAGTGAGGCGATGACATTGAAGCGGCTTGCCGCAATCTCGTTGCTAAGCGGGGTCCTGACGGCGTACAGTACGCCTAGTGAGGCGACTCCGATAACTTGGGATTTTTCCTCGGGGAGTAGCACGCCAAGTACCACCTCGGGCTCGGGATACGGCAACCTCTACACGTTCACCGTTGGTGGCATAACCGTGACCGCGACCGCCTGGGGACTCACCGGGAATAGTTTGACGACTTTCCAGACCGCCCAGGTAGCCCGCACGGCCTACGGCCTCGGTAGTTGCAATACGGGAGATGGGACTTGCACGGGTAACGTCCAGCGCGTGGATAACGTCGGCCAACTTGACTTCATCCTTTTCCAGTTCAGCGCCCCGGTGGATCTCAAGCAGATCGTCATTGATCCGGGAGGGACCTCGTTTGATCGCGACGTGTCGTACTGGGTTGGGAATATGACGGGAAGTGTCCTGGGCACAGGGCTCGCGGGGCTCTCTGGCCTGGGCTTCGGGAGCCGACAGAATGTGTTCAACAGCTCAGGCAGTTCCGCGCTAACCCTTTCGCTCACGGGCGACAGCGTCACTTCTCTCCTGTTCGGGACCCAGGCAGCCCTTACCACTACAACTACTGAGAACGACCGGTTTTTCATTAGGTCATTGACTGACGACGCGGTGCCTACTCCAGAACCGAGTACCCTCCTCCTCCTTGGGTCGGGTCTGGTCGGGGTCGCGGTCTTTGGCCGGCGCCTCCGAAACCGGGGCTGATCAATCGATCTGCAACATCAAACTGAAAAGGCGGGAACGCATTCCGTTCCCGCCTTTTCTTTTGAATCGTAGCCGTTGACTATCCTCGGAACTCCGCCTCTCCCTAGCCTTCCCTCCGCGCCTTCATCGTTCAGTGTTCAGCCGCCCCTTACCGCTCGGCGCTGTGCGCTACGCCCTTTGCGCTTTGCGTCTTGCGAGCTGCCCGCTCTGGAAGTCCCTTGAGCCTCTTGAGTTATTGAGTCCGAGGAACGACCGAACCACCCTCCGGGGCGGAGCCTCCTCCGGGGCGGAGCCCGACCCACCGAACAACCGAACGCAGTTAGGTAGGTTACCCTCCCAACTCCCGCACGAGTCTCTTCGCCTCCGCCGCATCCTCAAAGTCGGGATTCAGCAGCAACGCTCGCTTCAGCGCGGTGCTGGCTTCCACTGCTCGGCCCCGCCGATGCGCAACCAGACCAAGGTGGTACTGAATGGCGGCCTCCTGCGGCAGGATGTCGCCGGCCGCCCGGAACTGTTGCTCGGCCTCGGCAAGCTTCCCCTGCTTATAATAGACCCAGCCCACCGTGTCGATGACCCTGCCATCCTTAGGCCGTAGTTGAAGCGCTCGCTGGGCCATCGCGAGCGCCTCTTCCTCCGAGGTCTTCTCTTCCGCCAAGAGCCAGGCCAGATTGTTGTAGGAGCGGACGTCTTCGGGGTTTATCTCAATTGCCTTGCGGTACGCTCGGATCGCGTGATCCCGTCTGCCCTTGAGCTGGTGGGCGTAGGCGATGCCAACGTGGGCCGAGGCCAACTTTGCATCCACCTCCAAGCTCTTCTGGAATTGGCCGATGGCCTCGTCAGGCTTCCGATGCGACAAGGCGACGTTTCCAAGAACCACGAGAGGCCCTGGGAGTTTGGGATTCGCCTTCAAGGCTGCCTTTGCATACCTCGCGGCATCTTCTACGCGGCCGCGAGCCAGGCTAATCTCCGCTAGGGCGGCATTCGGCGCATTCAGGTCTGGGTTGACCCGCAAAATCGTTTCGTAGTGCGTCGCTGCTTCGTCAACCCGACCCCGGGCCAGTTCGACCTGCGCCGCCATCAAATTTGCCTCGAGGTCTCTTGGATTCGTGTCGAGAACCAGGCGGAGAAAACCCGCCGCCTCGTCGGCCTTCTTTCGCTGAAGGGCGATCCGGGCCATGTTCAGCAGCGCGGGTGGGTAGCGGGGCACCAGCTTGAGCGCCTCACGAAATTCAGCCTCGGCCTCATCCTCCTTCCCGCGGGAAAGCAAGATCGAACCGAGCTGACTGTGAACGGCTGGTTGGTCGGGTCGCTTCTGGAGTTGCTCCCGCAACTCCCTCTCCAGGAACCCGCCAGCCTCAACAGGATCCTCGCCCCCCTCCAACGCCGCCAATTCCGCCCTCCCGATTTGCTTCGCCGGGTCCAACTGCTGGGCCTTCCTCAAAGAGGCAATGGCCTCGGTCCGCCGATTCCGGAAGAGTTGAACGCGAGCGAGCAGGTAAAGCGCCTGCGGGGACGTCGGATCCGCCTCGACCGCCTTGCGGAACGCTGATTCCGCCTCGTCCAGGCGCGCGCTCTGCAGCGCAACTGCACCCTGAATGACAAGCGCCGGGGCGAGCTTGGGATTTGTTGCCAATAGCTTCTGCGCCGCTGCCAAGGCCTCTTGATACTTTCCGGTTTTGACATACAGCTCAGCCAGGCTGAGCTGGACGATAAGGAGATCCGGATTCAACTTGACCGCAGCCTCTAGCTGTTGGGTCGCCTCAGCGAATTTGCCTTGGGCGGCCAGCACCGTGGCCAGGTGGAATATGGCTGACAACTCGGTCGGAGCAGCCTCGAGTGCGGTGCGCAGGTATCGCTCTGCCTGGTCGAGATTTCTGTTCCGTAAGGCCAGCTTCGCCAGGTTTTGGGAGGCGGGCGTGAACTTTGGATCGGCCTCCAGTGCCTTTCGAAACGCCTTGTCCGCCTCGCCAGGATCATTCTTCCCTATATAGGCTAACCCGAGCAGGTTGTGCAGCGCCGCATCTTTCGGATCCACAGCCAGGGCCGCCTGTCCCGCCTGAATGGCCGGGTCCCACTGCTGCCGGCGAAGCTGGGATCGGATCAATGCCAGGCGCGCCGCCAAGTTTTTCGGGTTGGCCTGGATGGCCGACTGGTATGCCGATTCCGCCTGATCCGGATTTCCCTGGAGTTCAAGAACCTGGGCCTTGGTAATATGGGTGCGGACCGAGGCTGGATCGATTGCCAGGGCACGCGACAGGGCATCCAGCGCCTTGGAGTAATCTTGCGTGGCTGCATAGATGACGGCGAGAAGGTCGTAGGGTCGGATGTCGTTCGGATTCACGTTCAGGGCATTCTGGGATTCTCGCAAGGCATTCTGGATTTGTCCCAGGCGGAGATACGCGCTGGCCAGCTCCAGGTGAAGATCTGGCATATCGGGAGTGGTTGCTGCGACCACTTTGAGGTGCTCCAGCGCCTCCTTGGTTCGCCCCTCCCGGGATAATGCCTGGGCCAGCCGGAATCGAACCAGGGTGCTTTTCGGTGCGAGGGTTAAGGCCTCACTCAACGCACCATGTGCCGGCCCATATTTCTCCTGGGCAAGGTAGGCTTCGCCCAAGAGATAGTGTGCCTCCGCGACTCGCGGGAAGTACTTCGTAATGGGGATCATGATGGGAATCGTCTTCTCGAACCTCTTGGTTCGATTGTACAGACTCCCCAGGGGCACGGCCACCCGGGGATCGGGGATGCGACCGGTCGGCAAGGCCTCGAGGTGGCCTACCGCATCATCCAGCTTTCCGTCCAATGCCAAAAGCGCGGCGAGGCTTACCCGGGCCATGACGCTCGTCGGACCTGCCTTGACCGCCGCCTCGAAGCTTCGCATCGCTTCGTCGCGCCGGCCAGCAGCCAGGGCCAGACCTCCAAGCCCGATGTGAGCCGCAACGAGTGAGGGGTTCAGCGTGGCGGCTTTTCGATAGGATGCTTCCGCCTCTTGGGCTTTCTTTTGGACACTGAACGTATCGGCGAGGGCGAGATGCCCCTCCGCCAGGCTTGGGTCAAGCTCAAGCCCCCGTTGAATCAGGGCCAACGCGCCCTCGGGCTGGTTACGACGCGTCAGGACCATGCCCTTGAAGACATACCCCCGAGCGTTCTTGGGATCCAACCGGATGGCCTCGTTCGCCGCCGTCTCCGCCTCCGACAGGGCCCCCATCTCCAGGTTGACCGAGGCGAGATTCAGATGGGCATCCACTAACCCCGGCTGAACTTCAATCGCCTTCTCGTATTGCCAACGGGCGTCGAACACCCAGCTCTTCCGCTGGTATGCGCGCCCGAGCTGGTTGTGTCCCTCGGCAAACTTGGGGGCTATTTGGATAACGTTCCTGAACTCGATGATCGCTTCATCAACCTTCCCCTGCGAAAGATACTGCTGCCCGCGGGAGAAATGTTTCTGCTTCTTCACCTCGGGGTCTTGGCTGCAACCAAGCAGGACCAATCCCACACAACCAAGCAGGATGGCTACCCGGATGTGATACGACATGCGCTGGTAAAACACGATCATCCTCCTGCTCCAAGAAGTGCAAGAGTTGCGTGGCCCCATCCTACAGGCCCCCCAACGACCCGGGGCGAAGGCTCAAGCTCACCCTCCTCTCGGCTAGTTGGGGCAACCACTGCTTATCACTGCCAAGGTTGCCAGCAATTCGAGCTAAGTGTCTTGAGTCCCTAGAGTCCGTAGAGCCTCTTGAGTCCTTTGAGTCCGGGGAATTAGCGAACGACCGAATCCGCCTAAGGCGGAAACGACCGAACGCATTTGGCTAGTCCGTTGAGTCTCGTACCAGCTTGCAGCGGGCAGCTGGCAGGATGAAGGCTCACTATTCACCTTGGATGAATTGGCGAACAGCCGAACCAGCAAGTTGTTGTTTTTCTGCAACCAAGAGGCCAGGAAGAGGTCAGACCGTTCGGGCTTGTCCAATAAGGGCGGTGGGGAAGGAGAATCTGATTGACAAGACACTATGTAGATGATAGGAAACCCGACACCCTTCAGAACTCACTCCACCCGGAGTTCTGCTATGTTCCTAAAACCTTCCTCCCAAAGTGACCCTGTGCCCCCCCTCACCCCGATCCGAAAATCTAAGACCTCCAATCCCGCCTATCCGGGACACGAACCTCCACCCCCGGCAACTTGGCAACTAGGCAATTCGGCAACCAGGCTAAGGCTAAGAACTTTAGACCTACCAGACCATCTCTCCCAATTGCCAGATTGCCTGATTGCCAGATTGCCAATGGGTTAACCTTGGCGTCTTGGCGGTTAAGTTTCTGAGCTGTCTGGGATGAAAACACTGCGCAATATTTACATTAAAGGCACGGCGATTGCATCTTCTGCCCCCGCCATCTGTCTGCCCACTTTTCGGCCATCCAAAAGGAAGAGGCGACAATGCGAAAAGGTCGCGTCCTCATCGTAGACGATGAAATTGGCCAGTACGAGGTCCTGCGGCTGTATCTCGAACCGCTCCCTCTCGAAATCCATGTAGCCGAAGGGCCGGGCCAAGCCATCAAGATGCTTTCCGCTGACCGGTTCGACGCGGTGCTATGTGACCTCGTGATGAACGCTGGCGGGGGAATAGAGGTTCTGCGTTTCGTCCAGAGCCGTGGCATCCAGACGCCGACGATCGTCATTACCGGCTATGGTGACGAGCAGACGGCCGAAGAATGCTTCGCGGCTGGGGCCTTCGATTTCGTTGCGAAGCCGGTAGACCGCCTTTCCCTCATCGCCGTCCTCCGGCGCGCCCTCCTCAGGAGTGGACTGATATTCGAGGAGGTGAACACCAAGCAACCCGAACGTCCCGTTCCGCAGTTCGCCAACCTGGTGGGGACGTCGGATGCCATGAATGAGGTCCTGTGGCGCATAGCCAAGGTGGCGGAGGCGGACACCAACATCGCAATTTACGGAGAAAGTGGCACAGGAAAGGAGTTGGTGGCGCGCGCCATCCATTACTCGGGTCGCCGCGCCAAACACCCGTTGATCGTCCTGGACTGCGCCGCGATTCCTGAGGGCCTGATGGAAAGCGAGATGTTCGGCCACGTTCGGGGGGCGTTCACCTCGGCCATGAGTGATCGCGAGGGCGTCTTTCAACTGGCTAACGGGGGGACGCTCTTCCTGGACGAGGTGGGGGAGCTGAGCCTCCCCCTCCAGGCCAAACTCTTGCGGGTCATCCAGTGCCGCGAGTTCCGAAAGGTCGGGGGAAAGCACCCGATCAAGGTGGATGTGCGAATCATCGCCGCCACGAACAAAGATCTCCGGAACATGGTGGCCGAGGCGAAGTTCCGCGAAGACCTCTTCTATCGCCTGGAGGTGATTCCGCTGGCCATCCCCCCTCTTCGGCAGCGAAAAGAGGACGTTCCGCTGCTCGTTGATCACTTCATCCAGGAGTTCAACCGGAACAACAAGAAGCAGATCCGGGGGGTCAGCTCGCGGACGATGGGGGTCTTGCTTCGGTATCACTGGCCGGGAAATGTTCGGGAACTGGAGAACTGCGTTGAACGGGCGGCGGTCATGGCCGACGGGGACATACTGGACGTAACGGACTTGACCCAGATCCTGCGGCCGGTGACGGCGGGTGCGCCCTTGCCTCCTTCGGCTTCAGACTCCTGGCCCCGCAGCCTGAGAGACGCCGAGCGAGACCTCATCCTGAAGACGCTCCAGAGCGTTCAGGGAAACCGGACCCGGGCGGCCGAACTCCTGGGAATCAGCCTCCGCGGCCTGCATTACAAGCTCAAGAGCCTTCGGGAGCAAGGTGTTCCTGAGCTTACGGGGGCCGGAGGGACGGAGCAGGAGCGACGGCAACCCGCCAATGCCTAACCCCAATTAATCGCGAACACGTTCGCGATTAATCACGGGGAATGACCAAATCCCAATGACCAATGAGGCCTCGACTGGGCTCGGCGAGATCCATTGACGGAGGCCAGGTCCATAATGCTCCTTGACGGCGTGCTGTGGACGCGCCATCCCGCCACAGGCGGGACCATTGGAAATTGGTCATTGGTCATTGGTCATTTGCTCCTTCGCCAATTATCCGGGCTAAGGTGAGTGCGATGGCACTTCAGAGTCGTGTCTGCTGGAAAGGGCTGCCGGGGGTCGTCTTTGGACTTCTTGGAGTCTTTGGACTCTTTGACCTTTGTCTGGCTAAAGAATATGTCATTGGTGCGGCCGATGTTCTGGCGATTGCCGTCTTAGACAACAAAGAACTCGATACCGTGGTCGCCGTGACACCCGGGGGGAAGATTACCGTCCCCTTGCTCGGAGACATCCAGGCGGGCGGCTTGACCGTTTCCGAGTTGACCCAACGCCTGACGCAGGAATTCTCAACGAAGGTGAAGACCCCCCAGGTCACGGTAACCCTGCGCGAGGTGAACAGCTATCGGATCTACTTCCTGGGAAAGGTGGGCAAACCAGGCATCCAGACCAGCAAGAGCGAGGTCACTCTGCTTCAAGCGCTTTCCATGGCAGGGGGCACCCAAGAGGGAGCGGACCTGTCTCTCGCTTACGTGGCCCGCGGGACCGAGCGCCTCCCTGTGGACTTCGTCAAACTCCTGCGGTTTGGAGATCTCTCTCAGAACATCACCCTGGATCCCGACGACACCGTCGTGATCCCCGACACCCCACAGAACGTGATATATGTTACGGGGGAGGTGAAACAGCCAGGGATGCTCCCCTTTGTCAGGGAGCGCGATTGGACTGCCCTCAAGGCGGTCCTGGCTGCCGGGGGTTTTACTCAGTTTGCCGCCAGGGGCCGGGCCACCCTGATCCGCGAGGAGGCCGGAAAGCGCTCAATTATCCCCATTGACTTCAACGACCTGATGCGGAACCCCGAGGCGGGCAAAGATGTCCCTATGAAGCCCGGGGACATCCTGATCGTTCCGCAAAGCCTCTTTTAATTAACCGCCAAGGCGCCAAGAACGCCAAGGCCAGACAAGGCATTTGGGTGAAGAAACGGAAACTCTGAAGGCCCAATGAGCCCGGTTTCTCGTCTTTCATATCGGAAAATATAGATCCCAGATCCTTGGCGACCTTGGCGTCTTGGCGGTTAAAGTTCTTTTTCGGATCGGGGCCTCGCCTCCTCCGAACCCTCCTGCTTCTTTCCTCAATCCTCCTTGTCCCACTTCCCCAGGCGCTGGGCCAGGAGGCACCACCGCCAGCGCCATCTGCCCCCACCCAGGAAGGTCCCACAGGGCCGCCGATCTCCCCTGCCCCCGGTCCCATCGGTCCGGAAGTCCTTGGGCCTGGAGGCCCCATTCGGGCGTTCCGTTTCGCCCCCGTCTTGGAAGAGCGCGGCCCCTTGCGAGTTCAAGCGTTTCTCACGGTCGAGGAAGAGTTCACCGACAACGTCAATCAGCAAAAGGACAACCGGAAATCCGAGTTCCGCACCAGTATCGCGCCGGCCTTGGCAGCAAGTTTCGAGCGGCCCCTTGCGACTTTCAGCTTGGTGTATGGTCCCAGGTATTTCCTTCCCGGGAATCGGCCTGGAGATGCGACCCTGGATCACAACCTAACTCTGCGTAGCGGTTGGAGCCCAAGCGCACAGGTTCGGCTTAGCTTGGCCGAAGACTTGACCCGGTCAACCGACTTCCGGGACCTGGAAGATCCCGCAAGCCGGCGAACAGGGACCGCGGGTTTTTTCCGCAACCAAGCTTTTGTTGAGGCGGCCTACAATCCACCCCAAGGGCGCGCGGCACTGAGCTACACCAATGTCCTAATCGAGAATGACGCGCCGGGCGCCGACAATAGCCTGACCCATATTGCCCGTGCCGATGGCGAGCTGACGGGCCCACGCCTGAGTCTGGGGGGGACGTACACCCTGAGTCGGGGAGAGTTCGACATCGCCTCTCCCTACTGGGAGCACACTGGGGAGGCCCGCCTCCGCCGCCCGCTCTCCCCCACGGCCAGCGGCACGCTTTCGGCCTCGTTCACCCACCATGATGAGGAGCGAGGCCAGGATTTTATCAGTGGCCGTACGCGCATCGGCGGGACATTTGCCCTGGGCCCCGATGGCTCGCTGGACGTGAGTGGCGGCGCCGAAGTTTTCACCCCTCGTGGAGGTAACTCAACCGTGCGCCCCAGTGTCTCAGTCGCCTGGACTCAGCGCTTCTCCCTCTTCTCGCTTTCAGTCCGGTATGAAGACGGGTTTCAGCTTCGCTTCCAGACGGTGGATAATACCGGCGTGACCGCATCGCGCTCGGTGGCCCTGCTTCTGACCAGCTTGGCGTTTCGTGACCTCACGACCACCCTGGGTGCCAGGTGGACCGAGAATAGGTTTGAGCAGACCACCGTGGCCGGAGGACCGGCAGGAACGAAAGACCGAACCTGGGACGTGGACGCCTTGCTCCGGTATTACATTCTGCGCCCGCTGTCCTTGACGCTCGGATATACCTTTACCATCCGAACATCCACAGCCCCCACCGCAGAGTTTGTCGAGAATCGCATCCGCTTCGGTCTCACGTACCAGCACAACCTCCTCTAGGCCCAAACCTTCGGATAAATGTTGAATGTCGAACAAGGAATGTCGAATGATGACCCGCTCGAAGAGGCCCCAAAAGGAACAATCACCCTTCGACATTCAGCATTCGGCGTTCAATATTCGATATTTCGCAGTGGGCTGCCAGTTGCCTCCTGCCTCCTGTCCCCTGCCCGCCCCGTGAGAGTGCGGCCCCTCTCTCACGGGGCCGGCTGCCTCCTGCCACCTGCCAGCTGGTCGTTGACCTGCCCCCTGCCCTCCGCTGCCCGGCTGTTCCGCTCTCCATTGTTCGACAAATCGACAACTCGACCAATTGACCAATCGACGCGGCAGGAACGCTGTCGCTTGAGAGCGCCTATGCAATCTTTTCTTAGTCCTCCGGATCTCGCCTAACCTCTGGGTCTTCCTTCAGGAAACCCGACGGTAGTCGGTCTTGGTTCCATTCTCTGATTTCTCAAACGCAAGGTTTGCATACGCTGCCTAGCGAGACAAAGTCCGTGAATGAATTCCCTCTTGCTTGCTGCCATCCACGGAACCAGTAAAGCTTAAAGCTTCTGCGGGGTTAGGTGGTTCGAGACTCATGGGTGGAGGTGCAATGGCACATGATTCGCACCCCTTCCCCGCCGCATCGCAAGCACGCGTCGAGATTCCGTCGAGCCCGAATCTATTACCGCCGAAAATAGGGAGCCTCTTGGCGTTCTTGGCGTCTTGGCGGTTAAGAGGCTGGGTTGGGGGAAGGTGTGACAAACTCCATCGCGACCACCCTAAGCGCGGACCCACTCTCCGAGCAAATTGTCCTCTTCCTGCTCGAGAACGAGACCGCCATGGATACCGCCAGGGGAATTGCCAACTGGTGGGTGCGGCACGACGAGCTTGCGGTCCAGGCCGCGCTGGATCGCCTTATCTCCTGCGGGGTCATCACTCCCCACACCTTCACCTCCGGCATCCTCTACGCCCTCACCAGGAATCAAACGATTCGCGAATGGCTTCGCGCAAATTGCGCCCTCCTATCGAAAGGCGGGAGCCACTCCTCTGGCGACGGCAAGGGCCGACCAGGCGATGGCAACCGGCCGCTAGCTGAGAGCACATAAGCCGATTCAACTCCGTTCGACGGTTCGGTTGTTCGGTGGTTCGGTTGTACTCGAATACGCGAGTTGAGACATGGAGTCGAGGCCTAGATCAGACACATGGCAATTGAAAGGTTCGAGGATCTGAAAAGCTGGCAGGAAGCGCGAAAGCTGATGCAGATTGTCTACCGGGTAACGCAAAACGCGCCCTTCAAGGAAGACCGCACCTTAACGTGGCAACTTTGGGACGCGGCTGTCTCTTCCATGGGCAATATCGGGGAAGCTCATGGTCGCTATTCATTCGAGGATAAACGACGACTGCTCGACGTCTCTCTCGGCTCCTGCAAGGAAATACAGAGCCACCTGTATGTCGCTCTCGATCAGGCATATGTCGATCAGAAAGAGTTCGACGAAGCCTACCGGCAGGCCGACGTGGTCGGCCAACTGATCAACGGCACCATCAATAACCTCGACCGTCAGATCACGAAACGGTCACCAGGCAAGTCCGGACCACGCCAGAAACCTCGATGATGGGAAAACACCAAGCGCTCGGTTCGGCGCAGGAAGGCGTCAAGGAGCGAGTTGGTGGCTTCCTTTTTTGTGTTCTCGGCAACTCGATGATGCCGGAGTACAGAGGGAACGACCGACCAGTCGAACACTCAACCAATCGAACGCCCTTAGAAAATGCCGTACAGTCGAACGCCTTTGTTTCCTGGCGAACCATCGAACCACCGAACTACCGAACGCTCTTGCTTGAGTTGCCGAACCACCGAACGTTGTTGGGTTTAAGTCGTACCGCCGAACGTCTCTTGGGTTGGTGAACTACCGAACCACCGAACCCCCGAACGACCGAACGCTTTTTGTAGTGTGGAACCACCGAACGACCGAACACCCGAACCACCGAACGCTTTGTGAGTAGAGAGTTATGTGTGGCATCGTCGGCTACATCGGTCCGCGGGACGCGACACAGGTCCTGATCCCGGGTCTAAAGCGACTCGAATACCGCGGCTATGACTCAGCGGGTCTGGCGGTTGTAAACGGGAACGGATTGGTCATCCGAAAGGCTCAGGGCAAGATCGTTCGGCTGGAAGAACACTTGGCTCGGACTCCGATTTCAGGCACGTTGGGAATCGCCCACACACGGTGGGCGACGCACGGTGTGCCCTCGGATCGAAACGCCCATCCGCACGCCGATTGCACCGGACGTCTTGCCGTTGTCCACAACGGGATCATCGAGAATCATCGCACACTGCGTGCGCGACTCATTTCCGCTGGCCACCGTTTGGCCTCCGACACCGATACGGAGGTTCTGGCTCACCTGATCGAGCAGAACGTCAACGGGAGTCTTGAGCAGGCTGTCGCCGCCGCGCTGGGTCAGGTCCACGGTGCTTGCGCCATGGCAGTGGTGGATTGGGAATTTCCCGACCGCCTGATTGCGGCCCGGATCGGCGGATCTCCGTTGATCATTGGCGTCGGCGACGGAGAGTACATCTTGGCCTCGGACATCCCTGCCGTGCTCCCACTTACCCGTGACATCCTTGTGCTTGAGGATGGTGAGGTGGCGACCCTCACCCGCTCCGGCGTAGAGATCCGCCGCCTCACCGGCGAGGCCGTACGGCGTGAAACGCACCAAGTCGCCTGGACGACCGAAGCGGCTGAAAAGGGCGGCTATCCCCACTTTATGTTGAAGGAGATCTTTGAACAACCCGAGGCAGTGGCTGCCACACTCCGAGACCGGGTTGATCCCGAAACAGGCCTAGTTCGGTTGGCGGAGCTTGCATTGACGACCGAGGAGCTTCGGCGCCTGCGCCGAATCGTCCTGGTGGCCTGCGGAACCTCATGGCACGCGGCTCTGGTCGGCAAATATCTTTTGGAGGAATGGACGGACCTCCCGTGTGAGGTGGACATTGCGTCGGAGTTCCGCTATCGCCACCTCCTGGTGAATGACCGGACCCTGGTTATTCCAATCTCCCAGTCCGGTGAGACCGCAGATACCTTGGCAGCCCTTCGGGAGGCGCGACGGCGCAAAGCGAGGGTCATTTCCATCTGCAACGTGGTCGGCAGCTCGGTGGCTCGAGAATCGGACGGCGTCCTGTACACCCGCGCGGGCATCGAGATCGGCGTGGCCTCAACCAAGGCCTTCACGGCACAACTGGCTGCCCTCTACCTCCTGGGCGTCCACATGGGCTTGGCCCTTGAGCGCCTCTCCTCCAAGCATGCCCGCGACTTGATAGACCATCTGCTTCACGTCCCCGAAACGCTGCGCGCCATCCTGGCGCGGTCCGAGGCTTTCCCGGCTCTAGCGGAACGGTTCTGGGAATGTCGAGATTGCCTGTACTTGGGGCGAGGAATCCACTTCCCGGTCGCGCTGGAGGGCGCGCTCAAGCTGAAAGAGATCTCTTACATCCACGCCGAGGGATATCCGGCTGGCGAGATGAAGCACGGCCCAATCGCGCTGATAGACGGCAACATGCCCGTCGTCGTCCTGGCTCCTCTAGGCCGAACGTACGAAAAGGTCGTCAGCAACATCGAAGAGGTGAAGGCCCGCCAAGGGCTGGTCATCGCCATAGCTTCCGAAGGTGATCGGGAGCTGGACGGGAAGGCAGACTACATCCTGCACCTGCCCTACCTCTCCGAGTACGTGGCTCCTATTCTGGAAACGATCCCGTTACAGCTCCTTGCCTATCATATCGCGGTCAAGCGCGGCTGCGACGTGGATCAACCGAGGAATTTGGCGAAGAGTGTGACAGTCGAGTGAGAAAAAGCGTTCGGTCGTTCGGGAGTTCGGGTGGTCGGTTGTTCAAATCAAGGCTGTCAGCGGTCAGCAATCGTTCGACCGAGCTCACGACGAGGTTTGCCGTCAGCCAGAACCGAGGAGCATGACAATATCGAATACTGAATTGTGAATTTCGAAGGAGCTGCGATGCCGTCGTTCATCATTGGATATTCGCCATTCGACATTCGATATTGGCTCGCTGAAGCAGCAAAGGCGTTCGGTCGTTCGAGGGTTCGGTCGTTCGGTCGTACTCGAAGGGCCGAGGAACTGTAGAGCTGATGAGCTCGTGTGATGGGGTACTTTCGTACATTCGTACCTTCGTACTCTCGTACGCCTTTTTTAAGGTAGATTGATGGCTCCCTTCCGCGTCTTTCAGCATTACGTTTCGCCTCGGAGTCTCGCGCTCCTTCTCGGAGACATCCTGATCCTTACTGCCGGCGTCTACCTGTGTGATTGGATCGGGATATTCGGCCTGCCCGCGATCTGCCTGGGCGATCCCCCTCTTCTTCCCAAAGCTGCTGTGTTCGTTGGGCTCGGGATCTTGACGTTCCAAGTGGCCGGACTCTACGACAGTAGCCCTCCACTAGACCGAAAAGAGACTGCGGTCCGAGGTATAGCTGCGGCGTCCGTTTGGGGTACCCTCTTCGCAGCCATGGCCTTTTCGGTTCCTGGGCTTCACCTCGGCCGTCTCGCTGCGTTGTTTGGACTTGCAACCGGGACGCTGGGGGTGATTGGGCTCCGTTGGCTCTTCTCGCTCCTCCCCGCTGCCACTCGGTTCCGCGAACGCCTCCTTTTCCTCGGCGCAACCCCTGTGGCCGATCGCGTGATATCAGAGCTGGAAAGAAACAACCCCGGCTACGAGATCTTGGGCTATGTGGACGACCGCCCCGCTCACGAGATTGCTCTAACCAATGGATTTCGTATTCTCGGAAGGACTACCCAGCTCAAGGAAATCGTTGCTACGACCCAGGCGGGGACGATCGTTGTGGCGCTTGCGGAACGTCGCGGTACATTCCCTATGCAGGCAATCCTGGACTGCAAGCTCCGGGGTATGCGGATTGAGGATTGGCCAACTTTCTACGAGAAGCTCACCGGGAAGATCATCGTCCAGAATCTGCGGCCGAGCTGGCTGGTGTTCT
>Ga0326597_10005216_pt1 | contig 18070 bp, 18 predicted proteins | sample RVTome_12_FD_203789 | JGI IMG/M metagenome (GOLD analysis project Ga0326597, IMG submission 203789) | Soil microbial communities from uranium-contaminated site in the Upper Colorado River Basin, Wyoming, United States - RVT100D185 | ecosystem: Environmental > Terrestrial > Soil > Contaminated >... | reverse complement strand
CTTTTATCGCGGACGATCGTGGTTTTCGCGCCATGGCGGTCCTCCTCTCATGCTGGCAATGCGACTTGAGTATCGATGATTGATTTGAGCAAGCGGTATGCCATGAGCCATCGATCTAAACATTCTGCAGGAAGCTGGGGGGAATTTTCGATGCAATGAGAGACCGACGGGTTTATTCTACTCGCTGAGAATTAATCGATGCCGATTTCCTATTGTTGGGAAGATTCCGCCGCAATATGCCCTAATCCCTCGAAATACCTTGGCACTCTGATTGCGACTTCTGCTAAGCATGCGAACTGTAAAATGGGGTGGTCCATGACAACCGTAGAGAATATCGTTTCTCGATTCCGTGAACCGCTTGAAAACTCTCCCCTCGGTCTCGTTCAAGATTGGAAGCAAGCCCACCCGAATGAAAAAATCGTCGGTTGCTATCCGGTCTACACTCCGGTTGAATTGATCCATGCGGCTGGAATGTTGCCCGTCGGCGTCATTGGCGCGGGCAACCGGTTGGAGATCGCCCACGCAGACTCTCGTTTCCAATCTTTCATCTGTTCGATTGTGAAGAGCACGCTCGAATTGGGACTCACGGCCAAGCTCGATTTCCTCGACGGCATCGTTTTTCACTCAATCTGCGACCCGGCGCGTAATCTCGGCAGCGTTTTCACGCGCAACTTTCCCGACCTCATGGTGGAGTACATTCATTTTCCGCAGAACATGACTTCCCCCCATACCGTGGAATACTTGATCTCTGAATACAAAAGGATTGGCGCGAGCTATGAGCAACTGTCCGGTAAAAACATCACCGACGAGGCCTTGAGAAAAAGCATTGCGCTGTATAACAAACAGCGTCGCCTGGTCGGCGAACTCTATGCCATCCGCAGAGAGACGCCGCAGAATCTTTCCACCGTCGAGTGTTACGTCCTGACACGCATCGGCACGTTGCTACCTCCCGAGGACCATATCTCGATCCTAGAGGAAGCGATCCCTCAACTACGTCAACGCAACGAAAAGCCCAAGGACCGGATTCGCGTGGTCGTAGAAGGCTCTTTCTGCGAGCAGCCGCCCATCGAGTTGCTCGATGGACTGGAGGCCGCCGGCTGCTACATTCTGGACGACGATTTCCTCATCGGTTGGCGCTGGTTTCCAGAAGATATCTCGACCGAGGGCGATCCCCTGCGTAACATCGCCGATGCCTACATCAATCGTAGCGTTTATTCCGGCGTGAAACACGACACGCGCGAGCCCAAATCCAAACATCTCATCGACAAATTCAGAGACACCGGCGCCGACGCGGTGTTGATCCTGGCAGCAAAATTCTGCGAGCCCGCGCTGTTCGACTACGCGCTCTATAAACGGGCGCTGGAGAAAGAGGGAATTCCTCACCTCTGCCTCGAGTTTGAGGAAAAGATGTGGATCTTCGACAAGGCAAGAACGGAAGTGGAGACTTTCGTGGAATCGATGCTGTTCGACTGAAAATAAGTCTAGTGTCTTGAGTCTCGCGTCCAGGGTTCGAATTCAGACCCGGGCCAAACACGAGACCCGAGACTTCAAACCCGAGACAAGGAGCGGCAATGGCACAGGCAACTGAAACCGTAAAATCCAGCTACCAGGGGCAGATGCATCTGCTGCAAAAAGACATGATGGGGCGCTACTTCGAGCGCGTCACTCGGGCCGCGGAACAGGGCGAGGGCAAGGCCGTCTACATGCTGATCAGCGGCAACCCGGTGGAGCTAGTCCAGGCTTTCGATCTGATCCCGGTCTATCCCGAGATCGACGCTCTGCAGCTTGCGGTTAAGAAAAGTGCTCTGCCCTTTATCCTCAAGGCCGAGGAGTTGGGCTACTCAATGGACAACTGCGCCTATGTCAAAGCCGACGTCGGTCTGTTTCTCGGCGACCGCAAGACTCCCTTCGCAACCATCCCACTGCCGTCGCTGATTCTTTGTAACTACGTCGGCTGCAATGTCTACCTCCAGTGGTTCGAGCACCTGGCCGAGTACTGCGACGGGCAACTCTACAATCTCGACATTCCGTTCTTGCGCGACCCGTCCGGCGTGCCGAGCCCGGAAGACCTGACTTACGTCGTGCGCCAGCTCGAAGAGGTGATCGAGATCTGCGAGCGGCTCACGGGAAAGCAGCTCGACTACGCGCGGCTGAAACAAATCGTCGCCCGTTCTAGCGAAACCGGCGAGATGTGGTCGCGGATTAAGGGACTTACCAAAAATTTGCCTTCGCCCTTCGACGCTTACTTCGACTCGGTGACCATGATGGCGCCGCTCTACTGTCTCAGGGGCACCGAAGAGGGCGTAAGATTTTTCGAAACCGCGCTCAAAGAGATGGAAGAAAAAGTGCGCATGGGAGCCGGGCCGTTACCGGAGGAACGCTTCCGCTTCGTCATCGAAGGACCGCCGCCTTGGGGCCATCTACGAACCTTTAGAGATATGTTTTCCAAATGGGGCGCGGTGGCGGTGGCCTCGACCTACTCCACCGTCGGCGGCTTGTGGGAGTTCGGCTTCAGGCATGATGCCAATCACCCGTTGGAATCCATCGCCCAGCATATGCTCCAATGGAATGTCACCAACCGCAATTTCCTGCAGCGCTACCAGCAGCTCCGTCGCTATGTCGAAGAGTGGCATGCCGACGCTCTGGTGATTCATTCCGTTAAGAGCTGTCGACTGTTCTCCGCGGGCCAAGGCGACATGCGTGAATATTTTACCAAAGAGCTAAACGTCCCGACTCTATTGATCGAATCGGATCTCGAAGATCCGCGTTATTTTTCCGAAGCCCAGCTCAAGAACCGCATCGATGCTTTCTTCGAATCGTTGGAACACAAAAAAATGGTTCGTGCCGGAGCGGAAGCAGGAGGCACAGCATGATTTACGCCGCGGGCATCGACGTTGGCTCGACGCAAACTAAAGGGATTATCCTCAACGACAAGTTCGAGATCGTCGCCCGAGCCTTGACCGACACCGGCGCTTACGTGACCAGGGCCGCCGAGAGGTGCTTCGTCGAAGCGCTGGAGGCCTCCGGGGTCAAGCGCGAAGATGTCGCTTACGTGGTCGGCACCGGTTACGGCCGCTACAAGGTGTCCTTCGGCGACACGCAGATTACTGAAATCAGCTGCCATGCGCGCGGTGCGAGTTACCTCTTTCCTAACACCCGCACTGTAATCGACATGGGCGGCCAGGATGCCAAGGGAATCAAGATCGGCATCGACGGCGACGTCAAAGACTTCGTTATGAATGACAAATGCGCCGCCGGTACGGGAAGGTTTCTTGGCAGCGCCGCCGACGCTTTGGGGATGGGATTGGGCGATATCGGCGAGATCTCGCTCAAGGCGAAGAATCCGGTGCGGCTCACCACCGTGTGCACGGTCTTCGTCGAGTCTGACATCATGTCATACTTGGCCCAGGGCAAGAAGACCGAAGATATTCTCGGCGGCGTGCACAGCGCCATCGCCGCACGGACGATTTCACTGATACGGCGTGTCGGCATCGAACCAGAGGTTACTTTCACCGGCGGGGTTTCGAAAAATATCGGCATGGTGCGCGCGCTCGAAGAAAAACTCGGCATGAAACTCAATGTCAGTCCGGACTCTCACTTCGTCGGCGCCCTCGGGGCGAGCATCTTCGCCCTGGAGCGCGCGACCAAAGCAGTTTCGAGTTCCGAGTCTCGGGTCTCGGGTTCAACTCAAAACCCAGAACTCGAAACCCGAAACATCGATAAGGAGGCATGATGACTTTTGTCGCTGGCATTGACATGGGCGCCAAATCGACCAAGGCGCTGGTCTTGGATGGGGAAAAACAAATATGTGGAAAAGCTGCGATCAAAACCCGTCCAGATTTCCCCGCGGTCGCCAAGGAGGTGCTGGATTTAGCGCTGCAGCAGGCTGGGCTCAAAGAGAGTGACCTGAACTACATCGCCACCACCGGCTTCGGCCGCTACAACGTTCCGTTCCGCGACGTGCAGATCACCGATATCACCTGTGTGGGTCGGGGCGCAGTTTTCCTCTTTCCCAAGACCCGCTGCGTGCTCGACATCGGCGCGCAAAGCACGCGAGCGCTCAGAGTCAACGACACGGGCAAGGTACGTGAGTTTCGCACCAACGATAAATGCGCCGCCGGCGCCGGTGGATTTATCGAGCGCGCCTGCAAGTACCTGGAGGTCACTCTCGACCAGGTCGGCGAGCTCTCGATTCAGGCTAACAAGCCGCAAACCATCAGCAGCGTCTGCGCGGTGCTGGCGGAATCGGAGATTATCAACCACGTCTCAAACGGAGAGACCGTTGAGAACATTTTGCGCGGCGTGCACAATTCGCTCGCTTCCCGCGCCCTGGCGTTGCTCAAGCGCTCCGGCATGGAAGACGAGGTCACCTTCGTCGGCGGGGTGGCGCGGCAAAAGGGAATGGTGAAGGCCTTAGAGGAAACGCTCAAGAGAAAGATCAACGTCAGCGATGAGCCGGAGCTGGTGGGCGCTTTGGGCGCGGCACTGCTCGCGTTGCGCCGTCTGGAAAAACTGCGCGCCGAGAAACAGAACCCCATCGAGGAAGCGAGGGTGGCATAATGGATCTCCAAGACAAGTCAGCATTGGTATCCGGAGGGGGCGGCGGCATCGGCCACGCGGTTGCGCTAGCCCTGGCGCGCGCCGGCGCCAAGATTGCCGTGGCGGATATCGCCAAAGAGAACGCGGAGAAAGTTAAGTGCGAAGTTCAAAGTCTCGGCGTCGACGCGATGGCTTGCCCGGTGGACCTCACCAAAAAACCCGAGGTCGACCGCATGGTCGGAGACATAATCGCGCGCTTCGGTCACATCGATATTCTTGTCAACTGCCAAGGGTGGGATCGTTTGGAGCCTTTCGTGGAAAGCCACGAAGAGACCTGGGAGAAACTGCTGGCGATCAATTTCAAGTCAGTGCTTTACACGGCCAAAGCCGTCTTGCCCCAAATGATCTCTCATGGCGGCGGCAAAATCGTCAATATCAGCTCCGACGCGGGCCGCGTCGGATCCAGTTGGGAAGCGGTCTATGCCGGCGCCAAGGGAGCGGTCATTGCGTTCTCAAAGACCATCGCTCGCGAAGTCGCGCGTTATAAGATCAACGTCAATGTGGTGTGCCCCGGCCTGACGGAAACCCCGTTGCTGCAAGCCGTCAGAAGCCAATCGGAACACACCGCGAAAATTATCGAAGCGGTAACCAAGGCGACACCCTTTCGCCGTCCGGCGAAACCAGAAGAGATCGCCGCAGCAGTGCTATTCTTCGCCTCTCCCGCGGCGGAGTTTATCACCGGACAAACATTGAGCGTGAGCGGCGGGCTGACGATGGTCTGATTAAATTACAAATGCAAAATTCAAAAACTCCGAGTCCTGATTTTTTAACTTTTAATTTTAAATTGAGGTAGCCATGCGTAACGGAATAAAGGCCATCGACTTCATGTACTACGTCGCCACACCAGAGTTCATCGCGCGCTGGAACGAGGCGAAAAAAGACGAGCTCATCTGCCGCATGGAAAAAGCCATCGGCGGCCTACCGCAGTACGACAGCTTCGACGCCATGCTCGCCAAGATGGACGAAGCCGGCGTGGACAAAGTTTTCATCACCCAAACCAAGATGTGGTCGTACCGCAACAAGTGGATGTACATGGACACCGAGCTCGAAGAAGTGGCACAGTACACCCGACGTTATCCCGACCGCTTCGTCGGTCTCGCCGGCTACAACCCGTTTCGCATCAAAGAGTCGCTTGCGGAAATCGACCGCGCGGTCAAAGAACACGGCTTCAAGGGCGTGTATATCCACATCTATGGTTTCGACATCCCGCTGCACGATGCGAAAATGTATCCGCTCTACGCCAAGTGCGACGAGCTCAAGATCCCCGTGTCCATTCAAGTCGGTCACGTCTTGGAAGCGATGCCGAGTGAGCACGCGCGGCCGATCTATTTGGACCGCATCGCCAGCGATTTTCCTGAGCTAAAAATCGTCGGCGCCCACACCGGCTGGCCCTGGGTCGAGGAGCTGATTTCGGTGTGTTACAAGTGGGATAATGTTTATTTCGGCGTCGATGCCTGGATGCCGAAATACCTGAAGCCTGAGATCATCCATTATATCAACAGCCGTATGGGTCAGGACCGCTGCCTGTGGGGCACCAACGGTCTGCCTTGGAAAGAGAGTCTCGATCAGTGGGAGGAAATGGGCCTTAAAGAAACCACCAAGAAGAAACTTCTGCGTGATAACGCCGTGGAGCTTTTTGGCCTGAGTTAATATGCTATTGACCACGCTGCTAGCAGGGTGACACCGTCAAAGAGGGGGCGCTGATTACGAAAGGAGCAAAGCCATGTGCCGCTTTTTATCGCTCGATTTTGAATACGAGTTGAAGTGTCCGGTCGACCAAGCCAACCACACCGTCCGTTTTCAGGCTTATCCACAGCTGCGCGGTCAGGCGCTGGAAGTGGTCGACTGTGATGCCAAGCCTCGGGTTGAGTGGCTCACTTGCGGCAAGATCTGTCGCGGGCTGCTTGAGTCCGGCGAGTATTGGCAAAGTATTTATCCCGAGTCAGCAGTTTACAAACAGAGCCAGTGACGCGCTGTGCACGCATCGAACCAACGGCCAGCGGCCGCGCTGGGAGTCCATGCGAACATGTATCAAACTCTACAGTATCGCGAAGACGGACCGATCGCCATGGTTCGACTTTATCGCCCGGAAAAGAAAAATTCGTTAAACACCATAATGCGGCAAGAAATGGAGACCATGCTCCAAGACCTTGCGCGCAATCGCGCCATCCGAGCGCTTTTGATAACGGGCGGCGACGACATCTTTTGCGCCGGCGCGGACATCAGCGAAATGGCAGGTGCCGCGAGCGCGGAAGCCGCCTATCACCACGCCCGCGAGTTTCAGGTTTTATTCGGCCAAGTCGAATCGTTGCCGCAACCCGTGATCGCCGCGGTGTCCGGGTATGCGCTCGGCGGCGGCTGCGAATTGGCCTTGGCCGCCGATTTTCGCATTGCTTCGGATAGCGCACGTTTCGGTCTGCCGGAAATCAAGATAGGCGCTTTTCCGGGCGGCGGCGGTACCCAACGACTGACACGCCTGATCGGCGTCGCCAAGGCGAAAGAAATGATTTTGACTGGTGATCCGATTAGCGCCGAACAAGCGCTCGCCATCGGTCTGGTGATGAAAGTAGCGTCGAAAGAAAAATATTACGAGGAAGCCGCTCAACTCGCCGCCAAGCTGGCTGATCTCCCCCGCCTCGCATTACAAGCTTCAAAAATGTTGATCAACCACGCCCAGGAAGTTGATTTGACCACCGGCTTGGAGTTCGAAGCGCGCACTTTCAGCGCCATCGCGCACAGCCATGACTTGGCGGAGGGAACTAACGCTTTTTTGGAGAAACGCAAGCCGACATTTACCGGCGATTAATCGCGCCTGTGGAGCCGCGATCGTCAAGCCAAGACAAACTTTAAGCAAGGAGAAGCCTAGACGATGTCTGACAGCAGCTTGGTTTTTGAAAACACTGATGGGGTTGCCACCATACGGTTGAACGACCCCGATAAGCTCAACGCGCTCACCTTTCAAACCTATCGTGATCTGGAAAGGATTTTCGCCGACCTGGCGAGCGACGACACCGTCAAGGTTGTGGTGCTAACCGGAACCGGCAAAGGCTTTTGCTCCGGCGGCAGCGTCAACGACATCATCGGCCCACTGCTCAAGATGAAGGGCGACGAGCTTTATCAATTCACCCGCATGACCTGCAACGTGGTCAAGCACATGCGCCACTTAAAAAAGCCAATCATCGCCGCCGTCAACGGCATCGCCGCCGGCGCCGGCGCCATGCTCATGCTGGCTGCCGACCTGCGTATCCTCTCCGACAAAGCACGGGCGGCATTTCTCTTCGTCAAAGTGGGGCTTTCCGGCGCGGACATGGGCGCGCTTTATCTGCTGCCGAGAATTGTCGGGATCGGCAAAGCCGCCGAGCTAGTCTACTTCGGCGATACGATTGACGCCCAAGAAGCCCATCGCATCGGTCTGGCCAATCGTGTCGTGCCCAACGACTCGTTGATGGACGAAGCCTACCAGTGGGCGGCGCGCCTCAAGGACGGGCCGCTCTACGCCCTCGGGGTGACCAAAGAGCTGTTCGAATATGAAGCCAACATCGATCTAGACGCCGCGCTGGAAATGGAAGCGGCGGCCCAGGCGAGATGCATGGAGACGCCGGATTTCATCGAGGGCTACAACGCCTTCGTCGAAAAACGGCCGCTGCGGTTTAACCGCGGCTAAGAGCGACACAGGAGGGAATGAACGTGGCGAAAAATATTGATATCCGAAGCCTCGAGAAGCGCGATCTTGCGGCGATCATAAATATGGAAGAACGCCAAACCGGGGTGGCCCGGCCGGACTACTGGGAGAAGCGCCTGGAAATCTCCGAAGCCATCCGGCCGCACTGGGCATCCCTGGTCGCCGAAGTTGACAACCGCGTGGTCGGCTTTATCCTGGGCCGGTCCGGTGAACAGGAGTTCGGCCTACCGGGCACGGTGGCATGGGTCGAGATGATCGGCATCGATCCAGCCTTCCGCCGTCGCGGTATCGCCGAAGAGCTGATCGAAAAGTTTACCGAATCGGCCGAAGACCACGGCGTCAAGACCATTTTTACGCTGATCGATCCGAATCGGACCGACCTGCAGCATTTCTTCAGCCACATCGGCTTTGCCCAAGGTAGGATGCTCCACTATCAGAAGAATCTGTCGAGCTAACTCGGTGTCGTTGCGGATCTCCCAACGGTCAAGAGCCACCCACTGATGGATTTCGAGTTGCCCGAAGAGTTGGCCGAGGTGCAAAAACTGGCGCGCGATTTCGCTGAGAAAGAAATTGCGCCCGCCGCGGCGAAGGACGATCGGGAGCATGTTTTTCGCAAAGACCTGGTCGTCAAAATGGGTGACCTTGGTTTCTACGGCTGTCTCATTCCGGAAGCGTACGGCGGCAATGGCCTGGGTTTTCTCGCTCACGCGCTGATTTCAGAGGAGATCGCCCGGGTGCACAGCGCCATCCGAGTTTACATAAACATGCAGGCCGGTCCTGCGGTCACTCTCTACGAGTTCGGCAATGACGCGCAGAAGAAAAAATTCTTGCCGGGATTGTTGAGCGGCGAAACCAACGGTCTATTCGCCATCACCGAGCCCGATGCCGGTTCCGACGTGGCGGCGATGAAGACCACGGCACAGCGCGACGGCGACGATTATCTAATCAACGGCACCAAGATCTGGATCACCAACGCCACCGTTGCCGACAGCGGAGTCATCTTCGCTTACACGAACCGCGCGCAAAAGCATCGCGGCATGTCGGCGTTCTATGTCGACTTGCACCACCCCGGCGTGAACCGGCGCGACCTCGACAAGCTAGGGGCGCACGCGTCACCGACCGGCGAATTAACCTTCGACAATTTTCGCGTTCCCGCAGACAACCTGATCGGCCAAGAAGGCGACGGCTTCAAAATCTGCATGCGCCATCTAAACCATACCCGGCTCGGCTGCGCTGCCGGCGCCGTCGGGCTGGCTAAAGCGGCACGTCAAGCGGCCGTCAACTATGCCAACCAGCGCGAGCAGTTCGGCCAAAAGATCGGTCAGTTTCAAATGAACCAAGACCTCATCGCGCAGATGGTCGTGCAGGAAGAAGCCGCTCGCCTCTTGGTTTACCGCGCCGCATGTCGCGCCGATCGCGGCCAACCTTACAACTTGGAAGCCTCCATGGCGAAATACGCCGGCGCCGAAGCGGCGGCGTTTTGCGCCGACAGCGCGCTCAAGATCCTCGGCGCCTACGGCTATTCCACTGAATTTCCCGTCGAGCGTTACTATCGCGACGCCAAGTCCTATCAAATCGTCGAAGGGTCGGCGAACATTCAAAAGCTCATCATCGCGCAAGACGCGCTGGGCTACCGGAAGGCCAACCGTTGATCCGTGGCTAACGGAGGATGCGGTATCACTAATCAACCGCGCTTTTTAGAAAATCGACGACCAAGCGATTGACGCGAGCTGCCTGATCCCACTGTACCCAGTGGGCGCACTGGTCAAAGAGGTGAAACTCCGCACCAGGGATGCGCTGGAAAAGCTCGACGCCCCTTTCTACCGAAACGCCCTTATCGTTGTTGCCCCACAGGAGCAATGACTTCACCCGCAGTTGGCTCAGCTCCTCGTACACCGGCCGCTGCTTGGCCGCGCCGCGCCGCGCCACTTGCGCCTCGTAGTTCTTGCCGGTGCTCATCTCGTAGCGTTCGCGAACCAGTTTCTCCGTCACCAAGTTTTTGTTATGGATCGTGCCGAAGGTAAGCTTTCTCATGTTGTCCAGGCTCGGCTCATATTCGCGCAGGTCAGCCGCGTGTTTTTGCGCCAATGATTGGGATGCCGCCGAGCCCGCCGGCGACAGCGAACCGCTGGTGGTGGTGATAAAAGTTTTGACCCGGCTGTCTTCCAAAGCCAGTCGGGCGGCGATATAGCCGCCGACGGAATTTCCCACCACATGGTAGCGATCCAACTGCAAAACCTCGATCAATGCCTTTGCGTGGCGGACGCGATACTCGATCGAATGATCCGAAGGATTATCGCTCGATCCGAACCCCGGCTGGTCATAGGCGTAAACGGTAAATCCGGCGTTGGCCAGGGGCTCGATATTGAGCTGCCAATTAATCAGGCACGATGCCCCGGGGGCTGCGCCGTGAATCAAGATTAATGGCTGACCGCTTCCCGCCGTTACCAGAAAAGTCTTGATGCCATCGACTTGGATATGTTCCTGTTTAAGCGTTACTGCCATGCAAATTCTCCTTGATCGATAATTCTAAATCCGCAATGAAACGCTGCGCCAATGTCAATCGGAGCGCCGTCAGCCTGATGCAATGGCGCCCCGAACAGCTACAAGCGGCTCCAACGCTCGCCCCGTTTTACCAGTCGCTCGTAGTAGCGCCATTCGGCCAGTGCCTGGCCCGACTTGGTTTGCCTGACTTCCACCAACGACTCAAATTTTTGCACCGCGTCGCGGGCGACCGGTTTCACCGGTCCCAGCGCTCCAGCCAACAGGATCATTTTTGCCGTGCGCTCCAACTGAATCGTATTGACGCAAGCCTCTTCGAGGGTTTCGCCGGTGATCACCGCTCCGTGGCTTTCGATGATCACCGCACAGCAGTGCTGCAAAGCCTGGGTGACAATCTCTCCATGCTCGGGCAGTGAGCCGTAGACCCACGGGACCACTGGAACCTCATCGAACTTGTGGCGGTGCGTAATGCCCACCACCTTCTGACCGGCAGCGACCAGAGCCAGCGCCATCGGTGGATGGCAGTGAATGACCGCGCCCGTCTGCTTGTTGGCATTGTAGGGACCGGTGAAAAAATAAATCTCGAAGCCGCTGCCACCGGCTTCGCGCAGTCCCGAGAGGCGCTTGCCGGTTAAGTCGAACTCAAGCACATCGTCCTCGGGCACCCGCGGATCGATGGGCGGTCGAATGTGGCGCAACAAGAACCGATCGCCCTCCGGGCTACGCGCGCTCACGTGCCCCATCATGTCGGAAACCTCATACTCGACGATGCTGATGGCCGTGGCAATTTTGTCTTTGAGCTGGGCCCTCTGTATTTCTCGATTCTCAGCCATTCTCACCTCCTTACCACAAAATCAGATTGGCAGACTCTGAATTCTCAACCTCGCCGCAAAATCTCAAGGTAATATCTTGCGGGCGAAATCGAGCGCCGGCCGGCGCACCGTGGTATATTTATCCTCGATGGCATTCTGCCGCTTATAAAAATCTTCGACGGTGATGTTGTCCTTCGCGGCCCTGACGCCGATCTCCGGCATCGAGCTGGTATCCACATCGAGTCGCCGGGTCGCCTGGCCGAACGCCTTGCTATAGAGCTGCTGGCCTTCTTTGCTGAGCAGCCAGTTGACATAAACCTTCGTCGCGTTTGGATGCGGGTGGTTCTTGATCACCACCGGTCCGCCATTGCCTTGGGAGACGTAGGTCCCTTCCTTGGACGGCGGCAGAGGTTTCACCGGCAAACCGGCCTTGATGAACGACGCGTAGCTATAATAAGTAGCACCCATGGCAATCGCCACCTTGGCCCGAGCCAAGGAGTCGGCGACCAAACGGCGGTCTTCCAGTATGAGCAGATTCTGCTGCACCAATTTTCTCAGATAGTCCTCGCCTTTGGTAAGCCACATATAGCCCCATATGCCGAGAGCCGCGCCCCCACCGCTCCGGGGGTCCCACATGGCGATCTTTCCCTTCCACTTGGGATTGAGCAGATCATCGTAGGTACGAAGATCCTCGGCCTTGGCATGGCCGGTGTTGTACCAAATATTATCCAGCATATAAGCGAGCGGCGAATAGGCAAACCGTTTGGTCAGGTCAGTCCAGATATGGCCGCCCCACCAATTTGCCGGGTCTTTGACTTCGGGAAGAATCCAAAATTGCTCCAGCGGCTCGATCACGCCCATGGGCAATAGATTATGCGAGAGCGAATCCCAGGTGCTGGTAATGACATCGAAATAGCGCACGCCGGCCTTGAACTCGTCGCCGACTCGCTTGGCGGTCCTCGAGCTACTGGTCAAAACAAATTCCATTTCAATGCCGAACTTCTGTTTGACGGCCCCTTCCAACGCCTTTCGCAGATCGGCGCTCGGCGGTATCGCAACCACCAACTTTCCTTCCTTGCGCGCCGCCGCCTGGACTTGCTCCCACTCGGTCTGCCACTGTGCGAGCGCCCCATCGGCTGCGACAAGCGCGTGTACGGCCAGTAGCAGAGTGATAGATTTGTAAAAGCGATTTTTCATGATTCACAACTCCTTGGATTTTTAACCGATAAATTTTCTAATCATCTGATACCGAATTTTCCGCCGAAGATTCGCGCGCCGATCGCCGCGATCACGACCATCAAGACAATCATGGCGCCCACCACGGTGGCCCGCTCCAGTTCCGCGCCGGCGGAATAATCAAGCATCAGCAGCGCCATGGTTCTGGTCTTGCCGGTCGCGAGCAGGACCACGGTACTGATGTTCCGTGCTGATGCGATGAATTCCAGAAGCCCTACCACAATCAGACAGGGCAACAGAAGCGGCAGCAGGATGCGCCGAACAGTCGTCGACCAGCTCGCGCCGGCGACTTGAGAGGCCTCCTCCAACTCATCAGCGAATTGCATGAGAAAAGTCTTGATCACTTGAACCGTGAGCGGCAACCCGGATATCGCCATCGCGAGCACTAACGCGAACATGGTGCCATAAATCGGCACCGCCCCGTGAATCAAGAGCAATGAAGATGCCAGCGCCATGCCCAACAAAATCCCCGGTATGGACCAGGGTATCCAAGAGATAAAGTCCAATAAAGCGCGGCCGCGAAACTTGGTCTTGACAATGATGTAAGCGATCGCGCTGCTGAGAAAAATCCCGAAGCCAGCCGCGGACGCGCCCAGCACAACGGTATTTCGCAGGGAGCGTAGCAGAATCGGATCCTGCAAAACCTGCTTCCAGTTATCTAACGTCCAGGGATCGGCAATATCGAAATAGCCGAACAACTTCATGAAGGTCGCCAAGAACAGCGAACTGATCGGCACCAAAGTGGTACAGAGTGCGATCGCCAAAACGAACCCCAGCGCGGGATAGCGCCAACGGCCCAAACTAATTAGCCTGGTGCTAAAACCGCGGCCGCTGATGGTCGTGTAGGATTTCTGCTTGAGAAAATAGCGCTGACAGACAACCAATATCCAGAGCACCACCAGAAAAAAGCTGCCCAGCGCGGAAGCCGGAGCAAACTGCGGCGGCTCCACGGTCATGAAGCTGAAGATCTTGGTCGAAAACACTTCGAGGCCAATGGGCCGGCCCAAGACCAGCTCGATTTCGAACGCTTCGAGGGAGCGAATCAGGCCAAGAATCAGTGCCACCAGGATCGTCGGCATCATGATCGGCGCGGCGATCCTCATGAGCGTTTTGACAGAGCTGGCGCCGGCGACGTAGGAAGCCTCTTCCAGGGCCGCGTCCAGATTGCGGAAGGCCGGAGTCAGGAGCATGACTTTAATGGCGATGGTACTGGCGCTCAGATGAACCCAGACGATGCCCCAAAAAGAATAGACGTTAAACAGCGGTCCGCTAATGAACGGCAGAGCCGTCAGCCATTGATTGATCATTCCGTAATTCGGATCCAAGAGCAGAATCCATCCCAAGGCGATCGGCAAGGACGGAATGAAGTAGGAAAGCCAAAAGGCAAACTCCAACCACCCGCGCAGGGGGATATCGGTTCGGGCAATCAGCCAAGCCAGGAAAATGCCAATCACGATGGCAATCGATTGGCGCCCGATGGCCAAAGCAAAGCTATAGTAGATCGCGCCGGCGATGCCAGGGTTGGCAAACGCCTGGCGCCAGCCGTCTAGAGTGTAGTCAATGGTTCCGTCCGGCCGCATTGTCTCGATACTGCCGTAAAGCAAAAACAGCAGTGGCGTGAAAACCAAAAATGCGATGAGCGCCAGAAACAGCGATAGCAATAGCGTCCGCCCATCGAAGCGCTCGAAGATAGATTTCGAATGCGCCTTTGCCAATTCGAGGGTGTCGATTTTCATGTCAAACCCAGCCCGGCAACTCCCCTAAGCGAACCGTTCGCGACCTTCGTGGCGAGATCGGATTTTTCATCTCGCGCGACACCGGTTTACGCGTCAAAGGCATAGCTAGCATAGGCGCGCCACCACTTGTCAACCGCATTGTCGCCAGCTCGCCCAACATTCCATTTGACAACGATCCTGGGGCACGATTATGTTGACGGCCACCAAGCGCCGTCGAGCGCTCGCGCCGTCCGAGTGTTCAATCCCTGGTTACACTTTGGTTATGCGCCCGCGAGCTTTGAGTCACGAAGGAGGACCGCACCATGATTCGTTGGGCCGGTATGGAGATTCTTGAGCAATTCGCCGAAGTGGTCGCTCCCAAGCACACCGGCCTGCTGCTTTGGAATGTTTCATCGGCGGCGATTGAGCGCTGCTTCAACGGCGCCACCGTGCTGACAAACACCCAATCACTGGTTGCCAAAGCGAGAGAACGCGGCGTCCGCATCATGTATTCAAAGCCAGGACCGGTGGATTGGAAAAGCGTCGGCGCGCCGATGATTCGAATGAGAATGAAGCAAATGCGCCTTAAAGCTCCCAATGCGCTAAAAATTCCCAGCCCGGCGGGAACGGCCTTCGCCCAGGGGTTGGAGCCTGGACCCGATGACATTGTCTTCGAAGAATTTTTGCCCAATGCATTTCTCGGCACGAGCTTCGAATGGTGGCTACGCAAGTACCAGCTTAAAACTCTGATCCTCGCCGGCGCGTCCATCGAGACCGGCATCGACGGCACGGCCCGCGACTCCCTCAATTTAGGTTACTACACTGTCATCGCGCGTGACTGCGTCGGCAGTCCGTTTCAAGATACCTACGACGCCGCCCTGCGATCGTTAGAAAGAATTTTCGATATCGTCAGCTCGGCCGAAATTATCCGCGAATGGTAAAACGCGAGTTCGAATGGAGCGATGAGCGAAGCGCGGGCAACCATCGATCACCAGAGTGACCGAATATAGCCGCCATCGACCTGCAGCGTGGAGCCAGTGACATAACTGGCGCATTCGGAGGCTAAGAAGACGACGACGTTGGCGAACTCTTCCGCCTGACCGTAGCGTCCCACGGGGATTTCCCGGCAACTATCGCGCCGCACGTCTTCGGCGCTCACTCCTTTGCGCCGCGCCGTTGCCGCGTCGACTTCGTTGACCCGCTCGGTTTGAATTCGCCCCGGACAGATGTTGTTGACCAGAATCCCATGCGCCGCGACTTCCCGCGACAGCGTCTTCGCCGCGCCCGCCACCGCCGCCCTGGCCGCGTTGGATTGGATCAGCCCATCGATCGGCTGCTTCAAGCCGGACGATAGAATGTTAATGATGCGGCCCCAGTGCCGCACTTTCATAGGAGGCAATACCCGTTGAATCAGGCGCATTGCCGCGAGGAAGTTGAGTTCCATCGCCTTTTCCCAATCCTCGCTGCTCGATTCCTCAAAAGATTTCGGCGGCGGTCCCCCAGCGTTGTTCAACAGGATGTCGACTCGATCAAATTTTTTGAGGGTGCTGTCGACCACGCGGTCGATGTCCTGGATATTTCGCAAATCCGCCGCAATCGGCAACGCCGCCACTCGATAATTCTCTTCGATAAACTTCGCCGTATCGATCAGTTTTTCGTTACTGCGAGCGCAGAGAGCCACATGAGCACCTTCGCGTGCCAAACCTAGCGCAATGGCGTTGCCTAACCCTTTGCTCGCCCCGGCCACGATGGCGACTCTTCCGGTCAAACCAAGATCCATTCAGTCCACTCCAATCCAACGGTGCATCATCCGACCAACGACGGTACCGCGAAGGCGGCAAGCGACTCAGCAGAAAGCTGATGGCGCGAGTTGGGCACAAATCAAGCCGCGCTCTTGGCAACGGTCACTCGTTCTTTAACCGAAGCGACCCAATTGAGATTGTCGGGGACAACGACGGAGGTGCCACGCACGCGGTAAATCTCCGGCTCGCGCACGCCCAATGGAGTAGCGTTATTTTCACGCAACGCTTTGGCAAGCCGGAGCAGCATCCGGCGCGCCTTGCCGGCGGTCTGATCGCCACTGCAAAGATTTTCTTTTGTTCGGTCTAAGATCGGCGTCGGCCCTTGGCCTTCGGTAACGCACATGTCTTGAAGATTGACGCCGGTAATTCCGACCCGCCGGCTTTTATGGGTATCCCAATCGATTAGGTAGTCATTCGATTTGTTAGCCTTCGGGATGATAAAGCCAAAGGGCTGATTCGTCGGTTCGGTAAATTCTTCGTTTTTTTGAATCAGACGCGGCGTCTCCTGGCTCTTTTCCTTGGTCTCTCGGTTCGGATACCAGGCGATCTGCCATTTGACGCAACTTTCGTCGTCGATCGGCACATAGATGCGGGCGCCGCGCAGATCGCCACCCGGAGGCATGCTGTAAAACGGCACCATGAATTGGTTGACACGCCACAGGCTCGTACCGTCATTGAGACTTCGTCTAGTCCCGTACATGAAGCCGCCGGGAGTGTCGACGATATCGGTTTGGTCCGGGGTGCGTTTGCGCGACTTGTTGGCGACCACCTGTTGAGGTCCCTGATGGACCAGCGCCACTTCATCGTCCGCCAAATCATAGGGCGAGTGCAGCCACATGACATGGGTCGGATCGATGCCGCCTTCCAAGACTTGCAAATAGTTCCCTTCCGAACGAAACAGCCGGTGGCGGCGCAGATCTTCAGGCACCAAGGCGAATTCGAATTCGGGCAATGCCGGAAGTTCCTTGGACGGGCCCATATAAGTCCAAATGATGCCGCCGTACTCGACACAAGGATAGCCGGGGTGATGAATCGCATCGCAAAATTGCTGCTCGGCGGGAATGTTCGGCATCTCCATGCAAGTGCCGTCGGTGCCGTACTTCCAACCATGATAAGGACAACGGATACCGTCCTGCTCCACCCGTCCGAAATAAAGCGGCGCCAAACGGTGCTGACAGTAGGCGCCGACGAGACCGACCTTGCCGTTGCCAGCGCGGAACAACACCAAGTCTTCGCAGAGCAGCCTCACCCGAAGCGGTTTGCTGGCCGACGGGGGTAAGAAAGAAGTTGGCACCACCGCAATCCAGTATTGTCGGAACACATCGCCCATCAGGGTCCCCGGTCCGACGCGGGTCAACCACTCGCTTTCCTCTTTGGTAAAAGCCATCCCTTCTAAATTCGGTCCTGCGCCCATGGAACTGCCCTCCTAATCTGCTACTCGCCGTTATCTCTGCCCGATCCGGTGAAAAACTTGCTCCATGACCGAGTCTTACTCGCGCACTTGGACGGTAATTTCAGTTTCCACGGGCGCCTCGCCGCCGAGCGAGGCCACGCCGATCGCCGCGCGCGTGTGCCGGCCGCGCTCGCCCCACAGACTGACCAGCAAATCGGATTCGCCGTTGGCGACTTTAGCCATATCGACAAAACCCGGCGCGACGTTCACATAGACCAAAACCTTGACGATCCGTTCGACGTTATCGAGATCGCCGAGCGCCGCTTTAA
>Ga0326597_10005215_pt1 | contig 18072 bp, 18 predicted proteins | sample RVTome_12_FD_203789 | JGI IMG/M metagenome (GOLD analysis project Ga0326597, IMG submission 203789) | Soil microbial communities from uranium-contaminated site in the Upper Colorado River Basin, Wyoming, United States - RVT100D185 | ecosystem: Environmental > Terrestrial > Soil > Contaminated >... | reverse complement strand
GTTCGGCCAGCGCTTGTCGTTCTTCTTCTCCGCCCACAACAACTTTCTCGAGGAGATCGCCAAATTTCGGGCAGCCCGCCGCCTCTGGGCCGGACTCATGCGCGACCGATTCGGCGCGACTCACCCACGGGCACAGCAGCTGCGCTTTCATACCCAAACGGCTGGCAGCACCCTGACCGCGCAGCAACCGGACAACAACATCGTTCGCGTGGCGCTCCAGGCGATGGCAGCGGTCCTGGGGGGTACCCAGTCGCTGCACTGCAACGGTCGCGACGAGGCCCTGAGCCTGCCGACGGAGCAGGCAGCCCGAATCGCGCTCAGAACCCAGCAAGTCATCTCGTCCGAATCCGGTGTCACCAATACCGTCGACCCCGTGGGCGGATCGCACGCCATCGAGGCGCTGACCGACGAAGTTGAGCAGGGAGCCCGAGACCTGCTCGCCTCCATCGACCGTGTCGGCGGAACCTTGGAGGCCATCACAACGGGCTTTATCCAACGCCAGATCCAGGAATCCGCCTACCGAGCTCAGCTGTCCATCGACTCCGGAGAACAGGTCGTCGTCGGAGTCAATCGGTTCACAGCACCGCACACGGACCAACCGTCCCGCCTGTCGCTGTTTCAGATGGACCCCGAGGTGGAACACCGTCAGATGGAACGGGTACGGGCGCTCAAAGCAAGAAGAGACAATCACGCGTGTCGGCACACGCTCGAAGCCGTCGCGCAAGCCGCCGGAGCCGGCACGAACTTGCTCCCGCCCATCATCGACGCGGTAGAGGCACGCGCCACAGTCGGCGAGATCTCGAATGCCATGCGCGAGGTCTTCGGCGAATTCCAAGAAGTCGCTACGCCCTGAGACGATTCCTTCAGATCTCCCGCCTCACGGCGGTATTCGATCTTCCACCGGGACGATTGCAGCCGTCAGCGACGTGAACCTTCGATTCCAGATTAGGTGAAACGCTGGTTCTGGTTGATGAATCCGGTAATCCCCACGCCCGTAACCATCTGTCGATCACGCGTCTGGTGCGTCGCCCGAACACGTTGGTCGCGGCCACGTAGGACTCGACGTCCGTGAATGTCGGGAACGGATCAGTGAAGGGGTAACGGCGTCAGACGGGATGCACCGCCCGGAACCTGTCGAGCTATTTCGGACTGGGGACACTCGGACGTCAGGCGGCGCGCCTGACGTCGTTCTCCACCTTCCCGTCTCGAAGATGGATGACTCGATGTGCGAACTTGGCGACGTCTGCCTCATGCGTCACGATGATGATCGTATTGCCGGCGACGTGGAGCCTCTCGAACAGGGCCATGATCTCCTGTCCGGTCTTGGAGTCGAGATTCCCCGTCGGCTCGTCTGCAAGGAGAATCGACGGGCCGTTGACGAGGGCCCGTGCGATGGCCACTCGCTGGCGCTGCCCGCCAGACAGCTCGTTGGGCCGGTGGCTCGTGCGCTCGGACAGCTCGACCTTCGTCAGCGCCTGGAGCGCGCGCTGCTCCCGCTCCTTCGACGGGACGCCCGCGTACACGAGGGGGAGTTCGACATTGCGCAGGGCGCTGGCTCGTGGCAGCAAGTTGAACGTCTGAAAGACGAAGCCGATCTCTTCGTTACGGATGCGAGCAAGTTCGTTGTCGTTCATCTCGCTGACTTGCGTTCCGTTCAAGAGATACGACCCCTTGCTTGGAGTGTCGAGACAACCGATGAGATTCATCAACGTCGACTTGCCCGACCCTGATGGACCCATGATCGCGACATATTCGCCACGTTCAAGCTGAATCGACACACCGTGGAGGGCGTGGATCTCTTCCGAGCCCATGACGTAGGTTTTCCAGAGATCAACCGTTTCAATCAGCGCCATGTCTTTGCGAACAAACGGTACCGCTGCCACGCAGTGAACACCTTCAGCCGACCAACCCACCTATGACGCGAGCGAGAAGATACGGGGAGTCGTTGAGGCCCGTAACATCCGACGTCACTCAAGAACCACCCCCGACCATCTCGAGACGTCGCAACCGGCCTGCCGCATCCCGGAGCAGGACCTTGCGTTCGGAAATCTCAACCACTCGGGCGCCGCGTATCATGCCACCGGGCTCAACGATCTGGCCATCGATGATCGCGACAGCGCGATCCGCACTGAGGAGAATGCTGGTGAGCTGGCCCTGGAAAGGAATGGCAATCTCGCCGACTCGCTGCGCAGACTCTTGAGGCGAACGCGCGGGCATCTCGTTGTCGCCAGTGCGCTCTTCGCTCGGCACCGACCGCGGCCCGCGAGGCGCGCGCTCACCCTCTCCTGAGACAACGGCGGCCGGCACTGCCAGGCCGGACGACGCACTGCCTCGTTCGCTGTGAGCCGCCGTCGTTGCAGATGCGCCTGTCCGAGCGGCTTCTTCAGAATCTTGACCGATCTGAGAACTCGACTCGCGCGCCTGGGCCCGCGCGCTGACCGAAGGAAGAGGCCAGCGGCTCTGAACCGCAAGACCGACACCCATCCCGGCCACCACTCCGGCGGCGACGGCGCCACGCGCGAACCGAATCGCGGTGGCATGCCTCGTTCGGGGTCGAAATAAGTCCAACTGGAGTCGCGGATCGGCCGCCACCGCCCAGGCGAGCCTCAGTTCCGCAGCCCGCTCCCTGAACCCGTCCGTAGGTCGAGGAAGGTGATCAGCGTCGATGCCGAACAGCGAATCCAACGGCTCGACCTCGATCTCGAGCTGCAGGTTCAACGATGCACACATGCTCCGGAGCCCCGGCATGCTGCCACAGACGCAAACCTGGCTGACGCGATCGAGCTGCCCTGTCTCACGGAGAAAAGCTGTGGCGCTCTCAGAGAAGCGTTGCACGAGACTGACGCGGTCCGCCGGTCGAGAAACAGCAGGATCTCGAAAGCCCCAATCCAGGGTACGCGTGCTTGCAAGGACGCCACCAGAAACCACGGTCAGGCACGTCGCTGATTCGTCAAGAGCAACGTACAACTCAACTGCGTCGGGCTCGGTCAGTGATCGCCGAAGCCTCGCCAGCGACACCAGCGCACCGGCGGCCGTCGTCAGCGTATTGATTCGAATGCCGGCATCGGTGATGGGTCTCAGCACGCGATCGACGGCTGCCCTTGGCGCGCTGGTCAAGATCAGGGCCCGCTGCGCACCGACATCAGCTGGAGGAAAGGCTGGAGCGATATCCGACAGCGAGTCCTGTACCTCTCGCCCGAGCGCTGCCACCCGAGCGCGAGCGGCGGCTCCCATCCGTTCGTACGACGCGTCGTCGACGACAACTCGAGTGTGGTCGGCGGCGATGGCCCAGGCCACCACCGAAGCTCGGCGGCCCCTGAATCGATTGAGGCGGACAGCGGTCGCAGGGTCGTTCAGCCGAAGCGATTCGAATCTGCGGACGCACGTCGCCTCGGCACCGGGCACGACGGCGACGACGCGACACGCATTCCCCGACAGTTCGATACCGAGCTGTTGCACCAAGAGTGGCTACGCCTCTCCTTCCTCGAGGTCGGCCTTGAGTGTCGCCACGACGGCTAGACCTGCCAAGGCGGTCGTTTCGCCAGCGCGGGAAGCGGTGACGAGCGTCTGGCACGGAACGTCGTCGTATTCGGAAGATTTATGACTGGCCATCGAGAGAAAAGGACATGCGTTCGAGCTGCTTTTTCCAAGTCAGCGAGCGGAGCAGTTGCTCCCTACTGAGAGCCGATTTCCGAGAGTCTGGAGCGGACCAACGGGACAAGATCGGGGTGCGCCACCGTACCAAACCGGAGAAAGGCCCGATAGTGAGTGACTGCCGTCGCGACGTCGCCCTCCTCGTCCGCAACTACTGCCAGGTTATAGTGCGACCCGGGATGTCGAGGAGCGATGTCTACCGCACGCTGCAATAGCGCTTGAGCCTCGACCGCTCGTCCGCCAGCCTGATGTACAAGCCCAAGATTCACAAGGGATTCCACGTTGCGATCATCGACACCGAGCGCAATCGTAAACTGCACCGAGGCGTCCTCCAGCCGGCCGTCGCGCAGGTAGGCCACGCCGAGATTGTTCTGCGCGCTCACGTGACGCGGATCGATCTCAATCGCTCGCCGAAAATGCTCCATTGCTGATTCCGTGTCACCTCCATCCTGATAGAGGAGGCCGAGGTTGTTGTGGACCTCGGCGCTGGCGTCGTTCCGTTCGAGCGCCAGCCGGTACTGCGTGAGCGCGTTCATGAAGTCACCCGCGCGATGGTAGTAAAGTGCCAGGCCAAAATGATCGGGGGGAGGATCGGTCCGGGGGAGGTCTGCCACGCGCGGCTCTGACGGGGGGGGCAACCGATCCTCCCGGCCCTGGACGGTCCGCGGCTGTGCAGCCGCCGGGGCCAGGCCAGCGGTCCCCCGCGCTGGTGTCTCGGGTACGGTTACACGATTCGCGGCGCGTTGAAGCGGCGTTGGGACCGGTACGGCAGGAACCGCAGACTCGACCTGGGCGGAGGCCTGCGTGGTCGCTGCTGCCGGCGCCGTCCGGGGTGCCGTCGGAGCTGGTTCCTCGGTCGCAGGCTGACGCGTCACGTCAGACGCTGACGGGACCGGAACCGGCGTGGTGCCTTGCGCCGGTGGCACACCTTCCGGTTGAAACGCATCCGACAGTGTGGAAGCTTGCTGGTCTTGCGAGCGCGGAGAAAGCAGATACACCGGCACCGCGACGGCTATGAATCCGAGCAAGATAGCTACGACGCCGAATGTCAGAACCGTTCTCGACCAGCCGCCGCGACCACGTTGGGTTGGATACCCGAGGGTCGCCAGCACGGAGTCGGGCCTGGGAGTGCTGGCGCCCCCTCTCCCGCCTCGATCCGTCTTCCGACGGAGGGCATCCAGAATCACGCTCACTGACCTCGACCCCTCTTCCCTTTGTGCCCTGTCTTCATGAGAAATGGCGACTGCCGTTCAGGAGCCTTCATCATCTGGCATCACCCCGTCGGCCGGCTCGATCGGACGCCGGGAGATATCGATGGTCGAAGGATCCTTCTGAACAGGTTCAGCCTCGATCGGAATCGTAGCCCGGAGCCCGTCGGATGCGAAACGCTGATATAAGAAGGTCGTCGTGCCGACCGCGAATACCGACCCGAGCAGGACAGCCGCCGTGCCAGCGGCTAGCGGGGCCGGCTGCCTCACCCAGCCAAAGTGTCGACGACGACGCGGCCTGAGATCCAGAGTGACCGCCGCGTGGCGAACCATCTCTCGGCTGATTCGCGAGGTCTGCCTGGCGAATCCCGCGAGGAGCGCCCGGTCGCAAATCAGGTTGATGAGTCGCGGGATTCCGCCTGAGAGTCGGTGAACCTCCCCTAGTGCCCGCGGCGCGAAGGTCACTGAGGCTGCGCCCCCCGCGACGATCAATCGGTGTGCCACGTAGGCGCCAACGGTCTCTCTGTCGAGGGGATCCAGCTGATAGCGAATCGATACGCGCTGATCAAGCTGACGTAACTCGGGCGATCGCAAGAGGGGATGAAGATTCAGCTGTCCCACGAGGATGATCTGCAGCAATTTCTCCTTGTCCGTCTCGAGATTCGACAGAATCCTGATCTGCTCGAGGACATCCAAGGGGAGGTTCTGCGCCTCGTCGATGATCAAGACGGCGCTTGCTTTGAGCGGAATGAGCCCCAAGAGAAAGTCGTAGAGCGTATCGATCAATTCGTGTTTACTGGCACCCGTCAGACGCCCCTGTTTCGTTTCTTCTCGTGACACAACCCCGAAGTCCTGCAGTATGCGTCTAAGGAGATCCTCCTCTGACATGAAGGGATTCAGGACGAGGGCCGAGTAAGTCGTTCGGTCGATCTGCTCCAGCAGGGCCCTGCATAGGGTTGTCTTCCCGGTCCCGATGTCGCCAGTTATGACGGCGAAACCTTCTCGCCGCCTGATGGCGTACTGGAGAAGCTCGAACGCATTCGCGTGGGACTGGCTGCGATACAGATACTTCGGGTCTGGCGTCAGACTAAACGGCTTCTCCGTAAACCCATAAAACTCTTCGTACATCAGTCGCCCCTCAACGGGTCGAGAATCGTCGGTGTGAGCAAGATCAATAGTTCGATCCGTCTCGTGACCAGTTTCGAGCGCGAAAAGAATCCCCCTGTGCGTTCGCGAGTTTCGCGCTCACGAACGAAGCCGGAAATGACGATGGTTTCTCCGCCCGCAACCATGGCGAGCGTGTCGACTTCCCTCGTCGTTCGCGCAAACGTGCGGTTGCGAGTGTCCGCCTCGGAATCGGCCACGCTCACGATGGGACTAATGCTCAGCATGACGATCCCGTCCGAGGCTATTTGTGGTACGACCCCGAGCGTGACCGACTGTCGCACCGCCGAATCGGAACCCTCGCCACCAGACGTACGGGACTCGCTCCGCACGAAGGCCGGTTGGTTGTTGGTGACGAGCAATCGTGGACTCGCCAAGACCGATGTGCTGCCCTGAAGAGCAAGTCTCGTGAGAAACTGATCGACGTCATCCACCCGCATGCCACTTCGACTTGGCTGGGTGGCCCTCGCCAAGACTCTGTTGTCTCGGAGCGCGAGCGCGTTCCAGTCCAGCGATGCCGCTTCCGGGTCGCTGAGCTCGATTTCGATGACCCGGGCGTCGATCTGCACCTGGCGCAGCGCTCGCTCATGGAGCGTTTCCAGATAGAGGTCGACCCGACCGAGTCGGTCGGGCAGGTCGGTCACCTGCAACAGCCCGGCCTTGCGGTCGACGTGCGCAGAGCCCCGCTCTGACAAAAGGGCACTAACGCCCTCATCGACGCGTTCGAATGGGTCACCTCCCGAGGTCGTCTCGATGCGCGCGCTGCTACCCTCACCGACCGCTCCGCCCACACTGGTACTTCCGGTCCGAATACCCGCCAAGAAGTTGATGTCGAACATGCGCGTCTCGGCCGTGGTCCGGAAGACCCGAACGAATCGGTCATCGACGGTATAGTCAAGTCCCAACGGCGGCAGAGCTAGATCAAGAGCCTGGCGGACGGTTACATCCCGTAACTCCCCAATGAACGTCCCGGTAATCAACGGGTCGGGAGCGACGCTCAGGCTCGTACCGCGAACCAGCATCAGCAAGACGTCTCGGATCGGCACGGGCTGGCTGAACGTCAAGCTGAAGGTTCGGTTGTCGAGGTCGGGGGCAGCACTCCGTTCATCGAGCTGGGTGAGCGGCAGTGGCGCCAATTGCCCCGCTTGCCACGGTACCTGAGCGCTCGCCCCGACAACTGCGAGGCAGAACCCGATCGCAAGGGCTGACACAGAACGCACGTGTCAAGTTTCGGCCGATCTCGGGATCGTCAGTAGGGATACGGATCTGTTCGTGATGAGTGTGCAGATCTGGGCAGATTCAGGCAGTTCTGACCGTCGGCTATCCCTCCGGGTCCCCTGTCGACACGTCGATACAGGCGACGTTCCGACTCGCTGCGCGCGGCGATCAAAGCACGACGACCGAGAATATGTCGGGGAGGAGCGAAGCCGGGCCCCGGGGATGACCCGCTCGGCAGGCGTCCTGGACGTCGGACGCAGGACGTCAGCCAGCGGCTCTTGATTTGCCGAAGATCGCGACGCCAACCAGCCCACCCAGCGTCGAGAACACGAGCCCGGCTGCCAGCATGAACACGAATCCGAGGGCGAGCATGGTCACCGGAGCGGCAGGCGAGGTAATGAAGTCCTGGAACTCCTGGCCGATCTGGCCTGACTCTGCCAGGGGTTCCAGAAACTGCAGCTGGGAGGGCGCAAACAACAGCACGACTGGGATGGATAAGACCAGGTTGATGAACGCCGCGGTCACCCCCGCCAGCACTCCAACAAGCGCGCCGTCGACAGGAGTGAGAGGAGCGGACTGCTGCTGCTGCAGCAGATAGGCCGCCGTCATGCCACCGGTCACCACCCACAGACAGCAGCAGGCATTCCCGAGAGAAACAACCGGTATGGCAGAGAGCACGCCGGTTACCAAACCGCCGATCAGTGCCGGCTTGACGAGAGGACTGTTCAGCACCTCAGTCGTAGTACTCGCGACCCAAGTGTGTAATCAGGTCTTCACCCTTCAGGTAACGGAGAGTGTTCTTCAATTTCATGTGCTGGATGAACAGGTCGTGCTCAGGGTATAAGCCGGGGGCGTGGACGGGGCTCTTGAAATAGAAGGAGAGCCATTCCTGGACTCCACTCATCCCCGCGCGCTTGGCGAGGTCTAGGAAGAGCGCGATGTCGAGTACGATTGGCGCGGCGAGAACGCTATCGCGGCACAGGAAGTTGATCTTGAGCTGCATCGGGTAGCCGAGCCATCCCACGAGATCGATGTTGTCCCATCCCTCCTTGTTGTCGCCGCGCGGTGGATAGTAGTTGATTCGAACGACGTGGCAGAGGTTTTCGTAGAGATCTGGATACAGTTGCGGCTGCAATATGTAGTCGAGAACCGACTTCTTGCTCTCTTCCTTAGTCTTGAATGACTCGGGATCGTCGAGCACTTCACCATCGCGGTTACCCAGAATGTTCGTCGAATACCACCCGCTGACGCCGAGCAGGCGCGCCTTGAGCCCCGGGGCGATGATCGTCTTGATGAGCGTCTGCCCGGTCTTCAAGTCCTTGCCCGCTAACGGCGATCCCGTCGTTTCCGCTAGATCGAGGAGCGCTGGAATATCGGCGGACAAATTGGGGGCCGCGTTCGCGTACGGGATGCCTTCACGGATCGCAGCGTAGGCATACACCATGCTCGGGGGAATCGCCGGATCATTCTCTTCGAGGGCGCGCTCGAAGTTATGGAGGTCCGCGTGGACCTGCGATTCCGTCATGAACACTTCGGTGCTGCCGCACCAGACCATGACCAGCCTGTCGATGCCCTGTTCTTTGCGAAACCGACGGATGTCCTCGATCACTTGTTCCGCCAGTTCGCGCTTGTTCCGTCCCCGCTTCACATTCGGACCGTCGAGCCGCTTGACGTATCGCTGATCGAACACCGCGGGCCAGGGCCGAATCGTCTCGAGCTCAGGCCGCACCTGCTCGAGCAGTGAAGGCTCGATGACCCCGGCGGTCTGAGCCGCGGCATAGCAATCGTCTTCAAAGATGTCCCAGCCGGCGAACACCAGGTCATCAAGGTCGGCCAGCGGTACGACCTCACTGATCTTCGGCGAACGTGCGTCAGTCCGCTTGCCCAGGCGGATGGTTCCCATCTGCGTCAGTGAGCCGATGGGTTTAGCGAGGCCTTTCCTGATGGCGTGCACGCCGGCAATCGTCGTCGTGCTGACAGCGCCGAGTCCGACGAGCAGAATACCTAGCCGACCTCGCGCGGGGGCGATTTCAATGGGGTTTGGCACGGGCGAAAACTATATCATTAGTACTGTGATTCCTTTCAGGCGTCGGATTGATCCCTTCATTCTGGTCGTCGGGATGGCGGGCGTGAAGCTGGGCGATCACTTTGCGCAAGTTGGTTGCGCCCACGGGGGGCGACTCGCCGCCATCGCCCGTCAGGTTGGCCTGTCCGGACGTGCAGTGGCAGTGGCGCCAGACACTGCGACGGCGACACTTATCCAAAAGGCCGCGTCAAAGGCCGGTGTCCTCGTCGAGGTGGAAGCCGCTCCTCCAACGAAGCTCCCGCTCGACGACGACGCGTTCGACCTCGTGGTTTTCGATAATACGGCCGGTCTGCTGTCCTCGATGAGTGCCGAGGACCGAGCCGCAGCCATCGCTGAGGCCCGGCGCGTAACTCGTCCCGGTGGACGAGTGATGGTGATCGGATCGTCACCTCGCAGTGGGCTCACCAGCCTCTTTTCGTCAGCGCCGACCAGCCAGCCGCTCGATCCCGCACCGCTCCTCGCGGGAGGCGGGCTCAAGGCACCCCGCACCCTGGCGGACCGTGACGGGCTTGTCTTCGTCGAGGCAGTCAAACCTCGCACATCAGCGTAGGCAAGTGAGGTGCCTGCCACCGTCGATGGGGATGGTCTCCCCGGTCATCCACTCAGCCTGGTCGGAAGCCAAGAACACGATCAAGGCAGCTACTTCTTCCGGCTGACCGGGCCGACCGAGCGGGTGCGTCTCCTTTGACCGCTCAAGGAAGGCCGCGTACTGCCCATCGTCCATCCCCGACCGCTTATGCAGATTCGTGACGGTAACGCCCGGATTGACCGCGTTCACTCGAACCCCCAACGGTGCCATTTCGAGCGCGGCACAGCGCGTCAGATGGTCTACCGCCGCCTTGCTGACGTTGTACGCGAGCAGCCCGGCAAACGCCCGGAGGCCGTTGACGCTCGAAACGTTGACGATCGAGCCACGGCGGGCCGTCAGATGGGGGGCCGCCTCGCGCATCAGGCGGAACGGCGCCCGAACATTGATGGCCATCATGTCGTCCCACTCAGCGTCGCTGGTCGTTTCCACAGAACCGGTGGCAATGACGCCGGCGGTGTTCACAAGAACATCCAAGGCCCCGGTCGCCTTAATCGCAGCATCGACGATACGAGCCGGTGCATCCTCGGCCGTCAGGTCAGCTTCGCACGCCACCGCCCGCGCACCGGCTTCGCCCACTTCCAAGCTAACCTCAGCAAGCGCGCCCTTATCCCGACCGACCAGGACAACGCTCGCGTGCTGCCTGGCAAACGCAAGCGCCGTCGCACGTCCGATGCCACTGGTCGATCCCGTAACGATGACGGTCTTTTGTGAGAAAGACATAGGACCCTTAGTGTAGCGACAAGGAGGGGTGTCGAGAGGACACTCTGTCCGACGCCGAGCACAGTCGACCCGGCAAAAAACCGCGCCAGGCGAGGAAAATGGCGAATATCCCAAGAAAATAACGTGGACGGTCCCGTTCAACCCGGCAAGCCTTTTGCCTCTTGCATCCTCCTAGAGATTGCGGGCACCTTAGCCGCCCCCTCGTCAGCGTCAGCGCTCGAATCATGTCAGCCCAACCTTTGCACGATGTCTACTCGCTCCAAGAGGTCGCGCGTGCTGTCGGTGTACCCGAAACACGTGTGTATGAGGTGCTGGCACATGAGCATTCAGCTGCCGACTTCATCACGCATTCTCATGCGGTCCGACTCGGGCGAGCTCTGTGCGAACACGGACGACCGCACGTGGAAGGCGCACCGGAGACCGTCCGGGAGTCCGAATACAGAGGGCTCTTTTCGCTCTTCACCGAGACAGCGCATGAACAGCGGGCAACGTTCCCCATTGCCGTCTCCGGGACACTGCACGCCGCTCTCATCACGATCGTCGTGGTGGCAACCTCGATGGGACTTTCGACGGGCATCACTGCAGTCACAACCGAAGTCGCCATGAAAAACGGCCTCAGACTGGTGTTCATCTCCACCCCGGGTCCGGGCGGCGGCGGCGGGGGGGGCGGCCGACTGGAGCCAGGGCCTGTGGCTCGAGCACTCCGCTCCGGCCAGAGCACACTGAGTAGCCCCGTGCCCGAGCACCGGCCACCAGCGCCGTTGAAGCCGCGGCCAGCGCCCCAACCCCTGGAACTTGAGCCCCTTCCCACGGTTGTCAGCCCGCTGGCGGTCCTACTGGCCGACTCCTTCGACAGAAAGGGTCGTTTCGAAGACTCGCCGGAGGCGAGCGAAAGCCACGGACCGTCGGTTGGCGGCGGCGCAGGCCTAGGCGCGGGCAGTGGGATTGGAACGGGCAACGGACCGGGCGTCGGCCCTGGCTCTGGTGGGGGATTTGGCGGCGGGCCGTTTCGTCCCGGCTCAGGCGTCGAACCGCCGCAGCTTCTCCATGAAGTCAAAGCTGAGTACACAGAAGCCGCGCGTCGCGCTAGTGTCGAGGGAGAGGTCGTCCTGGAGGTCGTCGTTCGCCGAGACGGCTCGGTCAGCGATATCAAGCTGCGGCGGCGGCTGGGGCATGGGCTCGACGAGCGGGCCGTTGCGGCCGTACGCGGTTGGCGATTTGCTCCGGCCACGCGCGCCAAGACAGATGTCGACGTCATCGTCGAAATCTCGATCGAATTCAGACTGAGGTAGTCATCGCCAAGTTCGGCAGGTTGTCATATGGAAAATGCACTGGTCGCAATCACGCTCTTCTCGATAGCCGTGGCAATCGCAGCGAGTATCGTCGCGTGGAGGGTTATGCGCGAGGAACGTCGTCGCTCTGAGGCACGTATCGCTGCACTCGCGGCCGAGATTCGCGGTGAAAGCAACAATGAACCGGCACTTCGCGAGGGTGCCCCCCCTGCGCTGGTGGCGGACATGTTCGCGGCAGGGCCTTTGCCCTCGGCGTACCCGCGAACAGCTGCACTTGTCGGTGCCGGCGCCTTCGTGGTGGGCGTGCTGATCGCACTCGTCGTTGTGGTCGGCGGCGACTCATCCGAGCCATCCGTTGCCCAGGAAGAGCCCGTCGTCGCCGACGCCACCGAGCTGCAGCTCCTCTCGTTGGAGCACGAACGACGGGACGACCAGCTGATCGTGCGGGGGACACTCAACAACTTGCCCGCCCAACCGGAGGCAGACCTCCCCACCGTTGTGGTACTGCTCTTTCGGTCAGACGGCGGTTTGGTCACCAAGGCCAGCGCGACGATCGAGCCCGATCCGCTGACACCAGACCCGGACGGCACTTTCGCGGTCATCGTTCCTGACGCGTCTGAAATAGGCCGGTACCGTGTGAGCTTCAGAAAATACGATCAAGTCGTTCCCCACGTCGATCGGAGACTCTCTCAATGATGAGGAGGCTGCGCATGAAGCCATTCCACGGTGTCGCCGTGCTCGCTGGTGTGCTTATCACGGCGTCGACTCTCGGTGGGCAGCAGCCGGACGAGCCCGTTCAGGGTGGAGCCTTTCGTTTCAAGAGCGGTGTCGAGCTCATCAACGTCACAGCCACCGTGTCGGACGCGGCGGGCCGTTTCGTGGCGGGCTTGAAGATGGAAGACTTCGTCGTCTACGACGACGAAGCACGCCAGACGGTCACTCATTTCGAGGCCGAGCGCGTTCCGGTCAGCCTTGGGATTGTCCTGGACACGAGCGGCAGTATGGAGGGCGACAAAATCAGGGCAGCACGTAGCGCCCTCGACCGTTTCCTTTTCGACCTGCTTGGCAAAGACGACGAAGTCTTTCTTTACACGTTCAGTGACCAGCCGCACCTCGTCGAACGCTGGACCGACAATCGGCAACGGCTCTCCGCTGCGCTCCGTCGCGCAGCTCCGAACGGCGGAACAGCAATGTACGATGCGGTGGCTGCGGCTGTTCCACTCGCCGAGACCGGACGCCACCGTAAGAAAGCACTCCTGATCATTTCGGATGGCAACGACACCTCAAGCCACATCGCGACCGTTCAGCTGGACCGGATCATTCGCGAGAGTGAGGTTCTCGTCTACGCCATCGGGATCGATGGAGACGAGCCAGTGCTTCGGCGCGTTCCGCTTCCCCCACCTCGACGACCGTTCCCGGGGCCGGTACCCTTTCCTCCCGGTGGTGGCCGCCGCTGGCCCCAGCCAGGATTTCTATCTCAAATCCAGGGCCCGTTCGGGCGCTTTCCAGGTTCGTCTCGAAACGACTACCGTGTCAACGTCGCGGCACTGCGAGATATGACCGACGACAGCGGTGGTCGCACCGAAGTCATTCGAGACGCCCGTGATCTCGCCCCCGCGACAACCGGCATCGCCGACGAGCTAAGCCGGCAATACTATCTGGGCTACCCGTCGCCCGGCCACGACGATCAGAAGTGGCACACGATACGAGTCGAAGTACCGAAGGGCACATATCGCGTGCGGGCGCGCCGCGGGTACCTGGCAGGCTGATCTCTCGAGGAAAGTGGAAAAGAGTACTTCGGCCTCGGCACACGCGTAGCCACTCCCGTTAGAATGACGCGTGCCTCTTCTCGCCGTCGCGCTCGGGCTGAGTCTACTGGGCAGCCTCGGTGGTCTTTTCATCGCTTCGTCGTTCCTTCTCTTTGCCGACCGCGTTCGTACGCAGTTGCTTCCTTGGTTGATCAGCTTTGCCGTGGGCGCTCTGCTCGGGGTGGCACTGCTGGCGCTGCTCCCCGAAGCCCTCGAATCACTCGAACCGGAAGAAGTATTCGCGACGCTGCTGGCTGGCATCCTTCTCTTCTTCATGCTTGAGAAACTGGTGCTCTTTCGGCATAGCCACGACCCTGGCGGAGACGTTCAGCATGGAGCCGTGGCATCGCTAGTCCTGATCGGGGACGCATTTCACAACTTCGTCGACGGCGCAACAGTTTGCACGGCCGTCCTGACGTCGGTGCCTCTCGGCATCAACACCGCAATTGCGGTCGCCGCCCACGAAATCCCTCAGGAAGTCGGCGACGTGGCCATCTTGCTTTCAGCGGGTTACAGCCGCAGCCGGGCGCTGATGCTCAACGTCATCTCTGGAACCGCCGGCCTCCTGGGCGCCCTCGTGGCCTATGGCGCCGTGGGTTTCCTGCCAGGCATTCGGCCATATATTCTCGCCCTCTCGTCGGCGAGCCTCCTGTACATCGCCATGTCGGACCTAATCCCCGGCCTCCACGGGAAACCGAAAGGCGGTGCCATCCGGCAGGTCGTGCTGATCACCGCGGGAATCGGGACTGTTGTGCTCTTTGAAAGACTCGTTGGGTGACGCGAAGCGTCCGCACCCAGGGACACGGGCGAGCGCTTGCCGCCAGCAAGGGCTGGATTCAGCGAGCTTCCTATTGGCACTTCATTTGCCACCTGATTGAGATCGGGAGCGATCAGCCAGGCCGCCAAGGGCATCCAACATGTGTGCAAGAGTGTCGTTGTTCGGCGCCGGAATCATGCTCTGCTTCCTGGCGACGGCAGCTCTAGCCGAGCAGCCTGTTTCTGTAAACCCGACCCAGCGTAAGGTTTCGCTTGAAGTATGGGCAGCGGTTACCCGGTCTCCACATGTCACGATCTTCGATGACGTCAACGTAACGGTGCGAGAAGGTCGGGTCACCCTCACCGGAAAGGTGACGAACGATTCCAAACGGAGGGAGATCACCAGACGTGTGGCATCTGTTGCGGGTGTGCGCGAGGTACAGGACGATCTGAGGGTCTTTCCATCGTCGAAGCTCGACGACGAGCTGCGAGAACGAATAGGACGTGCGATCTACGGAAACGCCGGTTTCTGGCACTACGCCATGCTGCCCAATCCCTCGATCCACATCATCGTCGAAGGAAGCCACGTGACGCTACAAGGAATCGTGAGAACAGAACTTGATCGGACGATGGCCCAAGCGCTGGCGTTGCAGTGCAGCCCGCTGTCACTGACGAACGAGCTCAAGACACCTCGAGAGATTGGACATTCTCTTGACGGACTCGAGTGAATCGAAGGTTGTGCTAGAGGGCGGTGCGTCTGTGACGACCACCGTCTATCGGGCACTCTCCAACGGGCCCAGCGCCGCGTTGATACTCGCCCACGGCGCCGGTGCGGGTCACGGAAGCCCGTTCATGGTCGAGTTCGCCCGAGCGCTCGCCGAACGTGGCGTCGACACCGTAACCTTTAATTTCCTGTACAGCGAGCGGGGACGGCGGATGCCCGATCGGCGTCCGGCTCTCGAAGCCTGCTATCGCGCCGTCATCATGGCCGTTGTTCGCGAGGTCGAAAGCGCGTCACGGTTTTTGTGTATCGGGGGCAAGTCGATGGGAGGTCGCATCGCCACACACCTGGCAGCACCCGACACCGGTCTGCCAGTCGATGGCGTTGTGTTGCTGGGCTACCCGCTCCATCCACCTGGCCGGCCGGAGCAGCGGCGCGATGCGCATCTGTCCGCCGTCGCCCGCCCAATGCTTTTCGTCCAAGGGAGCCGTGACACGTTTGGAACGCCAGCCGAACTCGAACCGGTGCTCGCGCGTGTGTCTCCGCGCCCTGAACTGCATATCGTCGAAAGAGGCGACCATTCGTTCAAGGTGAGAAAGAGTGGGCGAGATCAGCTAGCGGCAACCTACGCAGAGATTCAGGATGCGATCGTGGCCTGGATGCAGCGCTTCATGTCTGAGCGCGAGTAAGCAGTGTTGAAGCTGCCTCACTGACCTCGCCCGTCCACTCATGTCCGCAGCCGAAGGTCATCGCGCGGACATCAACGCCCGCGGCCAGAAGCCTAGATTGGTCGTTCTTCCACTGTTCCTCGGGGTATACGTCGTCACGGACGCCGCGACCGACGAGTGCCACAGGGATTCGAGCCAGCGCCCCCCGATCACACTCAGGCGGCACGTCGCCCCCAACGGCGATGACGGCGGTACACCGCTCGTGTAGCAGACATGCCGCACGAAACGCCATCGCCACGCCCTGCGAGAAACCAGCGAAAACCAGCACATCGGTCAGCTTGTGATGCTGCCTGACTTCTTCTAGTACGGCCGTGACGTAGGCCAGGTTGTCGGCAATCAGCAAGTCGCGATCTTGGCGAGTCATCCAGCTGGCAACGACGGCCTGATCGCGGCCGCGATAGAAACGGTGGAGTCCCTGAATCGAGACGACGAGCCACGACTCGACGCCTCGAATCGCGCGCAACCGCTCGAGCTGCGCTTCTGCGTCTTCGGCGTAGCCGTGGAAGCCAACCAGCACCGGTGCCGGCTCGGCGCCAGGAGGTTCAATGAGGTAGCGACCGTGGGTGGAGACGGCGGGGGTGTATGTATCGAACATGAATGCGTGACAATTGTACGTGGACGACGGAATCGTGTGTCTCGTTGGTCCGACTTATTGCGCTCACTCGTCAACGCATCAAGTCGAATCGGCCAGGCACATCATCCGAGCCCGGGAAAACTCGGTTCGCCTGGCCGGACGTCAGATCGAACGCGCCGGCGATCACTCCTTTCAACACAGAGCGGGTGTCGAGCATCGGCTTGAGATCGCGACCTCTGGGTTACCTCACATAGGTGCGTCGGACACGGCATGGTGCGTCGGTTCGAGCCATCCACAACAGTGTGGACCAATCCGAATGGAAAAGGTGTGACGCGGATGCGATTAATCCGTGTCGAAACGTGTTCGGCAAGTCACAGACCGAGGGGTTCCTGGGGTCAGCCGTCGACGGCGCCGTCGAGAGGCTGGATCTCGATGACGTACTCGTCGACGGCCTGCCCACCGATGAGGTGTTCCTGGATAACCTGTTCGAGTACGGGAGGATCGCACGAGCCGTACCAGACACCTTCAGGATAGACGACCGCGATCGGACCGCCCTCACAGATGCGAAGACAATTCACCTTGGAGCGGAGGATGCCCCCCTGCTCTGAGAGTCCGAGCGCCTTAAGCCGCCGCTTCAGGAATTCCCATGCCGCCAACCCCCGCTGCTTTTCACAGCACTTGGGATCGGTCTGGTCACAGCAAAGCAGGATGTGCCGCCGCGCCACGGGCACGCCGATCGTGCGCGCGATCTGCCGCTGGGATTCGCTCATCGGAGAAACCGAGGCACCTTATACCACGACCTCGCGAATTGGCCGTGATGAGCGCGCTTCCCGTCACTATCCTCCGAGACCCCGGTCTCCTGCCGTTGGAGAGTAGCGGCGTTCGCTTTGGTCCTGGCGACAACGGCCGTGCCATGGCTGGCTTGAGGCACGCTGCTGTGATCATGACTGTCGCTGTAATCGTCGATTGGAGGAGGGAGCGGCGCTGAACGGGTGCATCGCTGGTATCATGGTCACGTTCGCCGAGTCAGTTGCCCGAGGAGCCAATGTCCGAGTTCAAGGATCAGCCGCTGCACGCGCCCACGTCGGAAGCCATCACCAACCGAGTGCGGGTGGAAGTCGAATCGCAGTACACGCCCGAGCATTCGGAACCCTTTCAGAGCCACTGGCACTTTCACTACACCGTGAGAATCACCAATGAGGGCGACGAGATCGTCCAGCTCGTCAGCCGTCATTGGATCATCACCGATGCGGTGGGACACACCGAAGAAGTGCGAGGTGCGGGGGTCGTGGGTGAGCAACCGGTGCTCGCACCTGGGGAGGCCTTTCAGTACACATCAGGATGTCACCTTAAAACCTCGTCGGGGATCATGCGTGGCAGCTACCAGATGGTGACTGAGGGCGGCGATCACTTCGACGTCGAGATCGCCCCGTTTGCACTACACGAACCGTATACCGTGCACTAGCCCCAAAATAAGCGCGTTTGCAGGTCGGCGCACGACGTGAATCGAGGTGAGATCGCGACGCGGACATCAGCCTTCGTGGCGCGGTGCCA
>Ga0326597_10005214_pt1 | contig 18073 bp, 14 predicted proteins | sample RVTome_12_FD_203789 | JGI IMG/M metagenome (GOLD analysis project Ga0326597, IMG submission 203789) | Soil microbial communities from uranium-contaminated site in the Upper Colorado River Basin, Wyoming, United States - RVT100D185 | ecosystem: Environmental > Terrestrial > Soil > Contaminated >... | reverse complement strand
CGTCCAGGCCAGACCCGCGAGGTTGTTCAAGACGATATCGAATCGCATCCGCGGGGACGGGCCGTAGGCGGTCGCATTCCGCAGGATGGTGGGCGAGAAGTCGTCGGTCGCCATCGCGGCGAGGTCGCGTTCGACGAGAACCTTGCACCGCGCGTACATCGTTTGGGGGTTGGGCGCCGACTCTTCGGTCTTGGCCCCGTCCGAAGCGATGCCGTACACGCTGCAGGAGGACGTGTAGACGAAGCGCGAAATACCCTGGGCCCGGCAGAGGCGGGCCAATCGTACCGAGCCCTGGTGGTTGATCTCTTGGGTGGTGTGCGGACGGAGCTGCCCGAGGGGATCGTTCGACAGTTCGGCGAGATGGACAATGGCTTGGAAACCCTTTAGGTCCTCGGGCTCGATCCGGCGAAGGTCCTTGGTGATGCAGGGGACCCGCGCCAGCTCCACATCCTCATAGAGCCAGCCGTCCCTATAGAATCCGGTGTCCAGCCCGACGACCTCGTGCCCACGCTGGCTGAGCGTCGAGGCCAACACCACGCCGATGTAGCCCTCGCTGCCGGTGACCAATACTCTCATAGCCGGCCCCCATTCCGCTGAGGCCTTACCAGATCTTCCACAGGGCTTTTCCCGAATTCCAAAGCTCTTCCAAATAGTTCTTCTCTTTCAGGGTATCCATGCATGACCAGAAGCCGGCGTGGCGGTAGCCCGCCAGCTGACCGTCGCGTGTGAGCCGCTCGAGGGGGTCACGCTCCCAGGCGGTGTCATCGCCGTCAATGTAGTCTAGAACCTTCCGATTCAGGACGAAGAATCCACCGTTGATCCAGCCTTCGCCTGACTCCGGCTTTTCGTAGAACTCCACGATCTGCTCGCCTTCGAATCGGATCCTGCCAAAACGCGCGGGCGATCTGACCGTGGTCACCGTGGCCAGTCTGCCGTGCGAGCGGTGGAAGTCCAGTAGGGCCTTCACATCGAGGTCGGTGACCCCGTCCCCGTACGTGAACATGAAGGTGTCATCCTCGCCCAGCCAGTCCCGAACGCGCTTGAGCCGGCCGCCAGTCTGCGTGTGAAGTCCGGTATCAACCAGCTCGACCTTCCAGGGGGTGTGGTTGCCGTTGTGGATCACGGTCTGCCCGGTAGACAGGTCGATGGAGAGGTCATTGTTGAAGGAGTGGAAGTTCAAGAAGTAGCCTTTGATCATGTCGCCCTTGTATCCCAAGGCGATAACGAACTCATTGATGCCTCCCGTGGCATAGATTTTCAAGATGTGCCAGAGAATCGGTTTGCCCCCGATCTCCACCATGGGTTTTGGGCGCATGGTGGTCTCTTCGGCTAGCCGCGTTCCCATCCCTCCGGCCAAGATAATCGCCTTCATGGTTTGCTTGCCTCCGCGAGGACCCGAAGAGTTCCAGGCTCGCTCCGATCTCCATCGTGTCTGGGGCCAGGGACTTGCCGGCAATCAGGTCACGACCGGACGGCAGCTCCCACGTCGGGGAACTCTCTTATCGGAATGTCTCCCTGCCCCAATCGGCTTCGACTCACCCCGACGTAGATACATCCCAGATCGTGTCGCTCGGCGTGGTGGCTGTATCGAAATGGCGCGAGAAAGCCGTTGAAGAGCCGGAACATGCTGTATGGCTTGCTTGCAAGAAAATCCCAGGCGTCTTTGAGAAAACGACGGCTGTTTATCCAGGGCATATTGTGCTCGAACGAAAACATATCCACGGCTTGTCGGTCGAGCAGACGCTCCGCCCCTTCGAGCGCAGGCAGGTCATACCCTTCGGCGTCGATCTTCAGCATCTCAATCTTCGAATAACCGCGCTCGTCCGCGAAGTCATCCAGCCTGATTGTTTGCACCCGGTACTTCTCTCCGCCCACCGGTTGACCGCCGACCAGACTGCTGCAGCCGTCTGACGAATCGCAGAAATCCAGCTCCATGCGCCCATTCGACACAGCAAACGGCAGCAATTCGATGCGGGATTCGTCCGCCAAGGTGGCCGTGACCTTGCGTTGCATGGATCTCGCCGGCTCGAATCCGATGATCCGTGCCTCTGGACGCTGTCTCAGGGCTTCCAGCGAAATGCGTCCTTCGTTGAAACCGACGTCTATTATCAGAGGAGCTGGCGGCAGGAGTGACAAGAGCCAGTATTCGCCGTTGCACTCTGCTCTCAACGAACGATTCATGACCACATATTCCCATCTTCGGGCAAACGATGTATAGGCGCTAACCAGTGGCAGCCCGCACCTTGACCAGAACACTCTCTGCAAGAGTCGGTGCCTCGTTGCGCGTTTCATCCGTGATCATTCCACGCGTGTGGGAAGGTCAGCCCGGTCCACCCGGTTCGTCCCGTCCACTCTCCCACGACCCCGGCGGGTACGCGGAGCCAGACACCCCTGCCCACGATGGCAACAACGATGGTAGAGGGAACCGTCTTCTCGGCCTGCCCGACCCTCACGCGGCCAATCGTCCGGTCATGCGCAGCTGGTCGGAGATCCACCGGTACGTGCGCGCCAGCCCATCCTCCAGGCTCACGCGCGGCTCCCAGCCGAGCACCTCGCGCAGCCGCGTGTTGTCGCTGTTCCGCCCCCGCACACCCTGCGGCTTGTCGAGGTCATACTGCTTGAAGATCCGCTTGCCTGCAATCGCCGCCACGGTGTCCACGAGCTCGTCGATGCTGAGCATGCGGTCCTGCCCGAGGTTCAGGGGCTCGCCGTAGTCGGATCGCATCAGCCGGTAGAGGCCTTCCACGCAGTCCTCGATGTAACAGTAGGAGCGCGTCTGCTTGCCGTCTCCCCAGACCTCGATGCCGTCCCCGTCCTTCGCCAGGGCTACCTTCCGGCAGATCGCCGCCGGGGACTTCTCCCGGCCACCCTCGTACGTGCCCAGCGGCCCGTAGATGTTGTGGAAGCGGACCACTCGCGTTTCGACCCCGTAATCTTCACGGTAATGGCGACAGACCCGCTCGGTGAACAGCTTCTCCCACCCGTATCCGTCCTCGGGGTCGGCGGGATAGGCGTCCTCCTCCCGGAGCGGCGTCACGTCCGGGCTGTCCTGGCGGTAGCCCGGGTAGACACAGGCCGAGGACGTGTAGAGCACCCGCCGCACCCGATTCAGCCGCGCAGCCTCGAGCGTGTGCACGTTGATGAGGACGTTGTCCCGGCTGATCTCGGCCCTGTGGGAGTGGATAAATCCGATCCCCCCCATGTTGGCGGCGAGGGCGTAGACCTCGCCCATGCCCCGGGTGGCGACCAGGCACGCGTCCCACCGCCGGAGGTCGAGGATCTCGAACTCGTGCGCTCGCGTCCGCTCGAACTCGGGATACTTGATGTCCACTCCCCGGACCCAGTGCCCACGCGCCATCAGGTAATTCGTCAAGTGATGGCCGATGAATCCGCCCGCTCCCGTCACGAGAACCTTCCCCATATCGTGAGTCTCCTTTCTGTTGCTCCGGTCACGTCAGCAGCCGGTGCGTCGCATGACCTTTCCGATGGTCTTCACGAGGATCTGGACGTCGAGCCAGATGGACCAGGAGTCGATGTACTGGCAGTCGAGCCTGACGATCTCCTCGAAGTCCCGGACGCGCTCGTTACCTGCGAGCTGCCAGAGGCCGGTGATGCCCGGCTTCATCGACAGCCGGCGCCGGTGGTGAGGCCGGTAGCACTCAACCTCCTCCAGCGTCGGCGGGCGCGTCCCGACCATGCTCATCTCCCCGCGAAGCACGTTCCAGAACTGGGGCAGCTCGTCCAGGTGCAGAGCCCGGAGCCGCTTCCCCAGGGGCGTGATCCGCGGATCGTCGCGCAGCTTGAACACGGCGCCGTCCATCTCGTTGGCCGCCTGCAACTCGGCCTGCCGGGCTTCGGCATCCACGTACATCGTCCGGAACTTATAGAGGGCGAAGAGCCGGCGGTTCCGTCCCACTCGCACCTGCGAGAACATGACGGGGCCCGGCGAATCCCGCCGGACCTCTCGCGCATACCGGAGATAGGCCGCAGCGAACACCAGGAGCCCCACCAGCGCCCCCAGCACGTCGATCGTGCGCTTGAGGGTGAGGGCCCACAGCGACCGCCGCACCGGATCGAGCGAGAGAATGCCGATTCCGTCCACCTGAACGAGATCCTGACGCGTCCAGTCACGCTGCGGCAGATCCAGGATCAGCCGCGACGTCACGCCCATCTCCTGACAGAGGTCGAGATCCTCTTCCACTAGAGGGAAGTCCCGTGGGCCGACCGCGAACACGACTTCGTCGGTGGGTTGGCTCCGCAGGATCTCCGGGAGATCCTTCATCCCGCCGACGATGGGCACGCCTTCGATCTCGTCCTTCGGGCCCGATGCTCGGTCATCGGCCACGCCGATTACGTGCACACCCCAGTACGGGTGCTCGCGGAGGAACTGGATGTATCGCGCAGCGCGGTCACCCGTCCCCATGATCAGCGCCCGGCGGGAGTTGAAGCCTTCTCTCCGGTGGCGTCGCAGGGCGCCGTTGACGATGAGGTGCATGGTCGCCAACCCGACGAAGGCGATGACGAGGAAGAGCTGGATCAGGAGCCGGCTGACCTCCCACCGCCGTGCCACGAAGAGGATGACCATGAGCAAGAGGCTGCCGACCGCGTGCGCCTTCGCGAGGCGGCCGAGGATGTCCGCGGACCTCTGGAAGCGGAGGACCCGGTAGACGCCGAAGACGTTCAGGCAGCAGAACCAGATGCCCAGCACCAGGGCGAGCAGCCAGAGGTGGTCCTCGAGCGGTCGAACCCGGCCGAACCCCGCCACCGATGACCAGTCGCGAAGCACGTACGCCACGAGGAACGATCCGGCCACCACGACGAGGTCGCTCGTCATGGCGGCCCGGCGGAGCAGGGAGGAGTACTCAGCCAGCATGACCCCGCCCCAAGAGACGCGGCGACGCGTCGTCGCTGCCTGGGGTTGCCGGCGCGGGCCAGCCCCGGTCGTCCGCGACCCTGCGGAGCCTCTGCTCCATCTCGGGCAGGATCCGCTCCCGATCCCAGTGGGTGCGGGCGTACGCGCGCCCCTGCGTGCCCATCCGCCGACGCCGCTCGGGATCCCCGCGAAGCTCCCGGACGGCCCTGACCAGCGCGTCCGCATCCTCGGCCGGCGAGACGACGCCCGCGCCCGCCTCGGTCACGACGCGCGCCACCTCGCTGCTGGCGTTGAGGGAGGCGACCACCGGCTTACCAGCCGCGAGCAACGTGAGCACCTTGGACGGGAACACGATGTCCGCAACGACGCGCTGCTGGGTCACGAGGGTGAGGTTCGCGGCCGCCAGCAGCTCCCGAAAGATGGGCGCGGGTTGGAGGGGCAAGATGCGCAGGTTGCCGAGCCCGGCCGCGGTCGCGCGGGCTTCCAGCCTCGGCCGCACCGCGCCGTCGCCGACGAGGAGGTACACGATCTCCGGGCAATCCCGCGACCGCTCGGCCGCCGCCAGCACGACCTCCAGCCCCTGCTTGACCCCCATGTTTCCCACGTGGACGATCAGGAAGCGGTCCGCGAGGCCGAAGCGCTCGCGGAACGCCGGGCCCCCGCCTGTCAGCGGGAGCTCGAACAGGCCGGGTTCGGCCCAGTCAGGGAAGAGCACGACCCGATCCGGTGGGATTCCCTTGCCCACGATGCGGCGCTGCATCGCGCGGGTCAGGGTGGACACGAGTGCCGCGCGTCTGTACGCGAGCCGCTCGACCACGTACAGGAACCTGACCATCCGCCCCGGGCGCAGCATCCCGAGGTCGACGGCGGCGTCCGGCTGGAGGTCCGGAACATGAAACACATAGGGGACGCCCCACACCCGCTGGAGAAACATCGAGCTCAGCGCCAACCCGAGCGGCGGCGACACCGTCACCAGGAGGTCCGGACGCCGGCCGGCCAGGGCCCGGAGCACCGAGGAAGCGATAAACGAACCCTCGTGGAGCATCCGCCGGAGCGTGGTCACGCGCCGTGGCACATAGAGGTAGGACCGAAGGATGCGCACTCCGTTTCGCGTCTCCCGAGTGAATAGTCGGCCCCGGTACGCCGCATCCACGCGCCAGCGGGGGTAATACGGGAATCCGGTGCACATCGTCACGTCGTGCCCGCGGGCTGCCAGATATTCGCAGCGCCCCGTGTTGAAGACCGCGATCCCGGTCTCCTCCGGCCAGTAGTTGATTCCCAGCATGACGATTCGCATGGCAGAGGCCTCAGCGTCAGCCGCGCTTGGCGCCCAGCGCGAGCTTGTTACCCCAGCGACCAACCAAGAGATTTACGCCCCAGAACCCGGCACGGAACAGGGCGAAGCACGGGACGGGGTCGAACCATCGGAACCACCCGAAGGGCTCGTGCGGGTAGTACATGAGGGTTCTCCGCCAGGCCACCCGTGGGAACCCGGCTTTGTGCAGGCTTGCCGCGACGTCCGCGGGGCGCAGCCGCCGCACACGATTTCCCGCTTCCTCCACGTCGTCGGCTAGACCGAGATGCACGGCCAGCCGCGTGAGAGCGGCGTAGGCCGGCTCCAGGATCAGGACGCCTTGGCGCGCGACCCGCGCCATCTCACGAGTCGCGCGGTCGGGATTCTCCAAATGGTGCAACCCGTCGTGCACGGCCACGATGTCGAAGCTCCTGTCCCGAAAGGGAAGCGACTCGGCGTCGGCGACGTGGAAGTCGGCCTGGAAGCCGTAGCGCCTAGCGCGCTCGCGTGCTCGGGCCAGCGCCTGGGTCGACACATCGGTGCCGGTCACCCGCGCCCCGCGACGCGCCAGCGCCTCGGTCATCAGGGCCGAGCCACAGCACACCTCCAGGACTGTCCGCCCGGCCACGTCCAGGCCAAGCACCGCCAAGCCCGTCCGGAACTTGTGCTCGATCAGGAACGCGTAGACCCGCCCGCAGCCCCGCGGCCGCCGAACCTCGAACTCGGGATCACAGGCCGCGTCGTAATAATGCCGCTGCTGGGCGTAATGGGGGCGGAGCATGTTCATCGTGTGGACTCAGCCTCCCTGCACTTGATCCCGATCTGCCAGTAGTAGAACGCTCGCGCCACCGCGTAGTGGAACCCCGCCGACCCGTCCAAGAATCCCGCCTTCCACACGTAGGAGTGGAGAAACGCCACAGGCCCCTTGCCGGGGAGCTTCGCGAAGAGGGCCTTGAGAAGCCGGCGCCCGGCGGGCTGAGCTTCGACCACCTTCAAGAACGTTCCCCGACTGCGGAGCAGGGCCTCCCAGTCGGAGTAGTGATTGTGGCGGTCGAAGTAGTGGAAGAGGGACGCGTGGTCCTCGTGCCGCATGCGATTCCTGAGCATGCCGACGGTCCCCTCGACCTGTGGCTGGTAGTGCAGCTCGATCTCCATCGCGTTCGCAAGGTCGAGGTCGTCGCGCTCGGCAAAGCGCGCTGTGTGACGGTCGAAGAGGACAAGCTTGTAGACCCGATGCCCATGCCGCAATACCCGATGAAGGAAGGCGTAGTCATAGCCGACGAAGTAGCCCGCATGTCGCTGCGGTCCCGTCATCACCTGCCGGATCTCATCCGCGAGTTCGGGTGTTACCATCTCGTCGGCGTCCACGTACAGCACCCAGTCGTGCCGGAAGGGCAGCTCCTCCAGACACCACTGCTTCTTCTTCGGATAACGCCCGTTCCAGCGGAACTGGACAACAGTCGCCGCCATGGCTTCAGCGATGGCGCACGTGCGATCCCGGCTCCCCGAGTCCACGACGAACACTTCGCCGAACTCCTTCACCGAACGAAGGCACTTCGCGATGTTGGCCTCCTCGTCCTTCGTCATGACGATCACCGACACTGGGACGAGCCCTGGCGGCGCGATAGCCCGGCGTGTCATGGCCGACCCCCAGATGGTCTGGCCGAGGATTCCTTCAGCACCGCCACTTTCTCCGGCGCGTGCAGGCGAAGCGGCTCCCCGACACCGTCGAACCTATTGCCGGCCACAACCCCGCCCTCCACGTCCGCGTCCAACTCGATCCCGACGGGGGTGTGAGCGATCTGGTTTTGGTCCACGACGACGTCGCGGGCCACGATCGCGTTCGCCGGAGGTTGCTTCGGGCGATACCGCCACATGACGAGGACCCGATGTCCCCACGAGAGCCGGTTGCCACGGAACACGGCGCCACGCACATACTCGAAGCGCCGCCCGAGTTCCGTCAAGCGGCCCGCCATAGTGAATCCGATGTACCCGTACTCCGCATTCCCCTCAGGCGTGGGTCCGGTCGGCCCCACGCCGCCGTGAAACGTCACCGCGGTCTCCAGCGTGTTCCCGAGCCATTGCACGAACCACCCGCCCAACCCCCACATCCCCTGACTGCGCTTCACCGCATTCCCGTCGAATGTGCAATCGTAAAGGGAGCCCCACAGTTGGAACAGCACACTCACGTCCTCCGCCGAATTGCGGTAGAAGATGCAATGCCCCATCAGCCGATAGAGCAGCACTAGACTGCTGCCGTCCGGCTGAACGTCCCAGTCTCGCGTCACGCGAATACCCTGGGCGTCGTTGTCCAGGACTGACCGGAATTGGCCGGCGCCCCGTCCGCTCACGATTAGCACGTCGAAATCGCGGTAGGCGCCCCGGGCCAGGTCGGCCTTGGCGAACTGCAGCGCTCGGCCGGACGCCGACGCGACGTTTCCGACCCAGGGTTTGACTTGCACGCCGCTCTCTCGAACCATGCCGTAGTCCGGATTGACGTCGAAGGTGAGCCACTCACGCTCGCCGCGCCCGAGGTTCCGGCCGGTGTTGTCGGCGCCGTAGATGTAGCGGAGCGACAGGCTGCCCGCCCGAAAGCTCGAGGCGCCGTCAATATGATTCCGCTCAAAGACAATGTACTGACCGCCAAGGTCGGTCCAGGAGACGCCCATGGGGTTGCTGAACCGATTGTTGGTAAAGCGACCGTTCCGAATGTCCTGGAAGCGCTGGGAACCAACGAATTCCGAATCGGATACTTCAAGCGTGTGAACGCCGAAAATGCCCACCGCGAGGTCCCGGTTACCGGAGTTGATGATTCCCCAGCGGGCGAATGACCACTGGGGATCGCCTTCCACGCGGTCCTTCGGGCGCCCGGAATACGGCAGGTACTGGATGCGCACCTGGCGCAGAAAGATGTTCTTGGTTTCCTGCACCGGTGGCGATGCCCCAAAGGAACCCCCGCGTAGGGCAACCTGGGCGTTTCGCACCATGACGGACAGCTTCTCCAGCCCATATTCACCAGATCCGGCCAGAGCCGCTGGAATGAAGTCAGCGGTTGACGTGGGACCCGTAAGCGGCCACTTCAGCCACGTCAGGTCCTGGCCGTCCCCGCGCACGATCACCCGGTTTGGCAGCCGGAATGTCCCGGCGAGTCGATAGGTGCCCGCTGGGCAGTACACGATGCCGCCGCCCTGGCGCCCCGCAGCCTCCAAGGCTTGACGGAACGCGCTGCTGTCGTCCATTACGTTGTCGCCGCGCGCTCCATACTCCCGGATGTTGAATATGCGCTGCGGCCAGCCCGTCGGCGCGCGCACCCGAAGCGTTCGGCCCCCGCCCCAGCCTCCCGGTCCCCCGAAGCCGTTGTGCACCCACACGGTGTAGTCACCGGGCGGGAGAGAGCGTGGCAGAGACGCCACGACGCTGTACTTCTCTGCGCTGACCACGGCGACGGGGATCACCCGGCCGTTGGATCCGCGCAGGGCGACCCGCATCCGCGCTTGGCCTGACTCGTCACGGCCGAAGTTCCGACCGATGATCTGGAAGGCCCCCCCGGGGACTGCCTCGTTCGCGCCTAGGTCTGGCACGAGTTGGGTCAGCTGCATCCATTCCACGTGCGGGAGGCCGATGAGCCGGCGCGCCCCCCCCGCGTCCACAGCGAAAACGCCGGCAGCCAGTGAAGCCGGGAGCACGAACTTGAGCGACCCGTCGGAGGCTTGGATGCTCATTGCTCGGACCGTCGGCGTCCCGACCGGTGGCGCCGCCCTCGTCTGTGACGCCGACGGAGGTCCCCCCGGCTCTCCATCTGGCAGGCGCGACACCTCCACCTCGCGGACACCGGCCAAGTCGCCTCCATACAGCAGGACAACATCGCCAGGGTCCACCGGCTCCGACGCCCAGAAGACCGTCGGTCCGGCGACCGCCCAGCCGGGGAACATCGTCACCATAAGCATGACGATGACCACACCGACGGTGCGATTCACACACCTGCACCAGCAGCAGCACGCCACACTCGTCCGTCGCTGTCCCTCTCGCGGCTCGCGGCTCGCGGCTCGCGGCTCGATTGTTTTCACCCCACGATCTCCGGTGGTGGCCCGGGGCGGCCCCGCTTCCGCGCCACGACGAAGACCGACTTCCAGACCGGCCACATCCGCCCGACCCCGTGGCGGGCGACCGGGGCGAAACCTGCCCGCCGCAGGCACCGCTCCAGGGATCGCCACGTAAAGAACCGGATGTGGCTGAGGTCTGGGTTGTAGTGCCCCTCGAACGCCAGAAACGCGATGAGGAGGTTCTTGACCAGCCCGTGGTACGGGGTCGTCAGCAGCAGCGTCCCGCTCGGCTTGAGCACCCGGTTCAGCTCGGCGAGCGCGCCGTGAACGTTGAAGAGGTGCTCCAGCACCTCCAAGCAGCAGACGGCGTCGAAGCGCTCATTCTCAAACGGCAGCGGTTCCTCGAGGGAGCCGATCCGGATGTCCGCATCCGGGCACCGCCGCCGGGCCCGGATGGCGGCGCCCTCCGCCAGTTCCAGGCCCGAGACCTGGATGCCGAATCGCCGGAGAAACGCCAGGAAGGCGCCGTCACCACACCCCGCATCCAGCACGTGGCGGCTTCCGGCGCGAGGACCGGTCAGGAGCGGCCGGAGCGCATTCTCGATTTGGACCATGCGCTCGGCCGACGTCGGGTCGCTCTGCGGGGGCGCGTAGGCCTGTCGCCAGTACACCTCGTAGAACTCCTTTACGTGCATATCGAACCCTCCCTCTGTCCCTGGTTGGCCGCTGGATCCCGCCCGCACTCGGCGAGGATCTCGCGATAGACCTCGACCATCCGCCGCCCGGCCGCCGCCCACGTGAACCGCTCCGCGACAAGCCGCCGGGCCCGCTTGGCCATCACCGCGCGCCCGCTCCGGTCGTCCAGCACGGCGGCGAGGGCACGACACACCTCACCCGCGTCGCAGTTGACGACGAACCCCGCCTCCGCCTCTGCCACCTCGCGCCAAATGTTCACCCGGTTGGAGATGACCACCGGCAGGCCGCAGGCCATGGCCTCGACCACGGCGACGCCGAAGTTCTCCGTGTAGGACGGCAGGACGAACGCGTCGGCCCGGTGCAGCGCCGCGAGCTTCTGCGAGCCGACCAGCATGCCGGCGAAGGTGCAGCGGTGAAGCACTCCCTCGGCCGCGAACCATCGGCGCACCGTTTCGCCATAGCCGTCGTTGTCGGGACCAGCGAGCAACAGGTGCAGGTCTTCGCGCTCGCGGGCGAGCTGACCGAAGGCTTTCGCCAGGATGTCAAGCCCCTTCTTGAAGTTCAGGCGACCCAGGAACAGGATGACCCGGCGGTCGCGCATCTCCGGCCACGCGTCCACGGAGGCGGCGACCCCCGGGCCATCCTCGTACCGTTCGGGGTGGACACCGAGCGGGACGACGACGCCGCGGGGCCGCAGCCCCAGCGGCCGCGCCAGCTCCTCCTCCTCGCGCGCCGTGAAGTGGATCGCGGCCGCCCGGTTGAGGTTCCGCCATTCGAAGAGCCGCTCGTAGAGCCACTTGCGTCCGCGGTGGCGCCGGAAGAGGTAGGGATCGAGCACCCCGTGCGGCCACATCAAATACGGGACGGCGGCGCGCCGGCAATAGTGGGCCGCGACCGTCGATGGGAAGAGGTAGAGTGAGTGGATGTGGACGATGTCCTGCTCGGGAATCGCCCGCCGGACCGCCTGAGCGAGCGGCCGGGACACGACGTATGGGCGGGGCGCCTGGACCGGGAAGTACCGGATCTCGACCCCGTTCGTCCACACGGGTCGGTCGAGGGGAACGTCGAGTTGTTCGGGACCGTCGATGTTTGTCGCGTAGATCGTGACTTGCTCTCCCTGTCGCACCAGTTCCTCGCACAGTTCAAGGCATGCCTGCGTCGGCCCGCCGTAGCGCGGCGCCAGACTCGAGATCACGTGGAGGATCCGCATCGGCGTCACAGCGCCGCCACCTCCCGATACACATGGGCCAGGACCCGCCCGTGGCCTTCCACAGAGAAGGATCGGCTGCCATCTCGTCCGGCCTCGGCCATTTCCTTGCGCACGCCAGGATCCTCCGCGATCTCAACGATTCGGGCGGCCATGCCTTCCACATCCTCCGGATCGTGGAGCGACACCGCGCCCGCTGCCACCTCCGGGATCGCGCCAGCGACCGAAGCCACCACCGGAAGCCCAGCCGCCATGGCCTCGACGACTGGCCGGCAGAACCCCTCGTAGAACGAGGGATAGAGCAGTACGGTCGAAGTCTGGTAGATCCGGATGAGTTCTGCGGTATCCACCTGGCCGACGTGCCGCACTACACCTTCGAAGATGCCCTCCCGCCAGAGGATGTCCCGCTCCCGCGGTCCAAATGGCGCTCCCACCTTCAGGAGCCACACCGCCCTGGTACTTCGTGCACGAAGGCGGGCGACGACCCGGCACACCGCAGACAGGTTCTTCCGCGGGTCGTTGCTCCCCACATGGAGCACCACAAGTTCGTCGGGACCAATCCCGAGGCGGGCCCGCGTGGCCGCCGCCTCTGCGTCGTCGCAAGGCGCCCAGAACTCGGACGGGATGCTCTCGTAGACCACCCGGAGACGGGTCACGGGGATCCCGAGGTAGCGGCGGCATTCAATCCAGGTGTGCCGCGAGACCGTGAGAATGAGCCGAGCGCGCCGGAGCGCCCGCAAGCGCAACGCTGTGGGGAGCATCTGCGCCCGCCCTGGAGCCCCGGGAAAGCGGAGTCGCCCGGTCGCCAGTGCGAGGGGATAGAGGTCGTGACACGTGACGATCGTCTTTCCACGCGGCAACCGCCAGAGAAGCTGGGCGTTGCCATGATCCACGACGTGATATACGTCCGCGGACTGGGCCCCGGCCCAAACCGGGTAGGCGACGTAGCGGATCCATCGGTTCCGGGCCCAGCCGACCCTGGATCGGGAGGCGAAGGGCGGCGTGAGGAGCTCGGCGGAGAGCCCCGGCACGCCAGCCAGCGATGTGATCAGGCCTGATGCGTACACCTGCATGCTGATCCCCGCATGAAAGGGCAACGTCGGGAAAAGCCCGACCCGTAGCACCGCGCCTGCTGGACGCTCCGTGTGCATCACACCTTTGCCCCTTCCCGCCGCCGGCCGTCCAGGCAGGCGGCCACGATACCGTCAGCGCATCGCTCGAGGCTGTACTCGTCCACCAGCCCCAGGCTACGTTGGCCGAACTCCGCTCGCCGCTCTGCGCTCGCCACGAGCGTTTCGATGGCCTCTGCCAGCGCGGCGACTTCCCGGTGAGGGACCACAAAGCCGTTCCAGCCAGGTCGCACAAGATCTTCGGCACAACCGACCTTGTCCGAGACAACGATCGGCAGGCCGAAATTCATGGCCTCGTTCACCACCAGGCCCCACGTCTCGTGCCACACCGAGGGCAGGACGAGCAGGTCCGCGGCCGTGTACGCCGCGGGAAGCTCGGACTGATTGAGGAATCCTGCCATTCGCACACCCAGGATCTGGCGGAGCGTCACCCGGCCCTGGATCGCCGCGCGCTCCGCGCCGTCGCCGACAAGCAGCAGCCAGCACGGGTGTTCTTGACGAACCCGGGCGTAGGCCTCGACCAGGGTGAGGGGCTGCTTCTTCTCGATCAGCTTTCCGCAGAACAGGACGACCGGCGCGTCGTCAGTGATGCCGAAGCCGGCACGAATCACAGCCCGCTGGCCGCGGAGCGCGGCCGCCCGCTCGCGGAACATCTGATTGTCCACGCAGTGGGGCGCGGCGAAGAGCCGGTGAGTCGGCATGCCGTAGTGAGCGTAATGTCGCCAGTTCTGCACGCCAACGTAGAGTCCGGTCGCCTGGTGGAAGAGCGCGCGCAGAACCACGGCCTTGGCAATCCGCTTCCACCACGGCCGGTGGTCGAGCAGCGTCTGATCTTCGCGGATAAACAGATGGGCGCCGGTCGCGCGCGCCGCAACGGCCGCCAGGAGGCTCGTGGGATGGTGGTAGCCGTGCAGCCACACGACCTCAAAACCTTCCCGGACGATCTCGCGCACCACGTCCCAGTTCGGCCGGTTCCGCCAGCCCGCGTTCAGGCTGGTCCGTTCGGCACTTGAGCAGAACCGCGACCGGTAGCCGTCCAAAAGCGGCGTATCCCAGCGAATGGACCGCGCGAAGCCCGGATCGTAGAACTCACCGACCGTGGCGGCGCAGTAGTAGTACACGGTCAGGTCGATCTCCGGTCTCGACGCCAATTCGCGGTAGAGCGGCGCGTAGTATTGAATGGGATGCGAGACGAGGTGAGCCACCCGCACAGGTCGCGTCTTGGCCGCGTCCCTCGCGCGGACCCGCACATCCCCGGCAACTCCCCGGATGTCGGCTATGGTCGGGCGGCTATGACTCAGGCTTCCCATGCTGGCCTCCCGAGAGGCGCGCGGCGGCGCGCGCCGGTCACCAAGCGCTCGATTCGGTGGCCGGCCAACCAGTCCACCAGCAGGAGGACGGCGATGAGCCGCCCGATCGTGAAGAGATTCGTCACATCTCCCTCCACCTGGATAGCAGTCGCCAGGCCCAAGCCGTACACGTACATGCCCAGGAAGCTGCTGCGCGAGGCTCCCAGGCTCCGCTCGCAGACGCCAAGGAAGCCGCCCAGCAAGGCCATGTAGATCAGCACGCCCAGGAGGCCTCCGTCCGCGTAGCCATGGGTGAGGACGGTGCTCGCCATGTCCACGATCGGCAGCCCGAAGTGCTCTTCGATCAGCTCCTCCACCTGCCAGGTCTCCGTGGCCATCAGCCGCTCCTTGCCTGGCCAGAGGGCCCGTGGAATCGTTGCGACCAGCGCCGCCACGAACACCCGCCCGCCCATGAAGGACCTCCCGCGATCGTGGGCCGCCATGACGTCCACCAGCAGGTCGGGGATGTTCGAGCGCTCTCGCACGTTATAAAGGTATGGGCTGTCGGCCCCGAACGACGCCCGCAGGTCGAAGGTCGCGAGGGCGTCCGGAATGACGTTCCGGATGAGGATATCCGTGCGCGCCGCGATGCCGGCGCGGTATAGGTCCGCCTGCCGTGCCACCGCTCGCAAGTGGAACGTGAAGGGCCATATAACAAACAACAAGAACGCCGCGACGGCGCTATAGGTGACGATCTGGCGCAGTCGAAGCCGTCGCCCTGTCCAGACGCCCACGAGGAGCAGGACCACGATCACCACGAAGAGGGACCGTCGAGACCAAAGGACCGCGTAGCCGAGCTCCCCGGCGACCAGCAGAAGCCCCACGCATCGCCGCAGGGGCCTTGAGTCCATCAGCAGCACCGCCCCCAGGAGCAGGATGAGCAGTTGCCCGAGCTGGGCCAACTGGATCGCCGTGGACGTCCCCGCGCCCACCTCGGTCATGACATCACCCACGTGGGCGATCACCAGACCCTGCGATGCGCCGTACCAGCGCAATCCCCAGAGCGACGCCGTGGCGAGGAACACCACGGTGAGGCGCGTGGCCTGGACCCGCACGCAGAGTTGTGATTTGAGCGCGCCCGCGCCGCCCGCCGGGCACATCACCAGGAAGCCCGCGCGGCTCGCGATCAGCCCAAGGGCCAGCAGGAGGAACCCCTGCAAGGAGTGGCCCACGCGGGCCGTCGAGGCGAACACCGGATCCAGTCCGACGATCCCGCCGGCGCAGAAGAACACGGCCGCAAACACGAGCGACACCGTCCACAGATCGACCCGACTCGGTCGATTCAAGTACAGATGCCCCCAGTACGCCACGGCGGCGCCGAGGAACAGCCAGGACAGGAGCCCGTAGCCCGCGGTGAACCGCTCGTCGCCTAATTCGTTGAACAGCAGGGCGAGCGAGGCCGACCCGAGGAGGGTGCCGAGGAGCCCCCACTCTGCGGTGGGCCGCGTTAACTCCGCAATGCCTCGCATAGGAACCGTTCCATCACCCGCTCGTTGAGGTGGCCATTCATCACGCACCGCTGCATGCCCTTCTCCGCGATGGCGGCGCGGCGCTCGCGGTCCGCCAACAGCGCGTAACAGCGCTCGGCACACTCCCTGGCGTCATTCCAGAACACCGCCTCGTCGGCTTCGCGGTATAGCGCGACATGCTCGCTAGTCCGCTCGGCGCAGAGCACGCCACCGGCGAACGGGATTTCCATGGAGCGCCCAGTGTGCAGGTCACGGTTACCCTTCGACAGGAGCCCGAGACACACCTTGGCGCCTCGGATCGCCTTTACGTAATCGTCGCCGCGAAGCGTCGGTCCGCGCCAAATAGCCCGGAGCGACGGCCACTCGCGCGCCTTCTGCCAGCCGTCCCCATAGATGGCCAGGGGCACGCCATGTTGGATCAGCTCGGCCATGAACGGGCCCCGCTCCGGCATCCACGCACCGGCGAAAAGGACGTCATTGTTCCATCGCAGGCGATCCGCGGACGTCAGCGGCCTCGGCGCGTGGGCTTCCTCGTCGGCGCTGCGGAAAACGCGAAGCACCCGCCGCGCGCCCCGCGCGTACGCCTCGGGGACGTTGACCTGGCGTCGCACGACGACGAGATCATAGAGCGGCACCGCCTTGAGATGGAGCCGCCAGCGCCGCCCATCACGCCCACCGTATGGGTCGTCCACATTGTAGTTCGCAATGACACCGCACCGACTCCGCAAATCCTGCACCAAGCGTGGACCGACCAGTTCGCCGGCATCCACGAGAGAGAGTGCGCATGCGTTTGTGGGGATCCGGGCAAGCACCTGCCGGCGGATGAACTCCCCAAGGTAGAGCGCCCCGGTCTGCCATATCCATACTCGCAGCCACCGCGACCTGGGCAAGAATGCCCATGGGTCGACGTGGTGAACCCGGTGGCCCAGCCGGCGCAGCGCCTGCGCCCGGTGTTGGGAGGTGCCACCGGTCGATCCGATGTAGAGAACGTCCATTCACCGCCCCTGCGGATCCAGCAGTCCGAAGTACAGTCGCTCAATCGCCGCCCCGTAGGCCTCCCAGCCACCGATAGAGGCCACCCGTCGCAGGGCGGCCTCGCCCATTCCCTCTCGCTCGGCGGGATGGGCGAGCATCCATTCCAATCGGTCCCGGATCGCTTGGCTGTCCCGGATCGGCACGATGAATCCCTCGTCGCCATCGGTCAGCAGATCCGCCACTCCGGTGTTGGTACTGGCAACGACCGGCACACCGCAGGCCATCGCCTCCACCTGCACGCGGCCGAACCCGTCCTCGACGGATGGCAGGACGAGTGCGCTCCCCTGGCTGTATGTCGCCGCCAGCCGCGCAGGCGGGACGAATCCCTTGTGGATGAAGAGGTCGCGATTCCGGGCCAGCAGATCTGTCGCATCCTTCGCCACCGCGCCCACCAGCCACAGATCCAGGAGCTTGCGCTGGACCAGGGGACGGACAGCTTCCAGCAAATAGCCAATTCCCTTGCGGATGGAAACGCTGCCGACGAAGAGCACATGGAATCGGTCGTCCTGACGCGGCTGCCGCGAAAAGATCGACAGGTCGACCCCATAGGGACAGACATGAAGCTTGTCGGCCGGAACACCGTGCTCCAGGAACGTGCGGAGGGCGAAACGTGAAGGCACGATGATCGCGTCTGCCAACGCGTACTCGGCGAGCTCCCGCTCGACGATCCAGTCCGGGAAGCTGTCGGGCTTCGAACGGGACCAGCGAGGGAGCTCCTCCTCGAGGATCGTCTTCTGGGAGAGGATGTGCGCGGACCCCCGGTTGCAGACATAGTAACCGCCCTGCCGCTGCGTCGCCGCCCCCAACTCGAGTCCCCAGCTGGACAGCGCGTCCAGGATGCGGATGCCATCCAGAAGCCGGGGCACCCAGGCCGCGAACTCTGATCGAGAGCGGCGTGCCATCCGCCAGGACCAGTCCCTCGGCAGGTAAATGCCGCCGCGGGGCAAGCGCTGGAGCACCTGATGCCACGTGGCCCA
>Ga0326597_10005213_pt1 | contig 18079 bp, 12 predicted proteins | sample RVTome_12_FD_203789 | JGI IMG/M metagenome (GOLD analysis project Ga0326597, IMG submission 203789) | Soil microbial communities from uranium-contaminated site in the Upper Colorado River Basin, Wyoming, United States - RVT100D185 | ecosystem: Environmental > Terrestrial > Soil > Contaminated >... | reverse complement strand
TCACCCAGCGCGAAGGCATCGCGTTGTTGCTCGTCGAGGTGATCCCGCAGGAGGTCGGCGTGCGCTGGCAGGAGCTGCGGGCCATCGAGCAGGGGATCGAGCAGCTGGCGGAGGAGGAGTTCGGCGGGGTGAACCCGCTCGACCCGCCAGGCCGGGAGATCCTCGCGGACTGCCGTGCGGGCGTCGAGGCGATCGTCACGGGCATGCGGCGGTTCGCGGTCGAAGTCGAGTTGCCGGACCCGGAGCCGGAGGACATCGAACTCGTGGAGAAGCTCGTCCAGAAGGCGGCCGAGAGCTAGTCGGCAACCGTTCATGGAGGAGGTGCACGATGTGCGGCAGCGTGTTCAGATGCTTCCAGCTCAGCTTCACACCCACCATGGGGTGATGGTGTCGCCCCACCTTTCGCACTTCGCTAACAGGTGTCGCACAGCAGGATCACTCTTTCACGCGAAAGTAGCAGTGACCTCCTAAGTGTTAGGGCTTGCAGTAGACCGTGAGATCTCCCCCCTTGCGGTCTCTTGCTATCTCGCAGGATCTAGCTGGAGGGCGACGCCGGCCCGCGTACCCGCCGAAGCGCAGCCAGCGCATTACGCAGCAGCACCGCATCCGTCTCTCTCGCGACCAACGCCTCCAGCGCCCACGTTGCCCGTACATCGGCAAATCCGGCCAGCGCGACCGCTGCGTGCCTACGCACTTGGATGCTGGGGTCGCTCGTCGCCAGTTCGACGATGGCTCCCACGACGTCCTGACTTCGCGTCCCCCGCGCCGGCGGCGGTACCGGCTGCAACGGCACGATCTTGCAGTCGTCGCACGAGATCGAATGCACGGCGATCCGTCGCACCCGCGGCACGGGATCGTGAAGCAACGCTGCCAGCGCTCCCGAACACCGCTGATCGGCGAACATGTCCATGGCGTGTGCGCACTCGTACCGTACCTTCGGGTTGGAGTGACGAGTGCCGAGCAACAGCGCGTCGACAAACACTCCCAATGCCCCGGTCTCGAGGAGCACCTCGCGTACGGCGAGTGCCTTCCGCCTGCCCAGCGGGAGCCTCTCGACGAGCGCTTCCACTTCTAAGGTGCGCGCGAGTTGTACCCACACTTTGGCGACTTCTCCGACGGGGAGCGACCGCAGGCGCCGGATGTCGGGAACCGAGAGAGCATTCGATGCCAGCCGCGAGGCCTCCACGTATGCCTTGAGTCGCGGCCAGCTCGCGAAGCCTTGCTCCCGCGCGATCACCGCCTGCGCCTGTGCAAGCTTCAACGGCAACACGCAGTCGCGAAGCCGTGGCAACGCGGCCTCGACTCGTGCGATCGCGGCGGGATCACGTGCACCGAAGGAGTGGAGCAGGCGCTTGGCGAGGTTCTTCAGATGTTCGAGGTTCGGGCGGTCGGGTAGTTCGGCGGACATGCAGCCTCCTCTCGTGGGCCTGACAACGTCCGCAACTCAGGCCGAAAGAAGGTTGTACTCGTCCGATATCAACGAGGCGGTGGGCTTTGCCCTTTCCGCGGACAGGACGCGACCGTATCGCGCAGGCCCAATCTACCCGCCAGCGGCGAAAGAACGCAAACCCCTAGAGTTCGGGCGGCTCGTCGGCCTGATGAACTCCGTCAACGTCGAGCCAGACCGCTGCGCAGCGATGCTCATCCACGATTGTGCCATCGTGTCATGAGGCGCCGACAAGCACGAACGGTGCCCAAAAAAATGGATGCGAAAATCGGTCGTCGGCCATGGTGGCCTCTTGGGCTTCCGTCAATGCTCGACCTTTGTCCGTCGCGCCTTTCAGGAGATGGTAAAACTCGCTCATCAGAAGGGCGGTCGACTCGTCGGACACATTCCACAGTGAGGTGCACACTGATGCTGCGCCGGCGTACGCAAATGCGCGTGTCAAGCCTATGACGCCTTCGCCTCGTAACACCCGGCCGCGACCCGTTTGGCAAACTGACAGCACCACCAAATCACAGCTGATGTGGGACTCAAGTATCTCGTCTACCGTCCACACGGCGTCGTCGTCGAGTGCTGTCCGACTGAACACCAAGCCGGACGCCTCAGGCTTATCCGGGTCGAGGTAGCCATGAGTCGCGACATGGAAGAATCGGCACTCCGCATCCCTCGTTACCTCACGCACAGCCTGCTTCGTCGCCGCTCCGCCGAGATAGATGATGGCCCTCTCGCTCCGCTCGATAGCTGGCAATGGCGAATCCCCAGCGTGGACTCCCGTCCTCCGCGCAATAGACTCGACTTCTATCCGCGAGAACGGCAGATCGCCATTTCGCGTGAACCTGTCATCAGAGAACAACGGTGCGGGGAATAGAGGGTCGCCAAAGGCGATCAGCTGCATGGCCCGCTTTGACCCAGGTTGGCGTCGTTGCTGCATCACACCTGCGACAGATGCCGAAGGCGCGTACGTGACGGTGTTCCTCTTTCCCAAATATGGGAGCGTCTTCCAGTCAAACGCTTCTTGGACGAACGCATCGGCGATAAGTCGTTCGACACGCTCGTTCCGCTCCACTGAGCCTCGGGCCGCGGTGCGCGGTACCGACCGAGGCGCCGGCCCGCCCCTGCCTGGCGCAGGGGTAGCGGTCAACAGCAAGTAGAAGGGAAGGTAGTGGAGAGCCCCGTCCGGAACGACAATCAGCTTTTTGTTTCCGAGCATCGGTTCTGCCGGTCGAATGAGTGCATCGTAGAGCTCGGCTCCGTGTGGGTAACTCGGCAGAGCCAACTCAACGGCGGCAAGCAGATCTTCTACCATCCTGTCTATCTCACCTGCGGGCGGTATTGCGAACGACCGACACTCGCCCGTGGTTGCTACGATGAGGAAGCTCTGACGCTCGTCTAGGATGTACTCCAAAATGGCTGTGGAATCGTCCAGTAGTTCAGATTGAACGCGCGAGAGATCCCACGCACGTACGAATTCGTCTCGTTTGGGATGCTCGCGTGACCGCTCAAGTAGGTCCAGGAACGTTCGAGCGCGGGCTCGTTCGGCGACGTTGAACGCGCTAGCTGACTCACCACGACGCGCCAACGACGCGACATACTCCACGAACGGGTCTTGAGATGTCGCGAAGTACGAGTCGCGCATCTCATCTCGACTCACTTCGGCCCGTGTGGCTTCCACGCACGCCAGCGCGTCCTCGTAATGGCGATCCGACCGAGTAAAGTCGCCTAGCCTGGCGGAGAGGCGCCCCAGCGTTGTGTTCGCACGCTCCTGATTTACCCTATCGCCGGTGGCGATCGCGCCGTCTAGTGCGAGAGCGGCATGAGAAGACGCCTCCGCGATCTGCCCGCGATCCTCGTTGAGCAGGGCACGATTGAGCCAGCCGCGCGCCTGCATCCCCGCATCGCCAGTCAATCCTGTGAGCTCCAGTGAGCGGGCGTAGAGCTCGTCGGCAGCTTCCCAGTTCCCTGTGCGCCACTCGCAGTAGCCGAGGTTGTTCAACGTTATGCCAAGACCGTGTCGGTCGCCGAGATCCTCCTGCAACGTCTTGACCTTGTCGAGGCTATCACGCGCTGCCGCCCAGTCGTTCCAATCCATCAACTGGACAGCCGCGATGTTTGAAAGCGCCGAGGCTTCGGCTCGACGGTCACCTTTTCGTGCGAGGCCATCCCGTGCCCGCTCGAACATTATCATGGCGCGATCAGGCTGTCCGAGTAGTCTAAGAGCGAGTCCCAGCCCGCCCTGCGCGTATGGATCATCTCGAACCGAAGGATCGGGGGAGTTCAACACCATCTCAAACTGCGTTATCGCGTCTTGCAGACGGCCAGCGGCGTAGGCATCAAGCCCTAGACCTACGCGCAATGCCGCCTCCCATTCGCGATCTTGCCCCTTACGTCGCGCGAGAAGCCTGAGCGCCGTCTCATGGCACTGCGTCGCATCCGCATAGCGGCCAAGCGCGCGGTACGCCATCCCTTGGCCTTGGAGCGCCGTGATTTCGGCCGGAAGGTCGCGATTGCGCCGCGCCGTCGCGAGATAGACTGAGTAATGCTCTAACGCCTCTTCACCTTGACCGCCTAACCGTGCCGCCTCCGCAACGCCGCGAACCATCTCGTTCTGAATGTTGACGAGCCCGAGGTCAACCGATCGCTTTACACCGCTCGAGTAGAGTTGTTGAGCCTCAGCCAGTCGGCCTTGCGTTGCGAAGGCTTGCGCGCGTGAGATGTCTAGACTCAAATCGAGACCACCGGCGCCGATCTCAAGCGCTACCTCTCGTGCGTGAGCAAGTTCCACCTCGGCGTCGCCGTGCCTCCCCGTCGAACGCAGGATCTCCGCACGAAGTTTATGCGCGAAACCGGCGCTGTGCTGGTCGCCGACGTCGGTAAGAATTGAGATCGATGCTTCGGAATTTTGGAGCGCATCGCTAAGTGCCCCCTTTGCCAATTGAACTTGCGCCAAGGCCGAGAGCGTCACGCCTTCGCCGCGTAGATCACCGCATTGTCGACGAAGGATAAGCGCGTCATTAGCGTGCCGCTCCGCTTCCTCAAGCTCGCCTGCTTCGCACAGCATTCCTGCCACGCTCGACAGGACATTGCCCTGCAGTTGGGGATCACCAAGCAACTGGGCTATACCCAGAGCCTCGTCGTAATGCGAACGCGCTTCGTTCAAGCGTGCCTTATCACCCAGGCTCAAAGTCCAGGTGGTCAGCGCCAGCCCGACGAGGGAGATCGCCAGCCCCCGATCGTCGTTGCAGGCACGCCGAATCTCAAGCGCGCGCTGAAACCCGATTAGCGCCTCCTCGAACCTGCCGAGCTGGCGGCTTACTTCGGCGATGAGGTTTAGGGTTGCGCCTTCCATGCGTACGTCATTGAGCTCGCGCCACAGCGGAAGCGCAATCGCTAGGAGTTCACCGGCTCGCTCGGGCTGGCCAGTCCGACAGCACAGCGTAGCGTCGTTAAAAAGTGTTCTCGCTCGTGCGCGGCGTCCGAACGGGAGACTGGGCAAGAACCGAGCCACGTGACGCTCCCCGCGAAAATGATTTGTACGAGCGCAGGTACAGAGCGTATCATCGCACAAGAAGAATGGAAACCGATTATGGGTGAGCAGTTACTCAGACTAGAGCTTCTAGCCCCCCCTGAAATCGCCGACGACATGGCGGCCTTCCTTCACGAGGAGCTGGGGGAGATTACGCGCCGCGCTGCCACTGGCGAAGTCGGCAAGACTCGCGTCATCGGCGAGCTGATGACGAACACGCCGATCATCCTTGAAGGCGCAGCCGGTGCTGTCGTCGTCACGAGCGCCATCGCGCGCATTCCATCGTTCTTGCGGGGTCGCCTCGCGGGAAAGGACTATAAGCTTCGGGTGCGGATAAGCAGGCGCGACGGAGAGGGCGCAACTGAAACGATCACACTCGATACTAGCCAACCGCTGTCTGCTGCAACCATAAAGTCTATCGTCGGGCGTGCCAGCGAAGAGTCCAAGGACAATCGCGGGTAGGTCTTTCCGAGCGGACGCGCGGCAACTTTCTCCACTGCACGAGATATCACCATTTGGTCATGGTCGGCTCGGCGCAGGCGCATGCTTGGCTCGTAGGGAGATGCGCACGATCGCCGGATGGTGGGGACCCGCGAGCATTCTTGGCTTAAAGATCCCGCCAGACAACCTGCACGAACGCGGCGTACGCGATCTCTTCCACCGCGGCGCGCTTGGCTTCGTCGGCTGGCACGTTCGGATAGACGAGCGCCGGATGCACGCCTTGGTTACGGTCGAGCTGTTCAACGTACCGCAGGAGTTGCTTGACGTGCCGCTGGACATTCGGGCGGATGCGGTGCGGAGCCATGACATCCCAGTCCGTTGCCTTCGTCTCGATGACCACGGTCGTCCCGTCATCGATCTCCACAACGAGGTCCGGCCGCCGACGCCTGCCGGAGGGGGTCTTGAATTCCACCTGTCGTAAGACCGAGGTCCAGTCGCCGGCACCTGGCCGCCAGCCTAGCTCCTCCGCCGTCTCAAAGGCGCGCCCCCGAGCCGCACGCAATCTCAGGACTTCTCGCCTATCCGATGTTGACACAGGCCTGATTCTACGACTCCTACCTCGGTGGCGCCGAAGAGCCCTATGAGAGCGTCGCAATTCGGCGTACAATCGTCGCCATCCCTACCAATCTGAGGTGGCGTCGTGGCGTTGATCTTGGAACGTTTTTTGGCATTCATCGACCTGGAGAGCACCGGGGTCTCTCCGGAACGCGATCGGATTGTGGAGATTGCGATACTCAAGCTGCATCCTGACGGGCGCGAGGACTTCCGCCGCAAGAGGGTCAACCCAGGCGTACCAATTCCTCCCGAAGCAACAGCCGTGCACGGAATTTCGGATGCTGACGTGGCCAGTGACCCTCCGTTCATCCAGTATGCACGCGGCGTCGACGCGTTTCTCTCCGAGTGCGACCTCGCCGGCTTCGGGATCACGCACTTTGATTTGCCGCTCCTTCGGGCCGAACTCATGCGGACGCGCCGAATCGACTTTCAATGGCGGAAGCGTCGGGTGATTGACGCCATGGCGATCTTCCATAATCGACATCCCCGGAATCTCGCGGCGGCCGTGCGAATCTACTGTGGGCGAGACTTCCCCGAGGCGCATTCCGCGGAGGAAGACGTCCGCGCTGCGATGGCGGTCCTAAGCGCGCAACTAGAACATCACAGCGACCTTCCAACTACCATCGACGAGCTTCATCGCCTTCTGAATCGGGACGGTGACGATTGGGTTGACCATGATGGGCGCCTCGTGTGGGTGGACGGAGAGGTGGCACTTGCGTTCGGCCAGCACAAAGGGCGCCCATTGCGCGACCTCGTTGTCACGAACGCCGACTACCTGCAGTGGATGCTGACGGGCGACTTCCCACCGGACGCCAAGGAACTCGTCCTCGCGGCCCTGCGCGGAGAATATCCCACGTCAGCTTGAGAGAGGCGGCACTATCACGGGATGGTGGCTAGCTCACGCTCAAGCGGCATCCTGCGATCTAGCGTCCTGGTGGAGGAGCTTCTCGAGTTCCTCGGGCCTCATCGGCCGGGCGAAGTAGTATCCCTGCCCGAGCATGCAGCTGAGCGCCTGCAGGGAGGCGGACTGTTCGGCGCGCTCGATCCCCTCGGCGATGATCTCGAGATTCAGGTGCCGTCCGAGCTCGACGATCGCGTCCGTGACCTGCGCGTCGCCGGTGCCGATCCGGTCGACGAAGGACTTGTCGATCTTCAGGATGTCGATGGGGAACCGGCTCAGATAGCTCAGGGAGGAGTAGCCCGTGCCGAAGTCATCGACGGCGATACGGATGCCCAGGTCCTTGAGGCTTCGCAACACCGTCTCACACAGCTCGCTGTCCTGCATCATCGCCGTCTCCGTGACCTCGAGGATGAGCGAGGCCGGATCCAGGCCGGATGCGCGGAGTACGCCCGCGACCTCGTCGACAAGGGCCGGCTTGAGCTGCTTCACGGACAGGTTCACAGCGACGCTCAGCAGGGGCTCCCCCGGGCGCAGTTCCTGCCACTTCTTCACCTGCACACAGGCCTGCTCGAGCACCCAGCGGCCCAGCCGCAGGATGAGCCCCGATTCCTCGGCGAGGTGGATGAAGTCGAGGGGCTGAATGAGGCCCTTCGCGGGGTGCCGCCAGCGTACAAGCGCCTCCACGCCCGTGACGTGTCCCGTGCTGAGGACCACGGTCGGCTGATAGAAGACGACGAACTCGCCCCGCTCGAGGGCGCGCTCCATGTCTCCGAGCAGCTCAAAGCGCTCGCGCGCGCCCGCGTGCATGCCCGGCTCATAGAGCTCGACCCGAGCCTTGCCGCGCGCCTTGGCTGCGTACATCGCCACGTCGGCGTTGCGCAGCAGGTCCTCCGGATCCTCGGCGCCGAAGGCCGACGCGACAGCGCCGACGCTTACGCGGACGAACAGCTCGCGTCCGGCGATGAGAAGCGGCATGCGCAGGGTCTCCAGGATGCGCTCACCGGCAATGCGCGCATCGTTGCCGATGGCATCCTCCAGCAGCACCGCGAACTCGTCGCCGCCGAAGCGGGCCAGAGTGTCATCGGGACGCAGGCAACCGGCCAGCCGTGCCGCGAGCGTGACCAGCACGCTATCGCCGGTGGAGTGTCCGAGGGTGTCGTTGATGGTCTTGAAGTTGTCCACGTCCAGGAAGAGCACCGAAAGGGGCCGCGCGCGCCGCGAGAGCTGGGCGATGGCGTGCTCGAGGCGATCCATGAAGCGGGCGCGGTTCGCCAGACCGGTCAGGGGGTCATGGAACGCCTGGTGGCGCAACTGTTGTTCGAGCTCCACACGGGCAGTGACGTCGCGCGCATTCAGGACGTGGCCGGCGACGTTGGGATCGCCGAGCAGGTTGGTGCCCCGGATCTCGATCGCGCGCCACGTGCCATCGGCGTGCAGCATGCGCGTCTGCACGCGCGCCCCGCTGTGCGCGGCCTCGTCGTCGAGGTAGGTGAGGAACGACGCGCGATCGTCGGGGTGCATCAGGTCCTGGAGCGGGCTTCCCTCGAGCGAGGACGGATCGCGGCCCAGCATTTCCATCGAGGACGGGCTCTGATATCTCACCTTCGTCTCCACGTCGATGACGGTGATCATGTCCATGGCGTTCTGGACCAGCGGACGGAACCGCGATTCGCTGGCCCGCAGCGCCGCCTGTTCGGCCTCCATCACCTCGGCGCGGCGCTTGGCCCGCGTGACGCGCCAGAGCAGGGCGCCGATCAGCAGGGCGCCGCCGAGGCTGATGGCGACCGAGCCGATCTCCTCGATGAACGCCGCGCGGTCGTGCTCCGCCCGGGCATGTGAAAGCGCGTCCTGCATTCTTTCGTGCAGCGCCTCGAAGCTGGGGTCTACGCGGGTTTCGTCCACCTCGGCCGCCTCGTCGAGCTTCCCCTGTTCGAGGAGTGAGAACTCCTCGTCGACGGCCGCAAGGTACGCTTCGCAGGCGGCCCCGAGCTCGTGATCGTGGCCTGCCACGGCCAGCGACGCGCGAAGCTGACTGGTGTGGACCCGCCTCCGTTCAGCAAGTTCCTCAGAGACCGCTCCAGAGGCGATGGCCTCCCACTCGGTCGCGCTGATGAGGTTCGCGTGAGCGCCGGCCGCCTCCAGTGCGAGCGAGCGCTCGTCCCGCAGGCTCTGGTACTGGTCGACGAGGCGCAGACCGATGGCGCTGGCGGAACCAACGGCCAGAACAACCAGGAACGGTGCCAGGGTCGAAAGCCGCTTGCGCATCAAGGTATGATCGGCCGGCAACGCCCCGTCGAAGATGAGGGCAGGCACCTTCAACAGCGTTCTCACCTACCCTACTCCCAAGCGTTGAGGCTGTGTTCGAGGTGAACTCGCGGTGGACGGCAAGCGGTCGGCGAAGCGCGCGCAACGGCGAGAAGACGGACGCGCTCGATGCGGCGGCCGTCGCGAGAACGGTACGTCAGGAAGGATCTGCCCTACCGCGCGTCCTGCGCGACGATGAGTCCTCCATCCTCAGCGTACTCACAACGGAACGCGACGAACTCGTCCGCGAATCAAACCGCGTCCGCAACCAGATCCATCATCTGCTCCTCCAGGTCGATCCTGAATACAAAGGACAGATCGGGCGTCTCACCACGCGCCGCTCGCTTGGGGCGCTCTCGCAGTACGCGGCACCGGACGGGGGTGCGATGCAGGAGCACCGCGCCGCGGCGGTACGGCGGCTGGCGATTCGGCTCGAACTAGTGAAGGGTCATATCGACGACGTCAGTCTGCAGATCAAGGAAATCGCCGCGGCGAGATTTCCTGCTCTCATGCGCCTCTGCGGCGTGAACGCCCTCACTGCCGGCGTCCTCGCAGGCCTCCTCGGTCCAGGCCAACGCTTTGCGAATGACGCGCAGCTCGCCGCGTACGCCGGCGTGGCGCCACTCGAGGCCTCGTCTGGTATGCGCGTCCGGCACCGGCTGAGCCGGACCGGCAACCGCCGATTGAACTCGGTGATCTACTGGATTGTCCTGACTCAGGCGCATCACTCACCGGATGCTCGGGCGTATCTCGCGAGAAGAACCGTCGCAAGGGAAAACGAGGCGAGAGGCGCATCGCGCCTTGCGCCGCTACATCGCCCGCGCCTTGTGGCGCCTCCGGGTCGAGTGCCACAGTCCCTCGGTCTCAGCACCGATGCAGGTGGCTGCGTGATGAGAAAGCGCCGACATGAAAAACGGACCGCAACCCGAAGGCCGGGGGCACATTGCACCAGGGCGTGGACGATATGCTGGCGAAGGGCTGGCGTGCCCAACAATTGGCGCACGCTGACACACGGCAGGGCGCAATCAACGTCATCCTGGCCACGACCGGGCGTCCGGTCATTCTTGAAGACCTCTCGTCAGATGTGCGGCTCACGACTGCCGAACGGTCGCTCCTTGCAGAGGCCGGGCTGCGATCCGCCGTCATCGCGCCGATGATGTGGGAGGGCGAACTATCCGGGACCGTCGCCGTTGCCAGCAAGCGTGCGGCCGCGTTCGATCCTCGCGACGCGGAGTTCCTGGCCGGCGTCGCGAACCAGGTGACAGCCATCGTGCGAATGGCGGGGCTTGTCGACGGGCTGCAGAGCGCAACGGAACGCCTGTCGGACGCTCAGGCTCATGCGGTCATGATGCTGGCCGCCGCTGCCGAGGCTCACGACCACACCACCGGGCTCCACCTGGAGAGCGTTCGGGCGTTTGCGGAGGCGATCGCGCGGGAAATGGACTACGAGGAAGGTGCCGTCCGGGAGCTTGGCCTGGCGGCAACGCTGCACGACATCGGGAAGATCAGGGTGCCCGACAGCATCCTTTCGAGCTCGATGCGCTTCGACAGTGATGATTGGGAAATCGCCCGGGTCTGGGATGTCCTCAAGCAGCACAGCATATGGGGAGCCGAGTTTCTGGCGCCACGGCCTGAGTTTGCGCTCGCCGCGAAAGTCGCCCGATGGCACCACGAACGCTGGGATGGAAAGGGCTATCCTGACGGCATCGCTGGCGAGCAGATCCCCGAAGAGGTGACGATCGTCACCGTAGCGGACGCCTTTGACGCGATGGTGCACGAGCGTCCATATCGCGCAGCACGCTCCGTAGAGGAGGCGATGATCGAGATCGTCCGCTGTCGCGGCGTTCAATTCAATCCCGCTGTCGTCGACGCGCTGGTAGCCCTGCACCGCCGAGGCGCGGTCACGGACCAGGTTGACGATCTTCGGATGGCGGCCTAACAGGTCAAACTGATCGCGCACCATGAGAACATCGTCCGACCTGGTCGTCTCGCCAAGTTCCATTGAGGCCCTCGTGACTCATCTTGTTCAGTATGCGGAGCGGGCCCGGCGTTCCGGGCCCTGCTCATGGCTCGCGTACGTGGCCGGTATTTAGGGCGGCCCCACGCAATTGTTACCTGGCAGCGAGATCTGGCCCAGGATGACAGACACGTCGGCGAGCGTGATCGCGTTGTTCGGAGGGTTGGCCAGGTAGCCACCGCCGGCCGCGGTGCGGTCGATCTGGTAGCCGTCCCGTATGCCGTCGTTGTTCCAGTCGCCGTTGTAGTACGCCGCGCCGGCGTTGACGCTCGTGCGGCCCACGTAGGCGAGGGCAACCGAGGCATCGGCGAGCGCGATGGACTTGCTGCGTGTGGCGCTGGGCCTGAAGTACAGCTTGCCGTCAGTTCCAGTCTGCGTCGCCGGACCGGGAATGTCGATGAAGTCGTATGGCCACAAGCCGTTCCGCCCACTAGCGTACTCTTCCCGATTCGAGCAACCGTCGTTGTCCGAGTCCGGGCTTCCATTGGCGTTCGGATTGAGGCTGGTGCTGGAGTTGGTGTTGGAGTCGTAAATCCAGCACGGCACTGCACCTGGGCCAAGTTCCGCCCCGTCAAGCGTGCCATTGGCGTTCGTGTCGGAGTTCAATGTGTCGCCGTCGCAGTTGCCGTCACCGTCCGCCTCTTCGCCGTCGGAGACGCCGTCAAAGTCGGTGTCGCTATTCAGGTCCTTCTCACCAGGGACGGCGCCGCCCGGGTTCGGTGCGCTGGGGTTATCGTCGTCGACGCCATCCCCGTTCGAGTCCGGAGCGTTCGGACAGGCTACGGGATCGCCATCCGGGTCTCCCGCGCCGTCGATCGTCACCGGGTCGACGCAGTCGGCCACGAACATGGTCCCGTTAGGTACGTGACAAGGCGGGATCGCGACTGCTGGCTTAGGGACACCGCCACAAGCATTGCCTAGTGCGACAAGGGGGTCGCAAACGTCGCCGACGGTGTCCGCGTCGGTGTCACGCTGGGATGGGTTAAACGCTGTGGGGCAATTGTCCGAGAAATTGGCAGCTCCATCGCAGTCGACGTCCTGATCGAGATCCCAGGGAAAGAGAATTTCTGCCACAGGCGGAATGCCTTCGAATCCATTGACCGGGGCCAGTCCTGTACACGCATTCCCTCCAGGCACGCCCTCGGCGGACGCTAGTGCCGCGCCGCAAACCACTGCGCCCGCTGGGCAGTTGTCAACCGTAGCCGGCGCAATGTCACACGTTCCATTCACCATGTCACCGTCCGCCGGATCAACCTCTTTCGCCGCAGGGTCGACGTTGCAGCGGTCCTTGGGAGCGACTACGGTGTCGTTGTCGTAATCCCAAACGGATGCGATCTTCATGAAGTAGTCAATGTTGTTGTTGACCCCTGGTCCGGGCACGGCATTGTTGAGCGTTCGCTGGATTGCGCCGCCAGCGACCGGCGGAATCGCGACGTTGTTCGGTTGAGATACGCCGTAGGCCGTCACGTTCACGACCAACGGTCCGCAGCGAAACAAGGCCTGAGGCGTCGAAGCCGGGTTGTAGGCTGCGGGGTTCGGATCGAGGCGCGCGCTTGGTGCGCCCAAGAGAACGATGCTTCCATATCCGCCGCCGACACCAACGAAATTGAACGTCAGCACGTTGATATCTAGCCTGAGATCGAGGGGCCCTGTGAGGATGCCATACGAGCGTGCAATCAGCAGCGGCGCAACACCAGTCGCATTCAAGAAGCGCGGAATGAAATCGGGCATGAGGTTCGCGCCGTCAGGAACACCGTCTGGGATTAGCGCCCCATTCGAGTTGCGGTTGTCCGCCTGGGTCTGCGGCAGCGTGTCTCCCCCGTCACCCCCGTCGACGCCCGCCGCGTATTCCGCGAGGTCGCCATCATCGTCATCGAAGGATTCGACATACTTGGAAGGATCAAAGGCCGCAAACGTCATGGCGGAATTGACGAGAGGCGCAATTTTCGCAGCGTAGAGCGGCGAGCTGGCTCCCAATACGGCGGTTCCGGGATCGCCACAATTCGGCGGGGCACCCGTGAGAGGCTTGATGTTCCAGGTCGGCAGCAGGGCAAGGTCGACGCTCGTGCTGGATTGAAGGTCAACTTCTCCGACCAGCGAGCCGACATTCGCGCCTCCTGCTGCAACAAGGTTCGGGGACCACTTGAACGCGATCCCTTGGAGCGGCGCCGTCGAGGAAACTCGCGTAACGTAGAAGGGATTGCTGCCGTTGGCGACGCCGGCCGCGTTCGGGACGCAGGTCGCGTTTGCTGCCCCAATCACGAGGAACGCGGGGTCACAGAAGACAACGTTCAGATTCGCCCCGAAGACATCTGCCTCGGTGTCTCGCCCGGTGAAGTTAAGGGCGCCAGTGGCAACCGCGAGCAGGATGGACGCAACGCGGACCATCGCCCCGCAATGAGAGGACCGCGCCAAGGACGACGCATTTCGGTTCCAAAAGCAAGGCATGAGGACCACCTTTCCTCCGGCGGTCGCCGGTATGAGGGTTGCAGAAGCGCACGAACGACGGCCGCCGAAAGCAGGGGCTCGGCAGCGGGGGCCTGGGGGATTTGGTGGCAGTCGCCATTATCGTTTCGACGTTCACGATTCTCGCGCGTCGAGGACGCGCGGGGGCTAGCATCCCCTACCAGAGGGCCGTTCGTCAAGTACCTCTGAACCGCAAATTCTCCGGCGCGTAGCGTCATACGGACGCGATGCGTTCGGTTTAGACGGCGGCGGGCCTCGCATGGAGAACCCGCCGCCCCGCTTGCATCCAGTACTTGGAGTTACGGCTTGGTCACGGGCCCTCCCGTAGACCAGGCCGCGGGCGGAATCCCGAGGCATCGGTTCACCTGGTCGGGTGTGGCCGTGATGCCCGAGTAGTAGTCATGCGTGAAGCCGCTCGTGTTGTTGTACGTCGAGTTCGCCACGCTTGGGTCGTCTGACAGGACGTAGTTCGCACCCGTCTTGCAGTGACGATAGATCGACTGTCCTTGCTGGATGTAGTGATTATCGACGGATGGATCTGGCGAGGCGCCGGTGGCGTCGTAGTGGAACAGGAGCGAGTGCCCCCATTCGTGCTTGAAGACGTTCTCGTCCGAGTCCGACACCGATGTGACCGGGAAGGTGGCCAGTGTCTGGCCTATGCCCGTCCACCAGGCCAAGCCGCCGCAGCTGTGGAGATCGACCTGCTGTCCCGTGTACTGGTCGATCCCGGTGTCGTCCCAGATGACAATCACGGAGTCAAATGCGGGGTCGAGGTTCGCTGAGACGCTGGACGAGTTTGGCGTGAAGGTGCACGTCGAAGCCAGCTGCGTGAGCGCCTGCGTGGGGTAGCGGACCGTGAGCTGCGGGCGCTGGTAGCCGCTGGACAAGAGCGGGAGGTCCGTGTTCACGAACCGGCCCGCCGCGTTCGCGGCACGGTTCTTCTCGGTCTGCGTCATGGTCGCGATCACGCGGTGTGAGCCTGAGCCATCGGTATACGAGAAGTCCGTGCTCCCGTAGATGAGCACGAGGATCTTCCAGTCGATGGGCCGGTCCACCCGCAGGTCGTCGAACCAGACGGTGCCCGTGGACGTCTGCCCCCAATGGCCGATCCTCGACGCCGGCTGAATTTGGGTGTCCGAACCTGAGTTGAAGGGAAACGAGATGTAGGTCCAGGTGTTGGTGCCGAAGAGACCCGGCGAGTGCTCCCAACGGCCAAAGAGCCCGAGGTGGGCGCCAGCGCCGCCGCTCACGCTCTGCGTCTTGATCCAGCCGGACAGGATGTAGTCGGTGTTCGGCTGGACGGCGATCGTCTGGCTCCAGTAGGCGTCGTTGGTGCCGCTCGCCACGATCTTGGCACTTCTCGAGCCTTCGACCTTGTTGCCAGTGTCGGTCGTGAACGTGGCCGTGCTGGGCGTCCACGCGGACGTGCTCCAGTTCACCGGCGCGTTACTCGCGCCGTCCTCGAAACCGCCATTCGATAGAAAGCCCAGCTCCACGCGCAGGTCATCGAACCAGACCGTGCCGGTCGAGGTGGCGCTCCAGTGTCCGAGCCGGGCACCCACGGTGATCGACGTGTTCGTCCCGGAACTGAAGGGGAAGGTGACGTACGTCCAGTTGTTCGTGCCGAACAGGCCTGCGGAGCGATCCCAGGTCCCGTACAGACCCAGTGTCGCGCCGGCGCCGCCACTCACGTTCTGGGTCTTCACCCAGCCCGACAAGACGTAGTTCATGTGCGGCTGCACGCTCACGGTCTGCGTCCAGCGGGCGTCGTTCGTGGCGCTATTGACGATCTTTACGCTCTTTGAGCCGGTGTGGAAGGTTGCGTTGTCCCAGGTGAAGGTGGCCGTCCCGGAGTCGTACGCGGACTTGCTCCACCCGGTGGGATTCCCTGTTGGGCTGTAGGTGCCGCTCTCGAAGCCACCGTTCGTGAGAACGGAGGCGGCCTGGACGTTGCCGGGCGAAAGCCAGACGGCAAACGTCGCGAGCACGAGGAGCGACAGAAGCGCGATCCTCTTCATGATGTTGCACTCCTTGAAGGGCGCCCGAGCGCAGTCGCGGAGGATTGCCGTCTGGCAGCGGCGAGGCCTGCGTGAGAAGGGCGCGGCGACGCTGCTGCCGATGGAGCATCCGTTCGGCGCAAGGCGCATGGCGATCGATGAGGGTTACAGGACGGTCAGGCGATGATGGTCTGTGGCGACATAGGGCGTCTCCTCTTTCGGCAAGCCTGCCCTCTAGGATGGGTCTCGGGTGTGCACACAGCCAGCGAGGAGCCGAGCATACGCCTTTGTCTCCGAGCCTGTCAATGGCTGTCAGAAGATTTGTTCTAGATATTTACGAGCGTACCAGATGAGCAGTCCAGCTATTGAACATACGCATCGTTGAGCGTACGATTGCCCTCACTCGAAGGGGGAGCATCGTGCTGAAGTACGTCGCATTCGTCGCCGTGGGACTCGCCGCCCTGCTGCCTGGCGCCCGGTCTGTCGTCGCTGGCCCGGCGACGTGCACGGTCGGCCACGTCGTGGATGGCGACACGTTCGACTGCACGGATGGCACCCGCATCAGGATGCTCCAGATCGACACGCCCGAGGCCAACGCTTGCGGCGGCAGCTGGGCGACGGCCGCGCTCGCCAACATCTTCCTGCCCGTCGGCACCCAGGTCCGGCTGGACTACGACGCCGTGACCACGGACCGCTACGGGCGGACGCTGGCGGCGCCCATCGTCACGGGGACGGACGGCGCCGACTACAACATCTCGATCGTCATGGTCTACGTCGGGCTGGCCCACGCCGCCTACTACGGAGACAACGCGAAGTACCTGGACTGGGCGAACGCCTCGGAGACTTGGGCCCGGAACGCGCAGTGGAACATGTGGGCGCCGGGCGGACCGTTCAACGGCGGCGTGCAATGTGGCGGCGGCTCAGCGCCGGCGCCGGCTCCACCACCTGACGGCGGCGATAATTGCTCGCCTTCCTACCCGGACTTCTGCATCCCGCCTCCACCGCCCGATCTGGACTGCAAGGACATAGCCGGTAAGAACTTCACCGTGCTGGCGCCGGACCCGCATGGGTTCGACGGCGACCACGACGGTGTCGGATGCGAGAGTTGAGGAGGCACGTATGGCCAAGGTTGAGATCACTCAATCACCCGACGGCAAAGTCGACTACGGCGACAGCGTCACTCTGACCGCGAGCCCCACGGCGGGCTATGACTTCGCGTGGACAAAGCCGAACCAGGGGACAGCCAAAGGCCTTTCGATTTCCGTCTGCGCCAACGAGAAGAACAAGGGTCTGTATACGGTGGTCGCGACCCCTAACGCGGGAGGCCCGGCGCTGGACGATGGCAAGCATGAGCTTCTTGTCGGTGATCCCTCGACGGCCGAGGCACCGCTCGAATTCGCACCACTGTTTGCGTTCCTGACCGCTCTGGGCGTCGGGGCCTTGGCGGTCCTCTTCATCCTGCCCCTCATGAGAGAGCTCTACTCTGGGGACCACTTGGAAAGCGATCTTGCGGAGGTGGCGCGGCTGACCACCCTGACCCTCTTGGCCATTGGCGGTGGCGTCATTTTCGTCGGTGCGTATGGTGGCCTCCTCGAAGTGCGAGGCCGTATGCGTATCAAGGAGAAACTCCCGACTCCTCCAACTCCCCCGAGAGGCGCCGACGAGGGGCTCGCTACTGCGACGTCCGTTGTCAGTGAAGTCATCAAAGGAGGAGCGGCTATTGTTGATTCCGTGGGCAAGCTGCGAGGAGCGTCGCTCGTCCTGATCGTGGGATGTATCCCTCTCCTGGCTGCAGCTTGGGTCGCACAAAGTGGTGTGAGTGGGGAGCTCGCAACCGCGACGACTACATCCACGGCGGCAGGAACCGGCACTCCAGCCAACACGACGCCGGAGCCCATTGCCACCACCACGGCAGCTGCCGTCGCGACCGCGACATTCGCCGCTGAGGCAACGGAAACTTGTGAGGCAGCGACTCCACCGTGTCGAGTTGCGATGATTCCACGGCAAGACTCCATCGGAAACGGTGGAAGGGCCTGAAGTTGCAGGTCCCACCCTGCTCTAGCGGGGTAGACACTATGTGTGGATGGTGGGAGCGCGACGTCATGATGACTGCCCTTCGTCAGCGGTTCACCCCCACGCGCGTGGGGACGACGATACGGTAGAACAACCAGACGCGACAGAATGACGGTTCACCCCCACGCGCGTGGGGACGACATCAACATCACGCATCTCGACGCCGCGAGGTGCGGTTCACCCCCACGCGCGTGGGGACGACGTGTAACCAGACCCCCTCGTACCCGCTGTGAACGGTTCACCCCCACGCGCGTGGGGACGACGCACAGCGTCAATCACGACGGGCTTCTTTCGGTAC
>Ga0326597_10005212_pt1 | contig 18083 bp, 14 predicted proteins | sample RVTome_12_FD_203789 | JGI IMG/M metagenome (GOLD analysis project Ga0326597, IMG submission 203789) | Soil microbial communities from uranium-contaminated site in the Upper Colorado River Basin, Wyoming, United States - RVT100D185 | ecosystem: Environmental > Terrestrial > Soil > Contaminated >... | reverse complement strand
GTGGGGAACCCGACCGTCGAGGATATGGACCTTCCGGACTCCACCGTGGAGCGCCGCCAGCCCGCACTCCACCTTCGGGATCATCCCTCCCGTGATCGCGCCCGAGCGGATGGCGGACTCGGCCTCCGCCCCGGTCATCGTGGAGATGATCCCGCCCTTCGCGTCCAGGACGCCCGCCACGTCGGTGAGCAGAATGAACTTCTCCGCGGAGACGGCGGAGGCGACGGCGGCGGCGGCCGTGTCGCCATTGATGTTGTACCCCTCGCCCCCCTCCCCCGCCCCGATGGGGGCGATGACCGGGACGAAGCCGTCGGCCTCGAGGGCCCGCAGCACCTCCGGGCGCACTTCCTTCACGTCTCCCACCAGCCCAAGGTCGAGCGTCTTACCGGTTTCCCGGCTCCTCGCCGTGCTCTTCGTCGCGAGGATCAGCCCGCCGTCCTTGCCGCAGAGGCCGACCGCCTTCCCGCCGAAGATGTTGATCAGCGCCACGATCCGCTGGTTGACGGTGCCGCCGAGGACCATCTCCACCACTTCCATCGCCTCCGGGGAGGTGACCCGCAGTCCCTCCGCCCGCCGCGTCGGAATCGACAGCCTCTCCAGCATCCGGTCGATCTGGGGCCCGCCGCCGTGGACGACCACGGGCCGGATCCCGACGTACTGAAGCAGGACGATGTCCTGCGCGAACGACGCCATCCGCGCGTCGTCCTTCATCGCGGCGCCGCCGTACTTCACCACCACCGTCTTCCCGGTGAACTCCCGGATGTACGGCAACGCCTCGATCAGCGTCTCGGCTTTCCGGATGTACCCTTCCATCTCCCCCCCGCGCCTCCTTCGGCCCTCTCCAGTCCCTCAGAGGATGTAGCGGCTGAGGTCGGCGTCCTTCACGATCCCCGCGAGCCGCTCCTCGACATACGGCCGGGTGACGACCACCTCCTGCCCGGAGATCTCCGGCGCCGAGAACAGAAGGTCGTCCAGCAGGCGCTCCATCACCGTGTGGAGGCGGCGGGCGCCGATGTTCTCGGTGCGGTCGTTCACCTCGCACGCCATCTCGGCGATCCGCAGCACCGCCTCGGGGTTGAACGAAAGCCGGACCCCCTCGGCCGACAGCATCGCCTCGTACTGCCGGGTCAGGGCGCCGTGGGGCTCGGTCAGGATCCGCGCGAAGTCGTCCCTGGTGAGGGACGACAGCTCCACCCGGATCGGGAACCGCCCCTGCAGCTCCGGAATGAGGTCGGACGGCTTGTTCACGTGGAACGCCCCCGCGGCGACGAACAGGATGTGGTCGGTCCGCACGACGCCGTGCTTCGTGTGGACGGCGGACCCCTCGACGACCGGCAGCAGGTCCCGCTGGACACCCTGGCGGGAGACGTCGGGGCCCTGGAGCGATTCCCGGCCGGCGATCTTGTCGATCTCGTCGAGAAACACGATCCCCGACTGCTCGGTGCGCTCGACCGCCATCCGCTTCACGCGCTCCGTGTCGACCCGGCGCGCCGCCTCCTCCTGCGTAAGAAAGCCGAGCGCCTCGGCGACCCGCATCCGCTTCCTCCGCGTCCGCTTCGGGAAAAGACCGGAGAGCATCTCCTGGAGATTCCCCTCCATCCCCTCCGGGGCGCCGCCCCCGAGTCCTGCGATGTCGAAGACCGGCACCGCCGCTTCCTGGAACTCGACCTCGACGGTGCGGTCCGAGAGCTTCCCCGCGCGAAGCATGGCGCGGAACCGCTCCCGCGTGTCCCCCGACCCGACGTCGGCCCCGACCGCCGCCTCGCCCTCCTTCGCGGGAGCGCGCGGGAGCAGCAGGTCGAGGAGCCGCTCCTCGGCGGCGGCCTTCGCCTGGTCGGCGACCTTTTCCACCTCCTCGGCGCGGACCATCCGGAAGGCGATCTCGACGAGATCCCGGATCATCGACTCGACGTCCCGCCCCACGTACCCCACCTCGGTGAACTTCGACGCCTCCACCTTGACGAAGGGCGCCTGCGCCAGCCTCGCCAGCCGCCGGGCGATCTCGGTCTTCCCGACCCCGGTCGGCCCGACCATGATGATGTTCTTCGGGACGATCTCGTCGCGCAGCTCCGCGGGGACCTGCAGCCGTCGCCAACGGTTCCGCAGCGCGATCGCGACCGCCCGCTTCGCCGCCGCCTGCCCGATGATGTGCCGGTCGAGCTCGGCGACGATCTCCCGGGGGATCAGCGCACGGATCCCCGCGTTCCCCGGTTCGGCGCGCGTCATGGCGACCCGATCTCCTCGGACACGACGTTCCCGTTCGTGAAGACGCAGATCTCCGAGGCGATCCGCACGGCCTCCCGGGCGATCTCCTCCGCGGGCAGGTCCGAATGGAGAAGGAGGGCGCGCGCGGCCGCCAGGGCGAACGACCCTCCCGAACCGATCCCGATCACGCCGTCGTCCGGCTCGACCACGTCCCCGGTCCCCGACAGCAGCATGAGGTCCTTCCCGTCGGTGACCACCATCAGCGCCTCGAGCCTCCGCAGCACGCGGTCCGTTCGCCAATCCTTCGCCAGTTCCACCGCGGCCCGGCGCAGGTTCCCCCGGAACTCCGACAGCTTCGCCTCGAACTTCTCGAACAGGGTGAACGCGTCGGCGGTGCTCCCGGCGAACCCGGCGACCACGTGCCCGTCATGGAGCCGCCGGATCTTCTTCGCCGTCCGCTTGAGCACGACGTTTCCCATCGTCACCTGGCCGTCCCCGGCGACGGCAACCCGCCCCCCCCGGGCGACGGCCACGATCGTCGTCCCACGGAACTCCGTCACGTTCCCCTCCTCTTCCGCCGGGAGATCCCCGGTCGGCACGCCAGCGGATGCGCCTCCTCGTATATCCGGACGAGGTGGCTCACGTTGACCCGCGCGTACCGCTGCGTCGTCGACAGCGAGGTGTGTCCGAGCATCTCCTGGATCGCACGGAGATCCGCCCCCGATTCGAGAAGATGGGTGGCGAAGGAGTGCCGCATCCCGTGGGGCGACAGGTGGCGCCCGACTGCGCCGACCCGCGCGTCGAGCCGCTCCCGGAGGATCCTCGCGACGCTCCTGGGCGAGATCCCCCGTCCCGTCTCCTTTCCGACGCGCCCCCGCAGGTTGAGAAAGAGCGGCTCGTCCAGTCCGCTCCGGTACTCCCCACCGTGCGCGGGGGGCCGGACGACCAGGTACCTCAAGATCGCCCGAACCGCCATCCCTCCGACGGGGACGACGCGAACCTTTCTCCCCTTCCCCGTGACGCGGACGGTGGACGACTCGACGGAGAGGTCGCGCATCCGCAGGGAACAGAGTTCCCCGACACGCAGCCCCGAGGAGTACAGGAGCTCGAGGATCGCCGCGTCCCGCTTCTCCCGGAGGGTCCCGCACGGAAGGTTCCGCAGGAAGGCGTCCATCTCGTCGACCGGGAGAAACTCCGGCAGCCGCATCGCCCTCCGCGGCGCGGGGATCCCCACGGCGGGATTCGCGTCGATCTCTCCGTGCGCGACGAGGAAGCCGAGGAAGGTCCTGACCGCGGACACCTTGCGGGCGGCCGTCGACGGACGGATCCTCTCCCCCGTGTCCCCGCGCGCCGCGTCGAACTGCCGTGAGAAGAACCGGCGGAGGTCCGCGGCGGTCACCTTCGACCAGTCAACGGGATCCGCGTCCGCCGCGCTCCCGTCGTCCCGCAGGAACCGCTGGAGGCGTTCCACTTCCCTCCGGTAGGCGCGCACGGTCTCCGCCGAAGCGTTCCGTTCGGCCGCGAGAAACGCCGTGAACCGCTCGAGAACCGGCTTTCCCAACGGATCCTCCCTCTCCCACCGCAAAAGAGTCTTGTAACACTTCTCCCGTGCCCTATCAAGGGAGGTCGGCGTTGAAGCGGCGTATCGCGGCGAGCGCGACCTCCACCTTCCGCTCCTTCCGGTCCCGTTTACGCCGCGCCCCCACGTCGGGAAGAAGCCCGAAGTTGGCGTTCATCGGCTGGGGCCGGTCCGGACCCGGCGTAGTGATCCGCTCCATCAGCGCCCCGGTCATCGACTCTCCCGGGAAGGGGCGGGGCTCCTTCCCGGCGGCCCTCCCCGCCGCGGAAACCGCCGCGACCAGTCCGGACGCGATCGACTCGACGTATCCCTCGACCCCCGTGATCTGGCCCGCGAAGAAGAGCCCTGCGCGGCTCCGGGACTCCATCCAAGGATGGAGGTGTCGCCGGGCATCGAGGAAACTGTTGCGGTGCACCGATCCGTATCGGAAATACCCGGCGGACGAGAGCCCCGGGATCAAGGAGAAGACCCGCCTCTGCTCCGGGTAGGTCAGGCGCGTCTGGAAACCGACCAGATTGTACATCGTGCCCGCCGCGTTCTCCTTCCGAAGCTGGACGACGGCGTGAGGAATCCTCCCGCCCCGCGGGTCCCGAAGGCCGACGGGCCGCAGCGGGCCGAACAGGAGGGTGTCCGGACCGCGCCGTGCGATCTCCTCCACCGGCATGCACCCTTCGAAGTACCTCGGCTCCTCGAAGGGCCGCAGCGCCACCGTCTTCGCCGTCAACAGAGCGGAGAGGAACGCCTCGTACCGCTCCCGGTCCATGGGAAGGTTGAGATAATCCCCCGTCCCGATCCCGTACCGGTCGGCGACAAACGACGCCTCGGGGTCGATCGTCGCCGCGTCCACGATCGGCGAGATGGCGTCGTAGAAGTAGAACCCGTCGTCTCCCAGGTCGTCCTGGATCGCCGAGGCGATGGCGTCCGACGCGAGGGGCCCGCAGGCCAGGATCACCAGCGGGCCCCCGGGGATCGTTTTCACTTCCCCCTCGTGGACGCGGATCCCGGGTCCGGATCGGACCGCCTCCGTGACCCGGCGGCCGAACTCCTCCCGGTCGACCGCCAGCGCCTTTCCCGCGGGGACCCGGGAAGCCTCAGCGATGGGGAGGAGGGCGGACCCGAGGATCCGAAGCTCCTCCTTGAGAAGGCCCTTCCCGGAGGTCAACTCCGCGGAGCCGAGCGAGTTGCTGCACACGAGTTCCGCGAACCGGCCCGATCGGTGCGCGGGGGTGAGTTTCGCCGGACGCATCTCGTACAGGTCGACCGCGACGCCGGCGCGGGAGAGGCGAAGGGCCGCCTCCGAACCGGCGAGGCCCGCGCCCACGATCGTCACGGGGCGGTCAGCCATCGCCGTTCTCTCCCCCGTTCCCAGCCGCCGCCGGGAGGAACACCGAGAAGGCGCATCCCTTGCCGGGCGTCGAACGAACCTCGATGAACCCCTTGTGCTGGTGAACGATCCGCTGGGAGATGGAGAGACCGAGTCCCGTCCCCCCCTCTTTCGTCGTGAAGAACGGGTTGAAGATCTTTTCGTTGATCCCGGGGGCGATCCCGACCCCGTCGTCGACGACCATCGCGACGACGTACCGGGACCCGTGGCGGATCTGCTCGAATCCGTCGATCACAACCTTTCCCCCGACCGGGGCGGCCTGAACCCCGTTGCGCACGAGGTTCCACGCCACCTGCTTCAGCTGTTCGCCGTCCCCTTCCACCAGGAGCGCGTCCAGCGGAGCGAGTTCCACCGCCACGCCCTTCTCCCGGGCCTCCCCCGCGCGGACCGCCGCGGCGACGTCCCGGAGCAGCGCCGCCACGTCGAGGCGGATCGTGTTCCTGTGGGAAGGGCCGGTATAGGCGAGGAAATCCGTGATGAGGCCGTTCAGCCGCTGGCTTTCCCTGCCGATGATATCCAGGAGGGTCGCCGATTCGCCGGAGGGGGCGGCCGACTCCCGGAGCATCTGGGAAGATCCGGCGATCGAGGCGAGCGGATTCCGTATCTCGTGCGCGAGACCGGCGGCGAGTTCCCCCACCCCCGCCAGGCGGTCCGCGATCCTGACGCGCTCCTCCATCTGCCGGATGGGGGTCAGGTCCTGGAAGATCACCACGCGGCCGATCGCGTGTCCCTCCGCGTCCTTCATCGGTGACGTCGAGAACCCGAGAAAGACCTCCGCGCCGTCGGAGCGCAGAAACCGGATCTCCGGGCGGGGAACCCGGGAGTCCTCCCTGCCCTCCCTTTCCTCCCACCCCACGATCCCGGCGAGTACCTGCTCAATCGGCTTCCCGACCGTGTCCTCCCGCGTCACACCGAGGATGGCGCACGCCGTGTCGTTCACCAGGTTCACCTTCCCCTGCATGTCGATCGCCAAAAGGCCGGACGGGATGTTGTCGATCACGTGCTTGTGGAAGCTCTCCAGTTTCTGGATCTGATCGTCCCGGTCGCGGACTTTTTCCTTCCCCTTCCGGATCTCCTCCCCGAGAAACCCGGAAAGGACGCCCGTGAGCAGGAAGGCCGTCGAGTTCGTCACCGCGGAGCGCGCGAACTGGGAAAAAGTGACGGACGTCTCCTCGAAGCCGGGGGGGAGGAGAATCCCGCGCATCTGAAGGTAGACGAGGACGGTGTACGCCGCCGAGGAGAGGAGCGCCCAGCCCACCGCCCCGCGCAGGTATCGCTCGAGGCTCCCGAGAAGGATGATGATCACGAACATGAAGGAGAAGACGCTCTCGTACAGGCCCGTCGCGAAGACGATGATGGAGATGAACGCGACGTCCGCGCCGGCCTGGAGGAAGACGGCGTATGGCGGGAGTTCGACGCTTCCCCAGATCGCGTACCGGAGAAGCAGCCACCCGTAGGAGAGGAGGACGGCGATGTAGAGAAGCTGGAACCCGCCCGTGAGCAGCAGCTCCGGCGACCGGATCTGGACCGAAACCACGGACCCCAGCAGGGCGAACGTGATCCCGGTGCGGATCAGGAGAAGGTTTCTCCCCACCGCCCGCTTCCCTTCGGTTCCCTCCCCCGGGTCCCGGGCAAACCGCTCAGGTCCTGTCCGGGACAGACCCTACCCCCCGACGGCTCCCGCCAGCTTGAACACCGGCAGGTACATCGCGATCACCAGTCCGCCGATGACCACGCCGAGGAAGACCATCAGCATCGGCTCGAGCAGCGCCGTCATCGCCTCGACCGCCGCGTCGACCTCGTCGTCGTAGAAGTCGGCGATCTTGGTCAGCATCGCGTCGAGGGCGCCCGTGGCCTCGCCAACGGCCACCATCTGGGTCACCATCGGCGGGAACACCTTGCTGTCGATCAGCGGTTCCGCGATCGTCTTCCCCTCGCTGATGCTCACGCGGGCCTTGAGGATCGCCTCCTCGATGATCTTGTTCCCCGCCGTTTTCGCCACGATGTCCATGCTCTCGAGGATGGGGACGCCGCTGCTGACCATCGTCCCGAGGGTCCGCGAGAACCGCGCGACCGCGATCCGCTGCAGCAGCGAGCCGATGACCGGGAGCCGCAGCAGAAGACGGTCGACGTTCCTCCGTCCGGTTTCCTGCCGGTAGTACCATCGGAACGCGGCCACGAGCAGGAAGATGAAGACGATGACGAGCAGGAAATATTTCCGCGTGAAGTCGCTGAGCGCGAGGACGAACCGGGTGGGACCGGGGAGCGCCTGGCCGAAATCGGAGAACATCTTCGCGAAGATCGGGATGACGTACAAGAGCAGGACGACCGTGACGATGACGGCGACGGCGAGGATCGTGGACGGATAGACCATCGCCCCCTTGATCTTCTTCGCGAGCTTCATCGACTTCTCGATGTAATCCGCCAGGCGCGACAGGATCGTGTCGAGCATCCCGCCCACTTCTCCCGCGGCGACGAGGTTCACGAAAAGTGGATCGAAGGCCTTCGGGTGCTTGGAAAGGGCGTCGGCGAAGGTGGAACCGCTCTCCACGTCCTCCTTGATCTTCAGGATCACCTTCTTGAACGTCGGATTCTCCTGCTGCAGCCCGAGGATGTCGAGGCACTGGACGAGGGGTAGCCCCGCGTCGATCATGGTGGCGAACTGGCGGGTGAAGATGGCCAACTCCTTCCCGCCGACCTTCTTCTCCCCTTTCCATGGGAGCCGGATCGCCAGGTCCGTGCCTTTCTTCCGGATCTTCAGGGGCAGGATCTGCTCCCGCCGCAGCTGGGCGAGGACGAACGCCTCGCTCGGGGCTTCCATCTCCCCCGAGGCCGGCCCACCACCGCGGTTTTTCCCTTCCCAGGCGAATTTCGTCATCGTCTCCTCCGTTCATCCTTCCGGAACGGGATCAGGCCCTTCGGCCCGCTCCCTGGGGGTGGCTCTGCGCCGCCGACAGCAAATTGCGGAATTCATCGGGGTCGGAACTGCGCCCGACCGCGTCGTCCAGCGTGATCTCCCTGCGCAGGTACGTCGCGAGCAGCGACTGGTTCATCGTCTGCATCCCGAACTTCGCCTGTCCCACCTGCATCTGGGAGTAGATCTGGTGCACCTTCTCCTCCCGGATCAGGTTCCGGATCGCCGGGTTCGGGATCATGATTTCGAGAGCGAGGGCGCGCCCGTTCCCGCTCGCCTTGGGGATCAGGATCTGGGAGATGACCCCCTCGAGGACGAAGGAGAGCTGTGCGCGGACCTGCGGCTGCTGGTAGGGAGGGAATACGTCGAGGATCCGGTTGATCGTCTGGACGCACGAGTTCGTGTGGAGGGTCGCGAACACGAGATGGCCGGTCTCCGCGACGGTGAGCGCCGCCTCGACCGTTTCCAGGTCGCGCATCTCGCCGATGAGGACGACGTCGGGGTCCTGCCGAAGGATGTATTTGAGCGCCTTCTTGAACCCCTGCGTGTCGGCGTTGACCTCCCGCTGGTTCACGAGGCACTTCTTGTGCGGGTGGAGATACTCGATCGGGTCCTCGATCGTGATGATGTGCTCCTGCCGCTCGTTGTTGATCTTGTCGAGCATCGCCGCGAGAGTGGTCGATTTTCCCGATCCGGTCGGGCCGGTCACCAGGACCAGTCCCCTGGGCTTCTTGCAGAGATCCTTCAGGTGCGGCGGGAGCCCCAGCTCCTCGAAGGGACGGACCCGGAACGGGATGGTGCGGAAGGCGCCGGCGACGGCCCCGCGCTGCATGTAAACGTTCGCCCGGAAGCGGGAGAGCCCCTTGACGCCGAAGGAGAGGTCGAGTTCCCACTCCTCCTCGAACCGCTGCTTCTGTACCTCGGTCAGGACGCTGTAGCAAAGCCGCTTGGTGTCCTGCGGCATGAGCGGCTCGTACGGCAACGGCATCAGACGGCCGTCCACGCGAATCGTCGGCGCGATCCCCGTCGTGATGTGGAGATCGGACGCCCCCTTCTCGTGCATCACGCCGAGCAGTTCCTGCATCGTCAACATGGTCGAAACTCCTTGTCGGACGGAATCAGGGTCCGTCCATCCCCTCAATCCGGCGCGGTCACCCGCAGCACTTCCTCGAGCGTTGTGATCCCCTCCTCCAACTTCGTGAGCCCGGCCTGGCGGAGCGTCTTCATCCCCAGGCGGACCGCCTCCCGCTGCAGATCGAGCGCCGACCCTCCCCGCAGGACGAGATCCTTGATCTCCTCCTTGATCGGCATCACCTCATACAGGGCGACCCGCCCCCGGAACCCGGTCCCGCTGCACTCGTCGCATCCCTTCCCCTTCGCCGGTTTGGCGAGCCGGATCCGCTCGGGCTTCATCCCGGCGTCCGCGAGCGCCTTCGGGGGGATCTTGAACTCCTCCCTGCATTTCATGCAGACCCGGCGGGCGAGCCGCTGCGCGACGACGAGATTCAGCGACGACGACACGAGGAACGGCTCGACCCCCATGTTCAGAAGCCGGGTTACCGTGCTGGGGGCGTCGTTGGTGTGCAGCGTGGAGAGGACCAGGTGCCCGGTGAGCGCCGCCTTGACGGCGATCTCCGCGGTCTCGTAGTCCCGGATCTCCCCCACCATGATGATGTCGGGGTCCTGCCGCAGGAAGGAGCGCAGGGCCGCGGCGAAGGTGAGGCCGATATCCTCCTTCGTCTGGACCTGGTTGATCCCCGCGAAGTTGTACTCCACGGGGTCCTCGGCGCTGCAGATGTTGTCGGCCACCTTGTTGAGGTCCACGAGGGCGGAGTAAAGGGTCGTCGTCTTCCCGGACCCGGTGGGGCCGGTGACGAGGATCATGCCGAAGGGTCGGTGGATCGCCTCGTTGAAGTCGACCAGCTGCGGCGGCTCGAAGCCCAGCTTCGTCATGTCGAGCTCCAGGTTCGACTTGTCGAGGAGGCGGAGGACGATCTTCTCTCCGTAGATCGTCGGGAGGACGGAGACGCGGAAGTCCATCTCCCGCCCCTTCCCGATCTTCATCTTGATGCGGCCGTCCTGGGGGAGGCGCCGCTCGGCGATGTCGAGGGAAGCCATGATCTTGAGCCGCGACGACAACGCGTTGCGCAACCGCAGCGGCGGGCGCATCACCTCGAAGAGAACGCCGTCCACGCGATAGCGGACACGGAACTCCTTCTCGTACGGCTCGATGTGGATGTCGGACGCGCGCCGCTTGATCGCCTCGGTGAGAAGGTAGTTCGCAAGCTTCACGACCGGGGCGTCGTCGACGCCGCGCGCGAGGTCGGCGGTGTCGACCTCCTCCTCGCGGATGACCTCGAAGTCCTCGTCGAGTTCGGAGATGATGTCCTTGAACGCCATCGACCGGTCGAAGAACTTGTCGATCTCGGACGTGATCGCGCGCTCCGAGGCAAGGACCAGCTCGACGGAGTACCCCGTTTTGAACCCGATCCCGTCGATGATCGCCATGTTGGAGGGATCGGCCACCGCGACGATCATCTTCGACCCCACGCGGTTGATCGGGAGTGCGAGGTGCTTCTGGACCATCTCCTCGGGCAGGAGGCGGACGACTTCGGGGTTGATCTCGTATTTCGAGAGGTCGACGACGGGGAGGTTGAACTGGCGGCCCAGGAACGCGAGGAGCTCCTCTTCCGTGATGAACCCGGCCTTCACCAGGACGGCTCCGATCCGTTCGTGCGATTTCTCCTGGATTTCGAGGGCGCCGCGCAACTGATCGGCGGTGATCAGGTTTCCTTTCTGGAGCATCTCGCCGATCTTGTTGGCAAGTACGGACATGACCACCCCTACCTTGGGAATACCTGCTTAACGATTGAAGTTATCATAATTTCAAAGCCTTTACCGCCAACTTCCGGAACGTTTCCCCGGGGACATCCCGCCCGGTCCAAATGGAGAAACTCCGCGCGGCCTGATAGGCGAGCATCGGGAGCCCTCCCACCGTCTTCACCCCTCGCGCCCGAAGCCGCCGGACCAGGACCGTTCCCCCCGCCCGGTAGACTATATCGGCGAAGCGGGACGATTTCTGTACATCTTTTATCGGAAAATTTTCCCACTCCCCCTGGAGGCCGAGGGAGGTGCACTGGACGATGAGGTCCGCATCCCGGAACTCCCGCCGGAGGGTTTCGGGAAGGAGATCATCGCCGGAAAAGACGACCGCGGGATACCGCCCGGAAAGGAGCCGCGCGACGCGTTTCGCCCGGCCGGGGTCCCGGTTCAGCAGGACGATCTCGCGGGCGTCCGCCCCCGCGAGGGCAAGGGCGATCCCGCGTGCCGCCCCGCCGGCGCCGAGGAGGACGGCCCGGCGGAACCGACGCCCCCACCCCGCCGCCTCGAGAGCGTCGAGGAACCCCGCGCCATCCGTGTTCTCCGCATGGAGTACCCCTTCCCGGACCACCAGGGTGTTCGCCGCGCCGCAGGCCTCCGCCGCCTCCGAACGGGTGTCCGCGAGGGCGGCGGCTTCCTCCTTGTAGGGAATCGTGACGTTCCCCCCGAGGAAGTTCCCGGCGCGGACGAGCCGAAGGAACCCGCGGAGCTGCCCGGGGTGGAGATCGACGGGGATGTAGCGGAGAGGAAGGCCCAGCCGGGCGATGACGCCATTGTGCATCGCCGGGCTCAGCGAATGCGAGACCGGATGGCCGACCACGAAGAGGAGTGAGGGGGGGGGCTCGCCCCTCCCGCTCCGGGGTGGCGGGTTCAATCCCGTAGTTCGAGGTTCCAATACGTGAAGTCGACCACGTTGAGGAACGGAACCCATTCCCGGTGGATGGGAGACCGCAGGGAGAAGGCGAACTCCGGCGACCAGCGGGGCGTCCTCGGGGCGGACACCAGCCGCATCCCGGTCTCCTCGGGGCGGTTCCCGCCTTTCCGCTTGTTGCAGGGGATGCAGCTGCAGACAATGTTCTCCCAGCTCGTCTTTCCCCCCTGGGAGCGGGGCACCACATGGTCCAGGTTGAGCTCGCTGCTGGGGAACGGCTTCCCGCAATACTGGCAGGTGTTCCGGTCCCGGACGAAGATGTTGCGGCGGCTGAACCGGACGTTGCGCCGCGGAACCCGGTCGTACGCGACGAGGACCACCACGCGGGGGATCCGGACCGTCCTTCCCACGACGCCGATGGCGGGGTCCCCGGCGGCCACCGAGAGGGCGCTCCATGACGGGTAGTCGAACGTCTCGTATTGCCCGTTGATCGCCCGGGCGAGCCCCGAGTACAGCAGACAGAAAGCCCGGCGCGCGTTCGTGACGTGGACCGGGAAGTATCCCCGGTTGAGTACGAGGACGCTGGAGTTCAGCATCGGGTGGCCCCTAGTGCACCGTCTCGCAAATATCTTGGCATTCGAGCGCCGCTGCATCCGCTCCAGCTTCGTTGCTCAAGTTCGCCGTACTCTCCCGGTACGCCTTCACTTGTGCGCCTTGCTGGCGCGGCGCATCGACGCTCTCGATGCTTCAAGCTATTTGCGAGACGGTACACCGGATTCATGGTGGCTCCTACTTTACCCATCGCATCGGGGTCGGTCAATCGTTCTTCCCCGCGTTCTTCACCGCGGCGGAAACCGCCGCGGCAAGCTCCGGGACCTCGTCGTCCCGGACGGTCCGCAGATCGAGGATCACCTGCCCTTTCCCCACCCGGGCGACCACGGGAGGCGTCCCCCGGCGCAGCCGTTCCTCGAGGGCCGCTTCCGGTATCCGCGGATGCGAGACGGCGACGCGGGCGGTCGGAAGGAGGACGTCCGGGAGGGCGCCGCCGCCGGGAGAGGTCCCGCCCCGCTCGATGGCGAGGACCAGTTCCGACCCGGAGGCGCGGATCGCCCGCACGAGGCGACGCGCCCTGGCGCGCACCCGCTCCTCGGGCTCGAGGAGCATCCGGAGAACGGGGACCCGGTCCCGCGCCCTGCGTTCGTCCGCGTAGAGGCGAAGGACCGCCGATAGCGCGGCGAGGCACATCTTGTCGACCCGGAGCGCCCGGGAGAGCGGGTGCTTCGTAAGCGGTGCTACCAGGTCCTCCTTCCCGAGGATGATCCCCGCCTGCGGTCCCCCCAAGAGCTTGTCCCCGCTCGCGGTGACGATCCCCGGCCCGGCGGACAGGGCCTGCCGCAGGGACGGCGCGCCGGGTATGCCGTGCGGGGAGAGATCGATCAGCGCCCCCGATCCCTGGTCCTCCATGACCGGGATCCCCGCGCGCGCTCCCAGGCGGGCGAGATCGGAGGTGGGGACCTCCCCGGTGAACCCGTGAACGGAAAAGTTGGAAGGGTGGACCTTGAGCAGGAGCGCGGTCTGCCCCGTGATGGCGTTCTCGTAATCGGAAAGGCGGGTCCGGTTCGTGGTCCCCACCTCCACCAACCGGGCGCCGCTCTCCGCCATGATGTCGGGGATCCGGAACGACCCGCCGATCTCGACGAGTTCGCCGCGGCTGACGATCACTTCCCGCCCCCGGGCGTGGCCGGCGAGACAGAGGAGCACCGCGGCGGCGTTGTTGTTGACGACGTGGGCGCACTCGGCGCCGGTCAGGGCGCGCAGCATCCCCTCGACGTGCGAAAGGCGGGACGATCGTTCCCCCGCCGCGAGGTCGAACTCGAGGTTCGAATAGCCCCGTGCGGTTTCGAGGACCGCGGCGAGCGCCTCCCCGGGCAACACCGCACGCCCGAGATTGGTGTGGACGACGATCCCGGCGGCGTTGATCACCCGGCGCATACGGAGGGACTCCCTCGACGCGATCTCTCCCGGGAGCATCGAGAGGATCCGTTCGGCCCACGCCTCGCGCGGGAGCGGATCCGATCCCTCGTCGACGGAGGCGCGGGCGGCGGCGACGATCTTGCGAAGCGCGTCCACCACCACGGCGCGGGGATGGGATCGCAGGAGCGCGCGGGCGGCGTCGCTCGCAAGCAGGGACGCGACGGACGGCAGGAGGCGGAGTCCTCGGGATTCGGGCATCGCCGACGTCGGATCAGGCCTTCGCCAGTTCCCTGAGAAGGATTTTCTTGCCGTAGAGGGCGTTCTTGCGAACGAGCTCCTCCGCGAGACCCGGATCGCGCTTGCGGAACGCGTCGATGATCTCCCAATGCTGCCGGATCGACCCCTCGATCCTTCCCGGCATGGCGAGGATCAGGCGGAAGCGCCGGAACTGCATGACCAGGTTCTGCACGATCGCGTGGAGCTTCTCGTTTCCGCACGCGCGGAGGAAGATGTCGTGGAACTCGTTGTGCAGGTCGAGCAGCCGCCGAAGGTCCTTCTTCTCCGACGCGGCCTCGATCTGGCGATTGACCGCCTCCATTTTCATCAGGTCGGATTCCGTGAGTGTCGTGGCCGCGCATCGCGCCGCGTACCCCTCGAGGACCATCTTCAGGTCGTAGAAGTCGGCGACGTCGCGCGTCGACAGGGAGGCGACGATGGCCCCCTTGCGCGGCACCACGGTGATGAAGCCTTCCGACTCCAGCTGGCGGAACGCCTCCCGGATCGGCGTGCGGCTGATCCCGAACTTGTCGGCCAGCTCCGGTTCCGCGATGCGGACTCCGGGGACCAGCTGCCCGTTGACGATGGCGTTCCGGATCGTCTCGACGATCCGCTCACGAAGGGTCATGTGGTTGTCGATCCGGATTTTTAGTTTTTTCAATTGGTTACCCTTTTCCTGAAAAATAACGGCATTTTACGTATACAGTATGCAAAAAAAATGTCAACCATGAATATTTCGCTGGTCGTCGCGGGGGATTTTCCCCTCCTTCGGCGCGCCTCGGAGACGGGGCCGCTTGCGCGGGGTCCCGTGATGCGTTAGTGTGGCGTCTCGTTTTTTCCCCGGAAATCCCGTCGGGAGGCACGCCATGCCCTGCGTCGTCCACTCCACCGTCCCCTACCCCATGCTGATGGAGGCGGGAACGCCGCGGATGCTGTCGGACGCCGGCGTCGGCCCGGAGATCTATCTCTCGGCGGCGACCCTCGACGCGATCACGCCGGCCGAGGCCGAATCCGCCGCGGGGACGCTGCGGGGCGCGGGGATCCGTTCCCTGTCGTTCCATGCCCCCTTCGAGGACGTGTGGCCGGGCGCGCGCGACGAGGAGGCGAGGCGCTTGGCCGTGCGCCGCCTCTCGGGCGCGATCGCCCTCGCTCCGGTCTTCCGCCCCGCCGGGATCGTTCTCCACGGCGGGTATTCCGACTGGCTCTTCGACTTCCAGCCGGAGAAGTGGCTCGCCCCGGCGCGGCGCTCGTTCGGAGAGCTCGCCGAAGCGGCGGAGAAGGCGGGAACCGACCTGTTCGTGGAGAACGTCTTCGACGAGATCCCCGACCACCTGCTCCGCTTGCGGGATGCGGTGGGCTCTCCCCGCCTCCACTTCTGCTTCGATCCTGGACACGCGACACTGTTCTCCCGCCTGCCGGTCCACAAGTGGGCGGAGGCGTTCGGGGCGGGGATCCGGCTGGTGCACGTGCACGACAACCGGGGGCGCCGGGACGATCACCTTCCGGTGGGCGAGGGGGGAATCAACTTCCGGGGGGTGCTGCTGGCGGTGCGGGACGCGGGGGCCCACCCGATCCTCACGGTGGAACCGCATCGCAAGGAACACTTCGCGCGCAGCGTGGCGGGGCTCCGCGCGATCCTCGCGACGATCTGAAGTCAGGCGGAGTCGCCGTAGGAGGGGGGGCGAAGTGAGGTAAAGCGCAGCCGTGCAGGTTCATCGCACGGCGAGCCACGAACGGAGCCCCGCCCTCCGAGGCGACGCCCCAGTACGAGCTTCGCGCTGCTGGGGTACCCCCACAGTAGGAGGAACGGGGGGCACAGCCGGACACTCAAGCGTTTCCGGACAGGTAGTCGAGCGCCTCCTTTTCCGTCTCGAAGGAACGGACGTATTTCGCCAGCCCCGTCACCCGGAAAAGGTCGCAGTTGATCCGGCTCAAGTCGCAGAAGGCCATCCGCCCTTCCCGCTCCATCACCTTTTCCACGATCCCGATGACGAACGAGATCCCGATGCTGTTGACCAGCCGCGTACCCTGGAAGTTCAGCAGGACCCGGCGGCCACCCTCTTCGAGCCGGGCGCGGACCACCTTCTCGACCTCCTCGCCCAGCAGGCTGTTCAGGTACCCGCCGACGCACACCACCAGGGTGTCTCCCTCCTCGCGGATCCGGATCGTCTTGTGCGGAGTCATCAGCGCTCCCCGGGGGACTCGGATCCCCCCTCTCCTTGCCCGACGCTCCCGGGATTCGCGGGATCCCCCCCGAGATTCGTCACCATGCGGACGACGGTGCCTTCCGGCCCCGTGATGATCTCGACGTCGTCGACCAGCTCCCGGATCAGCTTCAGTCCCCATCCCCGGTTCTTCTTCGACTCCTCGGGCGTCTTCCCCGACCGGAACCCCTTGCCGTCGTCCTGCACGAAGAGCTCGATCTTGTCGGGGGAGAGCAGGTACCGCAGCCGGACCTTCCCCGACTCGGAGGCGCTGTGCTCGAAGGCGTTGATGCACGCCTCGATGATCGCCATCTTGATGCGGTCCACGGTGTCGGGGTCGACGGCGGCGAAGGCCGCCACCTCTTCCGCGACCCGCGCCGCGACCACCTCGGAGTCGGCTTTCATCGGCAGGACCAGCTCGTACTCGAGCGTCTGCCCGGCTCGTGGCGCCTCGGCGCCCGGAGCCCGGGCGGGCTCGGGCTCCCGCTCGAGCTCCTCGAGCCCGAACAGGTTGAGGAAGAGCCGCAGCTGCGTCGGATGGGACAGGTGGATGCCGTACCGCGACGCCAGGTCGACCGCCGCCGGGTCCGCCGTCTCGTTGATGAGCATCCACTTCCTGAGCCGGTCGTGCGGCAGCCCCTTTTCAAGCGCCAGCAGTCGGCACCGGTTTTCGAAATGCTCCATGGCCCGGGCGCCGAGGTTCTTCTCGACCGCCGCGTCGACCGCCCAGACAACGAGGTTCTCCTCGGAGAAGTCGAGGTCGAGGAATCCGTACGCGACCAGGTCGAAGTCGAAGCGCGGCCCCCCCCGGATCGCGCGGTATCCCGTCGAGACGGAGGAGACCTTCGGCAGCCGGATCCGCGACGCCTCGTGCTCCATTCCGATGACGACCTCGAGCAGCCCCTTCCCCCCGAACTTTTCGCGGAACTTCCCGAAGTCGAGGAGCAGGAGCGGCACCTCCCGCAGGTCCCACTTCCGCATCAGCTCCTTCACGATGCCGACGCGTCGCGCGTGGTCGCCCCCCTGCCCCCGCTCGGGCGCGGTGTGGGAGAGCCGCGCCTGAACGATCGCCGACGCCACCTGCGACGTCCCCTTCCCGAGGACGCCGCGCTCGAACGCCCAGTAGAGGAAGTCGGCCAGCACCGGGTCCCCCACGAACGTGAGCTGATCGAGGTCGGTCTTCAGAAGCCCCTTGAACTCGAGGGTCGAAAGGATCGCCTCCCCCTCTTCCTCGGAGGCCCCCATCAGGGAGATCGCTCCCTCCACCGTGTCGAGCGGGAACCGGTCGCACAGGACGCGCTTGAGGAACCGGATCGCCCGCCCGCGGCGCGCGCGCTCCGGGAAGGTGTTCTCGAAGAACTCCCTCCAGTACCGGTTGAGCTTCCCCTCCGTGACGGAGACGGCGTACAGGTCCTCGAGCGCGACCGCGTCGGGGACCTTCGCGTTCCGGAAGAAGATCTCCTCCACGAGCATCCGCTGGTAGGCGGGGATCCCGCCGAGCCGCTCGGAGGCGCGTGGAAGGAGGGACGCCGGGATATCGACGCGGCGCCGCTCGCACAGGTACCCCCACAGGCGCACGGAGGAGTCGGTCGAGAGCCCTCCCACTTCGATCATCTGGAAGGTGCCGAACAGCCCCTCGCGCTTGAGGGCCGAGGTGACGCGGCCGGGCGAGGAGCCCGAGAGGAACATCGGGAAGTGGCCGGACTTGATGTAGGGGCGAAGGATGGAAAGCATCGCCCCCTCGGGCACGCCCTGGAGTTTCCCCGTATACTGGAAGTCGTCGAAGAGGAACACCG
>Ga0326597_10005211_pt1 | contig 18086 bp, 18 predicted proteins | sample RVTome_12_FD_203789 | JGI IMG/M metagenome (GOLD analysis project Ga0326597, IMG submission 203789) | Soil microbial communities from uranium-contaminated site in the Upper Colorado River Basin, Wyoming, United States - RVT100D185 | ecosystem: Environmental > Terrestrial > Soil > Contaminated >... | reverse complement strand
ACCGCGTCGGACTGAAGTCCGACCCACAAAACGTCGGCCCGAGATGTTCCTGTAGGTCGGGCTTCAGCCCGACATTGAGGACCGCGTCGGACTGAAGTCCGACCCACAAAACGTCGGCCCGAGATGTTCCTGTAGGTCGGGCTTCAGCCCGACATTGAGGACCGCGTCGGACTGAAGTCCGACCCACAAAACGTCGGCCCGAGATGTTCCTGTAGGTCGGGCTTCAGCCCGACATTGAGGACCGCGTCGGACTGAAGTCCGACCCACAAAACGTCGGCCCGAGATGTCCCTGTAGGTCGGGCTTCAGCCCGACATTGAGGACCGCGTCGGACTGAAGTCCGACCTACAAATTTCGTAAGGTGTGCCCGGCGCGCCAGCGGCCGACGCATGGTTCAACCGGTCAGGGTCAGGGTCAGGGTCAGATTGTCGATCAGCCGCGCCTTGCCCAGCCAGGCGGCGGCAAGGATCACCAGGTCGCGGTCGCCCGGCTCGGGCTCCTGCAGGTCGTCGGCGCGACGCACGCTGAAGTAGTCGGGCCGGAAGCCGTGGCCTTCGAGCCGGGCGGCGCCGTCGGCCTCGACGGCAGGGAGGTCTTTCGCCCCCGCCGCAAGCGCGTCGCGCGCGGCGCACAGCGTGCGGTAGAGCTCGACCGCCTGCTGCCGCTGGTCCGCGGTCAGGTACATGTTGCGCGAACTCATCGCCAGGCCGTCGGGTTCGCGCGCGATCGGCGCGCCGACGATCTCCACCGGCATGCTCAGCTCGTAGACCATGCGCCGGATCACCGCCAGCTGCTGGAAGTCCTTGGAGCCAAACACCGCGACGTCGGGCTGGACGATGTTGAACAGCTTGTTGACCACGGTCGCCACGCCGGTGAAATGGCCTGGACGGTAGGCACCGCAGAGGATGTCGGAGAGCTCCGGGACCTGGATCACGGTGCGCTGGTGGTGGCAGTGCTCGCCCGGGTACATCTCCTCGACCGACGGCGCGAACAGCAGGTCGACGCCCAGCTCCTCGAGCTTGGCGAAGTCGGCCTCGGGCGTGCTCGGGTAGGTCAGGAAATCCTCGCTCGGGCCGAACTGGGTCGGGTTGACGAAAATGCTGACCACCACCCGGTCGCCGCGCGCGCGCGCCGCCTCGACCAGGGTCATGTGGCCGTAGTGCAGGTTGCCCATGGTCGGCACGAAGGCGACATGCAGCCCCTGGCGGCGCCAGCCGCGCAGCGTCGCGTGCATCGCCGCGAGGGTGGTGACGGTGGCGGTCATGCGAAACCGTGCTCGGGCCCGGGGAAGGTGCCGGCGCGCACCTGCTCGACGTAGTCGGCGATGGCGGCGCGGACGTCGCCCTTGCCGGCGAGAAAGTCCTTGGAGAACTTCGGTCGCTTGCCCGGGGTCAGGCCGAGCATGTCGTAGACCACCAGCACCTGGCCGTCGCAGTCGGTCCCGGCGCCGATGCCGATCACCGGCATCTCGACGCTGGCGCTGATCTCGGCCGCCAGCGCGCTCGGCACGCACTCGATCACCACCAGGTCGGCTCCGGCCTGCTCGAGGGCGAGGGCGTCCTCGCGCAGGGCCCGGGCGACGTGCTCCTCGCGCCCCTGCACCTTGTAGCCGCCGAGCTTGTGCACCGACTGCGGCAGCAGGCCGAGATGGGCGCAGACCGGCACGCCGCGCTCGGTCAGGTATTGCACGGTCTCGACCTGCACCGCGCCGCCCTCGAGCTTGACCATGTGCGCGCCGCCCTCCTGCATCAGCCGCGCCGCGCTGGCCAGGGCCTGGGTCGGCGTGGCGTAGCTCATGAACGGCATGTCGGCGATCAACAGGGCGTGGTGGGTGCCGTTGGCCACGGCGCGGGTGTGGTAGACGACGTCGTCGACGCTGACCGGCAGGGTGGTGTCGTGGCCCTGGATGACCATGCCGAGCGAGTCGCCGATCAGCAGCACGTCGACCCCGGCCTCGTCGAGCAGGGCGGCGAAGCTGGCGTCGTAGGCGGTCAGCATGGTGATCTTTTCGCCGGCCTGTTTCATCTCGCGCAGGCGCGAGAGGGTCATCGGGCGGCGCGGGCGGGCCTCGTTCTTGGCGGCGTACATCGGTAGCATTCCCTCGGATGACGGTGGGGTTGCGGGCCTCGGGAGGCCATCGATTCTACCGCAGCGCCCCGAATCGCGACCATGCCGCGGCGATTGGGGTCCGCGCCGGGCGGGATCGAGGCGGGGGCGCGGTCCGCCCCGGCGCCGGTCAGGCGAGCGCCACCGGCAGCGGGTTGAAGTAGTGCCGCCCCTGGCCGATGGTGTCGACCTGGGCCAGCAGGCGGGCGAAATCGGGCCCGCTGCCGCTGAGGTCGATCTCGGCGGCGTTGACGATCAGCAGCGGCGCCTCGTCGAAGTGGTAGAACAGGCGGTTGTAGGCGTCGACCAACCGTTGCAGGTAGCCGGAGTCGATCTGGCGTTCGATCGCCCGACCGCGCCGGGCGATGCGCTCGAGCAGCACGCTGACCGGCGCCTGCAGGAAGATCACCAGGTCCGGGTTCGGCGCCTCGGGGCCGAGCCGGGTGTAGACCTCGTCGTAGAGCTTGTACTCGTCGTCGCCCAGGGTCACGCCGGCGAACAGGCGCTCCTTGGCGAGCATGAAATCGGCCACCAACCCGTCGCTGAACAGGTCGCCCTGGCGCAGCTCCTCGACCTGGCGCATGCGCTGGAACAGGAAGTGCAGCTGGGTCGGCAGCGCGGCGCGGCGCGGGTCCTGGTAGAAGCGCTCGAGGAACGGGTTCTCCTCGGCGCGTTCGAGCAGCAGCTGGCAGTGGTAGTGGTCGGCCAGGCGCCGGGCGAGGGTGGTCTTGCCGACGCCGATCGGCCCCTCGACCACCAGGTAGGGCGTGCCGCGCGCGGCGGACGGGGTCAGGGAGTCGGCTTCAGGTGTTCTTTCGGGCATCGGGCCAGCAGCTCGTCGAGCCGGCCGAGTCCCGGGATGGGCAGGTCGGGCGGCGCGATGTCGGCCAGAGGATACAGGACGAAGTCGCGACTCGACAGGCCGGGGTGGGGCAGCGTCAGCAGCGCACTGGCCAGCTGGAGGTTTCCGTACAGCAGCAGGTCGAGGTCGAGGGTGCGCTCGCCCCAGCGGCGCGCCAGGGTCCGTCCGTGCGCCCGTTCCAGCGCCTGCAGCTGGCCGAGCAGCTCGAGCGGGGCGAGATCGGTGTCGAGCGCGGCGACGGCGTTACAGTAGTCGGGCTGGTCCTGCGGGCCGAGCGGCGCGCTGGTGTAGCAGGGCGAGGCGGCGACCCGGCGGCAGCCGGGCAGCCGGTCGAGCTGGTCGAGGGCGGCGCGAACGTGATCCCGGGGCGCGTCGAGGTTGCTGCCGAGCCCGACATAGCAGCGGACCGGCCACGGGCCGGTCACGTCGTGTCGGGATGCGGTGCTTCCGTGCGCGCCTGGCGACCGCCACGCCGGCCGCGGCGCCGGCGCCGCTTGGGCCGGCTCTCGCCACCCGCCTCACCGTTGCCCGCGCCGCCTTCGGCGCGCGGCGGCGCGGTGACCGGCCCACCACGTCCGGGTTGGACGTCGACCGGAGGCTGGCTGCCTTCGCGCTGACCGCCTTCGCTGCGCTGACCGCCTTCGCCACGCGGACCGCCCCGGCCGCGCGGGCGCCGCGGGCCGCGTTCGCCACGCCGCTCGCCCCGGCCGCCCGCGTTCTCCTGGGCCATGCCGCTGCGCCCGGCCTCGTCGCTCTCCTGGTAGCGGGTCCACCAGTCGGCCGCCTCCGCACCCCCCTCGCCGGATTCGCTGCGCAGCACCAGGAAGTCGTAGGCGGCGCGGAAACGCGGATGGTCGATCAGGCTCTGCACCCGCTTGCCACGCCGCTCCTCGAGCCGCGGCTGCAGGTTCCAGATCTCGCGCGCCTGGACGCTGAACCGACGCGGGAAGGCGATGTGCTGCACCTGCTCGGCGATCACCTCGTCGGCGGCGCGCTGCAGCGCCTCCATCTTGGGCGTCCCGTTGGCCTGCAGCAGGGCGGCGCGCTCGCGCAGCGGCTCCCACAGCAGGGCAGCGAAGAGGAAGGCGGGGGTGACCGGCTGGCCGGCATTGACCCGGTCGTCGGTATTCTTCAGCGCCCGCGCGACGAAGGTCAGCGGGAAGCCGCCCTCCTCGTGCTCGAGGCTCTCCTCGGTCAGCGGGAAGAGCGAACTGAACAGGCCGTAGTGGCGCAGCTGCTCGAAGGTCGCCAGGGCGCAGCCGCCGTGGAACAGCTTGAGCACCTCCTCGAACAGGCGCGCCGGCGGGATGTCGCCGAGCAGCGGCGCGAGTTCGAAGATCGGCGCCTCGCTGTCGGGGTGGATGCGGAAGCCGAGCTTGGCGGCGAAGCGGACCGCGCGCAGCATGCGCACCGGGTCCTCGCGGTAGCGGGTGGCCGGGTCGCCGATCAGGCGCAGCATGCCGGCCTCGAGGTCGGCCATGCCGCTGGCGTAGTCGACCACCGAGAAATCCTCGATGTTGTAGTAGAGCGCGTTGATCGTGAAGTCGCGCCGCAGCGCGTCCTCCTCGACGGTGCCGTAGACGTTGTCGTCGGCGATCGGCCCGGCCTCCTCGACCGGGTCGACGTCCTCGCCCTCCTCGTCCTCATCGAGCACCGCCTCGATCACCGCCGAGGGGCCGCGGAAGGTGGCCACCTCGATGATCTCGTCGTGGAAGCGGACGTGGGCCAGGCGAAAGCGTCGGCCGATCAGGCGGCAGTTGCGAAACAGCTCGCGCACCTGCTCGGGGTGGGCGTCGGTGGCGACGTCGAAATCCTTCGGCTCGCGGCCGAGGAGCTGATCGCGCACGCAACCGCCCACGAGGTAGGCCGCATAGCCGGCGTTCTTGAGCCGGTAGAGGACCTTGAGGGCGTTTTCGCTGACGTTGGCCCGGGTGATCGTATGCTCCGGGCGCGGGATGACGGTGGGCTGGGCGGTAATGTTCGGGCTTCCTGTCGTGCCGTATGGCGTGCTTGTCAGGGGAGTGGGTGGCGGTATAATAGCACGCTTCGGATGACGCCTAGCGCGTCGCCAACGTCCCCTTCGTCTAGAGGCCTAGGACACCGCCCTTTCACGGCGGCGACAGGGGTTCGACTCCCCTAGGGGACGCCATCTTTATCCACGCCTTCGGCTCCGCCCCGCCCACGCGGCAGGCCGCGCCTTCCCCTAGCTGCCGACGACACCGACCTGCTCGGGCCGGACACCCGTGCCCGGCTTCGCGGGTGCCGGGCTCGCATGGCGACCTCGTTGCGTGGCCGTACGGCGGCCTGGCGGCGCGCGCCGCGCGCCTGCCCTGAGCGAGGACGCCAGCCACCACCCGATGACCGCTCGAACCGACCCGGGAGCCGCGTCTCGGGCCGGCGACTGACGAGGGTGGCGCCGGAGCCGGGTGTCGTATTCAAGCGACAACTCGGCGGCTTCAAGAGGCGACCGGAGCCTTCCGGGAGAGCAGAACATCCGGCCTTCGGGGACGGGTTTATGCACAATTGCTAATGGAGGCTGATCCCTCATGGGAGTAAACGCATCTTGTAATGTTGGAAAGGACATAGATGTGCTAACTGTATGAAAATAAATAGCGATGGACTGCTGTACAAAAAATCAACAATCTAACCCGAGATCAGGATTTTCACGTACCGGGGCCCGCTATCCGCAGTGTGTCCACAAGGTTATCCACAGCATCTGTGGAAAACCAACGATCGCTCCGGACGCTTTCGCCCACGTCTCGTATCGGCGACACCCAAGTGTCCTGTCACGGGTCTTATGGCAGGACACTAGAGCCGGGCGAGGTCGCCTTTCTCCTCCAGCCAGGCGCGCCGGTCAGCCGCCCGACGCTTGGCCAACAGCATGTCCATGAGCCCGTCGGTGGCGTCGCCCGGGGCGACCGTGAGCCGCACCAGGCGGCGGGTGTCGGGCGCGATGGTGGTCTCGCGCAACTGCAGCGGGTTCATTTCGCCGAGCCCCTTGAAGCGGGTCACCTGCACCTTGCCCTTGCGCTTCTCGGCGGCGATGCGGTCGAGGATGCCGTCGCGCTCGGCGTCGTCGAGGGCGTAGTCGATCTCCTTGCCGACGTCGATGCGGTAGAGCGGCGGCTTGGCGACGTAGACGTGGCCGGCCTCGACCAGCGGCCGGAAGTGGCGCAGGAACAATGCGCACAGCAGGGTGGCGATGTGGGCGCCGTCGGAGTCGGCGTCGGCGAGGATGCAGACCTTGCCGTAGCGCAGACCGGAGAGGTCGTCGGAGCCGGGATCGACGCCGATGGCGATGGCGATGTCGTGCACCTCCTGCGAGCCGAGCACCGCCGCCGGGTCGACCTCCCAGGTGTTGAGGATCTTGCCGCGCAGCGGCATCACCGCCTGGAACTCGCGGTCGCGCGCCTGCTTGGCCGAGCCGCCGGCGGAGTCGCCCTCGACCAGGAACAGCTCGGTGCGTGCCGGATCCTGGCCGCTGCAGTCGGCCAGCTTGCCCGGCAGCGCCGGCCCGGCGGTCACCTTCTTGCGCTCGACCCGCTTGCCGGCGCGCAGCCGCCGGCTGGCGTTGGCGATGGCCAGTTCGGCGATCGCCTCGGCCGCTTCGGTGTGCTGGTTGAGCCACAGGCTGAAGGCGTCCTTGACCACGCCGGTGACAAAGGCGGCGCATTCGCGCGAACCGAGCCGCTCCTTGGTCTGGCCGGAGAACTGCGGGTCGTGCATCTTCACCGACAGGATGTAGGCGAGCCGCTCCCAGACGTCGTCCGGGCTCAGCTTGACCCCGCGCGGCAGCAACTTGCGGAATTCGCAGAACTCGCGGATAGCCTCGGTCAGCCCGGTGCGCAGGCCGTTGACGTGGGTGCCGCCGAGCGCCGTCGGGATCAGGTTGACGTAACTCTCGGTCACCGGTTCGCCGCCCTCGGGCAGCCAGCCGAGCGCCCAGTCGACCTGCTCGCGCTGGCCGGCGAGGCTGCCGCTGAAGGTCTCGGCCGGCAGCAGCAGGGCGTCGCCGAGGGTGTCGCGCAGATAGTCACGCAGGCCGTCCTCGTAGTACCACTCGTCCTGGTTGGCGTCGGCCTCGTCGCTGAAGCGCACGGTCAGGCCGGGGCAGAGCACCGCCTTGGCGCGCAGGGTGTGACGCAGCCGGGTCAGGGAGAAGCGCGGCGAGTCGAAGTAGGCGGGATCGGGCCAGAAGCGCAGCGTGGTGCCGGTATTGGCGCGGCCGACGCTGCCGACCTCCTCGAGGTCGCTGACCTTGTGGCCGTGGGCGTAGGCGGTGTTGTACTCCTTGCCGCCACGCCGCACCCAGACCTCGAGGTGCTGCGACAGGGCGTTGACCACCGAGACGCCGACCCCGTGCAGGCCGCCGGCGAAGCGGTAGCTCTTGTCGGAGAACTTGCCGCCGGCGTGCAGCCGGGTGAGGATCAGTTCGACCCCCGGGATGCCCTCGTCCGGGTGCAGGTCGACCGGCATGCCGCGGCCGTCGTCACGCACCGACAGCGAGCCGTCGGCATGGTGCACCACCTCGATCAGGCGAGCGTGGCCGGCCAGCGCCTCGTCGACGCTGTTGTCGATCACCTCCTGGGCGAGGTGGTTGGGCCGGGTGGTGTCGGTGTACATCCCCGGCCGCTTGCGCACCGGGTCCAGTCCGGAGAGGACCTCGATGTCGGCGGCGTCGTAGCGGCTGGCCATGGTTTCCCTTGTCGCCGGCGCGGCCGCGCCGGGGTTGTCGGTCAGTACTGGATCTCGTCGTCGGAGGCGCGGCGGTAGCGCAGCTGGCCGACCACCTCCGTCGGGCTGCGCGGCGTGCCGTACTGGTCGCAGAGGATCTCCAGACCGAGCAGCCGGCGGTAGCTGTAGGCACCCTGCTCGCCGCGCACCGGCTGCCACACCGTCTGCTGGCGCGGGCCGAAGGCGCCACGGCCGTCGCCGAAGGCGTAGACGCGGTAGGTGCCGCGGTTGCACTGCAGCCCCTCGAAGACGACGTTGCGCGCCCCGCGGGACGAGGTGACGACCACGGTGTAACGGCTGACCCCATCCGCGCCCAGGCGGATCGAGGCGCGGTCCAGGAACACCTCGACGTCGGTTACCGTCCGTCTGACCGGCAGCCGCAGCAGGTCGGCGTCGGCACCGGGATAGGGTGGCAGCTCGACCGCCTCCTCCTGCCACGCCTCCTGGTCGCGGTCGAAGCGCAGACCGCGCAGGTCCTGCTCGATGCCGGGATCGGACTCGACCGGCACCTGCGCGATCAGCGTCGCCGGCCACAGCAGGCAGAGGGTGAACAGCGACGGGGCGATCCTGGGCATGGCGCGGCGGGTCCTGGCGAAATGGGCGCTAGTGTAACGTACTGCGTCGGTATTGACGGCCCCCGCGAAGCGTCGCGTTGACCCTCCGTGGCGGGCGCGGTAACGTGACCCGGCGCCGCGGCCCGGGGCCGTAGCAACCGTTCCGATCCCATCACTCAGGCAGGGCTCACGATGGCGAAAAAGCCCGTGGTCGACTTCGAGCAGGCGCTGGCCGAACTCGAGCAGCTGGTCGGCAAACTGGAACAGGGCGAACTGCCGCTGGAGGCGTCGCTGAAGGCGTTCGAACGCGGCATCGAACTGACCCGGTTGTGCCAGAAGGAACTCGCCGCAGCCGAGCAGAAAGTGCGTGTGCTGACCGGTCGTGACGACGACGAGACCCTCGAACCCATGGATCCGCCGACGGATGGATGACGCCCTCGCCGACCTGCTGCAGCGCGCACGCGAGCGCGTCGAGCAGGCACTCCAGCGCTGGCTGCCCGACGCCGGCACCCCGCCGCCCCGCCTGCACGAGGCGATGCGCTATGCCGTACTGGCCGGCGGCAAACGGGTGCGCCCGGTGCTGGTCTACGGCACCGGCCAGGCACTGGGCCTGCCGGTCGCCCAGCTCGACGGCCCGGCCTGCGCGGTCGAGCTGATCCACGCCTACTCCCTGGTGCACGACGACCTGCCGGCCATGGACGACGACGACCTGCGCCGCGGCCGCCCCACCTGCCACCGCGCCTACGACGAGGCGACCGCGCTGCTGGTCGGCGACGCGCTGCAGACGCTGGCCTTCTACGTCCTGGCCCACGACGACACCCTCGCCTGCGGCGCCGCGGCGCGGCTGCGCATGGTCGAGGCGCTGGCGCTGGCGAGTGGCTCGCGCGGCATGGCCGGCGGCCAGGCGATCGATCTCGCCGCGGTCGGCCAGCAGATCGACCTGGCCGAACTCGAGCACATGCACATCCACAAGACCGGCGCCCTGATTCGCGCCAGCGTGCGCCTGGCGGTGCTCTGCGCCGAGACGGTCGAGGTCGCCGTCGCCGACGGCCTCGACCACTACGCCAAGTGCATCGGCCTGGCATTCCAGATCCGCGACGACATCCTCGACGTCGAGGGCGACACCGCCACCCTGGGCAAGCCGCAGGGTTCCGACGCCGCGCTGGAGAAGCCGACCTACCCGGCACTGATCGGGCTGGCCGAGTCCAAGCGCCTGGCCGCCGAGCTCTGCGCCGACGCCGTGGCCAGCCTCGACCGCCTCGACGCCCGCGCCGAGCCGCTGCGTCAGCTGGCCGCCTACATCGTCGCGCGCAGCCACTAAGGACGCCCTCGCCCGCTCCAGCCGGAGGCACGCCATATTTGTAGGTCGGGCTTCAGCCCGACATGGCTCTTGTCGGGCTGAAGCCCGACCTACCTGCAGCCGGAACTGCCCACAAGCCGGCCCGGGCCGAGGTGCGACAGGTTGCACCGACCGCGCCCAGCCCGCATCATTCCGGGTCCACGACCGCACAGCCCGGCGATGACCCCCGATCCAAGCTACCCCCTGCTCAGCGCGATCGCCCAACCGCGCGACCTGCGCGACCTGCCGGAAGCGAAACTCCCGGAGGTGGTGGCGGAGCTGCGCGCCTTCCTGATCGAGAGCGTCGGCAAGACCGGCGGCCACCTCGCCTCCAGCCTGGGCACGGTCGAGCTGACGGTCGCGCTGCACTACGTCTACCAGACGCCCGAGGACCGCATCACCTGGGACGTCGGCCACCAGGCCTACGGCCACAAGGTGCTGACCGGACGGCGCAAGCGCATGGACACCCTGCGCCAGCGCGGCGGCCTCTCCGGTTTCCTCAAGCGCAGCGAAAGCCCCTACGACGCCTTCGGCGCCGGCCACTCCAGCACCTCCATCGGCGCGGCCCTGGGCATGGCCATCGCCGCCCGCCAGCAGGGCAGCGGCCACCGCTGCGCCGCGGTCATTGGCGACGGCGCGCTGACCGCCGGCATGGCCTTCGAGGCGCTCAACCACGCCGGCGACAGCGGCGTCGACCTGCTGGTGGTGCTCAACGACAACGACATGTCGATCTCGCCCAACGTCGGCGGCCTGTCCAACTACCTCGCCCGGCTGCTCTCCGGCCCGGTCTACACCGGCATGCGCGAGAGCGGCAAGCGGATGCTCAGCCACCTGCCGCCGTTCGAGGAGTTGGCGCGGCGCGCCGAGGAGCACCTCAAGGGCATGGTCATGCCCGGCACCCTGTTCGAGGAACTCGGCTTCAACTACATCGGCCCGATCGACGGCCACGACCTGGCGACCCTGGTGGTGGCGCTGCGCAACCTGCGCGAGCGCAGCGGGCCGCAGTTCCTGCACATCGTCACCCAGAAGGGCAAGGGCTACCCGCCGGCCGAGGCCAAGCCGCTGACCTACCACGGGGTCGGCCGCTACGACCCGAGCAACGGCAAACTGCACCAGGGGACGCCGGCGGGGCCGAGCTACTCCAAGATCTTCGGCGACTGGCTGTGCGCCGCGGCCGCGCGCGAGCCGCGCCTGGTCGCCATCACCCCGGCGATGTGCACCGGCTCGGGCATGACCGACTTCGCCAGCAGCCACCCGGAGCGCTTTTTCGACGTCGGCATCGCCGAGCAGCACGCGCTGACGCTGGCCGCCGGCATGGCCTGCGAGGGGCTGCGGCCGGTGGTGGCGATCTACTCGACCTTCCTGCAGCGCGCCTACGACCAGCTGATCCACGACATCGCACTGCAGAACCTGCCGGTGCTGTTCGCCATCGACCGTGCCGGTTTCGTCGGCAACGACGGCGCCACCCACGACGGCATCTTCGACCTGAGCTACCTGCGCTGCATTCCCAACCTGGTGGTGATGGCGCCGAGCGACGAGGAGGAGTGCCGGCGCATGCTCGCCACCGGGCTCACCCTCGACGGCCCGGCGGCGGTGCGCTACCCGCGCGGCACCGGCCCCGGGGTGGTGCCGAGCGGCGACGACCTGCCGCTCGCGGTCGGCCGCGGCCAGGTCCGGCGCCAGGGCCACGGCGTCGCCCTGCTCGCCTTCGGCAGCCTGCTGGCCCCGGCCCTGGAGATCGGCGACGCGCTCGACGCCACGGTCGCCGACATGCGCTTCGTCAAGCCGCTCGACGGCGACCTGGTCGACCGCCTCGCCGCCGAGCACGACCTGCTGGTGACCCTCGAGGAGAACGTCGTCGCCGGCGGTGCCGGCAGCGCCGTGGCCGAGCACCTGCACCGCCGCGGGGGCCACCACCGGCTGCTGCAACTCGGCATTCCGGATCGTTTTTTCGCCCACGGCAACCCAGCCGAGGTGCTGGCCGACGCCGGCCTGGACCGTGCCTCGCTGCGCGCCGCCATCGACGCTGCGCTGGCCGCTGGCACCGGCGAGGCTATTTCCGACTGATCTGGTAGACTATTCCCCCAGGGCACCGCCCCAGGCGCCCACCGATTTCCGCTTCCAAGGTATCCAAGATGAGCACCACAGCAGTCAAGATGGCCGACGTCCAGAGCACCAAAGACACGCGCAAGATCGCGATCAACAAGGTTGGCATCAAGGACATCCTGCACCCGGTCCGGGTCAAGGATCGCAGCGACGGCGAACAGCACACCATCGCCAACTTCAACATGTACGTGAACCTGCCGCACAACTTCAAGGGCACGCACATGTCGCGCTTTGTCGAGATCCTGAACAGCCGCGAAAAGGAGATCAGCGTCGAGTCGTTCGAGGAGATGCTGCTGGAGATGGCCGAGCGCCTCGAGGCCGAGTCGGCGCACATCGAGATGTCGTTCCCCTACTTCGTCAACAAGGAGGCGCCGGTGTCGCGGGTCAGGAGCCTGCTCGACTACCACGTCAGCCTGATCGGCGAGGCGTGCAACGGCGAGATCGCCACCTGGATCAAGGTGCTGGTGCCGGTCACCAGCCTCTGCCCGTGCTCCAAGCAGATATCCGAGCGCGGCGCCCACAACCAGCGCTCGCACGTCACCGTCAACGTGCGCACCTGCGGTTTCGTCTGGATCGAGGAGCTGATCGACCTGGTCGAGGCCGAGGCGTCGTGCGAGCTCTACGGCCTGCTCAAGCGCCCGGACGAGAAGTTCATCACCGAGCGCGCCTACGACAACCCGAAATTCGTCGAGGACATGGTGCGCGACGTCGCCGCCCGCCTCAACGAGGACGACCGCATCTGCGCCTACGTGGTCGAGTCGGAGAACTTCGAGTCGATCCACAACCACTCGGCCTACGCCATGATCGAGCGCGACAAGCAGGCCGAGGCGGCCTGAGGGTCTCCCGGCATCGCCACGAAGATCTTGTTGTGGCTTCAGCCCGATCTACAGGGAAGACCGCAGGCCGGATTTTGTAGGTCGGACTTCAGTCCGACGCGGCCTGGATGCCGGGCTGAAGCCCCCATAACCCGCCCGAACCTGGTCGTCTGATCAGCGCCCGCGCAGCTCCAGCAGGCTCTCGCCCTTGGAGATCTCCACCTGGCCGAGGAAGGTCATGCCGAGCAGCGGCCGCAGCGGCAGCTGGCCCTCGAGCACGGCCGCCTGCACGTTGTGCTGCTTGATAGTGCCGACCGCCACTTCGTCCAGGGTGATGTAGAACGCCGTGGTCACGCCCGAGGCGGTCATCACCCGCTGGCGCCGACCCTCCTTCCGGTAGTCGATGCCGAGTTGGTCGGCGAGATCGGAACTGAGCGCCACCGCGGTGGCGCCGGTGTCGACGTGGAAGGTGACGACCCGGCCGTTGACGGTGCCGACGGCCAGGTACATGCCGCTCGGGCTCAGCGGCACCTGCACCACCTGCCTGGCCCGCGGCGGGGCGCGACCGATGGCGGTGCGGTCGCCGAGGGGGTACTCGGCTCGCTGGCCATCGATCTCGAGGATCGCCCGGCGGCTGTTGGCCTCGACCAGGGTCACCCCCTCCGGGCTGGTCTCACCGACCCGCAGCAGGCGCTGGCGGCCGTCGATCTCGACCACGGCGCGGTCCTTGAACAGGCCGCTGACGACCACGCTCTCGGGTGCCGCCAGCGCCAGGCCAGCGCCCAGCAGCAGCCCGGCACAGCAGCCGGCCAGGCGGGTGCGATGGCGTCGCCTGTGCGTTCCGGTCACCGTCGCCTCCTCATGCCATGCAAGCAGTCCAGCCCCGATGGTGCGCGTCCGCCGGTCGGCCGGCAACCCCGCGCCGCCGGCGCGCTCCGACTTGCCCCGTTCGGTCCGCTCCCCGAAACTGGACTCATGGCGCAATTGGAGATCGCGATCCGCTCCCCCACCCACCAGGCGCTGGTGCCAATCACCACGGAGGTGGCGCACGCCTGCCAGCGGCTCGGGCTGAGCGACGGCGTGCTGCACCTGTTTGTCCAGCACACCACCTGCGGCCTGTTGATCAACGAGAACGCCGACCCGGACGTGGTCGGCGACCTGCTGCGCCGCTTCGAGCAGCTGGCCCCGTGGCACGACCCCGCCGACCGGCACGCCGAGGGCAACACCGCCGCCCACCTGCGCAGCGTGCTGGTCGGCAGCGCCCTCTCGCTCCCGGTCAGCGGCGGCCGCCTCGGGCTCGGCACCTGGCAGGGGATCTTCCTGGCCGAGTTCGACGGGCCGCGCACGCGCAAGCTGACGGTGACGGCGCTGCGAGGAGTTTAGGCGGCCAGCACCGCACCGGGTGGCAGCAACTAGCTGGACCGCAGACCTGCAAGATCGTAAGCGTGCATGGGTTTGGCCTGGACTACCCATGCTCGAAACCTGGGCCCGATAGTGGGTCCGGATCCTTGTAGGTCGGGCTTCAGCCCGACATTGGGCCGTGTCGGGCTGAAGCCCGAACTACAGCAAGCTTCGTAGGGCAAAGCGCAGCGTGCCCATCACCGGCGTCATGGCCGTGCCGCAGGCATCGACCCGGCGCGGGCGGTGGAGGTGGCACGACCCAGGCGTCGCCGCCGTCGGATCGGCCCGAAATGTTGGGCACGCTGCGCTTTGCCCAACCTACCCCTTCTGTTCGACGCAGCGATGATGTCGGGCTGAAGCCCGACCTACAGCACGCCGAGGATCAGCTGCAGCAGCAGCGCGGCGAACAGACCGGCGACCAGGTCGTCGAGCATGATGCCGAGCCCGCCGTGCACCTGGCGGTCGAACCAGCGGATCGGCCACGGCTTGAGGATGTCGAACGCCCGGAACAGCACCAAGCCGAGCAGCGCCGGCAGCCAGCCGGGCGGCGCGGCGACCATGGTCACCAGGTAGCCGACCATCTCGTCCCAGACGATGGCCGGGTGGTCGGGCACGTCCAGGGCACGGGCCGCGCGGTCGCACAGCCCGACGCCGGCCAGCGCCAGGGCCGCGACCACGCCCAGGTAGAGTGCCAGCGGCAGCGGTTGCAGCAGCCACCAGAGCGGCAGCGCGACCAGGGTGCCGAAGGTGCCCGGAGCGACGGGAGCGAAGCCGGCGCCAAAGCCGCAGGCGGCCAGCTGCACCGGGTCGCGCCAGTCGGGCCGCGGCTGCGGCGCGTTCACGGGGCGGCGCCGAAGTGGTCGTAGCCGGCGCGGGCCAGGCGGTACGGCGTGCCGTCGGGCGCCCGCAGGCGCAGGCCGGACGCCGCCTCGACGGTACCGATGCGGGTCGCCGCCACCGCCAGCGCGGCGGCGGCCAGGGTCGCTTCGCGCGCCGCCGGGACGGTGAAACAGAGCTCGTAGTCGTCGCCGCCGGCGAGCGGCAGCTGCCAGTCGCCGGCGGCGGCGAGCCGCGCCAGCGCCGGCGTCAGCGGCAGATCGGCGAGCGTGACCGTGGCGCCGACGCCGCTGGCGTCGAGGACGTGGCCGAGGTCGGCGGCGAGGCCGTCGGAGAGGTCGATCGCGGCACTGGCCAGCCCGCGCAGCGCCCGCCCCGCGGCCACCCGCGGGGTCGGCCGCTCCAGCCGCTGGCGCAGGGCGGCGCGCTCGACCCGGTCCAGGTCGGGCGGGTCGCGCAGCGCCAGGGCCGCGTCGCCGAGGGTGCCGGTGACGTAGATGCCGTCGCCGGGGCGGGCGCCGGCCCGGCGCAGCGCCCGATCGGCGGGCACGCGCCCGGCCGCCTGCAGGGTCAGCGTCAGCGGGCCGCGCGTGGTGTCGCCGCCGACCAGGGCGACGCCGTGGTCCGCGGCCAGCGCCGCCAGGCCGCCGCTGAAGGCCTCCAGCCAGGCCGCGTCCGCCGTCGGCAGGGTCAGCGCCAGGGTCGCCCAGAGCGGCTCGGCGCCCATGGCGGCGAGGTCGCTGAGGTTGACCGCGAGCAGCTTGTGGCCGAGTGCGGCGGGGTCGCAGGCCGGGTCGAAATGGACGCCGGCCACCAGGGTGTCGACGGTCACCGCCAGCGCCTCGCCCGGCGCCAGCGGCGCCAGCAGCGCGGCGTCGTCGCCGACCCCGAGCAGCACCCCGTCGCCGCGGTCGTGGCCGGTGAAGTAGCGGGCGATCAGCTCGAATTCAGAGGGTGGCATCTGGGGACGCGCCCGCCACGTCAGCTGGCGTTACCCGGGGCCTTGCGCTCGACCGCGCGCAGGTCGCGCGCCAGGCGGTCGAGCACGCTGTTGACGAAGCGGTGGCCCTGCTCGGCGCCGAAGCGCTTGGCCAGCTCGACCGCCTCGTTGATCACCACCCGGTAGGGCACCTCGGGCCGGTGGGCGAGTTCGAAGGCGCCGACGCGCAGCACCGCCCGCTCGACCGGATCGACCTGGGCCAGGGGCCGTTCGAGCAGCGGTGCGAGCAGGTCGTCGAGCTCGTCCAGCCGGGTCAGCACGCCGCGCAGCAGGTCGCTGAAGTACTCGCGCTGGGCGGCGTTCGGCGCCTGCTCCTCGCAGAACTGGGCGATGATGTCGGCGATGTCCTGCCCGGCCAGCTGCCACTGGTAGAGGGCCTGCACCGCGAGCCGGCGCGCCGGTGTGCGCGAACCCGCCATTCAGCCGAGCTGGCGCAGCAGGTTGACCATCTCGATCGCCGACAGCGCCGCCTCGGCCCCCTTGTTGCCGGCCTTGGTGCCAGCGCGCTCGATCGCCTGTTCGATGGTGTCGACCGTCAGCACGCCGAAGGCGATCGGCAGGCCGTGCTGCAGCGACACCTGCGCCAGCCCCTTGGTGCACTCGCCGGCGACGTACTCGAAGTGGGGCGTGCCGCCGCGGATCACCGCGCCGAGCGCGACAATGGCGTCGAAGCCGCCGGCGGCCGCCACCTTCTGCGCCACCAGCGGCAGCTCGAACGCGCCCGGGGCGCGGATCACCTGGAGGTCGCCCGGGTCGGCGCCGTGGCGACGCAGGGCATCGATCGCCCCGGCCTCGAGGCTGTCGGTGATGAAGCTGTTGAAGCGCCCGACGATCAGCGCGAAGCGCGCCTTGTGGACCGTCAGCTGGCCCTCGGTGGTCTTGATTTCGTTACTCATCGCAGTTCCTGTCGGATGGGGTGGGACGGAGGCCGGCGTCAGCTGACGTACTCGACCACTTCGAGGTCGAAACCGGAGATGGCGTGCACCTTCTTCGGCGCGCTCAGCACGCGCATCCGGCGCACGCCGAGGTCGGCCAGGATCTGGGCGCCGATGCCGTAGGTGCGCAGGTCGGTCGGCGCCGCCTGCCGCGCCAGGGCCACCCCCTTGTCCTCGAGCTGGTAGGTGCGGATCCGGCGCAGCAGCTCCTGGTGGTCGCTGCGCGCGCGCAGCAGCACCAGCACCCCGCTCGGCTCGGCGGCGATGCGCGCGAGGGCGTCGCGCAGCGGCCAGCCGCAATCCTCCTTGAGCGGCTGGAACATGTCGCACAGGTCGTTTTGCAGGTGCACGCGAACCAGCGGCGGCAACTCGGGATCGATCGTCCCCTTGACCAGGGCCAAGTGGACCTCGTTGGCGACGACGTCCTGGAACGCGATCAGGTGGAAGGTGCCGTGCTCGGTCGGCAAGCTGCACTCGGCCAGCCGCTCGACACTCTTTTCGTTGGCGGTGCGGTAGTGGATCAGGTCGGCGACGGTGCCGATCTTGAGCCCGTGCTGGGCGGCGAAGGCCTCGAGGTCGGTGCGCCGCGCCATGGTGCCGTCGTCGTTGAGGATCTCGACGATCACCGCGGCGGCCTCGAGCCCGGCCAACCGCGCCAGGTCGCAGCCCGCCTCGGTGTGGCCGGCACGCGACAGCACGCCGCCCGGCTGCGCCATCAGCGGGAAGATGTGGCCCGGCTGCACCAGGTGCTCGGGGCGGGCGTCGGGCGCCACCGCGGCGGCGACGGTGCGCGCGCGGTCGGCGGCGGAGATGCCGGTGGTCACCCCCTCGGCCGCCTCGATCGAGACGGTGAAATTGGTCGAGTGGGCCGCCTCGTTGCGACTGACCATCAGCGGCAGGCGCAGCTGCTCGCAGCGCTCACGGGTCAGGGTCAGGCAGATCAGGCCACGGCCGTAGCGGGCCATGAAGTTGATGTCCTCGGCCCGCACCTTGGCCGCGGCCATGACCAGGTCGCCCTCGTTCTCGCGATCCTCGTCGTCCATGATCACGACCATCTTGCCGGCACGAATGTCGGCAATGATCTCCTCGGTGGTGTTCAGCTGCATGAGCGTTTCCAGGCCAGGGGTGGATTCAGAGCCTGTGAAGGAGTCGCCCACCGTCGCGAGACGGACCCTGGGCGTTCCTGGCAAGGCACGGGGGTGCACAAAATCGTGCGCGTAGCCCAGGCTACGTAAACGATTTTGGGGGTCCCCGTAACGCCGCCAGGGGCGTCCAGGGGGCGGCGCAGCAGGTGGTGTGATTCTGTCATGGGCTCAGAGCCTGTGAAGGAATCGCCCACCGTCGCGAGACGGACCCTGGGCGATCCTGGCAAGGCACGGGGGTGCACAAAATCGTGCGC
>Ga0326597_10005209_pt1 | contig 18091 bp, 18 predicted proteins | sample RVTome_12_FD_203789 | JGI IMG/M metagenome (GOLD analysis project Ga0326597, IMG submission 203789) | Soil microbial communities from uranium-contaminated site in the Upper Colorado River Basin, Wyoming, United States - RVT100D185 | ecosystem: Environmental > Terrestrial > Soil > Contaminated >... | reverse complement strand
TTCGCTCGCGTTGCCGAAGGCATGGCGGTGGCCCAGAGGATCTCCGAGACCCCGGTCGACGAAAAGGGCCTCGCGACCGAAAGGGTCGAGATCGTGAGGGTCACTCTTCGGGACAAGCCGCCTCCGGAAACACCCCCGTTCTCGAACGAGACCCTCGAGGAGCTCCGCCAGTACCGCGCGGTGCTCGTGACCTCGTTCGGCGAGATCACGGTCGAGCTCTACCCCGACAAGGCGGAGAACCACGTGAGGAACTTCCTGAGGCTCGCCGAGGTCGGCGCCTACCAGGGGCTCGCTTTTCACCGCATCGTGCCGGGATTCGTCATCCAGACGGGGTACCTCGAGACCCGAAGCGAGCCCCCCTCGGAGCGCATCTTGAAGTACGTCCAGAACCTGGAGCCGGAATTCAACGACGTCCTTCACGAGCCGGGGGTCCTCTCCATGGCCCACGGAGACGAGCCCAACAGCGCCTCGACGTCGTTCTTCATCGTGACCGGAACCGCGACCTCTCTCGACCACAAGTACACCGCTTTCGGCCGGGTCGTCGACGGGATGCAGGTGGTGAAGGCGATCGAGGCGGTGCCCACCGACGGCGACACGCCGCTCGGCCGGGTCGAGCTCTCGCGGGTGCGCGTGGAAAAAGTCACTCAGTAATGCTCGACGTCGCCATCATCGGCGGAGGCCCCGCGGGTCTCGCGACCGCGATCGAATGCGGGAGGAAAGGCCTCTCCCACGTCGTGCTGGAGAAGGGCGGCCTCGTCGACTCCATTCGGCGGTTCCCCGTCAACATGGTGTTCTTCACCACTCCCGAGCTTTTGGAGATCGGAGAGCTTCCCCTCACTTGCGCCGCGGAGAAGCCGATCAGGCTCGAGTCGCTCAAGTACTACCGCCGGGTGGCGGCGCACTACCGCATCCCTCTCCGGTTGTACGAGAGAGTCCGCGCGGTGAAGCGCATAGAAGGAGGCTTCGAGCTCGAGACCAGCTACGAGCGCGGCCAGCCGGGCACGCCCCAGCCCGTCCGGGCACGAAAGCTCGTCGTGGCCTGCGGCTATTACGACAACCCCAATCGTCTCGACGTTCCCGGCGAGGATCTACCGAAGGTCTCGCACTACTTCACGGAAACGCATCCCTACTTCGGACTCGAAGTGGCGGTCATCGGCGGCGCCAACTCCGCCGCCGAGTGCGCCCTCGATCTCTTCCGCTCCGGAGTGTCGGTGACCCTGATCCATCGCGGACCCGCGCTCTCGACCCACATCAAGTACTGGGTCCGTCCGGACATCCTGAACCGGATCGAGCGCGGCGAGGTGAAGGCCTTCCTCGAGACCGAGGTCGTCGCCATCCATCCGGGAACGCTCGAGCTGCGCGGGAAGACGGGCGAGACGTTCGAGATCGCGAACGACGCCGTCCTCGCGCTCACCGGCTACCAGCCCGACTACGCTTTCCTTTCGTCGATGGGGATCGAGATCGACTCCGGGAGCGGGAAGCCGAACATCGATCCCGACACCTGCGAGACGAACGTGCCCGGGATCTACCTCGCCGGCGGTGTCGTCGCCGGTCGAGAGAACAACAAGATCTTCATCGAGAACGGACGCTTCCACGGGAAGAAGATCGTGGAGCACGTCGCGGGGTCGTGAAAGTCGACGTCGTCTTCCGAAACGGGCGCATTCTCGACGGCACCGGCGCGGCCGAGCATCGCGTAGATCTCGCGATCGGGAATGGGAGGATCGCGAGCCTCGGCAAGCTGGTCGAGGCCGAGGAGGTCATCGACGCGACGGGAAAGATCGTCGCTCCCGGTTTCATCGACCTCCACTCCCACGGCGACCTGGTCCTCGCCTGGCCCTCGGACGAGGGGCTTTCTCTCCTCGAGGGAAGGATCGCCCAGGGCATCACCACCGAGATCGTGGGCAACTGCGGCCTGGGTGCTTCGCCTCTCTTCGGCGGCGCCCGCGAGATTCTTCCCCAGATCAACGGCTGGATGACGCCCGCTCCCTTCGTCTGGAGCTGGAAGGGAATCGGCGACTATCTCTCGCACCTCGAGCGCATCGGCCTTCCGGTGAACGTGGGTACGCTCGCGCCTCACGGCCCTCTTCGGCTCGGCGTCCATTCTCTCGCTCCCGGCGAGACCGGCGGCGAGGCACGGCGCCTCATGGCGGACGCCCTCGACGCCGCTCTCGAGGAGGGAGCCTTCGGGCTCTCGGCGGGCCTCATCTATCCCCCGGGCATGTACACCTCGACTTCGGAGCTCTCGTTCCTGGCGCGGAGGGTCGCTCGTTCCGGGGGGATCTTCGCCAGCCACGTCCGGGGATCGAGCGAGACCCTCCTCGACGCCGTCTCCGAGCTCCTCCGCATCGGCCTCGAGACCGGCGCCCGAGTGCACCACTCCCACGCGGAAGCGGTGGGGCGTCGCCACTGGCCGAAGCTCGCCCGCTTTCTCGAGATGGAAGAGGCGGCGCGGGCCGAAGGAATCTCGGTGTCGGCGGACATGTTCCCCTACACCGTGGCGGCGACGATGATGCTCGCGATCTTTCCGCCGTGGTCCCTCGAGGGGGGTATCCCGCGGCTCATCGACCGCTTGAAAGACGACCGGGAGCGGGAACGCGTCCGCGTGAGTGTCGAGACCGTGTCGCCGTCCTGGCCTCCGTGGCGCGAGGGAGGATGGCCGCACAATCTCGTCAAAGCCGTCGGCTGGGACCGCATCCGGGTCTCGACCGTCGGCTCGGATCGAAACCACGCCGCGGAGGGGATGACCCTCGAAGAGCTCGGCCGGGCGCGCGGACGCGATGCCTTCGATGCCATCGCCGATCTGATGATCGAGGAGGAGGGAAACGTCGGTCAGTTCGTGGAGGACATCTCGGGAGAAGAGGGTATCGCCGCTTTGGTGAAACACCGCGACATCGCCTTCATCACCGATGCGAACGACTACGGCAAAGGCAAGCCACACCCCGCGGCGTACGGGAGCTTCCCTCGGGTCCTTGGTCGCTACGTCCGGAAAGAAGGCCTGCTGACGCTGCCGGAGGCGGTTCGTCGCATGACGTCGCTTCCCGCCTCGATCCTCGGTCTCGAGGATCGCGGCGTTCTCCGTGAGGGAGCCTTCGCAGACGTCGTGATGTTCGATCCCGACGCCATCGAGGACCGGGCCTCGCTCGAGGAGCCACGCCTCCGTGCCAAGGGCGTCGAAATGGTCTTGGTGAACGGGAAGGCCGTCTACCGCGCGGGCGCCCTCACCGGCGCTCTCCCGGGCGTCGCTCTGCGGCGTTGATTCGTTCCTTCGACCGGCCCTACAATCTCTCCGTCGAAGCGGACCATGATCGGGCGCACCGTCTCTCATTACCGCATCCTCTCGGAAATCCGCCGCGGGGGAATGGGAATCGTCTACCGGGCGGTCGACGTCAAGCTGAACCGCGAAGTCGCGCTCAAGTTTCTGCCTCCTGAGCTCACAACCGACCTCGAGCGCAAGCGGCGCTTCGTCCAGGAGGCCCAGGCCGCGGCCGCCCTCAAACACCCGAACATCGCCGTCATTTACGAGATCGACGACTCCGATGGAGTCACCTTCATCGCCATGGAGCTCATCGACGGCGAGAAGCTGAGCGATCTCCTGACCGAGGGGCCGCTTTCGCCTTCCCGCGCCGTCGAGCTCGCCATCGAAGTGGCGGAAGGACTTGCGCGCGCTCACGAGAAGGGCGTGGTGCACCGGGACCTCAAGCCGTCCAACATCATGGTGACCTCCGATGGGCATCCCAAAATCATCGATTTCGGCCTCGCGAAGCTCACCGAGCCTCTGGGAGAGGTCGGTAGCGAGCTCGAGACCGCCGCCAAGGAAAAGACCGAGGCGGGCCGGGTGATGGGCACTTTCGCGTACATGTCCCCCGAGCAGGCGCTCGGCCGCAAGATCGACCACCGCAGCGATATCTTTAGCTTCGGCGTCGTCCTGTACGAGATGCTCACCCGGGAGCTGCCTTTGACATCGGGGCTTCGATGACGAGGGCAGTAAGCCCCAAGCTCGAGAGGATTCTCGACAGGTGTCTTGCGACAGATCCCGGCGACCGATATCAGACCGCCCGCGATCTCTTTCTCGATCTCAGGCGCGTCCAGACGGACAAGAGTCAGCCGCGACGCGGTTCCAGAGCGGCGCTCGGGGTGGCTTTCTCGATCGCTCTCGTCTTCGCGGTTCTCTTCCTGACCTTTCGAACGAGGACGCCCGACACGACGCTTCCGCGCATCCTCCGCACCGTGCAGATCACGCACGATCCCGGACTCGAGGTGGACCCCGCCCTCTCTCCCGACGGCAAGATGGTGGCCTATGCGAAAGGTCCCATCGGGCAAACGCAGATCTACGTGCAGCAGGTAGCCGGAGGTAGACCCATCTCGCTCACCGAAGGATTTCCCGGCCCGGCATTTCGGCCCAGGTGGTCCCCCGACGGGGCTCGAATCGCCTTCTTGACGTTTCTCGAGTCGAGGTGTGTCTATGTCGTGCCCGCTCTCGGCGGCGCCCCTCGGCGTATCGTGGAAGGCGCCTTCGACGTCGCCTGGGCGCGCGAGGGTCGGGACATTCTCTACTCTTCGACGGGAGGTATCTTTCGCAGGGCTTTCGAGGGAGGCGCGCCTGACCGCATTGTCGATATCGATAGCGACGATTGGTTGACTGCCTTCTCCTGGTCTTCAGATGGCAATCACCTCGCGTACGTCTCAAAAGCTGACAACTACCTCCTGAACGAGGCTTTGCTCGCGAACCTCGCCCCATCCTCGATATGGACCGTGCCGGCCCGAGGTGGGGAACCGATGGTCCTCACCGAGGGCGCCTACCTCCACCACAGTCCCGCATGGACTCCGGACGGAGAGCACATCCTCTTCGTCTCTAATCGGGGCGGGAGCCGGGACATCTATCAGATTTCGGTCGCGTCACCAGGGAAGCCCCCGGAGCGCCTGACGACCGGCCTGAACGCCCATACGATCAGCCTGTCGCGCGATGGAAAGAGTCTCGCGTACTCGGTCCTCACGACGAAACAGAACATCTGGTCCCTTCCGATTCCGGAGAATGGACCGGTGTCGGTGAGGGAGGCGACGCCGGTTACTAGGGGCAGCCAAGCCATCGAGGGAATCAACGTCTCGCCGGATGGCCAGTGGCTCGTCTTCGACTCGAATCGAAGCGGAAACCAGGACATCTACAAGATGCCCCTCGGAGGCGGCGAGCCGCTCCAGCTTACGACGGACCCGGCGGACGATTTCATCCCCGCGTTCTCTCCCGACGGGAAGGAGATCGCCTTCTACTCGTTCCGGACCGGGAACCGGGACATCTTCGTCATGTCCTCCGAGGGAGGTACCGAGCATCAGTTGACCCGCAGTCCCGCGTCGGATCAGTACCCGATTTGGTCGCCGGAAGGAAAGACAATCTCCTTTCAGTCCGATCGCAGCGGCCGGATGGAGGTGTACGTCATGTCAGCCGACAAGGGAGAGCTCGAGGGCGGCACACCGTTACCGTTGACCTCCGAAGGTGGGTCGTACGCCAAGTGGTCGCCGGACGGGACTTCCATCGCTTACACACATCATGGGGTGTCCGTCGTCGACATGAAGTCGGGAGAGTCCCGAGCCCTCGTTCGGCTCGAGGACCCGCTCGTCAAGCCCGCGTGGTCTCCCGACGGACGAACCATCTACTACCTCTCGTTCGATCGAGAGAACGGGGCGAGTATCACGTCGATCGCGGCTTCGGGTGGCGAGCCAGCGGTCCTCGTTCGCCTCGACGACCCGAACCGGAGAGCGCTCCGGCGGGAGTGGGCCGTCGGCGCCGGGCGGTTCTTTTTCACCCTCACCGAGCACGAGAGCGACATTTGGGTCATGGAGCTCGAGCCCAAGAACTAGTAACACGACGACAGCGGTGGCTCCGGCAGTGTGTATAAAGTCGTGTTACAATACACACTGGAGGTTGGCATGGAGCGACCCTTGAAGCTCAAGCGCAAGAACGTGATGCTGGAGGAATCGAAGCTGAAGCGACTGGTCCGGAAGCTCGACGCAAAGAGCGAGTCCGAAGCGATTCGCACCCTCATCGATGACGCTTTGTTTGCCGACGAGGTGATGACGTCGGTGCGGGAGTTGCGTCATCGCGGCACGCTGCGGGACGCTTATCACCGCGCCGACCGGGAGTAAACCCGCCCTGATGTTCAGGAGTCGACGGCTCCTCTTCGATACGTCCGTCCTCATTCCCCTGATTCGCGGAGAAGCCTACGAGGCGCTCTTTCAGCGCAGCCTGCGTGGAGGTCGCGCCCGCATGAGCTCGGTCGTGATGCAGGAGCTGTACGCGGGTGCCCATAGCGTCGCTGACAAGAAGAGCCTGGACGGCATCAACCGATCCTTTGAGAGTCGCGGATGCATGGTGACTCCCGGACACGACGACTGGATCGGGGCGGGAGTCATCCTCGCCCGTTATCAACGACTGCATGGAGAGGTCGAGCCCAAAGACCACATCCACGACATTCTGATCGTGCTCAGCGCTGCCAGATGCCGCGCCGACCTGGTCACCGAGAACGCTTTCGATATGGAGCGATGGAAACGCATGATTGGAGGCACGCCACCCCCATTCCGCATCCTGGCGGTCAGGCGGGAAGACTGGCGCCTGCCATGACCCGATTAACCGGTCCAGTTCTGGCTTCGCCTTACCTCACCGGCGCCCGTCCCGGAGTCGCCCTCCGCGCCAAAGGAGGCTCGAACGGATGAAGACCTTCGATTGGAAAACCGCAATCCTCGACGTTCTCGCGATCGACGAGGGCGCCAACCAGGCGCTCCTGAAACACGTCCATCCGAAGGTCTGGCGAGCCGAGCTTCCCGAAGGCTCGGGAAAGAAAACGATCGCCTCGACCTTCGCCCACATCCACAACGCGCGGCTGATGTGGCTCAAGATGACGGGAAAACGAACGGGCCTGCCGGCGCCGCTCGACCGCCATCGGTGCACCAAGAGGCAGGCGGCGCTCGCGCTGACGCGTAGTGCCGAGGCCGTCGCCCGGCACATCGGCTCAGCTCTGGAGCGTCCGGACGGCCGCATCTCTGGGTTCCCCCCGAACGCCGTCGCCTTCCTGTGCTACCTCGTCTCCCATGACGCCCACCACCGCGGCCAGATCTTTCTCCTCTCGCGCCAACTCGGCCATCGCCTCCCCGGGGCCGCCGCCTACGGCGTCTGGCAGTGGAATAGGATTCGCTCTTCCTTGCCGGTGCGCCGTCGCCGTGCCTAAAGGGAGCTAGTCCGGGCTCGGGGGACGACTTTCGACTGCGCCGCGGTGGACATCGGGATCCGCCACGAGCCGACGAACGATGGACTGCATCCACGTTGGCAACGTGTGTAGTCCTTGCCGCAGATCATCTCGGATGGCAGCGCCGTGAGCAGGATCCTCGAGAACCGCGCGCAGACGTTCGAGAACGTCCGCACCGTCAGAGTCTAGAACGTCTTGCAGCCAGTAGAAGGCCTGGACGACTCGCATCGCCGGGCGTCCAGCCCAGTACAGGCGACTGGGCGCAACGGTCTTGAAGACGATGTTCTGATTGCCGATTTTGATCGGCCGGAGTCGCGCGTCCGTCAGCACGGTGACGCGCGCCGGCACGGCCGTGGTAAGGCCGAGGTCATTGGCGGCGGTCAGCCCGTCGGCGACAACGCGCGTCTGATCGCGTCGCGTGATCGCGTCTACGATAGCCCGTACGTGGGGCGTGGTAGGCTTGCCGGTCAGCGTATTCGTGCCGGAACGGTAGTACAGGCCGCGGTCGACGCGAGACAGACTTCCATCACCGGCAAGTCGTTGAAGCGCCTTGTCGACGGCGGCACGGGGGCCGAGGTCGAGAAAGTCGACGGGCGACCAAACCACCCGCAGCTGAGCCGCGATTCGGCCGTAGATTTGGGCCTTTAGATCGAGAGATCGTCCCCTCACCATTTGTCTGAAGTATGCAGCATAATTCGGACAAATACAACTCTGTCCGCTAAGTGATGTGTATTTCGGACAGATGCTGGCTCGTCGATGAGCCCGCGCCGGAGGAGTCGAGGTGGTTCTCGTGAACGGCAAAGCCGTCTACCGCGCGGGCGTCCTCACCGGCGCTCTCCCGGGTGTGGCTCTACAGCGTTGATTCCTTGTGTCGGCGGCGGCGGCGTGCCTAGAGTGAGATTCCATGACGAAGGGAATCCTCTCCGCCGTCGCTCTCACCTGCATCGTCACGGCCTCCGCGCTCGCCCAATCCAACGAGGACCGGAAGCTACAGCTCGGCGCCCAGCTCGCGATAAACGATCTCGCGGAGCTCGAGACCGCCGACCTCGGCTTCGGCGGCCGTCTTGGCTTCAACGCGACTTCGTTCTTGACGTTCGAGGGCGAGCTGAATCTGTTTCCCTCCGACATACCCGACGAGGTGCCGGTGACGAGCTCCCGGCTCGAAGGTCTCTTCGGGGTCAAGGTAGGACCGCGATTCGACCGCTTCTCCGTCTTCGGCAAAGTACGGCCGGGATTCGTACGGTTCGGCGAAGCCCCCGAGCCCATCGCCTGCATCCTGATTTTCCCTCCCCCCCTGAGCTGCGTCCTCGCCGGGGGGCAGACGGTCTTCGCCCTCGATCTCGGGGGCGGTATCGAGCTCTACCCGACGGATCGGAGTCTCGTGCGCTTCGACGTCTCCGATCTGATGCTCCAGTACAAGGGCCCGGTCTTCAATCGGGATCGAGAAGCTTTCACCGAAGGAGGATTCTGGGGCCACAACCTGAGGCTCGCCATCGGGGCCGGCTTCCGATTCTGAAATCAGCCGCTTGAATTCGGGCCCCGGGCTGGCTAAGTTTCTTCGATGGCATTCCTGGACAACCTGATCTCGGATCTGATTCGAAACTCGACGGGCTTCAATGCGAAACCGTTCGTGCGGGCGGTGGGTGGGAAGAACATCCTTCTTCTGGGAGGAGCCGCGATTGCGGGGGCGATCGCGGCGGAAAAGATGCGGCAGCAGCAGCCGGCGGCCGGAGCTCCTCCGCTGCCTCCCCTCCCCTCGACCGAGCCGACTGAGTCAGTGCCGCCCCTGCCTCCCCTTCCGACGGCGCCGGCGGAGCCCCAGCTTCCTCGGGCGCTCGTCTTCGCCATCGTGCGCACTATGGTCTCGGGCGCTCTTTCCGACGGCGAGATGCACGCCGAGGAAAAGAAGCTCATCGAGGGCCGCCTCGGCGAATCGGGGCTGTCTCCCGACGAGACGAAGCAGGTCCACAAGGATCTCATATTCCCACCGACGCCGGAGGAGATCGGGACGATGGTCTCGACCGCCGAGGACCGCGAGCTCCTGTATCGCTTCGGAGCGCTCGTCGTGCGCTCTCAGGGAGGCGCATCGGCACCGGAGAAAGCCTGGCTCGAAAGACTGGGAGCGGCGCTCGGTCTCGCCCCGGAGCGCCGAACCGCCCTCGAGAGCGAGGTCTTCGGCGATAGTTGATCGAGAGGGTGCCGCGGTTTACTGGATAGGGTCAACGTTCCCAAGGATTGAGAACCGAGCATTCGCTTGCTTGGAAATGCCGAACGTTCTCGGTCACGACCGCCAATCCTCCCTCGAGCGCGGTCGCCTCGAGAAGTCCATCGAGGACGGGGAGCTTCTTTCCGATTCGCTCGGCGTTTCCCGAGAGCTCCCCCCAACGCGAAGCAACTGCCCGGTCGATGTCGAGACCCCGGCCAGTAAACCGCCCGGTGAGTTATTGAGCCACGTCCGAACAACCAATGACGCCGCGATTGGGTTTTGGCTTGACCAATTCCGAAAGAACGCAGGTGTCGAGCAGGTACCTCAAAGCTCGACCTTTCTCCCGTAGTCGTCGGCACGCTCCAGGTCGAGCTCGACTCGCGCCAGTGGCGAGTCGCGAAAGAAGCTCACCAGGCTTCCTTTGGGCTCCATCAGCCGCTTGAAGTCTTTCATCGATAGAACGACCGCGGATTCTCGACCTCGGCGAGTGATTGTCTGCGGCCCCTCCTCGATGGAGCGATCCACGTCCTCGCTGAGCTTGTTCTTCGCATCTTGGAGCGTCCAAACTCGCTTCACGCTACCCTCTTTCTTTGCTCCCGGGCTGTGCCGTCAACCCGGGCGATCTCTGCTACTTGATCAAGAGAATCCTGCGGTTTATCGGATAGACCCACTCGACGCCGCGCGCGGTCACGATGGCGTCGTCCTCGAGCGGTATCCGGACCTTCTTGCCCGAGAACTCCGGCGCCTTGGTGTAGGCGAAGAGCTCGATCGAGAACATGTTGCTGGGCCGGATCTCGTACTGGAGTCTCTCGGGGTTGAACCAGGCGATCGAGGGGCCGATGCCGTGGCCCAGGTCGCCGACGGAGTGACAGCCGATGATGACGTCGGTGGTGTCGCCGTCTGTCGGGCGGTTGAACTCGATGAGGGTGAAGCCGGCTTTCGCGATCTCCTCGTTCAGATGCTCCAGCATCGCCGCGGCCGTGGGTCCGGGCTTGATCTTCTGCCGCAGAAGTTCCCGCACCTTGACCGCCTGGTCGAAGGCGTGCTGCAACCCCGCGGGGGCCCGGGTCTCCCCTTCCTTCAAGACGTACGCGGTGCGCTTGATGTCGGTGTAGAAGCCCAGGTAGCCGACCCCCCAATCGATGACTAGGAAGTCGCCTCGCTGGATGATCCGCTCGTTCGAAGTGGCCTCGATCCCCTCGGGACCGGTAACGTAGACCGAGGGCATCCCAAAAGAGGAATCGAGGCCGCGGGCGAGGAGCTGGTCCCACATCCACCAGGAGACGTCCTCGAGAGTCGTCATCCCCGGAGTGATGACCTCGTTCGACAGCGCGCGCTCCGCGATCTCCCGCGACATCTCTCCCGCTTCCCCGAAGGCGACGATCTCGCTCGCCACCCGCCGCGATCGGAAGTCCGAGGCCAGCTTCTCCGCGGAGACGAACCGCGAGGCGTATTTTTCTCCCAGAGTCTTGGTCAAGTAGAGATAGCTCGAATGGGAGAGCCCGTCGGCGGCGCCGATGCCTTCGGACATGTTGAGGGCGATCCGCTTCGGGTCGCGCTCGGAGACGAAAGCCTGGAGGTCGATGCCGTCCTCGAGGACGTCGTAGAGACCGCAGGCCTCGAGCCTCCGATCCGAAAGACCGATCGCGGCCCTCTCGATTCCCGCGGCGCCGCGGTCGGTGAAGATGAAGTACCCGATGCTCCCCACGTAACCCTCGCCGAAGTCCCGGAACAGAGGATCGTAGAGACCTTCTTTCGACATGGTGATCCACATGTCGATCCCGTTCTCGCGCATCGCCTCGGGAAGAATGCGATCGAACTTCTCGTGCCGGATCTGGCACAGGCGCTCCCAGCGTTTTCGGGACTCCTGCGCGGTCGCGGTCGCGCTGCTGAAGGCGGCGAGAAGAAGAGCGCCGGCTAGAGCTAGTTTTTTCACGTCACGCTTCTCGTCGATTCCCGAGATGCGGCATGCTACATCAGCCCGGAGTTGCTTGGAAAGCCGTCCGTTGACACAATCGGCGGATGAGCAAACCGGACGCGGAGGAAACCAAAGGGGGGCGTCCTCAGCTCAGCCAGCGCCGCGCCCAGATTCTGGAGAAAGCCGCTCAACTCTTCCGCGTCAAGGGGTACGAGGCGACGTCGATGAGCGATATCGCCGACGAGGTCGGAATCACCAAGGCGGGCCTCTATTACTTCGTCGAGAGCAAGGAGCACCTGCTCTATCTCATCACCGACTACGGCCTCGATCTCCTCGAGGAGACGGTGGTCCGGCCTCTAGAGGGAGTGCAGGACCCGAGGGAGCTTCTTTCGAAGCTCATCGAGCGCCACGTCCACATGCTCCTCACGCGCCCGCGCGAGGTCACGATCATCCTCCACGAGCGGACGGCGCTCACCGGGGTCTACCGCGATAAGATCCAGCAGCGAAAAAAGCAGTACATCAACTACGTCCGCAAGGTGCTCACCCAGCTCCAGAAGAGGGGGGATGCCAGAAAAGACGTCGACGTCACCGCGGCGACGTTCTTCCTGCTGGGCGCCTTGAACTGGGTCTATCAGTGGTACAAAGCGGACGGACGGCTTTCCGAGGAACGGCTCGCCCGCGAGCTGACCGAGGTCTTCTGCCGGGGATTTCTTACTTCGACCTGAAGGCGACGCTTCAGGCCCGGCCGCGTTTGCCGCCGCTCGCCGAAAGCTCGATGACCTCGAGGAGCTGGTCCTGGAGGTCCTGGTTTCCGATGCGGCGCCAGTGGCCCAGGAGCTTCTCTTCCTCCTTGTTCTCCGCGAGAGGTTTCCTCGTTCGGCTCTCGGGAATCAGGTCGGACACGCTGACTCCCAGCGCCTTGCTGATCTTTCGAAGCCAGTCGAGCGATGTGCGCCGCCGACCCTGCTCGAAGTTGGACAGCGCCGAGGGCGACAGCCCTGCCTTGCGAGCGAGCTCTTCCTGGAGCATGCCCTTCTTCAGGCGAAGCTCGCGAATCTTCTGACCTACCTCCGCGTGCAATGGAACCTCTCCTTGTGCTCGGGTTTTCCCGGTGGGACGAAAAGACAACGTATCTGCCATAGGCGAAACTTACCACAGCGAGGCCGCCCGGGAAAGTGAAACAGAACGATTTCCCCCCGTGGTAGAATGAGAAGTTTCGCAGCGGGGCCGGCCGCCTTTGCGGAGCTTCGGCGGGCCTCGCCGCAGCCTGAAGGGCGTAGGCGGGAGGGCCCCATTCCTCCCCGAGCGAGTAGCGAGGCGAGCCGAGCGGAGCCTTCAGCCCGAGCGCAGGGCGAACGCAGTGAGCCCGAAGCGAGGAGCGCTGGGGGTGGGGCCCCAGCGCCCTGAATGAAGAGCGAGGCGAGCATTAAACAGGAGGTATCCCGATTTGGACATCAACGAAGCCGGAATCTTTATGAGGGTCAACGTCGCGGCGCAGAGAGCGCGCCAGCTCATGCAGGGCGCGGCGCCCAAGATCGCGACCAAGTCCCGAAAGGCCGCCGCCATCGCCATCCAGGAAGTGGAATCGGGCCTCATCGAGGCCTTCATTCCGAGCGAGATCCCCGAAGACCTGACCGGTGAGGGGTTGGAGTCGGGCGAAGCCGAGAACGACCCCGAAGAGTAAGACCGGAAGAGAAAAGGGATGCGGCGACAGGAGGGGATATGGGGATAAATCGAATAACGTGCTCTTATCTCCCCATCTCCTCCCGTCCCCCTATCCCCCTTGCATTGGGTTTCCAATTCGGTGAGCCTAGCTCACGATCCCCTCGACTCTTTCCTTCTTCAAAAAAGCCTTGAGCGAGTCCGAGGTCGCGGTCACCCGGTCGAGGTGATAGCGCGAGAGCACGTCCTTCAGGAACGGATGGTGCCGGACCAGTTCCCGGAGCTCCCCCTCTTCGATTTTCAGGAGCTCGGTCGGTTCGACCGCGTGCACCGTCGCGGTCCGGGGAACCCCGGTCAAGAACGACACCTCGCCGAAGAACTGATGCTTGCCCAACCGGGCGAGGACCATGGAGTCGCCGTGAAGTGTGGCCCTCACCTCGACCATACCCTCCTTCACCAGGTACAACGCCCCGCCCGGTTCTCCTTCTCCCAACGCCTGCCCCCCCGCCGGAAGTGCGACGAGCTTGAAGCGGGGCGCGAGCCGGGCGCGGTCCTTCGACGGGATGACCTGGAACAGCGGCGACGAGGAAAGGACGTTCGTCAGCGCCCGGTCGCGATAGAGCTCGAAGAGGACCTCGCGCAAGCGCGGATACTTTTTGACGGCCGAGCGCATGCTCTCGGCCGAGAGCTCCAATAGCTCGCTCGCCTCGAGTGCGCGCACCGTGGCCGTCCGCGGGTCGCCGGTCAGAAACGAGAACTCGCCGAAGCAGCTCCCGGCCGACACCACGCCGAGCCGGTTCCCTCCGGAGCGCACTTCCAGAAGCCCTCGGTTCACGAAGTACAGGGATTCTCCCGGAGCGCCCTCCGCGAACACCGTCTCGCCCTCGCCCACCTCGTGGCGCCTCATCGTCGACGCCACGCTCGCGAGCTCGTCGGCGCCCAGGTCCTTCAGAAGCGGGATCCGATCGAGAGGAGTGATGACCGGTTGCACGGGAACGGTCCTGGCTTGATTCCGCTTCTGCTCTTCCCTGAGACTCTCGAGCTTCACCTTGGCCACGTAGGCCAGCGGGTTCTCGAACTTGGGATCGAGCTCTACCACCCGGAGCCCCGAGGATATGGCGCCGAGGAGATCTCCCTGGGTCGCGAGGTGCTCCTGGAGCTTCACCAACTGGGAGATCGCGGCGTCTCGATTTCCCGTCTCGACGAGAACGTCGGCGAGCTTGCGCCGGAGCTCGATGTCCCGCGGGTCCTCGGAGGCGAGGCTTCGCAGGATCTCGAGGGCCTTCTCCGCCTTGCCGCCGCGCCTCAAGCCCTCGGCGCGCCGAAGCTCGGAAGCTTTGTGGGTCATCGAGTCAAAAGGGCCCTGCCGGAGCTCGATTCTTCGAGAGGAGGATCGCGCGCACCCGGTCGTGAAGGCGCGCGCGATAGGCGAGCCCTCCGAGGCCCGAGTCTCGCAGCAGCGGATTCACCTTGTCGCTGAGCTCGGGCCAGTCGATCCACCGCGCTCCCTCGATCTCCGCGGTGTCCCTCGGGACGAGAGAGCCCTCGAACGGACGGGCCAGCATCACGTGGGTCGTCCACTTCGCCCGCCGCTCTTCGAGAACGAACGTAGCGTGCACCTGAAGCAGGTAGTCCTCGATTCGCACGGAAAGCCCCGTCTCCTCGAGCGCTTCCCGGACCGCACCGTCGACGAAGGACTCTTCGGGGTGGATCCCTCCCGAGGGAAAGCGATAGGCCCCCGCCGGGTATCCCGACTTGCGGATGACCGCGAGCTTGTCTCCGTCCTGAATCACGAGGCTCACGTCGTGAGCCCGCCCGAGGCTGCGGTGGCGCTCGATCCCGTCGAGCTCCCCCTCGGTCATGGGGACGTCCCAGCGCTCCACTTCGGGCTCACCGAAGGTGAAGACCAGCTCCTGAACGATGTGCCTTCCGATGTGCATGTTGAAGCTCGCTCGAAGGCGTCAACTTTCTCCGGACGTTGCCGGCAGCGCAGAAGCGTCCTTCAAGAGCTCCACCATATCCCGGATGACCGTCGGCGCCGCCCAGTCGCGAGGACCCACGACTTTGGACTTGAGCCGGCCCTCCCGGTCGAGAATGAAGGTCTCGGGATACATGAAGGTTTGGTACTTCCTGGAGACCTTTTTCCCCTCGTCGTGGAGAACGGTGAACGTCAGATCGAACTTCCGCACGAAGGCGGAGACGTCGCTGAATCGCTCGTCGACCGAGACCGCGACCACGGCGATTCCCCGGTCGGCGAGGGCCTTCTCGAGCCGTTGGAGCGAAGGCATCTCCTCGATGCACGGAGGACACCAGGTCGCCCAGAAGTTCAACACCACCACCCGGCCGCGCAGTTCGGCGAGGCTCCTGGCCTTTCCCTCCAGGTCCGGGAGCGTGAAGTCGGGAGCGGGAGCGCCCACCTGAGGTCCCGGGTCCTTGTTGCAGGAGACGAAGACGAGAGCGGCGGACACGAAGGCGGTTGCGAGAAAACGAAAACGCTCAACCATGAGGGGAACCCGGCGCCGCGGACAGCCCTCGAAGACCTTCCACGTTCGCCATGGCGCGCGCCGGGTCGTCGGTCATGATGCCATCGACTCCCCAAGACAGGAGTCGGGCGATGTGCACCGGCTCGTTCACCGTCCAGACGTGGACTTCGACCCCCAGGCGGTGAACGGCATCGATCACCGGCTTCGAGACGACGCGCCGAAGACCTTTATACTCGGGCACCTGAAAGGCCACCCCCGGGGGACGGTAGCCGTCCATGGTTCCTCCCCGCAAGCGGAGGAGGAGCTCCTGGACCTCGTCTTTGCTGAAGCTCGTCGCCACCGAAGGCGCCGCCTCGCGAAACTTCGAAAGAAGCCCGTGATCATGGGAGGCCACGATCACCCGTTCTTCCGCATGATGGGATCGAAGGACCTGGGCGAGAGCTTCGGCGACCCCCGCGCGCGTCGGCTTGATCTCCACGGTGATCCACATGTCGGGGAACGCGTCCAGGACCTCGCCCAGTGTGGGGATCCTCAGAGCCTTGCCCCGATAGGGAAACGTGCGGCCGTGATCCATGGTGAACTTGAAGCCGGCGTCGAGCTTTCGGAGCTCGGCGAGGCTCATGTTCTCGACGCGCCCCCTCCGGCCGGTCGTCCGGGAAACGGAGCTGTCGTGAATGACCGCGAGCTCCGAATCGGCGCTCAGGTGCACGTCGAGCTCGAGGTACGAGGCTCCCTGCTCGCGCGCGAGACGGAACGCCTCGAGAGTGTTCTCCGGGGCGCGCGCGCTCGCGCCTCGGTGGGCGAACAGTCGCGGCTTTTGGCCGGAAAAGAAACCGTTTCTCAACGACAATCTCTCACGTATCAGCCTTCGGGCGGCGATCGCTTTCCCGCGGTTCGGCGCCGAGGCCTCAATCTCCTGGCTTGATGCGGGATCGGTTTGTCTATGAATTCATTATCCGGAACGCCGGCACACTAGTCAAAGGCCGGGCGAGCGCCGACCAGGGCTCCGAGCTCGCGATCGTCCCGCGAGCGCGGATCGAGCTCCGAGGGGCGAAAGCCGCTCTCGCTGCCGATAGCGAAGGCAACGAGGGGACCTTCCGGCGTCAGGCGGATCTCCCGCTCTTCCCAGGGAGCGAGCCGATAGCTTTCGTTGACGAGAGCGGATTCGACGGAGACGCGGTTCGGAGCGCCCCCGTTCGCAATCCGGATTCGAACCTCCCGGGTCCAGGGTGCTTCGAGCTCGATTGCGAACGAAGCGCGCGAGGCTTTCCGGATCCAGAAGCCCGCGGGATCGAGGTAGGCCTCGTCGTCGAGCGAGTGAAGCCTGAGACCGGCGGCGGGGATGGTGGAGAGGGCCTCGAGCGGGGACGGGCGAGGCTCGACGAGAAAGAGCCTCGGAGGCTCGAACAGGGTTCGCGCGCGGAGGCGGAACCGACCGAGGGCGACGTGGGATGAGAAAACGAGATGGTCCGACTGAAACGCGCCCTCGCCGTTGTAGAAGGTGATTCCTATCGGCGGAGCTCCCGACAGGCGGAAGCGGCCCGCCGGAAGAGCGTAGGCGCGACTCCACCAGGGTCGGGGATCCCCATCGTCGGATACGGCTTCGAGCGGGAGCGACACTCGCTCGGTGAGCGCCTCTCGCGAGAGACGCTCGAAGGACGGGAGGGCGAGGAAGCGTTCCTCGTCGCGGTCGGAGAGATGGCGCATGACGCGGGAGACCCAGTGGGGCTCGAGCTCGCGCGAGCGGGAAACGCCGGTACGATCGTGCGCCCAGGCGGCGAGGAGAAGCATCCCCACTAGCGGCGCGAGCCGGAACCCTCGAGCCCGCCGGATCTGCGCTGCGAGAACGAGAAAAAGGAGGAGGGAAAGTCCCGTCGCGCAGGCGAGCGACCGCGGATCGGCTCGAACCAGAGAGGGAAGGTAATCCGTCAGATCCCAGGAGCTCGAGAGCGCCTCCCACACCTGTCCCCTCCCGTCTCTGCCGTTGAGAAAAAACGGACCACCGGGCAGAAAAAGCATCGAGAGCCCGATGCCGACGCTCGAAGTCAGAAGCCAGGGCGCCCATCTCCCGACTCCGACGTCGCGCTCGCGCTCGAGAAGCGATGCCGCGGCCACCATCATCAAGGGGAGTGCGGGAAAGAGAAACCGGGCCGGGGCGGAAGTTCCTCCGGACCAGAGCGGATGAGCGGCGCCGGGAATCGAAACCGTGAGAAGGGCGAGAAGCGAGAACGCTCCCAGGACCCGGCTCCGTCGAAAGAGGGTGACGATTCCCGCGAGCCCGAGAACATAGACCGGGGCGTGGAGGAGAAGCCCGTACTCCTGATCGAACAGGAGGCCCGCGACCCCCAGTGGAACGCGATCGAGGAAGATTCGCTTCCGTCCGTACGAGGCCGTAGGGTCGAAGCTCCCCGTGGTGAAGAAGATGAAGAAAAGGAAGGAAGCGGTCGAGACGGCGGTTCCTGCGACGAGAGAGAGCAGCAATGAACGCCGCTCCCGCGCGAAACGGTACGCGAACGCCGCGATCAGAAGCCCGGCGAGCGGGAGAAACTTGATGTGAAAGAACGGAAGCGCTCCGAGCGCGAGTGTC
>Ga0326597_10005207_pt1 | contig 18093 bp, 14 predicted proteins | sample RVTome_12_FD_203789 | JGI IMG/M metagenome (GOLD analysis project Ga0326597, IMG submission 203789) | Soil microbial communities from uranium-contaminated site in the Upper Colorado River Basin, Wyoming, United States - RVT100D185 | ecosystem: Environmental > Terrestrial > Soil > Contaminated >... | reverse complement strand
GCGGGGGGGGGCCCGCCCCCCCACCCCCGCCCGCGGGCGAGTTCGATTTTGCCGCTTGCCGCTTGCCGCTTACTGCTTGGCCTGTGTGGTAAAGGTGATCTTGCCATAGCCGGCGATGCGAGCGGCTTCCATGACGTGAATCACCGACTGGTGCGGCGCGTTGGCGTCGGCACTGATGACGATGACGGGATCCTTCATGTCGCCTGCGGCGCGGCGCAGATCCTGGCTCAGGGCTCCCGGCCCGCGGAAGGTGACGGGGGAGCGGTTCACGACGTAACGACCCTGGGCGTTGATCGCGACGTCGATCTGCTCGGGGCGCTGCTCGCTCTTCGCCGCTTCGGCGCTGGGCAGATTGATCTTGAGCTCCGCATAGCGCGAGTAGGTCGTCGTGACCATGAGAAAGATCAGGATCACCAACAGCACATCGATCAACGGAATGAAGTTGATCTCCGGCTCGTCGCGGAAGGCTCGCGGTCGGAATCTCATGGGATCAGCCCGCCGGGCGCGGCCGCGGGGATCTCGCTGCCCTACGCATGGCGCTCGCCGTGAACCACTTCCACCAACTTGATCGCCTGCAGCTGCATGTCGACCAGCATTTCGTCGACTTTTGCGCGGAAATGGCGGTAGAAGATCATGCTCGGGACGGCCACCACCAGCCCGAACGCGGTGTTGTAGAGGGCGATCGAGATGCCGTGGGCGAGTTGGAGCGGGTTGGTGCCCTGCGGCGCTTGCGCGCCGAAAATCTCGATCATGCCAATCACGGTGCCGAACAGCCCCAGCAGCGGCGCGATCGCGGCAATGGTCCCGAGGCTGGTCAAAAAGCGTTCCAGATCAATCGCCACGAGGTGCCCTGCTTCCTCGATCGCCTCCTTCATGATGGGCGTCGTGCTGCCGACGTTCTTCAGGCCGGCGGCGAAGATCTGGGCGAGGGGCGCGCTGCTGGCGAGCCGCCCGAGCAGCTGCGCGGTGACGCCGTTCTGGCGGCACTCCTGGACCACCTGGACCAGCAGGCGCCCGGGCATGACGACGTTCCGGCGCAAGGCCCACAGGCGCTCGCCGATGATAGCGACCGCCACGACCGACGCGACCAGCAACGGCCAGATCGGCCAGCCCGCGGCTTCAATGAGTGCAAACAACTATTTCGCTCCGCAAAAAGTCGCCGTAACTGTAATCGCGCAGAAAAGATTGGGCAAGCAACAATTGAGGCGTTGGTTCATGAACGGCCGGTAAGTCCGTTGTGCAAGAAAGACTTCGGTTTTTTCCACCCGGACTGTGGATAACCATGTGCATAGCTTGTTAACTGCGCGGCCAAGTCAGTTTCCGGCTCAGGCTCTTGTCGCGCCCGCCAACGATAACCGTGCCAATTACAATGCAAAAACATGGTCTTATAAGTTCCACCCTGAGCGCGGCCGTGCCGCTCTCGCGATCGGTGACGGGCGCGCTACCGTTGTGGATGGAAGCGCGCGTGTGTCTCGCCCGAGAGGTTGAATTGCTTGGCAAAATCGCCGCGTGCGGGGCGCGTTATAGAATGATGCCATGCTGGAAATCCCGCCGTCCCGCACGGTGCCGCAGGTCATCACCGTCAGCGAACTTAATCGCCTCGCGAAAGATCTGCTGGAACAGAATCTTCCGCTGATGTGGGTGGCGGGAGAGATGTCCAATTTCCGGCGTTACGACTCCGGGCATTGCTATTTCACGATCAAGGACGAGCAGGCGCAGGTCGACTGCGTGATGTTCCGCCACAAGGCGCAGCACCTCGACTGGCTGCCGGAGGACGGTACGCAGGTCGAGGTCCGCGCCTGTCCGTCGCTGTACGAAGCGCGCGGCCGCTTCCAGTTGAACGTCGAGGTCATGCGGCGCTCCGGGCGCGGCGCGCTCTACGAGGCCTTCGAGAAGCTCAAGGCGAAGCTCGCGCAGGAGGGATTGTTCGACCCGGCGCACAAGCGCCCGCTGCCGCGGTTTCCGCGCTCGATCGGCGTGATCACCTCGCCGCAGGCGGCCGCGCTGCGCGATGTGCTGACCACGCTCCGGCGCCGGATGCCGGCGCTCGGCGTGATCGTCTACCCGACGCCGGTCCAGGGCGAGGGCGCCGGCGCGAAAATCGCGCAGGCGGTGGTCCTCGCCAGCGTCCGCGCCGAATGCGACGTCCTGATCGTCTGCCGCGGCGGCGGCAGCATCGAGGATTTGTGGGCGTACAACGAGGAAGTGCTGGCGCGGGCGATCCACGGCTGCGTGATTCCTGTGATCGCCGGCGTTGGCCACGAGACCGACGTCACCATCGCCGATTTTGTTGCCGATGCGCGGGCGCCCACCCCGACGGCAGCGGCCGAGCTTGCGAGTCCCGACGGAGCCAAGCTCGAGCGCGAGCTCGAGCACTGGCGCCGCCAGCTCGCGCGGCAGTTCTGGCGCGGTCTCGAGGACCGCATGCAGCGCCTCGATTACCTGGCGAGGCGCCTGGTGCATCCGGGCGAGCGCATCCGCATCCGTCGCATCGAGTTGGGGCATCTGGCCAGCCGCCTGCGCGGCGGCTGGCAGCGCGCGTCGCAGGAGAGAGTCTGGGGCACGCGCGAGCTGGCGCAGCGCTTCACCACGGCGCGGCCGGACGTGGCGGCCTTCCTGGAAGACGTCGCGGCCGCGGCGGGGCGCTTGCGCGACGCGGCGCGACGGCGGATGGAGGCAGCGGCGGAGGCGCTGGCGCGGGCCGACGCTCAATTGAGGCACCTCTCCCCGCACCAGGTGCTCGGGCGCGGCTACAGCATCACCACGGGCGCCGACGGCAAGATCGTGCGCGACGCGGCGCGCCTCGCGGTGAGGGACGACGTCACGATCACCTTTGCGCGTGGGAGTGCGCAGGCTGAAGTCAAAAGCAGGAAAGCGTGAGCGGTAAATCGGGAACATCGCGCGAAGTGCGCGTCCAATCACGGCTCACTGCTTGCGTAGAGCGCCTCCAACTCGCGCCTCACGTACTCGAGCACTAACTCGTCGAGGTTCTCGGCGAGCGCGTCGATCTCGGTCACGTCCGGCATCGAGCGCAGCCAGGTGAGCTGGCGCTTGGCGAATTGGCGCGTCGCCGCGATGCCCTGCTCGCGCATTTCCGCGCGGCCCGTGCGCCCCTCGATGAAATCCCACGCCTGGCGGTAGCCGACGCAGCGCATCGAGGGCATCGTGGTCTCCAGCCCATAGTCCTCGCGCAGCTTCTCGAGTTCCGCAACCAGGCCCGCCTCGAGCATGGCGTCGAAGCGGGCCTCGATGCGCGCGTGCAGCACCGAGCGGTCGCTGGGCACCAGCGAGATCTTGATCGGGGTATAGGGGAAGTAGACGTATTTCGGCTTCTTCAGCAGGTCCGACATCGGACGCTCGGTGAGGTAATAGACCTCCAGCGCGCGCTGGATGCGCTGCGAGTCGGCGGGCTTCAGCCGCGCCGCCGTCTCGGGATCGACCTTCGCGAGCCGCGCGTGCACCGCCGGCCAGCCTTCCTCCTCGGCCATGGTGTCGATCACCAGGCGGATCATCGGGTCGGCCTCGGGCAGGTCGTTCATGCCCTCGATCAGCGCCTTGAAATAGAGCATGGTGCCGCCGACGAGCAGGGGGATGCGGTCGCGCTCGGTGATCTCGCGCATCAGCGCCAGCGCGTCGTCGCGGAAGCGCGCCGCGGAATAGCTCTCGTGCGGCTCGATCACGTCGATCAGGTGGTGCGGCGCCTGCGCGAGAAGCGCCGGGTCGGGTTTGGCGGTGCCGATGTTCATGCCGCGATAGATCTGCGCCGAGTCGACGCTGATGATCTCGCACGGCAGCGTCTGCGCGAGCTTCACCGCCACCGCAGTCTTGCCGCTCGCGGTGGGGCCTATCAGCACGATCGCGGGCGGGTCGGGCTGCCGGGGCATGGGCTGGCCTATTTTCCGCGCATGAAGAGTTTGTCGAAGTCGGCGATCGCGAATTCGTGCCACGTCGGCCGGCCGTGGTTGCACTGGCCGGAGCGCTCGGTCGCCTCCATTTCGCGCAGCAGTGCGTTCATCTCCGGCAGGGTGAGCCGGCGATTGGCGCGAACCGCGGCGTGGCAGGCAAGCGTGGCGAGCAGTTCGTTGCGCCGCTCGGTCAGCACGCGGCTCGCGCCACACTCGCGCACTTCGCGCAGCACGTCGCGCGTGAGATCGCGCGCATCGGCGTCCGGCAGCAGCGCCGGCACCGCGCGCACGGTAACCGTGGTGGGCGAGGCGGGCGCGATATCGAGGCCGATGGCGTGCAGCAGCTCGCGGTTATCCTCCGCGGTGGCGACATCGATCGCCTCGGCGGTGAAGGTGACCGGCACCAGCAGGGGCTGCATCGGGATCTCGCGCGCATCGAGCGCCACCTTGAGCTTTTCGTACATGATGCGCTCGTGCGCGGCGTGCATGTCCACCACGACCAGCCCCTTCGCGTTCTGGGCCAGGATGTAGATACCGGAGAGCTGGGCCAGCGCGTAGCCAAGCGGCGGCGCCTCGGATTGCTCGGGGGCGGCCGCCGGGGCCGGCGAACGCCCGAACAGGACGTCGTAGAAACCCGTGGGCTCGTCCAGCGTAAGCGGTATCGGGGCCTGCGCGGCGCGTGGCGGTGCACCCGCTGCGAATACCGCATGCGCCGCGGGCGCGGCAGGCGCGACGGCCGCGCCGGCGCCGGCAAGCGCCTTGTTCAGCGCGTGAAAGACGAATTGATGCACCGCACGCGGGTCGCGGAAGCGCACCTCGCTCTTGGTCGGGTGCACGTTGACGTCGACCTGCGCCGGATCGATATCGAGAAACAGGACGAACGCGGGATGGCGGTCCTGGTGCAGCACGTCCTGGTAGGCCTGGCGGACGGCGTGCGCGAGCAGACGGTCTCGCACGAAACGGCCGTTGACGAAGAAGTACTGCACATCGCGTGCCGTGCGCGAATGCGCGGGCAGTCCGGCAAGCCCGCGGATGCTCACGCCCGCGCCGCCCTCGTCGACCGCGAGCGCCGCCGGCCGAAAATCGTCCCCCAGCACCGCGCTGATGCGCTCGGCAGGCGGCTGCGGTGCAAAGCGCGTTCGCGTCCGCCCGTTATGACTCAGGGAGAATCCGACATCGGGGTGAGAGAGGGCGATGCGCCTGAAGGCTTCCTCGCAGTGCGCGTACTCGGTCGCTTCCGACTTGAGGAATTTGCGGCGCGCGGGGGTATTGAAGTAGAGGTCGCGCACTTCCACGCAGGTGCCGGCGGCAAGCGAAGCCGGCTCGGCGCCGGTGCATTCCGCGCCGCTCGCCGAGATCACCCACGCATGCCGGTCGCGACTGCACCGGCTGGCCAGCGTCAGGCGCGACACCGAGGCGATGCTCGCCAGCGCCTCGCCGCGGAAGCCGAGGCTTGCCACGCGCTCGAGGTCATCGAGAGAGGCGATCTTGCTTGTGGCATGGCGCGCGATCGCGAGCGGCAGCTCGTCGCGGGGGATGCCGCCGCCGTCGTCGCACACCCTGACCAGCTTCACGCCGCCGGCGGCGAGCTCGACCGAAATCGCGTGCGCGCCGGCATCGGTGCTGTTCTCGATCAGCTCCTTCAACGCCGAGGCCGGACGATCGACGACTTCACCGGCTGCGATCTGGTTGATGAGGGCCTCGGGCAGGACGCGAATCACGGGCATGCGCAATTATAGCGGCGCTTCTGAATCGTCGTTGCGCCCTATATACTTCCCGATGAAGTAAGGGGCGGGCCGACTGCGCGTCGGGCCTCGCCGTCGATCCACGGCAGACAAACGGAGAGACCATGAGTGCCATACCAAACGCGGCCAAACGGCGCCTGGCCGCAGGCGAGCTCGCGCTGGGCATTGGGTTACGCCAAGCGCGTACCGTCGATATCGCGGCGATTGCGAAGACCAGTGGCTTCGACTGGTTGTTCATCGACATGGAGCACAATTCGATGGACGTCGATGTTGCCGCGCAAATCGCGATGGCGGGGCTGGGCGCCGGCATTACGCCGATCGTGCGCGTGCCGGGACACGAGCATTACCACGCGACGCGGCTGCTCGACGCCGGGGCCCAGGGAATCGTGGTGCCGCACGTGGATACCGTGGATCGAGCGAAGACGGTGGTGTCGTACTGCAAGTACCCCCCGGTCGGGCACCGCTCGATCGCCGGCGCCCAGCCGCAACTCGGATTCAAGGCCACGCCGGTCGGTGAGGCGACGCGGCTGGTCAACGAGGAGACGCTGGTGGTGGTGATGCTCGAGACGCCGCAGGCGATCGGCAGCGCCGAGGCCATCGCCGCGGTCGCGGGTGTGGACGTGCTGCTCGTCGGCACCAATGACCTGTGCGCGGAGATGGGCATTCCCGGCGATTTCGCGAACCAGAAAGTGGAGGAGGCCTACGCAGCCGTGATCGCCGCGTGCCGCAAGCACGGGAAACACCCGGGCATGGGCGGGGTGTACGACAATACGCTATTCCCGAAATACGTGGGCATGGGGATGCGCTTCATCCTGAGCGGGTCGGACGCGGCTTTCCTGATGGCGGGCGCGAGCGCGCGCACGTCGTTCCTTCGGGGCTTAAAGACGTAATTTCTGCCAGGAATATGCGCGGCAGAAACCTGCCGTGGTAATGTTGGTCGAATGCGGCAGTGTAGCAAGGGGAGAAGGGTCGATGAGCAAGCAGATCGTTTGTGCGATATTCGGAGAGCATGTTACGCTCGCCACGAGGGTGACGAGCGTCGCAACCCGCGGTATTCGCCGGCGATGAGGCCCGCCTGAGACCGAGCCGGATGGTGGATTGCCGCGCCGCCCACTCAGTCACTACTCACCACAGTGCCCATCGCCCATGAAGCGAAAATTCATTAGGAGCCCGCGTCGCAGGCGTCTCCACCGGCGCGGACCGTCGGTTACCGGCTGCGCCGAGAGTTTCTATCGCGCGGGCTCCTAGCGATCGGAAGGAGCGAACATGGCGCAGGTGCTTGCACGAGGCGCGGCGGTCGGCTTCATCGGCCTGGGAGTCATGGGCGCGGCCATGGCGCGCAATCTCATCAAGGCCGGGTTCAAGGTGACGGTGCACAATCGCAGCCGCGGCAAGGTCGAGGCACTCGTGCGCGACGGCGCGACCGATGGCGGCTCGCCAGCGGGGGTGGCCCGCGCGAGCGATGTCGTGCTCCTCTGCGTTCCCGATACGCCGGACGTCGAGCAGGTGCTCTTCGGGGAGGACGGCATCGCCGATGGCGTGAAGCAGGGCTCGGTGGTGATCGACTGCAGCACGATCTCGCCGACCGCGACGGTCGAGTTTGCGGCAAGGCTCAAGCCCTGCGGCGCGCACATGGTGGACTCGCCCGTCTCCGGCGGCCCCAAGGGCGCGCTCGACGGTACGCTCTCGTGCATGATCGGCGGCGAGCCGGAAATCGTGGCGCGCTGCATGCCGGTGTTCGAGGCGGTCGGGAAGACCTTCACGCACGTTGGCGCGGCCGGCGCCGGGCAAGCCTGCAAGGCGTGTAACCAGTTGGTACTGACGGGCACCTTGATGGCGGTCGCGGAAGCGTTCGTGCTGGCGAAGAAAATGGGCATCGATGCCTGCCAGGTGCGCGATGCGCTGCTCGGCGGCTCGGCGCAGAGCTTCGTGCTCGCGAACCACGGCAAGCGGCTGCTCGACGGAACGCTCGCGCCGGGCTTCCGCGCCAAGCTGCTGCTGAAGGACCTGAAGCTCGCGCAGGCGGCGGGCCGCGACGTCGGCGCTTTCATGCCGTCAACGGCGCTGGGAACGCAGCTCCTCACCGCGCTCTGCAACACCGGGCGCGAAGGCCTCGACAGCGCCGCGCTCGGGCTGCTGTTCGAGGAACTGTCCGGGATCAAACGCGCGGAATAGAAAGCGTGGCCGACCACGCGCGGATGGAATGGCGTTCCATCGCGATACAGGCCATGGCATTTTGCCGCGTTCTGATATGCCGAAGTTGATACAAGTCAAAAGATCGCTTTTTTTATCCTTTATAATCCGTCCCGACTGTGCCGTTCGCGCGCCAGTCCGGGTCCGAGCGAGAGCAATGCCGCGAGGCTCGGCATCCCGGGGGGAACGCGCGCCAATGTAATGAACAAGGGGAATTCATGCCTCAGGTCATAGGAGTGCCAAGAGAGACGGCGGCGGGAGAAAAACGCGTCGCGACCGTGCCGGAAGTCGTTGAAAGGCTCGTGAAGCTGGGCTTCAAGGTTGTGGTGCAATCCGGCGCCGGCGATCCGGCGAATTTCAGCGATGATGTCTATCGCGCGGCGGGCGCCGAGATCGTCGATGCCGCGGCCAAACTGTGGACCGCATCGGACATCGTCTTCAAGGTGCGCGGACCCAGCGCGGAAGAAGTCGGCCTGATGCGCGAAGGCGGCACCCTGGTCAGCTTCATCTGGCCGGCGCAGAACCCCGAACTGCTGAAACAACTCGCGGCGAGGAAGGCCACGGTGCTGGCGATGGACAGCGTGCCGCGTATCTCGCGCGCACAGAAGCTGGACGCGCTCTCCTCGATGGCCAACATTGCCGGCTACCGCGCCGTCATCGAAGCGGCGCATCACTTCGGCCGTTTCTTCACCGGGCAGATCACGGCTGCGGGCAAGGTGCCGCCGGCCAAGGTTTTCGTCATCGGCGCAGGGGTTGCGGGTCTCGCTGCAATCGGCACGGCATCGGGCCTGGGCGCCATCGTGCGCGCCAATGACACGCGCCCCGAAGTCGGCGATCAGGTCAAATCCATGGGCGGCGAGTTCGTCACCGTGGACTATCAGGAAGAAGGCACCGGCGTCGGCGGTTATGCCAAGGTGATGAGCGAGGGTTTCCTCAAGGCGCAGGCCGAGGTCTTCGCCAAGCAGGCGAAGGAAGTGGACATCATCATCACCACCGCGCTCATTCCGGGCAAGCCGGCGCCGAGGCTGATCACAGCCGAAATGGTGAAGTCGATGAAGCCGGGCAGCGTGATCGTCGACATGGCCGCGGAGCAGGGCGGCAACTGCGAGCTGACCGTGCCGCACGAGGTGACCGTGAAGCACGGCGTGACCATCATCGGCTACAGCGATCTGCCGAGCCGCCTCGCCAGGCAGTCGAGCACGCTGTACGCGACCAACCTGTTCCGGCTGACCGAGGAGTTGTGCAAGAGCGGGGACGGCATCATCAACGTCAACATGGAAGACGAGGTGATCCGCGGCACCACCGTGGTGAAGGACGGTAACATCACCTGGCCGCCGCCCGCTCCAAAGCTTTCAGCCGCACCGCCGGCAGCGGCCAGGCCGGCGGCGGCCGCGCCCGTGGCCAAGAAGGGCCACGGCCACGGCGGGGCCGGTGCGCCGGCCTCGGCAAAGTCGATGACGATCATGTTCGCGGTCGTTGCGGTGCTTTTCTGGTTCATAGGCGCCAATGCGCCGGCCGCCTTCCTCAACCACTTCACGGTGTTCGTGCTGGCCTGCTTCGTGGGCTACATGGTGGTGTGGAATGTCACGCCGGCACTGCACACGCCGCTGATGAGCGTCACCAACGCGATCAGCAGCATCATTGCCATCGGCGCTCTGGTGCAGATCGCGCCGCCGCTGGCCGCGGCGGGGGCGGATCGACCGGAGGACTGGATCCGCTGGCTCGCGGTCCTCGGCATCGCCCTCACCGCGATCAACATGTTCGGCGGATTCGCCGTGACCCAGCGCATGCTGCAGATGTTCCGCAAGTAAGGGAGACGATCAATGTCCGCGACTCTGGCAACCGTCTCCTACATCGGAGCGACGATACTTTTCATCCTCAGCCTCGGCGGCCTCTCCAATCCGGAGACCTCGCGGCGCGGCAACCTCTACGGCATGATCGGAATGACCATCGCCGTGCTGGCGACGGTGTTCGGGCCGCAGGTCACGGCGACAGGCTACGCCTGGATCGTCGGCGCCATGCTGGTGGGAGCCAGCATCGGTCTGTATGCGGCGCGCGTCGTGAAAATGACGCAGATGCCCGAGCTGGTCGCGTTGATGCACAGCCTGGTCGGTCTCGCCGCCATGCTGGTCGGCTACGCCAACTACATTGATCCGGCGGCGGCCGGGGTGTTCCAGGGCACGGAGAAGACCATCCACGAAATGGAGATCTATATCGGCATCCTGATCGGCGCCGTGACCTTCTCGGGGTCGGTGATTGCCTTTGGCAAGCTCTCCGCCAAGATCAGCGGTAAACCGATGCTGCTGCCGGGACGCCACTGGCTCAATCTGATCGGCCTGCTCGTGGTGATCTGGTTTGCCTGGCGTTTCATCAACACGCACACCGTGGCCGATGGCATGACGCCGCTCATCGTGATGACGGTGATCGCGCTGCTCTTTGGCATACATATGGTGATGGCGATCGGCGGCGCCGACATGCCGGTGGTGGTATCGATGCTGAACAGCTACTCCGGTTGGGCGGCCGCGGCCACGGGCTTCATGCTGAACAACGACCTGTTGATCGTCACCGGTGCGCTGGTGGGATCAAGCGGCGCCATCCTCTCCTATATCATGTGCCGGGCGATGAACCGCCACTTCATCGCGGTGATCGCGGGCGGATTCGGCACCGGGGGCGGCACGCCCGCGGCGGCCGGCGGCGGGGGGCAGCCGGCGGGCGAGGTCGTTCCGATCCTTGCCGCGGAAACGGCGGAACTGTTGCGCGAGGCCAAGAACGTGATCATCGTGCCGGGCTATGGCATGGCGGTGGCGCAGGCCCAGCACACGGTGTTCGAGATCACCAAGCACCTGCGCGAGAAGGGCCTCAACGTGCGCTTCGGCATCCACCCGGTTGCCGGCCGCATGCCCGGTCACATGAACGTGCTGCTGGCCGAGGCCAAGGTGCCCTACGACATCGTGTTCGAAATGGACGAACTCAACGGAGACTTCCCGGATACCGATGTCGCAATGGTCATCGGCGCCAACGACATCGTCAACCCGGCCGCGCAGGAGGATCCGGCGAGCCCGATCGCCGGCATGCCGGTGCTGGAAGTATGGAAGGCCAAGACCTCGATCGTGATGAAGCGCAGCATGGCTTCCGGCTATGCGGGTGTCGATAATCCGCTCTTCTACAAAGAGAACAATCGCATGCTGTTCGGCGACGCGAAGAAGACGCTGGACGAAGTGCTGGTGGCGCTGAAAGCCTGAGCCGCGTGCGTCGGTCGGGGCGGGCTCGCTGTCGAGGGTAAGCGAGGCAAGGCGCTCCGTCACGTCCGGCGCGGTGAGCCCCCTGTTGATCTCGCGGTCGACGGGCGCCACACGCTCAATGGAAATCCGGTATTGTCGATATCGGTCATCATGGCCATTGCGGTGATGGTGCCGGGTTCCGCGCCGAAGTCGCGGCGGAAATCCTCGCAGAGGTTGCGTTCGACCTTGTGCCCGGCGCCGGCCCCGTCGTGACCGGACCGGGCCCCGAACATCCTGATGCGCGAAGTGTGGCGGCTAGCAGCTTGTCGGGCTTTCGCTGTCCCGGCAAGCTGCTGAATGGAAGTGCAGTTTGGGAGGGGTCGGCGTCAACCTGAATGACGGTGGTACGTCAGGCAGGCAGCACACAGGGTTTGCGAGGCATTGGTGATGAGCCGATTTATTCATGATGCGACGCTTCGGGCCTGAACCGCTCGCACCCCCACCCCCGGAGCCGCTGGCGGCGATGGCGCACCGGCTGGGCACTCGCGAAGGACGCGCGGTGTATGCCTTGCGCAAGTGCACGGTGGAGCCGGTGATCGGCATCATCAACTCGGTGATGAAGTTCAGGCAGTTTCTGCTGCGGGGCGTGAACCACGTCAGCGGCGAATCGGACCGGGTGTGCCTGGCCTGCCACGTACAGCGGATGCACCGGATTCGGCGCGCCTGAATGATCAATCCGCACCATCCAATACCCATTTACCGCCTGTCGGCTCGGCGCTGACCAGGAGCGATAACCTATGCGTTCACACCGATCGTTCAAGGCCGCAAGTCCGACAGGCTGCTAGAAGGTTCCGGATCACCGGGACCGGGCGCGAGCGGCCTTGCCTTGCTTCTTCTTCGCAGCGGCTCTCGGCCTCGCCGGCCGCTTGCGCGCCGCGGCGACCTTCACCTTGGTCGCGGGTGACCTGGCGCCGGCGTGGAACAGATTCAGGGCGGAGCCCTTCCGGAACCATTCGAGCTGCGCCGCGCTGAAAGAGTGATTCAGCCCCAACGTCTCGCTCGTCCCGTCGGCATGCTTGACGCGGCACTCGACCGGCCTGCCGGCCGCGATGCCCTTCAGGCCGACCAGGCTGACGCGGTCGTCCTCGCGGATGCAGTCGTAGTCGGAGGGGTCCTGGAACGTCAGCGCGAGCAGGCCCTGCTTTTTCAGGTTCGACTCATGGATGCGCGCGAAGCTGCGGACGATGACCGCGACGCCGCCCAGCAGGCGCGGCGACAGCGCCGCATGCTCGCGGCTGCTGCCCTCGCCGTAGTTGGCGTCGCCGACGATCACCCACTTGACGCCTTTGGCCTTGTAGTCGCGCGCGACCTTCGAGACCATCTCGCCCGCGGAGCCCGTCAGCACGTTTCTGACCTTGCCCGCCTCGCCGGTGTAGGCGTTGATCGCTCCCATGCACATGTTGTCGCTGAACTTGTCGAGATGTCCGCGCAAGCGCAGCCACGGGCCGGCCGGGGAAATGTGATCCGTCGTGGTCTTGCCCTTGGCCTTCACCAGCACCGGCATGTCGAGAAAGTCCTTGCCGTCCCACGCGGGCCACGGCTGCATCAACTGCAGCCTCTGGCTGTTCGGATCGACCTTGAGAACGACCTTGCCGCCATCTTTCGGAGGCGCGATGTAGTTCGCCTGCCCGCGGTCGAAGCTCTTCGCGGGCACTTCGGGCGCGGGCCGCGGCGGATTCAGCTTGAACGGCCGGCCGTCGGCGCCGCTGAGCGAGTCGGTGAGCGGGTTGAAGGACAGCTTGCCCGCGAGCACGAAAGCGGTAACGATCTCCGGGCTGGCGATGAAGTTCATCGTGGTCGCCTGTCCGTCGTTGCGCGCCGGAAAATTGCGGTTGTACGAGGTGACGATGGTATTCGGCACCGTCGAGACCTCCTTCGCCCGGCGCCATTGCCCGATACAGGGACCGCAGGCGTTCGCGAGCACGGTGCCGTTGATGTCCTTGAGGGACTTCATCTGGCCGTCGCGCTCGATGGTGGCCCGCACCTGCTCCGAGCCCGGCGTCACCAGCAACGGCACGGCCGCCTTGACCCCGTGCGCTTTCGCCTGCTCCGCGACGTCCGCGGCGCGGCTCATGTCCTCGTAGGAGGAGTTGGTGCAGCTACCGATGAGCGCGCTCGAAATCGGGTCGAGGAATTTGTTGCCCGCGTCCCGCACTTCGGCGGCGAGCCTAGAGACCGGCCGCGCGCGGTCCGGGGAGTGCGGGCCCACGACGTGCGGCTCGAGTCGGGAAAGGTCGAGCCTCACGACCCGGTCGTAGTATTTCTCCGGGTCGGCCTCGACCTCCGGGTCGGGCTGCAGGAGGGCCGCGTTTTTCTCCATCAGCGGCACGAGCGCGCCGCGGCCGGTCGCGCGCAGGTATTTCGCCATGTGTCCGTCCGCGGGAAACATCGAGGTGGTCGCGCCGAGCTCCGCGCCCATATTGGTGATGGTGGCCTTGCCGGTGGCGCTGATGGTGCGCGCGCCGGGGCCGATGTATTCGACGATCGCGTTAGTGCCGCCGGACACGGTGAGCTGCCCCGCGACGTAGAGGATCACGTCCTTGGGCGCCGTCCAGCCGCTCAGCTTGCCGGTCAGATACACCGCGATGTGCTTCGGATAGAGAACCTCCCATGGCAGTCCGGCGATGGTTTCCACCGCGTCGGCACCGCCGACGCCGACGGCGCACGCCCCGAGCCCGCCGGCATTGGGGGTGTGCGAGTCGGTGCCGATCAGCAGCTCGCCGGGAAAAGCATAGTTCTCCAGCACGACCTGGTGAATGATCCCCGCGCCCGGTCCCCAGAAGCCCGCGCCGAACTTTGCGGCGGCGGAGCGCAGAAAGTCATAGACCTCGGTGTTTTCCGCGAGTGACTCGCGCAGGTCCTGGTTGCCCTCGACGCGTGCCTGGATCAGGTGGTCGCAATGGATCGTGGCCGGCACCGCAACGCGGTCGCGGCGGGTCTGCATGAACTGCAGCATGCCCGTCTGCCCGAGCACGTCCTGGAATACGACGCGGTCGGGCCGCAGAAACAGGTAGCTCTTCCCGGACACCAGGTCCTGGCGCTCCGGGTCGTCAAGGTGCCCCAGCAGCACCTTGTCGGCCAGAGTCAGCGGCTTGCCCAGGCGGCGGCGCACCACCTTGAGATTCTTCGCCATAGTCGCATAGACCTTGCGCGCCATTGCAGGGGTCGATTCGATGTTCATGATGTACTCTCTCTCTCCGGGCTCCGGGTTCAACTGTGATGGATCGCTTCAGCTCAGGCCATGCCGTTATTGTACGGATGGCCTGGACGATTTGCTGAGTGGGGCTCTTAGGGGTCAGCTGCCCCGTTTGTTTCAGGCAGGTGGGCAGCAGCGACGCCGATCAAGGCGGAAACTATATTCCAAGAGGCGACCAACGCTACACCGCCCGCCCATATGAGGAATCCGAAGTAGATCGTGCGCACCGGCACGCCGTCGAGGTCGATCGTCTCCTCGAATCGCTTCAGGCTGTCGTAGGTTTCGCCGCAGGTGCGGAACACGAGATCCACGACGATTTCGTCGGCGACGCGGATGCCTTCCCCCTCCTCGAACCAGTCAGCCACGAGCTCGCGCGCCGCCCGCGCCTCGGCCATCGCCTCCGCCAGCCAGGCGTCCTGCTGGCGGTTGGCCTCGTCCATGGTGCGAAACCGGTACACGCCCTTGGGCGCGGCGATGCGTCCGCCGGGCGACAACACGGCGACCGGACCGTTGATCCTGTACGCCGCAAGCAGGCGCTCAGCCGAAGGGTGCAGCGCTGGCTGAGGCAGGGTCCTGCGGTCGATCGACTTCATGGAAGATCACCCATTGGCGTGCGGATACCTGATGGTAATAGTGTGACCGGGCGCGGAGAATTCAACCAGTATCAGCGCTCGGGCATGAGGGGAATAAGTCAGGGCATCCTTCATCCTTGACACCGTGTCGCTCAATCGCCCAAGCGACGTGTTCACGCACTAGCGCAGAGGAGTGCGCGGCACGAGCTTGGAGCACATCGGCCACGGCGTCAGAACTTGGCGCGTTTCCTAATCCTACCGCCAGGTTCCGCAGCCATCGTTCATACCCGATCCGGTGTATCGCGCTCCCCGTGAGCTTCTTCTCGAATTGTTCCTCCGTCCAGGAGAACAATTCGACCAGCGTCACGTCGTCGAGGCCGTTCCGCACGGCGAAGTCGGGCTCGCCGCTGGGCGAGGCGAACTTGTTCCAGGGGCAGACGAGCTGGCAGTCGTCGCAGCCGTAGACGCGGTTGCCGATCAAGGTCCTCAGCGCCACCGGAATCGAGCCCTTGTGCTCGATCGTGAGGTACGAGATGCAGCGCCGCGCGTCGAGCTGGTAGGGTGCGACGATCGCCCGCGTCGGGCAGACGTCGATGCACTTTGCGCACGTGCCGCAGTGCTCGGCGCCGGCCCGGTCGGCCGGCAGCGGCAAATCGGTGTAGATTTCGCCGAGAAAGAAATACGAGCCCGCTTCGCGGCTGAGCAGCAGCGTATGCTTGCCGCGCCAGCCGAGTCCCGCTTTCTGCGCAAGTTCGACTTCCATCACCGGTGCGCTGTCCGTGAATGCGCGGTGACGAAACTCGCCTGCCTCCGCGGTAATGCGGTCGGCCAGTTGCTGCAGCCGGCGGCGCAGCACCTTGTGGTAGTCGCGGCCGAGCGCGTAGCGCGAGATGAACGCCCGCTCGCCCTCGCCGATCACGTCCCAGCTCGCTCGCGCCCGCGGCGGAGAATAATCCATGCGCACGGTGATCACGCGCAGCGTGCCGGGAACGAGTTCCGCCGGCCGCGCCCGTTTCGCGCCGTGTTTTGCCATATAATCCATGTCGCCGTGAAATCCCTTGCCGAGCCAGTCGATGAGCCTCGCCTCGGCTGCGGAAAGATCGCAGTCGGCGATCCCGGCTTCCTGGAACCCGAGCTCCCTCGCCCACCGCTTGACGGCGCGCGCGAGCGCCTGCCAGTCGCGCGTCACTAAGCACTGTCCGGAAACGTCTTGCATAACCCGGATCATAGCGCCCCGGTCCTGCAGCTCGCCGATGATACCGCCACCCTCGCGCTGGGCCGGCAGCTTGCGCCGTGCATCGCGCCGGGCATGGTGATCTACCTCTGCGGCGAGCTGGGGGCGGGCAAAACCACGCTGGCGCGGGGCATTCTTCGGGGTCTCGGATACACCGGTCGGGTCAAGAGCCCGAGCTTTGCCCTGGTTGAAGTTTACGAATTTTCTAGGTTATACTTGTATCACTTTGATTTTTATCGATTCGACGATCCGCAAGAATTAGCGGACGCGGGTTTCCGGGAATACTTCAATCCGGGGTCTGCGTGTCTTGTGGAATGGCCGGAACGAGCCGCGGCGGGCTTGCCCGCCGCGGACCTGAGGATATCGATGCAGGTCGCCGGCACAGGGAGGCGGGTCGAGATCCTCGCCGCAACGGAGGCTGGCAGGCAGTGCTTGGAGTGTTTGCGACATTAGCGCGCAGTAATCCCCGCCCGGCGCCGGCCCCGGCCCGACCCGCTCACTTTTTCTTCGCCGCGCTCTCCACCGTCGTCGCGATGTTGACGGCGCCCGCCCCGGCCGCGGAAAACGGCGCCGCGCTGCAGATCACCGCGACCCGCATCTGGCCGGCGCAGGAATACACCCGCATCACGCTCGAAGCCGGCGCGCCGATCTCGCATAAGACGTTCACGCTCGCGGATCCCAACCGGCTGGTGCTCGACCTCGAGAACGTTGACATCAACGCGACGCTCGCCGGGATCGGCGACAAGCTCGCCCCCGAAGACCCGTACGTGAGCGGCGTGCGCATCGGCCGCTTCAAGCCGGGCGTGGTGCGCATCGTGTTCGACCTCAAGGCCGAGGTGATGCCGCAGGTGCTGACGCTCGCGCCGATCGGCGAATACGCCCACCGACTGGTGCTCGACCTCTACCCGCCGGTGCCGGTCGATCCGCTGCTTGCGTTTCTCGCCAAAGTGGAGGCCGAGCGCGCCACGGCGGCCGAGGCGGCCAAAGCCCCGGCACTCCAGGCGCCCGGTCCCGCACCCAAGGCCGCGCCGCCGCGAATCCTCATCATCGCAATCGACCCCGGCCACGGCGGCGAGGACCCCGGCGCCATCGGCCGCGGCGGCACCTACGAGAAGAACGTGACGCTCGCGATCGCACGGAAGCTGAAAGCGCGCATCGACCAGCAGCCCAACATGCGCGCGGTGCTCGTCCGCGACGGCGATTACTTCCTCCCGCTGCACGTCCGGGTCGACAAGGCGCGGCGCGTGAAAGCCGATCTGTTCGTGTCGATACACGCCGATGCTTTCATCCGGGCGCATGCACGGGGCTCCTCGGTGTTCGCGCTCTCGGAGCGCGGCGCCACTTCCGCCGCGGCGGGCTGGCTTGCCAAGCGCGAGAACGATGCCGATCTCGTCGGCGGGGTCAATCTCGACGTCGCTGATCCGTATCTCAAGCAGACGCTGCTCGATCTGTCGCAGACCGCGACCATCAACGACAGCCTGAAGCTCGGGAAAGCCGTGCTCGCAGAGCTGGGCGGCGTCAACACCCTGCACAAGGCGCAGGTCGAGCAGGCCGGATTCGCCGTCCTCAAGGCGCCCGACATTCCCTCGATCCTGGTCGAGACCGCGTTCATCAGCAACCCTGAGGAAGAGCGCAGGCTCCGCAACAGCGCCTACCAGGAAAAGATGGCCGAAGCGATCGTTACCGGAATCCGCGCCTATTTCGCCAAGAACCCGGCGATCGCGCCGGTGCGCGTGGTGCGAGATCCCTGATGTAGCGCGACCGGCGACCGTTCCCGCGCGCCAGTCGCGTGCGGCTGTCGCGGCCGCGATGCCTGGTTGACGCTGCGCGCGAGAGGGAAAGGGGGGAGCGCCATACAGGACGGAAACGGCCGCCGACCTGGCGGCGGTGCCGGCCGGCTGCGGGTGCGCAACCGTACCCGGGCTGGCCGAGGTTTTCCCGCTTCCCTACGTCACGCCGTCCTCCGA
>Ga0326597_10005206_pt1 | contig 18095 bp, 14 predicted proteins | sample RVTome_12_FD_203789 | JGI IMG/M metagenome (GOLD analysis project Ga0326597, IMG submission 203789) | Soil microbial communities from uranium-contaminated site in the Upper Colorado River Basin, Wyoming, United States - RVT100D185 | ecosystem: Environmental > Terrestrial > Soil > Contaminated >... | reverse complement strand
CGTGAGCCGCGTCGTCTGATCATCACTGTCCGCCAGGATGCCGATATGAACCGCGCAGACGAGGGTGCCGAGATTTCAGGATCGGTGTCGTCCGGGACTGCGCGCTTGATTGTTCCGAACGGTCGCGACGAGCATGGCGCAAGCGGTCAGGTGAGCCGTGGGGACGATCGGATGCAAGCTCGCGTGTACAGTAGCCAAGCGCTGCAGAACGATCGCACGACCCAGCAGATCCAGGTCCTCGAAGGCAGCGAGGCATTTATTCATGTCGGCCGATCGGTACCGGCGCCTCGCAGCTCGAGCGTGCGTAATCTCGTTGGTGGGCGTGTGTTTGAAAGTAGGATCGACACGATCGAGTATCGCGACATATTGAAGGGGTTTTACGTTCGCCCGCGGCTCTCCGGAAGACACGTCACCTTGGATGTCAGTGCGCAGCGGGATACCCCGGGAAACCAAGGCAGAGGCGGCATGAACGTACAGCGTTTGACCACTACTGTTTCCGGGCGTCTTGGGGAATGGATGGAAATTGGCGGCATCGTGTCCGGACGCGCGTTCGAGGAGTCGGGCACGGCCTATCGGACGACTACGGCGGCTGGCGACAACCGCCGGGTGCTACTAAAGGTCGACGAAATCCGCTGACTGCGTTCAGCTTGGAGGGTTGGGACCTTTACGTTAGGCTAGTCTCTTTTCTTGCCGAAGGCCTTGATCGAGCCTTGAACCACGTCTTTCACCGCAACTCCAGAAGCAAATACCCGACGGTCGTGTCCGGTGAGGGTGCATACCTGATCGACGCGGCCGGCAATCGTTACCTCGATGGGTCGAGCGGCGCAGCCGTGTCGTGCCTGGGCCACAACGATCGCGACGTGATTGGCGCAATCAAGGCGCAGCTCGACCGGCTGCCCTATGCACACACTTCGTTCTTCTCTAGCGAACCGATGGAAGCGCTGGCCGACGAGCTGATTGCCCGAGCGCCTGAAGGGATGGAGCGGGTCTATTTCGTCTCAGGCGGATCCGAGGCGATCGAGGCCGCGTTGAAGCTTGCGCGCCAGTACTTTGTCGAACTCGGCCAGACCGGGCGGCGTTACGTCATCGGCCGACGCCAGAGTTATCACGGCAACACCTTGGGGGCGCTCGCCGTCGGCGGCAATATGTGGCGCCGGCAGCAGTTCGAGCCCTTGTTGATCGATGCGGTTCACGTGTCGGCCTGCTACGAATATCGGGGGCGTGAATCCGATGAAACGCTCGAAGGTTATGGACGGCGGCTCGCACACGAACTGGATAGCGAGATTCAGCGTCTCGGACCCGAGTCGGTTATCGCGTTCGTCGCCGAGACGGTGGTCGGTGCGACTCTCGGCGCGGTGCCTGCAGTACCGGAGTATTTCCGCTTGGTGCGCGAGATTTGCGATCGCTACGGGATCCTGCTGATTCTCGATGAGGTCATGTCCGGCATGGGACGTACGGGAACGCTGTATGCGTGTGAACAGGAAGACATCGTGCCGGACATCGTTTGTATCGCCAAAGGCCTTGGCGCCGGGTATCAACCCATCGGCGCGACGCTGGTACAGGGACGTATTCACGACGCTATCAGCGGCGGTTCGGGCTTTTTTCAGCACGGTCACACCTTCATCGGACATGCGGTCGCCTGCGCCGGTGCGCTAGCGGTGCAGCGCGCATTCGTCGAGCGCGGTTTGATCAAGCGCGTGCATGCGCTCAGTCCCGGTTTGGAGCACCGGCTTCGCCAGCGCCTGGGCGATCACCCGCACGTTGGCGATATTCGAGGACGCGGCTTTTTCTGGGGAATCGAGTTTGTCGAGGATCGCGCCAGCAAGCGCACCTTCGACCCGGCGCGTAGGGTCAACGCCCGCATCAAGGCTGAAGCAATGAAGCAGGGTCTGCTGTGCTATCCGATGGGAGGCACAGTCGACGGCGTGCGCGGTGATCATGTGCTCATCGCGCCTCCGTATATCGTGACCGCAGACCAGCTTGACGAGCTCACCGATAAGCTCGGCCGCGCGGTGGATGCGGTATTTTCTCCCTGAGAGCTAGGCCGTCCGGCTGGGCTCGCACAGTCAGTCTCGCTCGGATCCAAATCCTAAGCCGGCTGTGCGCCGGGACGGCCGTTTTCGACGACGAAGCTTGCCTGGGTGACGATACCGGAGTCGCGCTGCTTTTCGTTGTCCAGACCGCGTAGCCGTGCGATGCAGCGCTGCGGCGAAAGTTCCATCAATACATAACCGCGGCGCTCGCTGTTGACGAATTTCACGTGTGAATTGTCGGGCAGCAGCGCGAGGTTGCGTTGCTGCGACCAGGCTTGCGAGGTAATCGACGTGCCGCAGAATTCGCTTGCGACGACCGGCGAATCGGCGCGGTTGAAATCCGGCTTCAAGTCGCACACCCAGTGGCTATGCACGTCGCCGCCGATCACCAATGGATTGGATGGTTTGCGCTCGGCGATGAAATCGAGCAGTCTGCGGCGTGCGATCGGATAGCCGTCCCAGCCATCGGTCCAGTGGGCTGACCCCGGCCCGGGTTTTTTGTCGAGTTGCGCCATCAAGGTCTGCTGCGCAAGAATGTTCCACCGTGCCTGCGAACTTGCCAAGCCAGCGTGCAACCAATGCTCCTGTTCCCGCCCGAGCAGCGAGCGGTTCGGCTCATTGCGCTCGGGGCATGCATCATCGTGAACGGTGTTCGAGCCCCCGCCTCGTTTGGGTCGCGGACAGACCTGCACATGCCGGTACTGGCGGTCATCGAGCACATGGAACGACGCGAGCCGTCCAAATTCAAAGCGCGCGTAGATGCGCATATCCTGACCACCGGGCCGCATAGAGCGTTCGAGGGGCATGTGCTCGTAATAGGCTTGATAGGCTGCTGCACGCCGCTGCACGAAATCGGCTTCGAGCCGTTCGCTTTGGTCGGCCGCATAGTCGTTGTCGACCTCGTGGTCGTCCCAGGTGAAGATCCACGGCGCCGACGCGTGCATGTGCTGTAGATCGATGTCGGTCTTATACAGCGCATGTCGACTTCGATAGTCTTCTAGCGCTATCGGCTCAGGACCATCGTGCGCGCGCACGTGATTGCGGCCCCAGCTCGACTCGTAGATATAGTCGCCGAGAAATACCACCAGATCGACATCCTCCGCTGCCATATGCCGATACGCGCCGAAGTAACCTTGTTCGAAATGCTGGCACGAAGCGAACGCAAACCTGAGACGTTGCACATCGGCCTGCCGAGCGGGCGCTGTGCGTGTGCGGCCCACTGGGCTCTGCGCATCCGTGGTGGCAAAGCGATACCAATAGTGGCGTGCGGGATCGAGCCCGCGCAGCTCGACGTGAACGCTATGCGCTAGTTCGGGCGAGGCGAGGGCGCTACCGTGCTTCACGATATCTCGAAAGCTCTCATCCCGAGCCAATTCCCATCGCACTGGGACGGCCGTGGCGGCCATGGCTTGCGCGGCGATTGGATCCGGCGCTAGCCGAGTCCATAAGACGATGCCATCTGGTCTCGGGCACCCCGAGGCAACGCCGAGTGTGAACGGATATTCACCGAATCGTTGCGCCCAGACACGTTGGGCAAGTGGCGGTGCGAACAGGCTCGCCGCGGCGAGGGACCAGGCGGCATTGAGCAGTCGGCGGCGGCTGGTCGAGGGCTTTGCTGCGCGAGCCATGCGGTCGGGGGGGGGCAGGGGCTAGGGGTCAGGGATCAGGGATCAGGGGTCAGGGGCTCAAGCATGTGCGATGTTACCGGATTCCGCATTGATCGCTTGAATCGTCGCCGAGCCGCGATGCGAGCGAGAACCGTATGCATTACACTCCCGGGCAAACACGCCTCAGTGACCCTCCCTCTAGTTGCCCTGTTCCGACGTGGCCCACCCGATCGAACACGTATTCTCCGCGGGCGGACCGCTCGCGCGTTCTGTCGAAGGCTATCGTGCGCGTCCGGGACAGGTCGAGTTTGCGCGAGCGGTTGACGAAGCCATTCGCGGTTGTGGTGCGCTGGTTGCCGAAGCGGGAACTGGAACAGGCAAGACCTTTGCCTATCTCGTCCCGGCGCTGCTCTCAGGCGCCAAGGTGATTGTCTCAACCGGCACGAAGACGCTGCAGGATCAGCTCTTTGACCGCGATATCCCGATGGTGCGTGCGGCACTTGCGGTTCCGGTCAGCGTAGCCTTGCTCAAAGGGCGGGCGAACTATGTCTGCCACTATCATCTCGATCGGGCCAGGAGCGACGGGCGGTTCACGAGCCGCGATTCGGCCCGCCATTTGCATGCGATCACTGCGTTTGCACGCCGCACGCAGACCGGAGACAAGAGCGAACTCGCGGAGGTGCCCGAAGATGCCTCGATCTGGGCACAGGTAACCTCGACGCGCGAGAATTGTCTTGGCTCCGATTGCCCACGCTACAAAGAGTGCTTCGTCATGGAAGCGCGCAAGCGGGCGCTCGATGCCGACATCGTGGTGGTCAACCACCATCTGTTCTTCGCCGATATCGTGTTGCGCGACGAGGGGGCGGGCGAGCTGCTGCCGGCGGCTAACGCGATCATACTCGACGAGGCGCATCAGCTGCCCGAAACCGCGAGTTTGTTCTTCGGCGAGAGTGTGTCCACGGGTCAGTTACTCGAGCTTGCGCGCGATAGCCGGGTCGAGGCGATTGCTCACGCGCGCGATTTCACCCCGCTGCCCGAGGCCGTGCAAGCCCTGGAGAAAGCAACGCGCGAACTGCGCTTGAGCTGTGGCGAGGTGCTCGGGCGCGTGCTGGCGCCGGCTAATGAGGGTGCGTTTAGCGACGCACTCGATTCTGTCATCACGCGTCTACGAGTTCTTTGCGAGCGGTTGGAAAGCCAGGCCGAGCGTGATCCGGGGATCGAGAATTGCCGGCAGCGTGGTCGCGAAATCGCGCAGCGCATTGCTCGTTGGCGGGAGGGCAATGCTGCCGACATGGTGCGCTGGATCGAGGTCTTTACCCATTCTGCCGCGCTCAATTCGACGCCGCTGTCGGTCGCCGCGATTTTTCGGCGTCAGGTTGAGGCGCATGCACGCGCCTGGATCTTTACATCGGCTACGTTATCCGTCGGGACTGACTTCTCGCATTTTTGCGGCCGTCTCGGTCTCGATGAGGCGAGTACCGCGCGCTGGGGAAGTCCGTTCGACTTCGAGCGCCAGGCGCTGATCTATCTGCCGCGCGCTATGCCCGAGCCGAATACACCCGTGTATACCGCCGCTGTCGTGCGTGCCGCGCTACCGCTAATCCGAGCTGCTGGCGGGCGAGCATTCTGCCTTTTCACATCGTTACGCGCGATGCGCGAAGCGCATCAACTTTTGCGCGAAGCGTTCGAGCAAGAGGGCCTTGCATTCCCGCTACTCGCGCAAGGCGAAGGCTCCCGCAGTGAACTGTTGGATCGTTTCCGCAGCCTGGGCAACGCGGTGCTCGTGGGTAGTCATTCGTTCTGGGAGGGTGTCGATGTGCGCGGCGAGGCGCTCTCGGTGGTCGTCATCGATCGCATTCCGTTCTCGCCCCCCGACGATCCGGTGTTGAAAGCGCGCATTGAAGCGATCCAGCGCGCCGGCGGCAGCGGCTTTCTCGACTACCAGCTGCCCGAGGCTGCGATCACGCTAAAGCAGGGCGTGGGGCGTCTGATACGCGACGAGAATGATCGCGGTGTGATGGTTCTTTGCGATCCGCGACTGCTCACGCGCGGATATGGCCGACGCATTCTCGCCAGCCTTCCGCCGATGCGTAGGACTCGTGAGCTGAAGGACGCCGTGTCTTTTTTCGCTGATCCGCCAATGCGGGCAGATAAGTTCAGCGCGTAGGGCGGGGCCCACCGGCCACGATGTTCTTGATTGCGGGCACGAGCACGACGAAAAGGGGCACGAGCAGGACCAGCATGCGCTCGACGGGGTTCGCCAACCAGAACGGCAGGTAGCGGCGCAGAAATGGCGGCCGGGTTTTGAAATACCGCCGTGCTTCGTCGCTCAATGTGATTTCCTTCGGGCTGCGGTAGAAAATCCATAACGGTTCGTAATAGATACTGCCGAGTGACACCAGGCCAGCGGCAATTTCGGAGGTGGCGACGCCACTTTGCACGAACGCAGCTTCGACGCCCGCTGAGGGGTCGGCGAGCCGCTCAAGGTTTTCGATCGAGCCGGCCGACGCACGCAGTTCTACGTGCACGCCGTCACGCGCAAGGATGTCGCGATAGCGCTGGCCGAACAGGTTATGGGCACCGCCCTGCGCGCCGGTGGACATGACAAACGTATCCGGAGGCGCTGGCCTGACGAATTGAATGAGGATGCTAATGGCGCCGCAGCGTTGCGGGATTCGCTAGACGCTAAGCGCATGCCAGGCGTAAGCTTCGGCAGTCGCGCGTATCGGCGCAATAAGGGGGGCGGTAATGAGTAGCGATACTTCGTCGAAAACGCAACGCGCCGCCGCGGATAATTCACCGGATCTTGGGTACGTGCCGGCGCCGGATATGTTCAAGCTCCCGGAAGGCATGAACTTCGGTCCATGCTCGGGAGTAGCGGTAAATTCCAAGGGACACATCTTCGTTTTCCACCGCGCCGCTCATGCTTTGCTGGAGTTCGATTCTGCAGGCAGTTACATCCGCACACTCGGCCAGGGGATCTTCTCCCGCCCGCATGGCTTGCGACTCGATGCTGAGGACAACATTTGGACCACAGACATCGGTTCGCATATCGTCGTAAAGATGAATCGCGACGGACGGATTCTCTTGGTGTTAGGAATGAAGGACTCAGCGGTCGAATGGCATCAGGCGGGTCATCTGCGCGGTTTCAACGAACCAAACGATCTTGCTTTCGGGCCGTCGGGGGAAGTCTATGTCGCTCAAGGTCATGGCAAGGGCGAGTCGCGGGTGCTGAAGTTCGACGCGAGCGGCAACTTCATCAAGACCTGGGGCGGCGAAGGTTCAGGGCCGGGCCAGTTCAATGTTCCGCACTCGATGGTGATCAATGCTGACGGTCTGCTCTACGTCGCCGATCGCTCGAATCAGCGGATCCAGGTGTTCGATGCCGATGGTAAGTACATCCGCGAGTCAAGCCATCCGGGAACGCCATGTGGTCTGTGCATGTGCCGTGACCGCCGCCACATAATGCTCGCGCACGGGCACATGGGCAAGATCATGAAACTCGACGCGCACGGCAAAGTTCTCGGCTCAACGGGTGGTCAGGGTAAGGGACCGAACCAATATGGCGAAGCGCACTTTCTCGATATCAGCAAGGACGAATCCGAGATCTTCGTCGCGGATACGCTTAACTGGCGAGTGCAGAGGCTGGTGAGGAAGTAACTCACTGGTGTACCAAGGTGTATTCGGATGCCGGTACGCGAACCAAAGAGCGATGACTTCCTGCTTGAGCGTTTTGGCCCACGCCTTGAAGCGCGCAAGCATACGTATAGAGTGTGCGTCAGGCGGGCCGAGCCCACAAATCGTGTGCGCCTGCCCGAGTGATGCGAACGTCAATAAGATCGCCCGCGGCGGCGCGTGTGCCATTGACGAAAACGTTGCCATCGATCTCGGGGGCGTCTGCGCTGCTTCGTGCTCGAACGCGACGCCCTTCGACGGCATCGACTAACACGGTCATTGTCCTGCCGAGTTTTGCTTGCAGTCGCGCGCTGCTGATTTTGGCCTGCAGTTGCATGAAACGACGACGGCGTTCCTGTTTCACCGCCTCCGGCACCGGATTTGGCAATGCATTGGCAGAGGCGCCTTCTACCGGAGAGTACGCAAAGCAACCGACACGGTCGAGCTGAGCTGCGCGTAGGAATTCCAGCAGTTGTTCGAATTCAGCATCGGTTTCGCCCGGAAATCCGACGATGAAGGTACTGCGCAGCGTGATGTCCGGACAGATCTCGCGCCAACGATGAATGCGTTCGAGATTGTTCTCGGCGTCGGCTGGACGTTTCATGAGCCGCAGGATTCGGCGGCTCGCGTGCTGGAAGGGAACATCAAGGTAAGGCAGGATCCTGCCTTCGGCCATCAGCGGCACTACCTCGTCGACATGCGGGTAGGGATAGACGTAATGCAGCCGCACCCAGACCCCGAGTGAACCGAGTGCGGCCGCAAGCTCAGTCATCCTGGTCTTCAGTGGGCGCCCGTTCCAGAATCCGCTGCGATAGCGCACATCGACGCCGTAGGCACTGGTGTCCTGCGATATGACGAGCAGCTCTTTGACTCCGGCACGTACCAGGGTTTCGGCCTCATGCATCACGGCGCCGATATCACGGCTTACCAGGTTGCCGCGCATCGAGGGAATGATGCAGAAAGTGCAGCGGTGATTGCAGCCCTCGGCGATCTTTAGATACGCGTAGTGTCGCGGTGTGAGGCGTACGCCCTGCGGCGGTACTAGATCGGTGAACGGGTCATGAGGTTGCGGCAGGTGGGCGTGGACCGCGCGCATCACTTCGTCCAGTGCGTGCGGGCCGGTGACAGCGAGCACCGACGGATGCCTGCTGCGCACGACATCGCCCTTGGCGCCCAGGCAGCCGGTGACGATTACTTTGCCATTTTCGGTCAGCGCTTCGCCGATCGCATCGAGCGACTCCTCGACCGCAGCGTCGATGAAACCGCAGGTATTGACGATCACCAGTTCGGCGTCCTGGTAGGTCGGCGCAACGGCGTATCCTTCCGCGCGCAGCTGGGTGAGAATCCGCTCCGAGTCCGACAACGCCTTGGGGCAGCCCAGCGAAACGAAGCCGACACGCGTTGCGACAGCGCTCATCGCTCGTTGCCTGAGATTACGACGGGACTACTTGGTCTTGTCGCCGCTATCTGTGGGTTCAGCGCCAGGACTGCTCCCGCCCCCTGTGCCGAAACCGCCGAAGGGCATACGCGAGAACAGATCCTTGGTCTGCTGCTGTAATTGATTTTGCATCTGCAGGAACGCGCTCGCGCTCTGGTCCAGATAATTGGTCATTAAGCCTTGCATCGCCGGGCCCTGCATCTTGACGAACTCGGTCCATGCATCCGGGCTGAGCATAGCGTTGGCGCCGAGTACTCCGCGCGACTGCTCCTGCAAGCGCTGCTGGATCTGCATGAAGGTCTGGATGTTCTTCTCGAGGAATGTGCCCATCATGCCTTGCATGGCGTGGCCGTAGAAACGAATGATCTGGGAGAGCATGTCGGAAGAGAACATCGGCACGCCGCCCGCCTCCTCGTCGATGATGATCTGCAGCAATATGGCGCGTGTGAGGTCGTCGCTCGTTTTCGCGTCAACAACTTTGAAATTGACGTTCTCGAGCACCAGCTTCTTCACGTCGGCGAGTGTGATGTAGCTGCTGGTGGCCGTGTCGTACAGACGCCGATTCGGATATTTCTTGATGATGCGGATCTCACTCATGCTGGAATCCTTGAATGGACGCGAGACTGTAAACGCGGTGCTGCACGCGTCCGACACGTTTCGATCCGGTTGATTTTGCGACACAAAAAATTGCTGCGAGCGCACACTTTACCACCTGAGCTGAGCCGGGTTCAAGAACTTAACCAAATCTAAAACCGTTCACGCACATAACTTCCGGGGGCGGGTTCGATCTCGGCGTGCTTGCGGCTACCCAAAACAGTTCGCGCGGGCGCCGCGGGTCCTGAATGTGCCCTGATCCAGCGCGCCCAATGGTTCCACCAGCTGCCTGGATGTTCGATCGAAGATTCGATCCAGCTCTGTGCTGAAGGGGTCATCGCGCCTGTGCGAAAGCTGCGCCTGTCCGTGCTTGCCGGATTAATAACTCCGGCAATGTGTCCGCTCGCGCCGCGGACGAATTCGATATTCTTCCCCAGCAAGCGGGCACTCGCGTACGCTGCGCCCCATGGAACGATATGATCCTCCGCAGTGGCGAGCACGTAGGTCGGTAAGTCGATTTTCGCCAGATCGACGGGGACGCCGCACATCGTCAGCGCGTCAGCCCGAGGCAGCGCATTTTCCAGATACATGTGGCGCACATAGTAGGCGTACATTGGGCCCGGCAGGTTCGCGCTATCGCTGTTCCAGTAAAGTAGATCGAACGCGCTCGGCGTACGTCCTTTTAGATAGTTGTCGATGACGTACTGCCAGACCAGGTCATTCGCACGCAAGCTTGCAAACGCGCGGGCAAGCTGACTGCCAGAAAAGATTCCGCCGTTGCGGAAATCTCTTTCGACTTGGTTCACGTAGTCTGCGTCGACGTATGCGTTGATATCGCCTGAATCGGAAAAATCGAGCATGGAGGCGAGCAGCGTCAACGAGGCTGCGGGACGGCGGCGCTTGCGGCGCAGAACCGCGAGCGCGCAAGCGAGCAGCGTTCCGCCAACGCAGAAGCCCAGGGTATTGATTTTCGGTACCGCGCAAATGGCGCGTGCAACTTCGATCGCGCGTATGACACCATGTTCGAGATAATCATCCCAGCTCGTTTGCCCTAGCGCCGTTGGGATGTTGCGCCACGAAACGATGAACACTGTCAGCCCCTGGGATAGAGCGTAGCGAACGAAAGAGTTCTCCGGTTGCAGGTCGAGAATGTAGTACTTGTTGATGCACGCTGGGACGATGACCAGCGGGAGCTGCTGGACGGTTTCAGTGAGGGGCCGATATTGCAGAATCTGCATCAACTCGTTCTGGTAGACCACCGCCCCGGGCGTAACGGCCAAATTGCGTCCGACCTCGAAGGCGGACTCGTCGGTCATTGAAATCCGGCCCTTGTCGCTGTCGTCGATGAGATTTTTCAGCCCGCGCGCGATGCTTTCGCCCTGAGTCTGAAGCGCGAGTTTGATCACTTCCGGATTGGTTGCCGCGTAGTTCGACGGCGCCATGGCGTCGATCAGCTGGCGCGCATAGAAGCGCAGCCGGCGATGCGTGGTAGCGTCGACCTGCGCAGTCTCGACCAGATCTGCCAGCCAGCGCGACAACAGCCCGTAGGACTGGCGTAGGTAATCGAACCACGGCAAGGATCGCCACTCAGGCGAGTTGAAACGCCGGTCCGGCGCACCCGCCTCAGGACCATCGATAGGCTCCTGGCCAAAGCAGCGCAGCCACAACGCCAGTTGCTCCTGGTAATAATGACCCTGCAGTGCGCGTACCCGTTCCGGATCCGACGCTAGACCTGCCGCTACGTGCCGGAACAACTCGGCGAACGCAGGTAGCCTGCCGCTGCCAAGGTTACGCAGCAACTGGGTATTGAATTCTTCCTGGGCTCGAGCAAGTCTGCGGAATACTTGCTGCGTGTTCTCGTCGAATTCGCTCATAGTGAGCCGGGGCAGTCAGCGGCGAGCACGCATAGGCCAACGATCAATGGCCGTACTCGAATGCGAAACGCGCGAACCAAATCGTGCTGATGCCGATGCTGATGAGTGCGACCTGGGCAATCGAATGACGCGGCTCAGTCCGCTTGTGCAGGCCAGGAATCAGATCCGCGACCGAGACGTACAACATGCTGGCAGCAGCAAGTGCAAGCAGCGTGGGAATCCATTGTTCCAGAGATGAGAGTGCGAAATAGCCCAGAAGCCCGCCGACAACCATCGCGAGGCTGGAAAATAGGTTAACGGTGAATGCCATTTGCCTACTGTAGCCCGAATGCAGAAGAATGAGAAAATCGCCGACTTCCTGCGGTATCTCGTGAGCGATGATCGCCAGCGCGGTCACCAGTCCGACCTGCACGTCCGCGAGGAAGGCCGCGGCGATCAGTATGCCATCGACGAAGTTATGCACCGTATCGCCGATCATGATCATGGTGCCGCTGCGCCCGTGGTCGTTGGGCGGATCGTTCGGATCGTGCGCTTCGCACTGCTCCACGTGGCAGTGGCGCCACAGGACAAGTTTCTCCAGCACGAAAAACAGCAGTATGCCGCCCAGTATCGTGGCGGCGAGGACTTCGATACTGTCCGCCTGTCGTAACGCATGGGGAAGGATCTCCAGGAATACCGCGCCGAGCAGAGCGCCGACAGCGAAGCTAATCAGCATCGGAACCCGGCCGGCGCTTACTCGCAGCGCGAAAGATGCAGCGGCCAGAACGGACAGCGCGCCGCCGGCGACACAGGTCAGTACGATCCAGACTAGCGTGGACATATCAATAATTCCGATCTCGCCAAATAAGTGCTGCCATGCGCCCGGTAACACGGTCGCGGCGATGACTAAAAAAGCGCTCTGAGTCCGATACGGTGCATATGCCGCCACCGTAGACCTCGGTCACGCCAGCGCGGGCGAGCCGCTGCCGGCCTAAGACAAAGAGGTCGGCCAGCCATTTGCCGGGGCGCAGAGAATGAAATGCTCCGGCAGCATCTGGATCGACCCGACAAAAAGCGTCCAACACATCTTTACCGACCTCGAATGCGTTTGGCCCGATCGCTGGTCCCAGATACGCGTAGAGAGATCCTGGATCAACGCTCATCGCTTGTATCGTGTTCTCAACGACGCCCTGCGCAAGTCCGCGCCAGCCGGCGTGTGCGATCCCAACCGAACCGCCAGAGCGATCGCACAATAGCACGGGCATACAGTCGGCGATTTTGACTGCGCAGACGACACCTTCTGTGTGGGTGTATGAGGCATCGGCTTGCACGCCTTCGGACGCCGTCTCGGCTCGCACTACCCGTGCGCTATGGACCTGATGCAGCCAGCGCGCTTGATTCGGTAGCAACGCATCGAGCCTACGCTTGTTTTCGCTTACAGCTTCAGGTTCATCGTCGGTAAGATCGCCGAGATTGAAGCTTGCATAGGGGCCGCTGCTCACACCGCCGCTGCGGGTAGTGATCATTGCGCGCACCTGCCTGGGCGCCGGCCATTGCGGAACGATCCAATCTTGGGGCAGGTTCATCGTGGGCGTGTCGCGCGTAACAGCGCGAGCATGGCGCTCAAATCCTCGGGCAGCGCCGCTGTCCATGCCAGACGTTTACCACTTGCGGGATGTTCGAGCTCGAGCCGTTGCGCGTGCAGCGCCTGACGCTTCAGGCTTCCGATCTCATTTTGCGTGGGCCTCGCCCGTCGCCCGTAGACAAGGTCCCCGCAAAGGGGGTGACCGATCGAGGCGAGATGTACCCGAATCTGGTGCGTTCGTCCGGTATCGAGCTGACACTCCAACAGCGTTACGACGCCGAATCGCTCCAGCGGCCGATAATGGGTACGGGCGCTGCGCCCAGCCGCGACCACAGCCATGCGCGTTCTGTGCACGGGATGGCGCCCGATCGGCGCGTCGACCTCGGCCGGTCTATTGATCTCGCCCCAGACCAGCGCCCAGTATCCGCGTCCGATGCTGCGCATCTGCAGTTGACGCACCAGATGCGTCTGCGCAGGAATTGTTTTCGCCACCGCGAGCAGTCCACTGGTGTCCTTGTCAAGGCGATGGACGATGCCCGCACGCGGCACCTCTATGAGTGCGGGACAATGATGCAATAGTGCATTCAGCATGGTGCCGTTCCAATTGCCGCTGCCCGGATGAACAACTAAGCCCGCGGGCTTGTCTACGATGATCAGATGCTTGTCCTCGAACACGATATTCAGGGCGAGCGCTTCCGGAGAGAAGATCGAGGATGAAGCGCTAGCACTAGCCACAACGCTGACATGTTCCCCACCCCAGACTTTTTGTTTGGGCTTGGCGGTTGCACCCGAGACGCGCACGCGTTCATCCCTGACCCAGTCGGCGAGCCGATTGCGTGAGTACTGAGGGAGCAGGCGGGCGAGCGCCTGATCCAGCCGCAGGCCCGCCAGATCGGCGGGTACGGTGAATTCAATCGGAGGTAAACTAGGGCTTGTCGAGCGTTCGCTTAGAGGTTGTCGCATGCGAAGATTTGGCGTTTATGAGCTGCGTAGTTTAGCCTTGTTGGCTGTTTTCCTGCTCCCCGGCTGTGGCATCTTGGGAGAAAAACTCGATGAGACCAAAGGCTGGTCGGTCTCCAAGCTTTATTCCGAGGCGCGTGTGCAGCTGCGGGACGCCAATTACACCGAGGCGATCGCGCTCTACGAAAAGCTGGAAGCGCGTTATCCCTACGGACGGTATGCGCAACAGGCCCAGCTGGAGGTTGCGTACGCGCATTTCAAGGAAAACGAACCTGAGTTAGCGGTTGCTGCGGCCGATCGTTTTATCAAGCTGCATCCGAATCATCCCAGTGTCGACTACGCCTATTACTTGAAGGGACTGGCCAACTTTAACGAGGATCTCGGGTTGATGCACATCATCAGCCGCCAGGACCTATCCGAGCGCGATCCTAAGGCTGCTCAAGACGCCTTCGTGGCTTTCGAGGAGCTCGTGAAACGTTTCCCGCAGAGCCGCTATTCCGAGGACGCGCGCAAGCGCATGGCCTATCTTGTAAATGCACTTGCGTCCCACGAGGTGCACGTGGCGCGTTATTACCTGAATCGTGGCGCATACGTCGCCGCCGCGAATCGCGCCCAAACCGCACTCCTGACCTATCCCCAGGCACCGGCGAATGAAGAAGGACTGCTCATTTTGGTCAAGGCCTACGATGCGATGGGTCTCACGGATCTTCGCGATGACGCTGAACGCGTCATGACGAAAAACTTTCCCAATAGCAAGTACCGCGCCGGTACCGCGGGTAGCAACAAGCCTTGGTGGGTTATTTGGTAGCTCGTACCCTCGCGTGCTGACCGTCACGCGCGCACGTTGCCCGCTCCGAAATTTCGTCGGCAGCGATCAACTAATCAGCTCTGCAGCTCGGGCAGATCGCGGAAAAGCTGTAGCGCTTCGGGATTAGCCAGGGCCTCGGTATTGTTCACCGGGCGCTTGTGCACGACATCGCGCACAGCTAGTTCGACGATCTTCCCGCTCTTGGTGCGCGGTATGTCGCTCACCTGTACGATACGCGCGGGGACGTGCCTTGGCGAGGTGTGGCGGCGAATCTGAGTGCGAATCTTGTCGCTGAGACCAGCGTCGAGCGTCAGTTCATCGCGGAGGCGCACGAATAGGACGATGCGTACATCGTGCTGCCACTGCTGGCCGATCGCCAGCGCTTCGATGACTTCATCGAGGCTCTCAACCTGACGGTAGATCTCCGCAGTGCCGATGCGTACGCCGCCGGGATTGAGCACCGCATCGGATCGGCCGTAGATGATCATCCCGCCATGCGCTGTCAGCTCGCACCAGTCCCCGTGGCACCAAACATTTGGAAATTTCTGGAAGTAAGCAGCACGGTATTTGGTACCGTCGGGATCGTTCCAGAAGCCGATCGGCATCGACGGAAACGAACGCGTGCACACCAGTTCCCCCTTGTCGCTCGCAAGCGCGCTGCCGGTCGCGTCGAACACCTCGGTCTTCATCCCTAAGGCTCGGCACTGGATTTCGCCACGCCATACGGGCAGTAACGGGTTGCCGAGCACGAAGCACGAGATGAGATCGGTGCCGCCCGACATCGAGCTCAGGCAGACGTCCAACTTGACGTTGCGGTAGACGTAGTCGAAACCCTCGGCAGCCAGCGGGCTGCCGGTTGAGAGGATCGTTCGCAGGGCATCTAGGCGATGACTGCGCGCGGGAGTCAGTCCGCTTTTGGCGATCGTATCGATAAATTTCGCGGATACGCCCATGACATTCATGCCAGTGTCTTGCGCGTAGTCGAACAGCACCCCGGGGCCAGGATGAAAAGGCGAGCCGTCGTAGAGGAGCAGTGTCGCGCCCGAGGCCAATCCGGTCGCGAGCCAGTTCCACATCATCCAACCGCACGTGGTGTAGAAAAACAAGCGCTCGCCGGGCTTCAGATCCACATGCAGCATATGCTCTTTCAAGTGCTGCAGTAGCGTGCCGCCGGCGCCGTGGACGATACACTTGGGCGCGCCGGTGGTACCGGAGGAGTAAAGGATGTAGAGCGGGTGATCGAACGGCAACTGCGCGAACTCGATATTGCGCGGTGCGTACTGCGCCATCAGCTCGTGCACCTCGATTGCGTGCGGTACGCGCGCGATGTCCGGCGAGCGGCAGGTGTAGGGCACTACGATGACATGCTCAAGTGTGGGCAGGCGCTGCGCGATCTCGACAATGCGGTCGACGACGTGGATCTTCTTGCCCGCATAGAAACAGCCATCGGCTGCGAACAGAACCTTGGGCTGAATCTGACCGAAACGATCGATTACGCCGGAAACGCCAAAATCCGGTGAACACGAGCTGAACACAGCACCGACGCTGGTCGCGGCCAACATCGCGATCAGCGTACCCGGGATATTCGGCATATACGCAGCGACGCGGTCGCCAGGCTTGACTCCCAGAGCGCGTAGAGCCTGGGCGAGTCGCGATACTTCAGCGTACAGTTCGGCATACGTAACCTGGCTCGCGAGTTGATCTTCGCCGCGGAAGATCAGCGCGACAGCGTCATCCTGGCGTCGCAGCAGATTTTCGGCAAAATTGAGCCGCGCTTCGGGAAACCAGCGTGAGCCGGGCATGAGATTCCCGTCGACGAGCACCGTTTCGCCCTGAGTCTCGGCGATGACGCCACAGAAAGTCCAAATTGCAAGCCAGAACTCGTCGCGCCGATCGACCGACCAATGCCATAGCGTTGCGTAATCGCTAACCCTGGCATCGAAGCGTTCGTTCACGAAGCGCGTGAACGCCGTTAGATTGGCGTTTTCGATACTCTCCGCTGTGGGCTGCCACAACACGCCGGTGTTCACCATGTCAATCCTCCGGGCGCAGCAAGGGGAATAGTATTACGTCGCGGATGCTCGGCGTATCGGTCAGAAGCATAACCAGCCGATCGATGCCAATGCCTTCTCCGGCCGTGGGCGGCAGTCCGTATTCCAGAGCACGGATGTAGTCGGCATCGTAATGCATGGCCTCGTGATCGCCGGCGGCATTCTGTTTGGCTTGTTCGGTGAAGCGTTCGGCCTGATCCTCCGGGTCGTTTAACTCGGAGAAGCCGTTGGCGATCTCGCGCCCGGCGATGTAGAGCTCGAATCGCTCGGTGATTTGCACATTTTGTTCCATACGGCGTGCGAGCGGCGAGGCCTCCGCAGGATAGTCGATGATGAAGGTCGGATCGAACAGCATCTCTTCGGCCACCGCTTCGAACAAGGTGAGCTGCAACCCGCTAACGCCGTCGTGGCTGCGGAAGCCAACGCCTAGACGGGCTAGTTCTGCGACCAGGAACTCACGGTCCGCGAGCTGTGCCTCGGTGTACTCGGGGTGGTGTTTGAGAATCGCTCCCGTTACGCTGAGACGGTCGAAGGGTTTGGCGAAATCGATTTCGCGGCCTTGATACGTGAATGCGGTCGTTCCGAGCACATTCTGAGCGACGTACTGGAACATTGCCTCGGTAATTAGCATCAGGTATTTGTAGTCGCGATAGGCACAGTAGAACTCCAGCATGGTGAATTCCGGGTTATGCCGAGTCGAGATGCCTTCATTGCGGAAGTTGCGGTTGATTTCGAACACCTTCTCGAATCCCCCCACCACCAGGCGCTTTAGATAAAGCTCCGGCGCAATGCGCAAATAGAGCTCCAGATCGAGCGCATTATGGTGCGTGACGAATGGCCGTGCCGCTGCGCCACCCGGGATGCGATGCATCATCGGGGTTTCCACTTCGAGGTAACGCCGATCGAGCAGAAACTGGCGCACGGCCTGCACCGTACGGGATCGCTGCACGAAGCGCAGGCGCGTTTCCTCATTGGTAATCAGATCAAGGTAACGCTGCCGGTAGCGTACTTCCGGGTCAGTCAAGCCATGCCATTTCTCGGGCAGTGGCCGCAGGCATTTCGCGAGCAGTGTGAGCTTGCGGGTGCGGACCGTGAGCTCGCCTTTTTGAGTCTTGAACAGTACCCCTTGAACTCCAATAATGTCGCCGATATCGACTTGCTTGCGGAAAAACTCGTGCTCGCGTTTGCCAGGGGAATTGTCGGCGACGAAGATCTGAATGTTGCCGCTCATGTCTTGCAAATCGCCAAAGCTCAATTTGCCCATCGTGCGTCGGAGCATAAGCCGCCCGGCGACGTGGACGACGACCGGGTTAAGGTCGAGTGCATCGCGCTCGTGGTCGTCGAATTTTTCGATGAGATCCGCAGCGAGATGCCCGCGCGGGAAGTCGTTCGGGTAGGCGTTGCCTTGTTCGCGCAATGCTTTCAGCTTGGCACGCCGTTCCGCGATGACATGATTTTCGTCTTGTGGGGGTAGCTCGTTCGCCATGGAAG
>Ga0326597_10005205_pt1 | contig 18098 bp, 15 predicted proteins | sample RVTome_12_FD_203789 | JGI IMG/M metagenome (GOLD analysis project Ga0326597, IMG submission 203789) | Soil microbial communities from uranium-contaminated site in the Upper Colorado River Basin, Wyoming, United States - RVT100D185 | ecosystem: Environmental > Terrestrial > Soil > Contaminated >... | reverse complement strand
GCCGCTCGAAGTTCTCGAAGAGATCGACGATCTCTTTGGCCGCCCATCGGAAGGCAGGCGCGGCGCGGGGTTGCTCGGTCGTTCGAGTGTTCGCGAGCTGGAAGGTGATGTCCGCGCCTGGCGGCGCGGGATCCAGCAGGACTTCGTTGCGCTGGGCCGTTGCCTCGCCGATCGGGCGAGCGAATTCGGCGAAGTGCAGTTGCCCGCCTACCCCGAGCGCGTTTTTCCGCAGGCCGCGCAACTCGCGCAGATGGCTGGCGAGCGGCTGCTCGCGGCCGCCGATGCAGCCGATCGCATCGCTCAGTCACGCGGGCTCGAGGAAGACGATCTGTTGGTGATCGAACGCATCACCGCCGAATTGCGCGCGGCGGCAGACGCGCTGCGCGGCGCATTTTCAGCCAGCGATGGCGACGCGGTCGCGGCCTTCGAAGGGCTCGAACCGCCCTTCGATCGCTGGCGCCTCGCGGTGCGAGCAGTTTCTCCGGCGGATTCTTTTCATCAGCGCTTTGCCGAGCGACTCGAGACGCTCGCCTGCGTTTCCGCAAGCCTCTTCGTTGCCGATGATCCCTTTGCGGCGCTTGGAGAGTTGGAGCTCGAACGACACGGCGAACCGCCCGTGACCCGCGTTTCCGTCGAGAGCCCTTTCCCGTACGCAAAGCACATGCGTGTCGTCGCGTTGCAGAGCGAAGGCAATCTCGTGGAGGAGACCACCGACGTGCTCGCCGACTTCGCACGCCTGCTCGGCGGACGCACGCTCGGATTGTTTACCAGCCTGCGGCGAATGCGCGACGTCAGTGATCTGCTGGCCGAACGACTCCGCGGTGAGGGCTACGAGATCTTGATGCCTCGCCGCGCGTCGGACGACCCCGCTGCCCTGGTCGAGCGTTTTACGCGCGCCGGTGGCGGGATGATCCTGCTGGGTGCGCGCTCCTTCTGGCAGGGACTCGACATTCCCGGCTCTGCGCTGCAGGCCGTCGTGATCGAGAAGCTTCCCTTCGAGGTCCCGACCGAGTTGCGCAAGCGGCGCGAAGCTCGGCTTCGCGCCGCCGGCGAAGACGCGTTCGGGCGCTATACGATGGGAAAGATGCTGCTGAATCTGAAGCAGATGTCCGGGCGCTTGATTCGATCCGAGGAGGATCGCGGCCTGATCGCAATCGTCGAGGCGCGCACCGACAAGAGCTATTTCCGCAGACTGCAGGAGGCGTTCCCGCCAGACGCTCCGCTGAAGATCGCCCGGCGGCAGGACCTCCCGGGTCTGATCGCAGAGGTCGGTATCGAGCCGAAGCAGCGCGCTACCCTGCGGAGCCGAGACCTGGAGGAGCGTTGATGCCTGCGGATTTTGCGACCGGACAATGGGCGGTGATTCTTGGAGGTTCGAGCGGCTTCGGCCTGGCCACCGCACAGGTGCTCGCCGACCACGGCATGAACCTCTGCATCGTGCATCGAGACCGGCGCTCCCAGCTCGCGCGGATCGAACCCGAGTTCGAGAAATTGCGCGGATTGGGTGTCGCGGTTCAGACACACAACACGGACGCGCTCGCCGCCGCCAAGCGGGGCGAGGTGCTCGATTCGCTCACCGACACCCTGGGTGAAGGGCGCGTGCGCGTGCTGCTCCACTCGATCGCCTTTGGAAATCTCAAGCCGTTGGCCCATCCTCCTGCCCGCTCCGTGCGCGATGCGACCGAAAAACTCGCGACCGCACTCGGGTTGGAGGGCGAACACGTGCAGGCCGTCGTAGATGAGTGGTTTGCGACGGGCGCCGCGGCCGCGCACCCGCTGGCGAGCCCGCCCCACTACTCGGAAACGGACCTTCTCGAGGAAGAGGATTTTTCGCGAACCATCTTCAACATGGGTACGAGTCTGCTGGGTTGGGTGCAGGATCTCCTCGGGCGAAAACTGTTTTCCGACGATGCGCGCATCTTCGGTCTGACGAGCGAGGGAAACCAAATTGCGTGGCGCAGCTATGCGGCCGTCGCGGCTGCGAAGGTCGCGCTCGAATCCCTCGCCCGATCGATCGCAGTGGAGTACGCGCCCTTTGGAATCCGTTGCAACGTCATTCAAGCGGGGATCACCGAAACGCCCGCGCTCGCTGCGATCCCCGGCAGCGACCAAATGAAAGCCCAGGCGAAGATGCGAAATCCATTTCATCGATTGACGACACCCATGGATGTCGCCAATGCAATCTATCTGCTCTCGCTCGACGAGGCCGCCTGGGTCAACGGTGCCGTCATCCGCGTCGATGGTGGTGAGCACATCTCGGGGGTATCGGAATGACGGCGGCAGCAGTCGAGGGTTCGGATCGAGCGCGGGTAGCACTCGTAACGGGCGGCGGTACGGGGATCGGAGCGGCGTGTTGTCGCGCGCTCGCCGCGGAGGGGTTTCGCGTCGGCGTCCACTACCGCTCGAGCGAAGAAACGGCCCTCAAGCTGGTCGCCGAGCTGAACGACTCGTTTGCGGTGCGAGCCGATCTGAGTTCCGAGGCCGACATCGACGCGCTGATCAAAGAACTCAAAGAGACGGCGGGCCGGGTCGACGTCCTCGTCAACAACGCCGGTTACAACGTCAACGCGCCGATGCTCTCGATGAAACTGGACGATTACGACGCAGTGGCCGGAATGGCGCGCGGCACCTGGTACCTGACGAAATTGGTCCTGCGCCGCTTCATGCTCCGGAGGGATTCGGGGCGGATCATCAACATCAGCAGCGTGGTCGGCCACACCGGCAACCCGGGCCAGATCCCCTACACGATGGTCAAGGCGGGTCTCGATGCGTTCAGCAAATCGCTCTCACAGGAACTCGCCGGCCGTGACATCCTGGTCAACTCGGTCGCGCCCGGCTTCATCGACACCGAAATGACGCAGGAACTCGCCGAAGAAATTCGCACCAGCATCCTCGCTCGGATCCCCCAGGGTCGGATGGGCCGCGCTGACGAGATCGCCGATGTCGTGGCCTACCTCGCAACGCGGGCGAGTTACATCAACGGAACCGTCATCCACGTCAACGGCGGAATGTTCGGCGGCTAGCCCGCGCAGTTCCGGGGCTGATTTCGCGCTCCTCAGCATTGGCTGCCCGGGCAGGTCCGTGATCTATTGAGATAGTGCAACTGGCCGGGGCCCAGTTGGCCGGGTCGCTCCCCAGCGCGGGTCCGTCTCTCCGCGCGAAGGAAAACCAGCGTATTCAGAGGCCCTCTCGAACAGGAGCCTAACTCGGGTTCGGTGACGGGACGCCGTCGGGCGAAATGGGGTTCGAGCCCGACGGCGTCCCGTCACCGAACCCGCGCAGCGACCCCGCAGACGATTTCGACGAACAGCGCGGCCTCTTCTTACAGGGTTCCGAACCCGCGCAGCGACCCCGCAGACGATTTCGACGAACAGCGCGGCCTCTTGTTACAGAGTTCCGAACCCGCGCCGCGACCCCGCAGACGACTTCGACGAACAGCGCGGCCTCTCGTTACAGGGTTCCGAACCCGCGCAGCAACCCGGCATTGAACTCAACCGAGCGGTTTGGATCGTCGCGGTTCGTTCCCCAGCAGAATTGGGATACCCTTCAGGCCCACCACGCCCCCCTCGTTGGGCCGCTCGGCTTGGACGGATCGGGGCGAACGCGGAGAATGCGACGTGAGCGATGTGATCTTGTTGGAGGGCATCCAGATCCCGGCAGCGCTCGGCGTCACGGCCGGGGAGCGTCGGGTTCGCCGTCCGGTCACGTTGGATCTCGAGGTGGGTCTCGATCTTCGGGACGCGGGCCGCGTGGATCGGATCCGGCGGACCGTCCACTACAAGCGGATCTTCGAGGTCGTCGAGGACGTGGCGGCGAATCAAGAGCACCAACTCGTCGAGGCGCTCGGGGATCGCATCGCGCGCGCCGTGCTCTCGAAATTCGACGTCGATTTCGTCACGGTCACGGTCCGCAAACCCACCCCGATCGCGGGTGTCCTCAAATTTGCGGGGGTGCGGGTCACGCGAACCCGCGAGGATGTCAGCTGAATCTGCTCATTCATCAATCTACGGTGTGGGACCATGGAATTGGGAACGCAAACTCCTCTGCGTTAGTCTGGTATCGCCCCTCGAGCACCGGCTTGGGGCTTTCGAGCGCTGGAATCATCGGAGATCCCCATGGCTTCTGAGAAGCCGACCGCTCCCGTCGTGAATCTCGCGGGTAGCGACATCGCCGAAATGTCCAAGAACGAAGCAATCAAGAGCGCGAGCGAAGGGCTCTTCTATGTCCAACCCGCGAAGGGCGAGCGCCACGCGTTTGCGGATGAGATCGGCGCCCTCGAGCGCGGTGAGAGCCAAACGATCTCGGGCGAAGCCAAGGAGATCTCGAAGTTCTTCGGCATCTACAAGCAACAGGGCCGAGGCGAGCGCGGCAAGAAGACCGACGACCATTTCTTCATGGTCCGAATCAAGGCGCCGGCGGGTGGCGGTTTCAGCCGCAAACAATGGCTCGCGCTCGATCAGGCCGCGGACGCATACGCGGACGGCACGCTGCGCGTGACTTCACGCCAGGGGATTCAGTACCACCACGTCTACGGCCCCAAACTCGCGCCGCTGATTCGGCACCTCAATCGCGATTATCGAGACGGCGCGACGCTCGGCGCCTGCGGTGACGTCAATCGCAACGTGATGGGTTGCCCGATCGAGGGACTCGACCCGGAGTACGCGACCGGCGCGTTCGATCTCGCCTTCGAGATTGCCAATGAACTCGCGCCACAGACCACCGCCTACTTCCAGATCTTCCAGTCCGATGCAGAGGGTCGCAACCTGCAACCCATCAATGCGAGCGAACCGCTCTACGGCGAGACCTATCTGCCGCGAAAATTCAAGATTGGCATCGCACACCCGACCGACAACTCGGTCGACGTGCTCACGCAGGACATCGGGCTCGTTCCGGTGGCGTCAAAGGGTGTCGTCGATGGAAGCGTCTGGGATCTCTACTCGGGCGGAGGTCTGGGTCTCACCCACAACATGCCGGAGACCGCCGCGCTGCTCGGGCTCTATCTCGGCCGCGTGCGCCGCGCGCAGGTCGTCGAGGTATGCAAGTCGATCGCGATCTTGCAGCGCGAGCAGGGCGAGCGGAAGGACCGGCGCCAGGCACGTTGGAAGTACACGATCCGTCGACTCGGCGTCGATGCGGTCCAAAAAGCGCTGCGCGATCGCTTCCGGATTGAACTCGAAGATGCCGAACCGACGCCGTTGCCGCCGATGGAGCTTCACCTCGGCTGGCACGAGCAGCGGGGCGGCGCGAGCTATTACGGAATTTCGGTCGAGAACGGTCGGGTCAAGCCCGAGCTGCGCGCGGCCATCCGCCGGGCGGTCGAAGAGTTGAATCTCTCGGTTCGCGCGACCGGCCAGCAGGATCTGCTGCTCTGCGACGTGCGGGATCGCGTGGCCCTCGGGCGGATCCTAGAAGAGGGCGGTGTCGCAAAGCCCGAATCCATTTCGATCGTGCGCCGCAATTCGATGGCCTGCCCCGCAAAACCCACCTGCGGTCTCGCGATGACGGACGCCGAGGGGATTCTTCCCATCTATATGGACGCCATCGAGGCGGCTGGCCTCGGGGATGTCGATGTGGTGATTCGGATGACGGGTTGTCCGAACAACTGCGCGCGTCCGCCCAGTGCCGAGATCGGGATTTACGGCTACGGAAAGAACGATCACGTCATTTTGGTTGGAGGCTCGCGAGAAGGCACGCGGATCGCGCAACCCCTCTATGCCCGGATTCCGGGCGAGCAGATGATTCCCGCATTGATTGGCCTGCTGACGGCGATTCGGGATCGCGCGAACGGTCGACCCGCCGGTGCTTTCTTGCACGAAACGGACCCCGAGCAGCTGCGGTCCTGGGTCGGGGTGACGGGCGCAGATTGATCGACCACTGCGCCCACGTGGTATCTTTTTGCCACGGCTGACGCGCGCGCACCGCAGGCCGAAGGAGTGCTGCGAATTGAATGGACCCGATCGCCAGGCTTCACTGCCCCGCGCGGATGCCGAACAGCTCGTCGCCAGCGCGGTTGATGCGGGCCGGCTCGAGCGCCGCCCCGCCGAGCGACTCGCCGCGCAGCTCTGGGATCCGATCATCCGAGAAGTCGTGCTCGAAGGCGCCGCCGAAAGCAAGCGGCGGGGCAAGGGTGACATTGTCAGCGTTTCCAGAAACGTTTTCATTCCGTTGACGAATCTCTGCCGCGACCGCTGCGCGTATTGCAGCTTCGCGAAACCGCCAGACTCCCCGGAAGCGAAGACCTACACGCTCGCCGAAGTCGAAGCGGTCGTGCGCAGCGCTGTCTTGTCGGGTTGCCGCGAGGCACTGCTGTGCCTCGGCGACAAGCCCGAGGTCGCCTATCACTCGTATCGCGAGTGGCTCGCGCGCAACGAATTGCGCGACACGACCGACTATCTCGTTCGGGCCTGCCGGGTTGCATTCGAAGGCGGAATGCTGCCGCACACCAACGCGGGCGTTCTAAGCGAGAGCGAGATGGCGGAACTGCGGCCCTGGAACGCCTCGATGGGATTGATGCTCGAGTCGACGAGCGCGCGGCTTCGCGAAAAGGGCATGGCCCATTATTACAGCCCCGACAAGGATCCCGATCTGCGCATTCGCATGCACGCGCAGGCCGGCGAACTGCGGATTCCATTTACGAGTGGGATCCTGCTGGGGATCGGCGAGAACGCGGTCGAACGGATCGATACGCTACTGGCGATTCGCAAACTCTCCGATCGCTACGATCACATTCAGGAGGTGATCGTCCAGCCCTTCCATGCCAAGCCGGGTACACCGATGGCTGATACCGCTTCGCTCTCGGATGTGGAAGTGGCGGCTTGGGTTGCGGTCGCGCGTTTGCTCCTCGGGCCGGAAATGAACGTCCAGGCGCCGCCAAACCTCGCGCCGAGCGCACTCGAGTTGTTGCTTCGCTCCGGGCTCAACGATTGGGGCGGCGTCTCGCCCGTAACGGTCGACTTCATCAATCCCGAGGCGCCCTGGCCGGCGCTCGAAGCGCTTCGAGCGGGCACGGAAGCCGCGGGCCAGCGCCTCGTTGAGCGCCTGCCCGTCTATCCCAGGTATCTTCTCGAACGGCCCGACTTCTTCGAACCGCGCGTTCGCGAGGCCGCGCTCGCGCAAGCCGATCCGTCGGGCTTTGCGCGGACCCGCGCAACCGGAGCCAGCGTGGAGGCGGCGTGATGTTGGAGCGCTTGCTAGCCGGCGTGAGCCCGGAGGTCGGCCGCATTCTCGAAGCGGCTCTCGAAAAGCGCGAGCTCCGCGAACGCGACGCATCGGTACTGCTGTCTGCCGAGGGAGTCGACTTCTTCGCGCTGCTTCGCGCCGCGGATCTCGCCCGCAGCGAAGACAACGGCGACGACGTCTCCTTCGTGGTGACCCGCAACATGAATTTCACCAACGTTTGCTACGTGGGGTGCACGTTCTGCGGCTTTTCGCGCCATCGCGACGAGGATGACGCCTACGACCATTCGCTCGAAACGCTGCTCGAAAAGGCGCGCGACGCCGTGGCCCGGGGCGCGACCGAACTCTGCATCCAGGGCGGAATCCATCCCGGCAAGGACCACACCCACTATCGCGACATCCTGATCGCGATGAAGCGGGAATTCCCCGAGATCCACCTGCACGCCTTTTCGCCCGAGGAGATCGACTTTGGCCAGCGCAAGAGCGGGATGGAGTTGCGCGACTACCTGCGCTGGTTGATGGACGCCGGACTCGGGACGATCCCCGGTACCGCCGCGGAGATCCTAGACGATTCGGTTCGTGCGCTCGTTTCGCCCCGCAAACTCGATACCGCGCGCTGGGTCGAAATCGTCAAAGCCGCCCATTCGATCGGGCTGCGCTCGACCTCGACGCTGATGTACGGGCACGTCGAAAGCGTCGAGCAGGTCGCCGCGCATCTGGATCTGTTGCGCGAGATCCAGCGGGAAACCGGTGGATTTACGGAGTTCGTCCCGCTCGGTTTCATCCACGAGCGCAACATTCTCTTCAATCACATGAACGCGCGGCCCGGCGCTTCGATGCCCGAAGATCTGCGCATGATTGCGGTCGCGCGGCTGTTCTTGCGGCCCTGGATTTCGAACATCCAGATGTCGTGGGTGAAGATGGGGCCGAAGCTCGCCCAGATGGCGCTGCTCGCAGGAGCGAACGACTTCGGTGGAACGCTGATGGAGGAATCCATCAGCAGGGAATCCGGATCGCACTTCGGAGAGAATCTTCCCCAGGAGGAAATCCGTCGGTTGATTCGAGCGGTAGGACGCACGCCGGTGGAGCGATCGACCACTTATCAGATCCTGCGGCGTTTCGATGACCCCGCCGAGGATCCGCCGTCTCTCGAGCCCGCGCAGCCCCGCGAGCTCTCGGGCCCCGCGCGCTGGCGGCTGGCCTCTCAGCCCTAGGAGCCTGACCCAAGATGCGGATTGAGGGTGCTCTTGCGTGTTGTCGTTGCGTTAGAGCGCACGTTTTCGGCCCTTTCGTGAGTCTTGGGTCAGGCTCCTAGCCAAGGAAGTCTCGGATTTAGCCGCTCCGCACGGCGCCCGCTCTGGGGCTGGGATGCAACAGCCACTCGCGAGGATCGGTAACTGAAGCAGCGAAGCCCCCACGTTCCATGACCCGGGATTCTGTCGAGTCGCGGCGCAGACCGGCGGGAGAAACGCAGGTCGCGCGGCTGGCCAAGTTCGTCGGAGCATCGACGGCCGCCGAAGTCTAAGGGCCGATGGAAACGCAATCGGTTCGAAGCCCGCTCGAAGCTCCTATCCTGCTTCGAGTGCCTCGTCGATGATCGAACGCGCGATCCGCTTGGCGGTTTGGGCAGCTCTGCGATCGCCAGACACCTGCGCGGTCACGGTCGCCCCTTCGAGCAGCAAGGCGAGCTCATCGGCGAGCGCGGCGGGGTCACTCGCCCCGGCAGCGTCTGCGAGTTCGCGCAGGTAGCCGCGCATCAGCCGCTTGAATTCCTTACATACTTCTCGGATCGGCGAGTCGGGATCCGAGTATTCCCCGATCGCGTTGATGAACATGCAACCGTAGAACTTGTCGCTCCTGCACCGCGTCGCGCGCATCTTCCTCGTTGCGCAGGATCCGCCGCGCGGCCGCGAGCATCCGACCCGCGTTGCAGCGCACGAGTTCGTCAAAAGCCGGCCCGCTGCCGCTTTTCAGCGCATCGATCAAGAGCTTTTCGTCAGCGAACGCCATGCGCCCTTCCGACCGCCCCGCAACCGGGAGGGCAGTGTAGCAGCGCGCCCCGACCGGCCGTTAGCCACCCGCGTTGCGTTACCGGAACCCCGGGTCCGGCTCCGGGCGCTCAAACGCGGCCGATTTCAGACGCGGTGCGCAGGTCGATCGGCATTCGTGGGAGCCCGCGTGCGGGCCCACCCGAACTCGTCGTTCCGAGCCCTGGGTGAGCCCGCCAAGCCCAGTAGAAGCGCTCGCGCGGGTCAGCGACGGTTTACTTGCAGACCTTGACGATCCTTCTCGACGCGGTGCACTCGTCACCGTCGTTGTCCAGTCCGAAGAACGTCGCGGTGAAGGCAATCGACCCGGAGTTGCACTGCGAGACGAACATCCGGAGCTTGGCACCCTGACCGCCTTTGCCGACGCCGAGGCGAATCGGGCTCGCCGTCTTCGAGTCGATCATCTGAGTGCCGTCGGTGGCGACAATCCGGAGCTGCGTGTCGATCGTCGTACCCTCCGCCGCGGTTCCCTTGGCGATGCGGGCCTTGGCGGTGATGTCCTTGAACGAGTTGACGGTCACCGTGGGCGAACCGCCGCGAATTGAGTTGATCTCGATCACGAAGTCGCAGACCGCCGGCTCCGGCCCCGCACTCGCTTGGGACGCGACGAAGCCAACCGCAATCAAGACACCCGTGATGCAGCTGAACGTGCGTTGTAACTTCATAACTGATCTCATATTCGGAACTCCCACTCGAGCCTCAGATTCGAGCCTCAGATTCGAGCCTCAGATTCAAATCTGCGAATTGTCCACCGGCAGCCGTTGCCGCGGAAACCCAGCCCCCTACAAGACCATAAAACCAACGTAAATGTCAACAGCGGCATGCGGATAGGTGGCTGAGGCTGCGAGGTTCCCAGATCCGAGAATCGATGATTCTGCCGAGTCGTGAGGCGGGTTCGAGGGGAGGCGATTTCAATTTGCCGGGCGGTGAAGTTCGCCGGATCTTGCCGGTTGGGAGGCGATTCGCAGGTGGGGGATCGAAGACCCCCTCGAAGCGGGTCGTCCACTCGATTCGAAGAGGGGAGGCCGTCGGGCGACATGGGGTCTGAGCCCGATGGCCTCCCCTCTCCGAGCCCGGGCGACCAACTCTCTGGATTTCGAGGGGAGCGTCTAGCGCGCTGCGGGTTGTCGCTCCAACTCGTCCAGCCGGGCAGAAATCGCCTCGACGCGGTAGCGGAATGGGGCGCTTTCGAGCACGCGCCGCTCGACGACCTTCTCCGCGTTGCTCACCGATGGGTGGCTGCGCGCGAACGCCCGGGCGATCGCCGATGCGGGTTGCTGGGTGTAGCGCCGGCATAGATACATCGCGATCTGGCGCGGAGCCGTCGCCTCCTTGCGCCGCGAGCGGGATGCGAGAGCGCCTGGCGTGGTTTCGTAGAGCTTCGCGACGACCTCGATGATGGTCCCCATATCCAGACGCCGCTTCGTCGTTCGCAGCGCCGAGACTTTCCCGAGTGCCTGTTCGGTGAGTGCCAGGTCGATCGGGCGCTTGAGGAGGGACGAGGTCGTCACGAGCTGGACGAGGACTCCCTCGAGATCGCGCACACTTCCGCGAACGACGTCGACGAGTAGATCCAGGCAGTCGTTGGGAAGACGCACGCCACCTCCCGCTGCCTTGACGCGCAGGATCTCGCGGCGAACCAGTGCGTCCGGGCTTTCCAGCGTTGCGACCAGGCCCGCGGTCATGTGGGAGCTTACCCGCTCGTCCAGGCCCGCGATTTCGCCGGGCAACCGATCCGCGGTCAGAACGACGCGGGCTCCAATGCCGACCAGGTGACTCAGGGTCTGGAAGAGTTCGAACTGGGTGGCCTTCTTCCCGCCGAGGAACTGCACGTCTTCGACCACGAGCAGGTCGCAGCCGTTGCGATACCGCGCCTTGAACTGGTCCATCTTCCGATTGCGAATCGCACCGGTGAATTGATTGGTGAAGGACTCCGACGAGGTGTAGATCACGCGTCCATCGGTTCGGGCGCGGGCCTCGGCGATCGCGCGGGCGAGGTGGGTCTTTCCGAGCCCAGACGCGGATGCCAAGTAGAGTGGGTTGACGGTATGCTGGCTGCCCTGTGCGACCGCGAGCGAAGCCTCTCTCGCAAGTCGATTGCAGGTGCCCACCACGAAGTTCTCGAACGTATAGGGCAGATCGCGCTGTTCGGGTTTGCGCACCTTGCGCGTTCGGGAATCGCGCTCGACCGTCGACGCGACTTTCTTAGCCGACGTCGTCGACGCGGCGACAGTCGAAGCTCGCCCCGCGGGCGCAGCCGAAACCGACTTGGCTGGAGCCGGAGCTGCGAGATCGAGTTCGATCTCGACAGGCTTGCCCGCCTCGGCTGTCGCGTGTTTCAGGATCTGGCCGAGAAAGCGGTCCCGAATTCGATCGCGGTGCAGCGCTGAAGGACACAGCAGACGAATTCGATCGCCGTTCACTTCTGCAATGAGGGGGCGAACCCACGCTTCGATGACGAAGGGGGGCGCCTCCGCCTCGAGAAGGCGGACGACCTCGTTCCAGAACATGGGGGGGGAGCTCATGTTCCACCGATTCTCAGCAATTATGTGACGAATGTGCCGGAATTCCCAAGAACGTCACCCCGGCGCGAGCCGCAGTAAATCAATTTCCGCGCGTTCTCGCAATCCCGCGAGGCTGCGATCGCGTCCAGCGGATCTACACCGATAAAGGTAAGATCGAATCGCCTCGATATCGACGGGAAACCACTGTTTGCAACTGGGATCGCGATTCCATTCCAGGTACTTCGCGGCCAGTCTTCAGGTTTCTTCGCGCCTCGCCAATGCGTAGCATGGGTCAAAATCGAGCTGAACCGAATCACTTAAATCGCAGTATTTTGGATTTTTTCTTCGAATATCGTCGAATTTCATTCTGATCAGAGAATCAGTGCAGGGAGCCCGACGGCGGCACTCTCGGGGCGGAGCGTCCTGCCAGTGCGAAGCGCAAAAGAACGCAGAGCCGTTCGATGCGCGCGCGATGTCCGACTTCTTCCAGCAACGCCTGCCTCTCTTCGGTCGTGAAATTGAAAGTGCTCGCGATGTAATGGGTCAGAGCGGCGTTTTCAATCTTGTCGAGCGAGTTCGGGGTTGGTGTTCGGGCGCCGAGCTGATTCGCTGTGCTGCGTCCGCCGATGGTCGCGAGCGGATTCAGCAACTCGCTGAACAAACTCGCCAGATCGGCGCGCTGCCGTGCGAACTCCACACTGTCTTCGGGATCGTCTGCTTCCTCGAGTAACTCGACTTCAGCGATTCGATAGAGACGTGTCGGCGTTCGGGGCCGTTCGCAGCGGATGCGAAATCGTTCGGTACCGAATAGAACAATGTTGTACCTACCGTCCGGCAAGAGTTCGTAGTCTTCGATGATTCCCGCGCAGCCGATCGAATACGTTGCGGGGTCTTGCTGAATCGAAGTGACTTGCGAGGGACGGACGGCGACCATACCGATACGACGGTCGCCAGCCAGAGCCGCCTCGGTCATCTGTCGGTATCTCGGCTCGAAGATGTGCAGCGGGGCGCGGAGGCGCGGAAACAGTACCACGTTCGAGAGCGGAAAAATCGGGATTTCGAACACTGAGGCCACGACTGGATCGTATCACGCCGTGTCGGTTCCCTTGACGCTACCGGCTACCGACGGAAAACTCGGCCGCGTGAAGCATCGCAAAGGTGGGGTGGATCGCGCGACGTCTCGCAGCCTGATTGCGCGTCTCAATCGGGACGCACAGCAGATCGCCTGGCGGTTCGACCTCCGTTATCGATCGATCGAGCCCGAGCGCGCCAACGTCAAGAGCCGCTACGGCATCTGTTACGAAGACGGCGTGATCAAGATCCGACTTCGGCACGTCGTCAGCGGGCGACCGCTGCTCTATTCCAGTCTGGTGAGCACCCTGTGCCACGAACTCGCGCACCTGCGCCACTTCAACCACGGCGTTCGATTCCGAGCCTTCAACATGGAACTGTTGGAGTTCGCTCGCGCGCAAGGTATCTATCGGCCCGGTAGTGGCGCTTCGCGCCCCGGATCTGCGCCGCCGCGCGAACCGCAACAACCGCAAGCGAATCGCGCCGACCGCCGCAGACCCGAAGACCACCGGCCGGTCCAGCTTTCACTTTTTTGAGAAGGAGGAGGAGAGTGGAGAATCAGGTGTTGAGTTGATCGAACTCTTCGAGGCTGTTGGGGCCCTCGACGACCTTTACGGTGATCTCATCGCAGGCGATCGACTTGTCGAGGATTTCGCGGATCATTCCCTCTACGGTCAGCTCGTCGAATTCGGCCAGCGCGTCCTCCATGCTCGAGTCGGATACGCTGAAATTCACCGTGGCCTTGATCGTGACGTCCATCGAATCCGTGCCCTCTCTACCCACCATACCCACCAGTCTTGTCAGAGATCCGCCGGCGTCGCCGCTCGCCGCGACGCAGCGGCGCCTCATGGCGCCTCGATGAATCCCCGAACCCGCGTTTCAGCCGGTGGGCCAAACGCGTCAGAAACGCTCTAACCTACTGAAATTAAAGAGCATTTCAGCAAAGTCGCGATAGCATACAACAGCGTCCTACAAAGGGCTACGAAATTCAGTGCCCAATTTCGCTGTTTCGCAATTGTTCTGCAGCTTCATTTCGCCGTGTAGCGAAATTCCCTCATCGTTCGGGAGTCGTCTCTCGCGTGAAGCCCGATTAGGGCAATGACCGCGATCCCTACGCTGATGAACACGGCGAGCGATATCCGATGAAGTGCGCCGAACCGCGCCGCAATCTCCGGGGTTGCGCCCAGCCCAAAAGAAACGCCTCGGATCTCAGCCAATTCGGCGGAGACGCCGAAGTGGGAGTAGAGGCAGAGTGCGCTCAGCGCGATCGGCGCCGCGACCAACGGAATGCCGCGGCCGAGCGCCTTCGAGACGAGCGCCAGTCCGATGCCGGCGAATGCGCCGTAGAGGTGGAGCTTCATGAGCACGGGGCCGACGAGATCGCCCGCCAATTGGGTCGACGGCAGCACCGCAAACGCGGTCGGGGCGATCACCGCGCCAAAGAGTAGGTACGAGCCGAACCAGCCACCGAGCAGCAACCAAAGGCAGGTGCGCAGCAAGGTCTGTCCGAGCACCCGATCCCGCGTCGGATTCGGTTCTGCCATGGCGCCTATTTTCCGCGAGCCCTTGCGCGGTGTAAAGAGCGCGAAGCTCGGAGGTTGGCCACTGTGGTGACCCAGCAGGGTGTGCAGGAGCCCGGGCGGAGTCGGGGCATCCGCGGTTGGTTGACCGATCGCCTTGCCCGCTACATGTCCGAACCGATGGATCACTACGACTTGCGCGCTCCCAACGACCTCGACCAATTGGAGGCGACGATTCGCAAAGGCGACGTGCTCCTCATCGAGGGAGATCAGCGTGTCTCCGCGGTCATCAAATATCTCACGCGAAGTTCGTGGTCACACGCCGTCCTCTATATCGGAGACGAGTTGCTGCGGCGAGACGATGATCTCAAGCGCCACGCCCGAGAAGCCTTCGGGGATGACGCGGAGCACCTGATCGTCGAGGCTCTCTTCGATGGCGTCGTCGCGTCACCGCTCTCGAAGTACATCGACTACAACGTCCGCCTATGCCGCCCCCATCGACTCCGATCCGGCCACCTGAAGATCGTGCTGGACGAAGCCGTGAAGGCGATCGGCTGGCGCTACGATCTGCGCAACATTCTCGACCTCGCGGTTCACCTGATCTACGTCTCGCTCTTGCCGGGGAGGCACCGCGAGCAGGCGCTGCGCTTTGGCAGCGGCGCATCGAGTCAGGTGATCTGCACGAGTCTGCTCGGCCAACTGTTTCACAAGGTGGGCTTTCCGGTGCTTCCTTCGGTCAGCTATCCGGCGGGGTCGGGGGCCGCGGATACTCGCGTCCGGCGCCGGCCCTGGTCGTGGCTGGCGCGCCGCCGCCGCTCCGTTCGCCGGGGTCTCTATCGCCACCGCCACCCCACCCAGCTCACGCCGCGCGATTTCGACCTCTCCCCGTACTTCGAGATCGTGAAGTTCGGCCTCGTTCAGGAACGCAGTTTCGATTACAGCCGGATCGAATGGGAGCCGGACGGCGAGCCCGTCAAGCCGGAGGTCGAATCCAAGAGTACGGCTGCCAACCGATCGTGAGGGATACCCCCCACGGTCGTGACCCAAGCTGCGCGACACGCCCGCGCGTGAGAGCGCATCGGAGCTGCAAAAAAAATCCACCCGGCGGCAAAAAAGACTCAAGCATGCGCACCGGCGGCCGTTAGATAGGGTGTTCCAGTCAAGCCAGGGGGGGGTGAGGCTGTGGACATAGCGCCCCGGGGCCGATGGTCCTGGGGCGTACTTGTTTCTGCGAACCGCTCAGGCCGGAGGCGGTTGCGCGTCGCCCTTCATCGCCTCGATTTGCAGCAGGTTGGCCTCGGGCGCGCTGGATGCGTCGCTATGGCAGGCTGCCTTGGAGCCCGCATCGATCTTCATCGCCGATCGGGTCTTGCGCGCCAGTTTGTGGATCTCGCTCGCAGCGAGCACGCCTCGCTTCTCGAGGATCTGGCGTTGCTCGGGGGTCAGGGCGGCGCTGACCTTGGCGCTGTCCCACGCGTACGCTTCGTCCTTTCCGCTGACGAATTCGACGATTTCCTTGCTGATGCGGACCGAACACCAATCGTGCCCGCACATCGCGCAGAAGTCGGTGTCGACATCGAGGTCTTCGTCGTGAAAGGCGCGCGCCGTGTCCGGGTCGAAGCTCAGCTCGAAGTGCTTCTCCCAATTCAGCGCCGCGCGCGCCTTCGTGAGTTCGTCGTCGCGGTCGCGGGCACCCGGAATGCCGAGCGCCACATCCGCCGCATGAGCGGCGATCTTGTAGGCCACGCAGCCCTGCTTCACATCGTCGCGCTTCGGTAGACCCAGGTGTTCCTTCGGCGTCACGTAACAGAGCATCGACGCGCCGTGATAGGCGGCGGCGGTTGCGCCGATGCAGCTCGTGATGTGGTCGTAACCCGGGAAGATGTCGGTCACGAGCGGCCCCAGGACGTAGAAGGGGGCACCGTGACAGAGCCGGCGTTGCAGCTTCATGTTGTATTCGATCTGATCGAAGGGAACGTGACCGGGCCCTTCGACCATGACCTGGCAACCGTTCGCCCAGGCGCGTTCGGTCAATTCGCCCAAGACCTGGAGTTCCGCGAGCTGGGCCGCATCCGTCGCATCCGCGAGGCCGCCCGGTCGTAGTCCGTCGCCAATCGAGAAGGTCACGTCGTAGCGGCGCGTGACGGCGCAGATTTCGTCCCAGAGTTCGTACATCAGGTTCTCGCGCTTGTGGTGCAGCATCCACTTCGCGAGCAGCGAGCCGCCGCGGCTGACGATTCCGATTGCGCGCTTTCGCACGAGCGGCAGGTGCGCGCGCAGCACGCCCGCGTGAATCGTGAAGTAGTCGACGCCCTGTCGGGCCTGATGGTCGAGCGTTTCGAGTACGGCGGCCGCGTCGAGGTCTTCGATCTTGCGCCCGATGATCATCGAGTAGATGGGCACGGTTCCGATCGGCAGGCTGGAATGGCCGATGATCGCGCGGCGGGTTGCGTCCAGATCGCCGCCAGTCGACAGATCCATCACGGTATCCGCCTGCCAGCGCTGTGCCCAGCGAAGCTTTTCGACTTCCTCTTCCGTGCCGCTGCTCACGGGTGACGCGCCCATGTTCGCGTTGACCTTGGTGAGGCTGGCCCGGCCGATGCACATCGGGTCGAGCCCGCAGGCCAGGTGGTTGATGTTGGCGGGGATCACCATGCGGCCGGCCGCTACCTCGTCGCGCACCACTTCGGGCGAGAGGTGGGGCTCGCGCTCCGCGACCCGGCGCATCTGCGGGGTGACGATTCCGAGTCGCGCGTGTTCGAGTTGGGTCACCGGAACGAAACCCTCCGGCGCCGCCCAATGTTCACCTACGCGCCTCCAATCCGCGGGCATGAAATCCCAGGCCGTCTTGTCCGACGCCGCGGGCATGCCCGGCGTGTCCGGAGAGCTGAATGTGAGCGGCCCGCCAATTTGGCTCTTGTTCGCAAAGCTTCCGGGCGTGGTGCCTTCGCGGCGAGTGGACGGATTGCCGCCGACGGGAGGCAGCTGATAGCGCCGATCGGATTTCATCGGCTGGGGATCGCTGGCCATTGCGCGTCACTCCTTCCCGTCTGCAGCTCGGCGTGGAGCGGCAGACGATTCCGCGTGGGCGCGCTGGCGCGCCCAGCGGGATGGGGGCGAAGTCTTGCGGGGCGGGTGGCCGAATGGCTGTGAGCCGTTTCCTACGCTCGTACGAACGAGTTCAGGTTCGAAGGGTTTTTCTCAGGCCCGGCCCACGACGCGCGTTTGGCCGACCACCCCCAGGCTCCGCATTTGCGCGCACTCTATCACATTCATTCGGGCCGCGAAGCCAAATTGCCAAAACAGATCGATTTCGACCCCGCGATCGATCGCGACAGCGATCGAGGCGCGCTTTGCGCGGTGCTAGTGTTTTGCGATGAATTTACGCTGGGTCGTTCTGGTGGTCGCCTTGATTGCCGCAGAGGGTTGTGATCGGCGCGTGGAGCCCTTCGTGCCCGGTGAAAAACCACAGACGCCCGATCTCACCAAGATCTTTCCCGCGGGTGCGGATCGAGCCGATAGGCCCGCCGCCGATCTGCCTTCGCGGCCCGGGCGCGGCGCGCCGCCGGTCGAAGAACGAATGGCGCCGATCGAAGGAACGATCGAACTCGCACCCGAATTTGCGGGTCGGATTGCCCCCGATGCCGTTGCATTCCTGATGGTGCGCAGTTCCGCCAACGGATCGCTCGTCGCCGCCAAACGCATCAGCACTCCGCGCTTTCCGCTGGCTTTTTCGATCGGTTCAGAGGACCGCATGTCGGCCGCGACCCCGTTCGCGG
>Ga0326597_10005204_pt1 | contig 18098 bp, 14 predicted proteins | sample RVTome_12_FD_203789 | JGI IMG/M metagenome (GOLD analysis project Ga0326597, IMG submission 203789) | Soil microbial communities from uranium-contaminated site in the Upper Colorado River Basin, Wyoming, United States - RVT100D185 | ecosystem: Environmental > Terrestrial > Soil > Contaminated >... | reverse complement strand
CGCTGGGTAAGGCCGAAGCGAGACGGCTGCCGATCCTTGTCGCAAACGGGCCGGCAACCGGAATATTCCTGAGATTTTCAATGGCCAGCATTTTACGGTAAATACTGTAGCCGGCCAGCACCTCGTCAGCTCCTTCGCCGGAAAGCACTACTGTAATGTATTGGCGCGCGAGCTTAGCGATAAAGTAAAGCGGGATACAACTCGGATCAGCGAGCGGCTCATCCAGATGCCACACCAGTTGCGGAATGAAGTCGCAGAAGTCGAGCGCGTTGAGCCGGAATTCATGGTGCTCCGCGCCGAAGGTGCGGGCCGCCTGCCTGGCATACTCGAACTCGTTGTTCTCGTCCTCGCGGCCTTCGGAGCTTTCGTAGCCGACGCTAAACGTCTTGATGCGTTCCCCTTTGTGAATCCTGCTCATTATGGCAAGAATCGCGCTCGAATCCAGCCCTCCACTGAGAAAGACCCCGAGCGGCACCTCGGAAATTAACCGCAGGCGCACACTTTCTTCGAGCAGTCTGTCAAATTCCCTCAGGGCGTCCACGCCGGAAGGAAGCGCGGAATTATATTTGATATCCCAGTATTCGCGGACGTGGACCCCGCTGCTGTCCACTACCAGCAGGTGTCCGGGCTGAAGCTTGACAATCTCCTTAAACATCGTGCGCGGCCCCGGTACGTAGCGCAACGACAAGTAAAGGTTGAGCGCGGTTTCGTCCACTTCACGAGGAATACCGGGTGCTTCGAGGAGCGACTTGATTTCCGAAGCGAACACCAATGATTCGCGGCCGTGATAGTAGTAGAGAGGCTTGATCCCAAGGCGATCACGGACCAGCAGGAGGCGCTGCTTCCGTCGGTCCCACAAAGCGAATGCAAACATCCCGCGCAAGCGTGTGACACAGTCGTCGCCGTATTCCTCATAGGCGTGAACGATGGCTTCCGTGTCGGAGCGCGTCTTGAAGACGTGCCCACGTGCGATTAGTTCTGTTGTAAGCTCGGCATAGTTGTAGATCTCTCCGTTGAAAACGATCACAATAGATCCGTCTTCGTTGAAGATCGGTTGTTTGCCGCCGCCGAGATCGATAATACTGAGGCGGCGGTGCCCTAGCCCCACCCGCCCCTCTAGGAAGTAGCCGAAATCGTCCGGACCTCGATGCGAGATCCGATCGGTCATGGCCTCCAACAGGGACAGGCTGACTGAATCATCCGCATCGAACTTCAGTATTCCGGAAATCCCGCACATACACTTTGTCCTTAGTCGTACCGTTCTGCATCACAATCCTGTCTTCGAAGAAGAGAGCCAATAGGTGCGCCGCCGGTTGGAGTTCCTCGAATAGAACGGTTTTCTCTTGAATGATCCGGCGGACTCCGACGCCCAGTAATTGCTGCAGAGTCCCACCAGAAGTGCGCAGCCAGAAAAATTCGCCCTGGAGCCGGAGACCCGCCACAGTGATTTCCGCGTCTGTTTCGGGAACGATCAAGAAATCCAGATGTTGACCATGAGTTATGCTGTAGCTCAAAGTGCAACCGTCAATAGTTTCGCGGCGCACGGCCGGAATCGCGAAGCTCTCTCCGCTCATTTGTAGAGGTGCCATGATCGTCGCAGCCAGGAGAGGCGGCGAACTTTCCACACGTGCGCACAGGACACTGGACGGTTGTTTCACCCCATAGCGGGACGATACCCAGCCCTGTATCGGAGAATCTTGTCCGCGGACCACGGCCGCGCGCAATGGACTCGTCGCGTCAACGAACAACAGCAACCCGTTGTCCTGCGCATGGGCGATCATTTCCAGCGGTTCATTGTGCTCGGAGCGAACATCAAGAACGTCGAGCACCAGTTCGGGCGAGAAATGATAGTGGAAATCAAATGTGTGGATGCCGGACCCGCTCAACTCATCCACCACAATCCAATACTCCGGTTTGCAGTGGAGCAGGCGGCGTTTGTGTGTAACGGGGCTGGAGAGCCGTTCGTAACCGCTGTGCTCACCTTCCACATACTCCAGCACCCCGAGATTAAATTGCATGCGCACACGCGCCTGTGCGCGAGATTGCCATCGGAATGTCCCGGCGGGTTCCGACTGTTCCTGCCCATCGACCACGACGGTGTTATGCGCCCGGCTCGACCGAAAGAAGCTGCGCCAATCTGGCGCAGCGTTATACACGCACGTGGCCGGGTCAACCAGCATTTCGCGCTCGCCCGAATAGAGCACGAGTGAGAGCGTGTCGGCATGGCCGTGGCCGCCTGTTGGGAGGCCCAGCCCGCCGCAATCAAACACCAGATGACTGTCACCCTTGTCCCACCCGGATCGTTGCACGAAATAACCTGCTGTGGGAAAAGCATGGCTGTCGCCAGACGGAACCGTCGCTCTTAGCGCTTCATAAGTGCGCCATGCTTCAGGTCCCAACAGCCAGAACGCTTCCTCTCGAAACCCGCCCGCCTGCCGTTTGAAGCCAGGACGGTTGAAGAGCAGGGCGCCGAGACAGAGCCCATCGAGATATGAGTGGTAATCCTGCTGATCCAATGCAAGAGCCCTGCCGCCGTCATCGTCCCCAAGCAGCGGAATAGAACCGTCAGGCCTGGTGATGTGCATCACGAATTCCAGCATCTGCTCAACCTTGATCGAGACTTCCTGCGAAAATTCGAAGCGATTGCGGCGAGCCAGTACCAGAGCCTGGAGATAGAAGTCGACTGCGTAACAGTGGTAGTAGGTGCTCAACTCGCCATACACGCCGTCGCTGAGGACCTGGCGGCCGATCTCTCGATTGAGCACGTCCGCGCCGAAGTCGCACCACTTTTCTGCTTCCTTCCCAGCTCCAAAGATTCCTTTAAAAACTGAGCCGGCGATAAACAGGACCGCAGCCTCGCCGAGCAGGTGTGTGTTGGGACTGCTGTAGGTCGAAGGGTAGCGGTACACGTGCCGCAACTGGGCCAGCAGAGACCGAGTGACGCGAAGGGCGAAACCCTCTGTAAATGCCCTCGAATGGAGAATGAAGAAGATCGTCCACAACCAGGACAATACCCGGATCGCAATCTCGAGGCTGGATTGCCAGTTGATTCCCATCCCTTCGGGGTTCTGTTCAATCCAACTTTCGATCTGCGCGATTGCTTCCGCGGCATAGCGCTCATCCCCAGCCAGATAGAAGGCCTTTCCAAGTCGCATGATGTGCTGATGACGGTTCAGTTCGTGAATGGTTTTCGAGTCACCATAGGCCGTCTCGATTACCAGGTCGTAGTCCGCCCAGAAGCGGCGCGGCCATACTGTGCCTGTGATCGGGTCCTGATGCCAGTTGATCTTTGTGCCTAACTCCACCCGGCCATAGCCCAACAAATCCACGTTATGACGACAGATGGCGTCTGCCTCGGTCATGGCCTTTTCCATCCACTCCGGGAACTTCGCACGGACGAACCGGCATACCGTTTCGCGATCCGCCGAGGGGAGGTAGAACCTGGTGGCAAAAACCTCTTGCAGGTAACTGGCGCAACTTGAGCCCGGACACGGCAACCGGGACAAGCTGTTACTGAGAACGTATTTTGCCGCAGGATTCCAGGCACTACGCAAACGACCCACCGCACGCTCGGCCTCGATCATGATGCGTTCGCGCAGCCGGTAACCAATTTCGCGCGCGGTCATGGCGCGCAGCCGCGCCAGCTTTCCCTTTGATCTTTCCGTGGGGCGCGCCGCCGAGTCATTTGTCACCGAGCGATAGAGTTCGAGCAGGCTGTTGAAATTTCCGGTTGCGGCCGCGTTGCTGTTTAGATGCAGCCGTGGACGCGGCCTCGACCAAGTCTCCTCAATCTTTGCGACGAGGTCGTCAACGTCGCCCGTCCTGAACAGCACGGTTCCGAGCGGGCGGTTGCCCACGTCGCTGGCTACCACCGGGATTCCCAGCGAAAGCGCTTCGCGGACGGAGTTCGCGTCGCCATCCGCAAATGTCGGCCGCACAAAAAGGTCACACTGCGACATCACGGAGATGCACTTCTCGTGCGAGACGTTTCCGAGGAAATGGATGCGGTTCTGCAAGGCCCATTCGCATACGAGTTGCTCGGCCTGGGCCTGCTGCTCACCGCTCCCCATGACAAGGCATGCGATTTCCGGATGTCGTCCGCGCAGGCGCGCTATTGCTTCGACCAACAGCTCAAAACCGTATTCGGGACGGAAAAAAAGAGTAACAGCCAGTAACGGCCTTCGACCCTCAACCTCCTTTATCTCGGGAGTTTCAGCCAAAGAAGGCGCGGTGAGCAGGAATGCCGGCAGGAGCTCGACACGGCCGGGTGCTATCCCCTGCGATAACACCGCCTCGCGTACTTCGGGAGCGACGGCGATTACCCGGCGATACAGCAGGCAGACAGAACGCGCCAGCAGACGCCGCCCCTCTCGTCCCTTTGCAAGATATACCGGCGCCAGGCCCGAATGCAGCGTGAGCAGGCTCCCAGGGCCACACCGCCCCGCCAATCCCGCAATGAGTGCGACCAGCCAGCTTTTGAGGTTATGGCCATTGGTGTGAGCGTGCAGCGTCCATCCGTTCCGGGCGAACCGCGTCAGCACGTACAGAAGGTGAAGACCGCCGCGAATTGAAATGTATTCGTCGCTTTTTGGCGCGCGCGGATCAACATTTACCACCTGGCACTCGATTCCTGCCAGTCGTAGCTGCCTGCGGGCCTCATAGACGTGAACGGAGACTCCGCCGTGCGGGGGAGGATACGGACCGATCAGCAAAATCTTCATGAGGTCGCTGCCCGCCAATCTCGCGTCCGGGCCCGCTTTGCGCTCAGCAGCGTGAGATAGAGGGATTCTGTCTGTCGCACCATCTCCTCAATCGAGAATAGAGTGGTCACCCGGCGGCGGCCCGCCTCGCCAAAGCTTCGCGCTAATTCCGGGTTTTCGAGCAAAAGCGCCATGGCCTCGACCAGAGCACCGGAATCGCGCGGCGGCACCAGCAGGCCCGTGGTGCCGTCCACCACTGCCTCCGGCGTCCCTCCGACCCTCGTGGCAATCGCCGGGACTCCCGCGGCCATTGATTCGAGCAGCGAGTTGGACAGACCCTCGCTCAGCGAGGGTAGAACAGAAATATTGATTTCCGGAAGTATCTCGTGCACGTCCGTGCGGAAGCCGGTAAAGATAACACTCCGGCCTAGCCCGAGGCTCACGGCGAGCTTTTCGATCTCGGCTTTGTAATTGCCGTCCCCCGTGTAACTGTCCCCACCGATGATCAGAAAGCGAACGGCGGGGAATCGCCGACTGACGGGCACGGCCGCCTCGAGAAAATACTCAATCCCTTTCATGGGATTCAGCCGCGAAAGTACTGCCACCAGCGGAGTATCTGCCGCAAGACCGAGTTCACACCGCAGTTTGCCGGCGGGCGGACCGTCCGCGGAACCCGATCGGGCGATGCCGTTTCGAATTACCTGGATCTTTCCGGCGGGATAACCCTGGCCCAGGAGCCATGTCCGAACTCCTTCCGCGTTCGCCAGAATACAGTCCGCCATTTGGCAGAAAATCTTTTGGACGCGCTTCTGCATGGCGCTGAGAGCTTCGCCGCAATCACGAATCGAGGCGATGACCACGGGGACCCGGGCGAAGCGCGCGGCCGGGATCGCGAAGACATTCGAATAGAACCCATAACTGTGGACCAGTTCAATCGAGTGCTGGCGGAGGTAACGCGCAAAGCGCAGACGAGCGGCCATGGCGCCGAGGTTGTAAAGATTCTTGGTCTTGTACTCGGAAACGGGAATCCCCCTGGATGTCACCTCCTCCAGCAAGGGCCCGACTTTGCCAAGGCAGCCCATGTGCAGTTCGTATTGTTCAGGATCGAGCCCATTTGTCAGATTCACCACCTGCCGCTCAGTGCCGCCGATGTGGAATACGGTGAGGAACTCAAGAAGGCGAGCGCGATCCTGGCAGCTTGCGAACGGTCGATTCCCTTGGTCAGTCTGTTTGTCCGAGTCCACCCTATGCTCCCTTAGAGTTCCCATTACATCGCCGCCTGGACCGCTTCGTGCTCCGGAGCGCATCGCGCCGTCAGCCGCATGGTTCTCTTATCGAGAAACTCCCGGCACCACATTTCGAACGAGATCAGCGTCCATAGCTGCAGATCCAAGTCGCGGCCGCGGTTCTGCATGCCGACGAGCTTCTTGATGTATTGCTGGTTGAAGATGCCACGTTGCCGGCTGGTAGGCGACAACAGCAGATCGGAGACAAAGCTTCCCAGCTTCCCGCGGAACCAGCTCCCCAGGGGAATCGCGAAGCCACGCTTGGGCCGATCTATGATCGCATCGGGCAGAATGCCACGCATGGCTTGCTTGAAGATGTGTTTCGTGACGCCGTTCTTCAGTTGCATGTCCTGCGGGATGGTTGCGGCAAACTCAACGACCTTATGGTCGAGCAGCGGTACGCGGGCTTCAATCGAATGCGCCATGCTCATACGATCCACTTTGGTGAGAATGTCAAGCGGCAGATAATTCTTCAGGTCCAAGACCTGAAGCGCGCTCAGCCACCTGCCCGCGTCTTCCCTGAGCGCTTGTACTTTGCCGGCCGCGGGATCGTAAGCCGCCATGAATCGCGCCGCGTCGGGGGTGAACAAATTCTTCTTCTGATAGGCCCGAAAAAGGGTGCTCGAATCAACGTACCGAGCGGCACCGGAGAGCGCAATATGGCGGAGGAAATTGGCTCCCTGCACGCCTTCAGGAATGTGGCTCGCCGCCAACCCGATCAGCTTCCGCAACGGCAAGGGAAGGCGCCTGCGCCGCTCTCTGGCTTCCACAAGATATTTCTCGTAGCCCGCGAACAGCTCGTCACCTCCGTCACCGGAAAGCACCACCTTGACGTGACCGGAGGCGAGCTTCGAAACCATGTATGTGGGGATAGCCGACGAATCGCCGAACGGCTCATCCAGATACCACGCGATGTCCTCAATTACATCGAGGACGTTCGGTTCCAGCACGAGCTCGCGGTGTTCGGTGCTGAACTTTATCGCCACCGCACGCGCGTGTTCCGTCTCGTTGAAACCGTCCTCGCTGAAGCCAATCGAGAATGTTTTGACCGGCTTGGAGCACAGTCGCGCCATGGTCGCCACGACCGCACTGGAATCAATGCCGCCGCTAAGAAACGCGCCGAGCGGCACGTCCGCAATCAAGTGCAGGCGAACGGACTCTTCGAGCAGGCATCGGAGTTCTTCGATGAACTCTCCCTCGGATCTCCTGTGGTTCGGGTGAAACTCAATGTCCCAGTACCGCTCGGCGACCGGCTGCCCGCCCGCCGAACAGGTCAAGATGTGTCCGGCCTCCAGCTTCTTCACACCGGCGATGATGCCGGCGTCCTTTGGAGTGGTGAGAAAACTGAACAGGTGGCTGACGGATTGCCAATCGAGTTCGCGCGCAACCTCCGGCAGTTGGAGGATCGCCTTTAGTTCGGACGCGAATATCAGCCGTCCGTTCACCGAGGTGTAATAGAGCGGTTTGATACCCAGGCGATCGCGGGCGATTGTCAGTTTGCGTCGGCGCTTGTCCCAGATGGCAAATGCGAACATGCCGCGAAACTTTTCTACGCATCGAGGGCCATACTCCTCGTAGCTGTGGACGATGACTTCCGTATCGGTTCCCGTGCTAAAACTGTGGCCGCGGCGCTCCAGGTCTTTGCGCAGTTCCTGGAAGTTGTAAATCTCGCCGTTGAACACAGTCCATACAGAACCATCTTCGTTGCTGACCGGCTGGCGCCCGGTGTTCAAATCAATGATGCTCAGGCGGCGCATGCCGAGGCCGACGTCCGGGGAGAGGTAAAATCCGTCCTCATCCGGGCCCCGGTGATATAGGGCCTCGCACATCTGCCGGATCTCCTCCAGCAATACTGGTTTCTCACCAAAGCTTGCAATTCCGGCAATTCCGCACATGAACCCGTTCCTCCGCTCAGCTTCCTTCTACTTCTCTGGTCTTCACCAAGGCCGGTCTGCGCAACCACCCAGTCACAGCCAGTTTTTCGCCCTCGCTCAGCAGGCCGAATCCAAGCACCAGCCCGGCGTACGAAAAGGCAAAGGCGGTCCCCGTCAGCATCAGGAGTGGAATTAAAGGCAGGTGAACCTGCGTCTTTACCATCCATGCGGGGAGAGCCGCTGCCGCGCTCGCGGCGCCGATGGCGGCCAAGCTTCCCCAAGGCAGAATCCGCGCAGCGCTCACCTGCATGAGACGTTTTGCACGAACAATAGCGAGGGACTTCGAGATGACGGTGGCAAGCAGCGTGATGAGGATCGCCCCTGGCAGCTCGAAGATCGAAAGGAACCAGCCGATCATCCCGGCAATGACTCCGAGCCTAACGATGTTCAGGAAAAGCGTGTAGCGCATCTGGGCGTAGACGCGCAATAGGCCGTCTGTTTGGAACACTGCAAAAAGAACCACTGCGGCCGATAGCATGAAAATCGGAATGGCGGCGGCGTATCGGTCCGTAAATAGCACAAGAATGATCTCGCGCGCCGAGATCACCAACAGTACAAAAAGGGGTATGAAGATCAGACCGAGCTTACGCGTCGTGTCGTGCCAAATGGCAAGGACGCTTTTGTTTCTTCCCTCTCTGATTTCCTCGGCCATACGGACCATCATCACGTTGCATGCCGGGCCGGCGACGAAATCGACGAACGGCAGTTGGAGACAGCCGACAGAGTAAATCGCGAAAACAACCACGCCAAAGTGGGACGAGACGGCGTATTGATGGTAGTTTGCCTGGAGGATCTCGACGATGATTGCCATCTCGAACGGGAGCACGTAGACGAACTGCCGGCGCAGGCACGGCCAATCGAAAGTCAGTTCTTGTCCAAACTCCCGTCGCAGGTACCAGAGCGTGTAGAAGAGCCGGATGGCGCCAAAAGCAATAGCACCTGCCAGAAGCCATTCAAGGTTTTTTAGCAAGAGAACCGGGACGATGAGGAACAGAGATCTTACAAGGTCAGAGAAGGCATAGACATAAGCAGCTCTCCGGCACTGATTGCGCGCGATCATCGAGATTTCCAGACTCGCCGTCATCAGCATCAGCAGCAGGAAAATGCCGATGGGGACTACGTAGGCCGCAGCTTCAGGATTTCCCAACCACCGGGCAATGTTGGATGAAAAGGCAGCGAGCGCACCCAGGCAGACCAGTCCCGACACACCCATAGTGACGACGGAATTCATAACAAATCTTCCGCCGTCCGCGGTACGTTGCGGGATGAAATAATACAGGCTTTCGGCCATGCCTATTTGGGTGATCCCGTAAAGGATGCCGTAAATCAAGAAAACCTGCTTGTAGGTGCCAAACATTGCCTGATCGAAGACACGGACCAGTACGACAGGAATGAAAAACGAAACGGTGAACGCCAGCGTCCGTCCCGCGATCAGCATGAGTGTCGGCTGGAAAGAGGTTTTCATTTGTCCGTTTGTCTCATGGAATGCCGCGGCGCCGCTTCCGCAGTCCTTCCGCTCCAGGACTGGAGGCCAGTGGACCGGGGAGCCTGGGTCGGCTCTGCAACAATTCGGCCCGCTGCACCAATCAATCCGGCGAGCAGGTACGGGAACCAGCTCATGACGTAGCCTCCGGAGAGTCCGCAGACGACAAACCCCCAGAATGCAATTTCGAGCGCGGCCATGAGTTCCACAACCCCGTCGCGACCGGGCTGGGGGGCTTTTCGGACTCGCCAAGCGCGGCAGATTACTGCTCCGAAGAACGAGACCAGGAGCAGGAATCCGACTGTCCCTGTTTCGCTCAGTGCCTGGAGAAACGTGTTATGGGTGATCAGCCACTTGTGATTGCCGAACTGCGCCGGAGCGTACAGCGGCCATGCCACTGCGGAGCAGTTGATGCCGACACCAAGCAGAGGGGAGTCTGAGTACATGGCAAACGCTACCTTGTAGGTGGTCAGCCGCTCCTGGAGATTGGCGTCCTCGCGCAAGTTGCTGAAATCATCACCTCGGGACCAGTAAAGCGGTACCGCCAAGGCTCCCGCCACCAGCACTCCGATCATTCCGGCGCGCGCGAGCTTGCTCTTCTGGCGCCAGCCCATGTAAGCAACGACGGCAAAAAGGCCAACGAGGCTGCCGCGGGAGTAGCTCAGATAAATGGCGGTCATGAACGCTGCTATCACCAGCCATACCGGAATTCGCCGCGTCAGGTTCAATCGCCGCGAGAGGGCCAGCGCGATAGGAATCAGAATCACCAGGCTGTAGGCCATTTCATTGGGATTTGCAAATACTCCCAACCACGCCGCCCGGCCCTCAATTTTGATTCCCTGATGCCAGTACCAGAGCGAACCGACCGCCGGGAAAAGCCCTCCCAGCACCATGACCCAGAGCAGCGTGCGCAGTCTGTTTTCGCTGGTTACTGTATTGACGATCAACAGGTAAACTACAGCCATTTTGACCAGGGTCAGAGCCGCCTCGGCGGCGTAGGCGGGCCAGACCGCCCCGAAGATTGACAGTCCCGCTGCGGCGATGAACCCGGCGAGCAGGTACCCGTCGGGCCACGCTAAGTCAAGTTTCCGCCGCACCAGCGCCTTTTCGTAGAGCAGAATAATGAGTGCCAGGGCCCCGAGCGTCTGTGCTGGCCGCACCAGCTCGAGCACGGGAAACATCAACGGCAAGTTCGAATACAACAACAAGAAAAAGACAATCAGAAGCTTGAACGAGAAACCGCCCATCTCAGCGGCTGGAGAACCGCATCGAATCGGCGCGGTCTTGTATCTCGCGCCGAAAACATGGGTTGGGATGGGGGTAATTCCTGACATATTCGAAAGTTGGCGATAGTCGGCTCAGGCCTTCTCGCCCGGTGTGACCCCAACGCAGTTTCCATTTTCTACAGGCCGCGCAGCGGAGGATGGCCCTCCGAGACGACCGGTCTTGCTTTCCAGGCTGTCCGCAGTCCTGTCACGGAGCACACGCCGCGCCCAACCACGGGTCAGGCGTCCGCCGCCGGTCAGGGCGCGGGTGCACAGGCCGCGCGCTCCGGGCGGGTAAAGCTCCAGTCGTGCCAACTCACGCGATTCCTTCGCCCAGTGGAATTTGTACGCCTCGCCGCCGTGCAGGAGGTCGTATTCCTCGGCTCCCTCCTCCATCGCGCTCTTGATAGCCAGACCCATTGTGACCAGGCCGACGCTGTGGCGCGCGTACTGAGGATCAAAACCCGACTGATAATAATAAAAGGTCTGTCCGTAACGCAGGCCGTAGAGTGCGCTGGCCGGTTTGCCGTCGAGCCGCAGAACGTACAGACGGAGCCAGCCGCGACGGAGTGCATGCGCCGTGAACTCTTCGTGGAAAGCGATATGCCCCGGCGTGTGGAACGCATCGGAGTCTCCGTGTTCGATCCATCTCTTGTTATGCAGAGCGATCAGTACCTCGAGGGCTGGGCCGCGATGGTCTTCGTCCTCGACCCGCTCAAACACCACCTCAAACTGTTTCGAGAGATTCTTCATTTTCCGCTGCGCGCTGTAACGGTGCTCCGAACCGAGTGTGGCGAGATAGCTCGTCCAGGTATGACCGCGGAGGTCGATGAACGGACAGATGTTCCCTATAGTCTGCGCTGATTTCCATCCCCGATGCCCCAATCGGCAACCCAGGTGCGCCGCCATGGAGCTGGGGCCCCGTAGCTGGCCGAACTGCAGCATCAGGGCCGAGCGGCCGAGGGCGCGGGAAAGCGCGTTAAGAGCTTCGGTTTCGGCGCCCTTGCGAACGATCAAATCCAGGTAGTCGGACCCGACTGTCCCGGATCCGAGGAATTCGACGACGCGGAATGGAAACAGGCGCGTCACAGATCCCGGACGAACGGCAAGCGGCGCAAGGGCCACGAGTTCTCCTCCGCTCCTCACGGCCGCAATTCGTAACTGCCGCCGCCCCGCGAGATGGCACCACCACGTGCGTAACCATTCCCAGGTCAAGAACACACAGTCGGAAGCAGAGCCGGCTAGCAACTGAGCCCATTCCTCGCGGAGACTGTCGAATTCTCCTGTTTTTTCGATCCACTGAATCTCCATCGTCGTTCCCCGCTTCAGGTTCACATGCTGACTGGCGCAGCAGACGAGTATTCCGCCCAGCAGCGCTGAGTGCGGGCTGCGAGTCCACTCCCGCGCGATGGATCTCGGATTCTCCTCGATCCCCAAGTGATGAATCGAAAAGCTTTTCCGAACTGCTTTCCGAGAACCATTAGAATCAGAAGGTTAACACTCGGGGACTCGGCCAGTCTGTACAGAATCGCTCACTGATTTGTTCAAAAATGCTCATCCACCCTTCGAGGGAGTGCGGCGCGCACGATATTTGTTTAACCGGAGAGAGCCAGACGCACGGTATCCGGTTTTGTCCGAGAGAATTGAGCGATGACACTGGTAGTTTTTGAGGCCTTATGAGCAATTGTGACCGTGAGCGTGAGCACAATGCGACGGACAAGCGAACAACCCCACCATATAAAGGAAGCAGCTCTAGTTGGCTTAACCCGGAGCTACGATAAAGCGACCAAAGGCGCTTTTTTGAATAGGGTGATTTGCCATGTGTAGTCAAACAGAGGAGAGAAATGCGATGTCCAAACAAGCCCCCCGGCTAATTGCCGATTCAGACCGCGCAAAAGCACCAGATTTTTCTATTCCCAGAACAGGAGCGGAACACCACGAAGCAGCGGCACAGCATCACGAGCAGGCCGCGCGCCACCATCGATTGGCAGCCAAACATGACCACTCCGGCTACCACGAGAAGGCCGGCCACTGCGCCCATCTGGCGTACGCGCACCACATGTACGCGGAGCAGCACGCGGCTGAAGCCGCCAAGTCTCATGCCAAGAATCATACCGGTTGATCGACTGAAGCATTGTCTGACCCAAGGCTCATCCCCCTGGATGAGCAATTATGACTAAGGGTATGAGCACTATTGGACTGACACGCAAATCGCCCCGTCGTATATAAGGCTATGTCTCTAGTTGAGAGACAGGATTTTACAAAAGAAACTTCCATGGTGACGAATAATGAAGACGACGAATAACAAGAGTATGGAACCAAAGCAGGCGAAGGTTAAGTCGGCGCACAAGAGAGGCAATCCTGCCGATTGGGTCCGCTTCCTCGCCGGAGTCACTCGCGGGAAAACCGCTGTCGAATACGGTTCGAACCACACCATCTTCAAGCAAGGAGCACCCGCAGATTCCGTGTTCTACATCCGAAGCGGCAAGGTGAAGCTCGCGGCAACATCCGAACATGGCAAGGAAGCGATCGTCGCCGTGCTGAACGGCGGTGAGTTCTTCGGCGAGGGATGCCTCGCCGGTCAGCCGTTGCGCATGGCAACGGCTACCGCGATGATGGATTCCGCGGTGCACCGGATTGAGAAACCGCTGATGATGCGCATGCTCCACGAACAGCTCGATGTCTCGGAGTTTTTCGTCGAGCACCTGCTTTCCCGCAACATCCGATACGAAGAGGACTTGGTCGACCAGCTTTTCAACTCCAGCGAAAAGCGTCTGGCTCGGATTCTCTTACTGTTGGCTCATTTTGGCAAGGAAAGTAAAGCCGAACCCGTGCTTCCCAAAATCAATCAGGCGACCCTGGCAGAAATGGTCGGCACAACCCGTTCGCGGGTCAGTCATTTCATGAATAAGTTCCGGAAGCATGGCTTCGTCGATTACAACATGGGCGGTGAAATGACGGTCCACAGTGGCCTGCTGAGCGTGGTGCTGGGATCTCTGTCTAAACCAACACTCCAGATGGCGAAGTGAATTGTGGTGGCCGCTTCAAATCCGCATTCACGCGATGAACTGGCCAGTGATTTCCTGGAATGCAAGCTCCGTGGCAGAAGGAAGATTTCATGACACACGCATTACCACAATTACCGTACCCGTTGGATGCTCTAGAACCGTACATTGACGCCAAGACGATGGAAACTCATCACGCCAAACACCATGCCGGCTATGTAGCCAAACTAAACACTGCCTTGGAAAAGCACAGCGAACTTCGGGACATGCCGCTCATGGAGCTGCTGACCAGCTTGCCAACGCTGCCTGCGGACATCCGAGATGCTGTACGCACCAACGGTGGCGGCCATTTCAATCACTCACTCTTTTGGCGGGTGATGAAAAAAAGTGATGGAGGCGAAGCCAAAGGCGAAGTGGCTATGGCAATAAAGTCCTCCTTCGGTTCCTTGGAGTCATTCAAGGCCGGGTTTTCGAAAACGGCACTGGAATTGTTTGGCTCGGGCTGGGTTTGGCTCTGTTACCGCGACGGCGGTTTGGTTATAGAATCCACCCCCAACCAGGACAATCCGGTGATGAATGGTGGCGGGGAGCCTATCCTCGGTTTAGACGTTTGGGAGCACGCCTACTATCTCCGGTATCTAAACCGGCGTCCCGACTACGTGAAGGCCTGGTGGAACATCGTCAACTGGGACCAGATAGCGGAAAACCTTGACGAAGCCATGAAGTTGGCGCACGTATCGACGCCCGCTTAGCGGTCGCCCCGCCGGTTGGTGTCTTGTCCCTTCAGGACGGGCAACGGGATCCTCTCAGAAAAGACATCGGGCCGAGAGTTCAATCGCAAACGACTAAGCAGCGCTGGCCTTCAAGGCCGCAGAGTTGGCCGCATCCATGATCAGGTCAGCGATCTCGCGCGGGCAAGATACTGCCGAGGCATGGCTGGCATTGAGCGAAATCGTTTTTGCTCCGATGCGTTTTGCTATGAAGTGCTGCAGCTCGGGGTTAATCATCAGGTCGCGTTCGGAAATCTGATACCAGGATGGCCGCGAGCGCCACGCCGGATTTGAAATCTTGTTGGCAGGGACCTTCCACGGCATCTGAACTGCCGCCATAATCCGTGCTTCCTGCGGATCAACATCTCCGGCAAAGACCTCGGGGAATGCCGCGCGCTCAATCCACGCATAGCCCTGATCGTCGGGCTGCACGTGCGCGGACCCGGGAGCAGGCGCGTACTTCGATTTCAAATCATTGATGTTTTCTCCCTCATCAGGAGCAAACGCGGCAATGTAAACCAGGCCCGATACATTGGGCTCATTGCCGGCCACGGTGATGATCACGCCGCCGTACGAGTGCCCCACCAGAATCGCTGGCCCTTGCTGCTTGGATAGAATGTGACGGGTGATCGCAACATCTTCATCGAGGGAAGTGAGCGGCTGCTGAACCGCCGTTACGTTGTAGTCTTTTGCCTGCAGCAGTCCGATGACTTTATTCCAGCTGGAGCCATCGGCAAACGCTCCATGGACCAGCACGATGTTCTTGATCATTGGCCTTTTCCTTTTTGATGCGACTTAATGTGTGAGGAAGTTCCATTATCGAATTACAGTCAAGCAATGCTAAAACCCTTTCGGTGGTCCGGCTGTTCAAAATCGCTCACCCTCGGCAGGTTTGTTCTGTCCTTCAAGCAATTCTTCTTTGCTCCTGACGGGACTCCTTGCTCCAAAGTTTCTCTTAGCACGATGGCGCCTTTCAACTCCGGCACAGCCGATTCAGCGGGCACTCTCTTTTGAGTGTGTCTCAAATAGACGCTTCGTCATCAGTACGAGACCGAAAATCTGCGTCCATTCTGAAACCATGTTTCCGACTACCTGCCCCCACTTAGCCTCAGAGTCCATCGAGACATAAAGGGCAATCCATCCGGTTCCGCTGATCAATAGAAAAATGCTGAGAGAATGGTCGCGCAGTCGCTCCCGAATAGGACTCAAGAAATCGTGCGGTGGACGTCGGCTTTCAGACGAGCCTTTCTCGTACAGATACTTTGTCGCGATTACCATTACCACGACACCCGTCCAATCCGCTATTGCATTACCAAAGAATGAACCCGTATGAGTGCCCGGGCTCGAAACGCTGTATAGAACAATCCACAAGACCAACACACCTACCGAGACCACGCTCAGCGAATGGCGACGGGTAAAGCGTTGTTTGCGCTTCCGTTCTCTCCCCATTGAGGATCTCCTTTTTCCCGGGCTGCGGATGGCCGAAAGGTCGCCCGTGCCGTCCGCAATAATTACGTCCGGACCCGCCGGGATGCATGGCACCAGTAAGCTTATCAGGCAACTTCGCTTGCCTCAATCAGGGCAAATCGGGCGAATATTTGGCCTTCACTCCCTTGTTCGTTTCTTATAAATGATACGTGCGCTCTTGACCAAGTGCGTGAGCAGTACTGAACTGACACGCGAAACAGCACAGGGTATAAGAGAGGTAGCTTCCAGTTTGTCAATGTCGCAAACGGTCGCTCTGTTGAGGATTAAGGAGAACGAAAATGCTGATACTTATTATTTTGTTAGTGCTGTTGTTCGGAGGCGGATTCTTTGGCTATAGCCGCTACGGTGCTAGCGGCGGGATGGGAATCGGAGGGGTCGTCCTGGTGATCCTCCTGGTATGGCTATTGTTGGGAGGCGGTTTCGCGAATCTAAGATTGTAAAAGATCAAGTGGCGCGCGCCATTTTGATATCCAGGAGCGAGGCGTACGCTTTCCCTCCGGCACGCTAGTTGTTCGACTTGCTATTCACATATGAGCGTAATTGAACAGACAGGCCGACTTCGGGCCGGTAAGATTTTTCAAGAAGGAGATTAATCACATATGAAAGTCACCATGTTGCGCTCGGTTTTGATATTCACATTGACGCTACTCACGCTGGCATGTTCACAAAGCCAGAAGAGTGCTGATGTAAAGAATGAGGTGGAAGCGGCATTGAGCCAGGCAGGTTACACCAGCGTTACGGTCGCCCAAGATCGGGACAAAGGTGTCATTACACTCTCCGGGGATGTAGCCACCGAAGAGGACAAGCAAGGAGCCGCAAGTGTCACACAATCCGTCTCGAGTACGCTGGTGATCGCGAACCAGATCGGCGTGAGGCCTGTTGGATTTACCAGCGAGGCAAAACAAATCGATTCCAGCTTGGATACCGCGATTGAGAAGAACTTTGAAGCGGTGCTGATTGCCAGACGAATGGATAAAGACATCACCTACGCAGCCATGAACGGTGTGCTCACGCTCAAAGGAGAAGTGAACAGTCAAGCCAAGCGGAATGAGTTGGAAGCGTTAGCCGCCTCTGTGCCCAATGTGAAACAGGCGGTCAATGAACTACAAGTCAAGGAACAAAAAGCTACCTCAACGGGTTACTAGCTCGAAGTGCTTTGTGCGGACCTCGCGTAGCCGAAAGACTTGGATATGAAATCCGCGCGCTTGACGGTAACTCAAGCGCGCGCCTGGCAGGTCCGTTTGGCGAGGGGCCACTACGATGCCGTCCTCAAAGGAGATCAATGGAAAAAGTAAATTCAAGTGCCTATAGCACAGACTGCGGAGATCGGAGGGAATTGATGGAAAACAATAACGGAACAAAATTCTTATGCTTTTTGACTGGGGTGAGTATCGGGGCCCTGGTTGGAGTGTTATTCGCACCACACTCAGGAAAAAGAACCCGGGAACTGATCGCTGATCAAGCCGGGGAAAGCCGTGACTATCTGCTCCGAAAGGGAAGGGAGTTGCGGGAACAAGCCACTGACTATGTTGACCGTGGAAAGGAAGTGCTGGCTGACCAGCGCGAGCACCTGGTTGCGGCTGTTGCGGCCGGCAAGCAGGCTTACCGTGCTGAGGCCCAATCGAAGAGCAATCTGTAATGCCCCCCCTGGCTTCATGACGCCGGAGGACGAGCAAATTCGGAGTTAGGCAGGAAACAGAAACCCAAAAATAGAAGGAGAGTGTAGCATGGCAAACACAGCAGTATTCGGTCTCTACCCGAACTATTCCAGCGTGGAAAGCAGCGTTGCCACCTTGAAGGAGGCTGGATTTCGGAACACAGACATCTCCGTCCTTTTTCCGCAAAACGAAGGGTCGAAGGACTTCGCCCATGAGAAGGGCACCAAAGCTCCCGAGGGAGCCGTGACAGGCGCCGGAACGGGTGCGGTAGTGGGTGGTACGTTGGGATGGTTGATGGGTATTGGAGCCCTGGCAATCCCCGGCCTGGGTCCTTTCATCGCTGCCGGCCCGATCATGGCCGCCCTTGCAGGAATGGGCGTTGGCGGCGCAGTAGGCGGGATAACGGGTGCTCTGATTGGGATGGGGGTTCCTGAATATCTAGCCAAACGTTATGAAGGACGTGTAAAAGATGGCGGAATTCTCCTCTCCGTGCATTCGGACAATTCGGA
>Ga0326597_10005203_pt1 | contig 18098 bp, 14 predicted proteins | sample RVTome_12_FD_203789 | JGI IMG/M metagenome (GOLD analysis project Ga0326597, IMG submission 203789) | Soil microbial communities from uranium-contaminated site in the Upper Colorado River Basin, Wyoming, United States - RVT100D185 | ecosystem: Environmental > Terrestrial > Soil > Contaminated >... | reverse complement strand
CGCTTCCAGCGCCACCTTCGCCTTGAACTCCGCCGTGAACCGCCGTCGCGTCCTCATCGCGCATCCCTCCGTTAGCCGGCGGAATACACCTTAACCTCCTGTCCGATTTTCCGGGACCACCTCATCTATCTCGGTCTCGGAAAGCCGTCACAGTACCTTGACGACTACGCGAAACGCATACTGGAACGAAGCATCCCTTCGTCTGGCGAACAAATAGGCTTCAACATCGCAGCGCAACAGTACCAGCAACGGTACGCGGAATACTCGAAATTGCTTACTCCGGTCCTCCAAAGCCTCGGTCAGGATCAAAACGACGATCCACTAGGACACCCCGCTATCACACTTCTTCTGCACGTTTTTGAATGTGTGACAGGCACGCCCGCACGGGGCCACATGGTGCAGATCGCTCAAGCAAGCCCCTTGATTATGCAATTCATTGTCGATCATGTTGACTTCGTGAAGGCGAAACTATGAAGCACGCAGCGGTCTAAGCCGCCTTCCCGCGCCATGGCAACACGCGGTCGCCGAACACCGTATCGAACAGCAACGAGTCCGGCGCAATCAGTTCGATGCGCTCAAGCAACCAGAATTACGGTGACAGTCCATTAAATTTCTGCTGGACGGCGTACTTCGTTGGGCGGCCGATAGTCAGTTGAGTGCACTGTCACCGTAATAGCAGTCTTTTCAGATTATTACGAAGACGGCTTCGTTCCGGAGGAGACCGGCGGTCGGTGAGGGCTCCGGAACGATCATTCCGTCGCCGGCGCGGGAACCCCGGCGGCCGGTCGCCGATCAGTCGGCGGAATAGCGGTCCTGCGCCTTGATCGCGGCTTCGACCCGGTTTCTCACCTGCAGCTTCTGCAGGATATTGGTCATGTAATGCTTCACGGTCTTTTCGCTCAGGTCGAGCTGAAACGCGATCTCCTTGTTGCTCTTTCCCTGCGCCACCTGCCGGAGTATCTGCTCCTCCCGCGCGGTGAGGTCGGAAAAGGGGTCGGACGACTCATCTTCGCGTCTGTCCCCGATCTCGACCAGAAGCCGCGCCGCAAGGCCGGGCGATACATAGGACCCCCCGTCATGGACCGTTCTTATGATGCTCAGAAGCTCGTCGCCGCCGATCCCCTTGAGGACGTAGCCGCAGGCGCCGGCTTCCAGTGCGGCCAGCACGTCGCTTTCGATTTCCGAGACGGTCAGCATGAGAATGCGGACCACCGGGCACGCCGCGGAGATGCGTCGCGCCGCCTCGATGCCGTGGCCCGGCATGCTGACGTCGAGCAGCACGATATCAGGCAGGTGCTCGCGCGCCGCCGCCACCGCGTCGTCGGCGTTGGTGCATTGCGCAACGACGTCGCAGTCGGCCGCGCCCGACAGCGTCCGCGCCACCCCTTCGCGAAAGAGCGGGTGGTCGTCCGCGATAACCACCCTAATGCGCCTGTTTATTGTCGTTCCTCTTGTTTCCCGCATGGCACCGCATAACCAGTCGCGTGCCGTCGCCCGGCGCCGTCTCGATCGACAGCGAACCGCCCAGGCTCTCGATACGCTCGCGAAGCCCGATCAGCCCAAGCCCACCATCCGTACTGCTCGCCTTCGCCGTGGCGAAGCCGGGACCGCCATCGGAAACCTCCAGTTCGAGGTCGTGCCCGTCAAACCGGCAGGCGACCTTCTGATCGACTCCCCCGGCGTGGCGATAGGCATTGTTCAATGCCTCCTGAACGAACCGGAAAACCGCGATCTTGAGCGGCATTTCCAGAGATTTCGGCGTCGATTCCACGGTCAGCGTAACCGTCGTCCCGGTTCGGTTCTCGTGTGCGCCGACGATTTGCTTCAGAATCGTCAGGGGCGACATCTCGTCGAGCTTGGCCAGGGTCAGGCCGGCGCAGATATCGCGGATTTCGCGGATCGCCTCGCGCAATGCATCGTGGATGATGTCGATATCGCTCGGCTCGGCGCCATCGGACGAATTTGCCGGGAAGTAGGGCCGCAGCGCGTCGAGGCGCAACAGGGCAAGGGCGAGGGACTGCGCCGGGCCGTCGTGCAGATCCGCCCCCAGGCGCCGGAGATACCGCTCGTTGATCTCGGCGGCGCGGAAGGATGCGGCCTGCAGCCTGGATCGCAACTCCTCGTTCTGGGCGAGCAGCGTCGACAGCTCCTCCACGCGTCCCTGCAGCATCGCCCGCTGGCGTTCGATGGTGCGGCTGCCACGCAGTACGATACCCCAGAGGGCCGTGACCATCGTCAGGGTCACGCCGGCGACCACCAGCCAGCTTCGCAGATTCGCACGGAAGAGATTTTCCTTGAGTGCCGACGCGATTTCATAGAACTCCGCCACCGCAATGATGCGTCCGGTATTCCGTTCGCGGATCGGGCTGTACATTTCCAGGAGGGGCTGGCCTCCCCCGCGCTCCAGCATGTCCTCCTCGTCGATCAACGAGTCGAACTCGGCCGTGACCTCGCCGCGCCAGGCGCCGCGAAGGCTGGGCGTGACCGGAAAGGTTTTTCCGATCATCGACGGGCGCGAGCTGTAGGCGATCAGTCCGCCCTCCTTCCAGATCTTGAAGGAAACGATCCGGCGTCCGAGCTCGGTCTCGCGCAGGATGTTGTCGAGCTTCCGCCGGGTTGCCGGCGAGATTCTGTCGGTGTGCGCCAGTTCCTGTACCTGGGGCGCGACGATGCTCTCCATGTAAAGCGCCGTCGAGCCCGCGGTATTGCGGGTTACCCCTTCCTCGATTTCGGACGTTACCCAGAATCCGATAATGATCATGCCGGCGACAAGCACGACCGATGCCGCCACGAGGAACTGTGCGGCCAGAGTCAGCCGGCCGGATGCGGATGCGGTGACAGGGTCAGCGCGCTCCAGCGATGTCGCCGATTTTCCGATGATCTGCATATTCCAGAAAATTATAGATCAAATTGCGATCGGCCGCCTCAGACCAAAGTCTGAAAAACAGTCGGACCTATGCATCTGCCGGATATTTCCGAACCGCGCTAATCATAGCGCCGCCGATCGCTCGATCGGCCTTCGATCAACCCGCCACGCTGTGGCGCCGATTTGCGGATTGCTCCGGTTTCAGGCGCTCGCGGCGCGATACCGGCACGGGGGAAAGGGAAAAAGATGACGGTCTCGGTAGGAGAGCTTTCGGTAGCGGTCCTGGGCAGCGAACGGGCCGCGAAGGCCAAACGTGCTTTTACGACGCGCCGCGTGCCGGTCGATGACATGCGTACGCTGCTTTCCGGCAACCTTAAGCCGTTTCCCGGCGACCTCGTGCTCGCAAGGGTGGAGATGGTTGGCAACCATACGCGGATCGAAGCGCCCGATGGCCGCCGCGTCCTTCTGTTTCCCGGCGACGAGATTATCGTGTGCTTTGGCAACCGCTATGCGCCGGATCAGTTCGAAGCCATCGTCGGTAACGACCTCGGCGGCTGCGATCTGGTCGCGGCGGGCGGTATCGCCTCGCGCGAACTGGGGCGCCACGCCCGCATGGCCGCGCCGACGCGTATCCTGCCCATCGGCCTGGTGGGCGACGCGAACGGTAACCGTCTGAACCTGCGCGATTATGCGATCCGGTCCGACATGGTTGCCGGGCGCATCACCACCGTTCTCGTCGCGGGAACGGCCATGAATTCCGGCAAGACCCTGACATCCGCGTCGCTGGTGCGCAGCCTCAAGTTGGCCGGCCATCGCGTGGCAGCCCTCAAGGCTACCGGCACCGGCGCCGGCGGCGACCTCTGGATCATGCGGGACGTCGGCGCCGATGTGGTGGCGGACTTTACCGATGCCGGTTTTGCCACCACGTACAAGGTGTCCGCGAACGAAATCGAGGACGCGACCCTGCGGCTGATCGGCCATGCGGCCGCTGCGGGCTGCGAATTTGCCGTCATCGAGGTCGCTGACGGGTTGCAGCAGGAAGAAACGTCGGCGCTGATGCGGTCAAAGCCGCTGCGCCTCGCCAGTCTGGGCGTGGTGTTCGCCGCATACGACTCCATGGGCGCCATTGCCGGTGCCGGCATTCTCGGGGATATCGGCCATCGCGTGATCGCGGTCAGCGGCAAGCTGACCCAGTCGCCGCTGGCCATGCGGGAAGCCGAGCGGGCGACGGGCCTCCCGGTCTTTACGCCGCAGGCGCTGCAGAACGGCGCGCTCGTGCAGACGATCGTCGGGCAGATCGGGCGTCAGGCTGGTATGGTCGACGCGGTCGCCGGCGCGCCGATGTCGTGGGTGGCCGAAGCCTCGGCCGTCTAGCACGTCGCCCACGCCCGCGCATACGGCGGGCGTCCCGGCGCGGTGGGCCGCTTCGGGACATGCCGGTGCGGCGCTGCGCCGCCAGATGACGGAGACCATGCGCGAGCAGATGGACAGGAGCATCGCATCGGGACGGGAGCCCATACGCCGTGCGTGGCGGGCATCCCTTGGCGGCATAACCGCGGTGGTAATGTTCGGCGCGTTCATCAACGTGCTGAAGTTCGCCATGCCGCTCTACACCCTTCAGATTCTCGACCGGATCCCGGCGAGCCGAAGCGTGGAAACCCTTGTCATGCTCACCCTGATTGCCCTGCTTGCGATCACGGCGGGTATTGCCCTCGAGGCGGTTCGTCGGCGCATGCTGGCGCAGTGGGGAGCGTGGATCGAACGGGAATTCGGCCCACGGCTGTTCCTCGCCGGGATTTCCGGGCGGGATAATCGCCGCCCGGTATCGGCGAGCGACGCACTGGGCGATCTGTCGACCCTGCGGTCGTTCGTCGCCAGGTCGGCGGCGGCCTGGCTCGATGTCGTGTGGGCTCCGGTCTTCGTCATCGCCGTCTGCCTGGTGCATCCCGTTCTCGGACTGATACTGGTTGCGGCGCTCGCCCTGCTGCTGGTCCTGGCAATTGCTCAGGAACGGATGACACGGAAGCCGCGGCGCGCGTCGGGCAATGCGTCGAGCGACGCGAAGGGCATCGTGGCGACGGCGGAGCGCAACAGCGAAACGGTCGGCGCGCTCAGCATGGCGCCCAACCTGACAGAACTGTGGCGGCGCAGCATCGAGACCAGACTCGACGAAAGCGACCGGTCGGAGGCGCGTATCGTCGTTTTCGCGACCCTCGTGCAGGGTCTGTACCGTTGCCTCTACATCGGCGGGCTCGGCGCCGGCATCTGGCTGGTGATCGAGGATACGCTTACCCTGGGGGGCGTCATTGCCGCCAACATTATCATGCGTTTCGGGTTCCGGCTGGTGGCTCGGGCCGCGCGGAAATGGCGGGCGCTCATGAACGCGCGTCGCGCCTATCGGCGCCTTGCGGCGCAACTTTCGGTCACCGCCGCCGCCGATTCCTCTGTGGCCGAATCGGAACTGAACGCCCCGCTCGTTCTTGAGAACGTCGCCTTCCGGTATCCAGGACAGTCGGAGCCTGTGTTTCGCCGTATCGACGTGTCCGCCGCGGCGGGGGAGGTGCTGTGTATCATCGGACCCTCGGCCAGCGGAAAATCGACGTTTTCGCGGCTTCTTACCGGCATTCTTTCTCCGCGGACGGGGCAGGTACGGCTTGGGGATATCGAGATCGGCCGCCTGCCGCCGGCAATGCAGGCGCGGGTGGTGGGCTATCTGCCGCAGGAGATTCGCCTGTTCAGGGGCAGCGTGCGCGCCAATATCGCGCGCATGGGCGACGGCGAATTCGAGGATGCGGTCGCCGCGGCGCGGCTTGCCCATATTCACGATACGATCGTGCGATTGCCCCAGGGCTACGATACCGAGATCGACGACGAGACGCCGTGCCTGTCCGGCGGCGAGCGCAAGCGCATAGCGCTGGCCCGCGCGTATTACGGCCGGCCGCGGCTCATTGTTCTCGATGAGCCCGAGGCCAACCTGGACCGTCGGTCCCGCAAGGCGCTGATCAAGGCGATACAGACGCTGAAGGCGCACGGCTCCACCATCGTCGTGACGACCCAGGCCACCCGGCTCGGCAAGGTGGCGGATACGGTGCTGATCCTGGGCGAGGGCCGTGCAGCGATCCGCAGCGGCGACGACGGCCGGCTGCAGGATGAGGGCGGGCCGGAAGACGATGCGTCCAACCGACAGGTCAACCGAATGATACCGGAGTGAGGACGGTCATGGAACGCTCCGAGGTAGCTGCCGCGCACGCGAACGTCCGGACCCGTCAACCGGCCATGCCGCCCGACGGTGCGGGGCGCCCGTTCGGCCGCGGTCTGATGATCGGCGGCGTCGCGGTCGTCATCGGTTTTCTCGGCGGCTTCGCAAGCTGGTCATTTCTCGCTCCCATCGAGAGCGCGATCGTTGCCCCCGGCATTGTCAGCGTCGATTCCAGCCGCAAGACCATCCAGCACCTGGAAGGCGGCATCGTCGATGAGGTTCTCGTGCGAGAGGGCGATCGGGTGAAGGCCGGAGCGGTGCTGATCCGGCTCCAGGACACCCTGCGGTCTTCCATCCGCAACCAGTTACGGTCCCAGTATTTCGAGGCACGGGCGACCGAAGCGAGGCTCGTTGCCGAGCGCGATGGCAAGCCGATGGTCGAATTTCCGGCGGGCCTCGTGGCGAAGGCAACCGATCCGTCGGCGCGGGACGCGATGGCCGGCCAGGGCAGTATCTTCGACAGCCGGCGCAAGCTGCTCTCCGAGCGGCTGGCGGTGCTCAACCAGCGGATTGCCGGGTTCAATGACGAGATCGTCGGGCTGAAGGGGCAGATCAGGGCGGCCAGCAAGCAGATGGCCCTGATCGAGGAAGAACTGGTCGGCGTTTCCCATCTGTACGCCAAGAAGCTGATCGACAAGCCGCGCCTGCTTGCGTTGCAGCGGCGCAAGGCGGAGATCGAGGGCACGATCAGCGAACTCCAGGCGTCGATCGCGCGCGCCGGGCAGGGGATCCTGGAATCGCGCATGCGCATGGCCGAATTGCAGGCTTCTGGCGTAACAGAGGTGGTGGACCAGTTGCGCACGGTCGGTGCACGCGTCTATGAGTTGGGCGAGCAGCTTGCCGCGGCGGAGGACGTGCTGAAGCGCACCGAGATCCGGTCGCCCATCGACGGCACAGTCGTGGGACTTAAGGTCCATACGGTTGGCGGGGTCGTTGCCGCCGGTCAGCCGCTTCTCGATATCGTTCCCAGCAACGACGCTCTTGTGGTCGAGGCCTCCATTGACCCGAGCGACATCGATCAGGTGCGGGCAGGGCTGTCGGCGCAGGTGCAGTTCACGGCCTTCAACCGCCGCACCCGGACGCCGATCGACGGCGAGGTCAGGATGGTTTCGGCGGACCGGCTGACCAATCCGCAGAGCGGGCTACCGTATTATCTGGCGCGCATCCGTCTCCGCGCCGACTCGCCCGGGTTCAGGCGGGTGACGCTGCAGCCCGGCATGAGCGCCGACGTCATGATCCGGACAGGGGCGCGCACACCGGTGGAATATCTCCTGGCCCCGATTACCCGCAGTCTCGACCGGGCGCTGCGGGAAAACTGAAGGCGGCGCGATGGCTCCTAGCGGGTCGTAGCGCCGCCGCCGGGCGCCAGCGCCTGCATTGCCTGCGACGGGGCCAGCATGCGGCGCGACGAATGGCCCACGCCCGGCGCGGTCACCAGTCTCCAGTTGAACGGCCATCCCTTGCGCTTCGCCAGCGCCAGGGCAGCGCGATAGACGTGCTGTCCGCGCTCGAAGCGGTTGGCTCCCTGGCGCCGCGCGGCGGGGTGGTTGCCGAGCAGCCTGTGCCCGATGTCGTTTTCCCCGAGATAGACGGTGACGGGCAGGGACAGATATTGCCTGAGCCCGGCCTCGGCCGTTTTTTCGTCTTCGGACAGGCCGCCCATTCCGTAGGGCGCAGCCTCCTCGATCGAGGGCGCCACATGGCTCGAGGGATTTGCGATCACGATACGGGCGGCGTCGGGCCGCGTATAGGCGGCGACGCGCGACAGAAACTGTCCCCCGGCGGAATGCCCGAACAGGTAATAGGGAAGGTCGTGCCGGTCTTCGCGCCGCCGTGCCCAGTCCACCAGCCCCGCGACCAGGGTGACGGCCCATTGGGCACGCGGCAACACACGGTCCTTGTGGACGATGCCGCCCCGGTGATAGCGCCAGTTGGGGAACCGGTCTCGGTCGAACAACGGCGCCAGGACCACCAGGCATGCGCGGCTGGCCAGCGGTCGCGCCCGATCGCGATATCCGGCGGCGTTGCGGTCTGCCCCGTGAAAGACGAACAGCAGCGCGGCGGGGGCACAGCCGGCCGGGCGGTAGGTGAAGACCGCGATGGACATATCCCCGATCACGGCGGTCTCGCGGCCGGTTCCGGTTTCGCGGGCGGACGCTCCCGTCGCGAGAACCAGGATCAGCAGGATCATGGACAGGACGGGACGCCTTCCGCCATGCCCCGGGGCCCGGCGCATCAGTCGTAAAACAACAGCGTGCGTATCTCGATGCTCTCCCTGGGCGCGGCGCCGGGCGGGCTGTCGGGATCGTCGAACGCGCCGTGGGCGGTCCACCGAGCCGTGCCGTCGGCGAGCGAATCGAAGCATTTGAGCAGCACGACCTCGTCGCGCTCCATCCCCGGAAAATAGGTCCAGCGCTGGTTCGGGTTGTAGGCGAGGTGGTAGACGCCGCCGATGCGGTCCTGATAGCGCCGTTCCGCCGCGATCAGGTCTTCGTCGGCGATGCTGCCATAGTCGCAGATGGCGAGCGGCGCCGTTTCCACCGGTCCGCGGATCGGCCGCCAGACATTGATCGACCCCCAGCGCCTTTTCAGCCGCCGCTCCGCTTCGTCGGCCGGCAGGAGGTCGCGCACGCGCTGTGGCGCCGAGCGCACGGTGAAGTCGTTGTGCACGTTACGCACCGGCGCGCGCACCTTGCGCTCGTTCTGCATACCGCCATCGTCCACCCGGATGGTGTGATCGAACACCACCACCGTGGTCGCGCCGGTGGCCTGTTTGATCAGCGCCTCCATCTCGGGGTAGTAGACCCGGCGGACCTCGTCTTCGTCGTAGAAATCCTTCACCGCCGTCGGGTAGCGCATGAACGCGAACCCGTCGCGGTCGAGATCGAGCCGGTCGGCGCCGGGCCGGCCGTTGCGGATGATCACGTTACGGGTCTCGAAGCGGCCGGAGCGCTGGTCCGGTCCGGCGCCGGGCTGCGACACCACGGCGACCGGGGTCGCGCCGGTGTTTACCGAGAACTGAACCGCGGCGACCACCGAATCCCGGCCGAGCACCCTTGCCATGGCGCACCTTTCCTGATCTGCGCGCCGGCGGCATTGCCGGCGAACGAGAAGATAATATCGACGCGCGCGCGGCCCTACGCAACTTCCGGTGATCGCCCCGGGAATTTAACCCCGGATCGTCCGGTTTCGCAGTGGGATCTCCCGGCTTGCAATTCGCCGTCGATCGGGTAAAGCTCGTGACCGCATGATGGCCGAAGGAACCGTCTCATACCGGGCGCTGGCGCTCGTGCTTTTCGCGGTCGCCGCCGCCGCGCCGGCCGGCGCGCAGACCTCGCGCTATTCCGGCGGGTGGGGCGCGCCCGATGCCGCGCCGGCCGGGTCGGGTGTTCAGGACGAAGCGGCGCAACGGCTGGTGGACGAGCTGAACAAGCTGGTCGACGAAGCCCAGCGCGGCCGCGCCGCCGATCCCCGGTTTCTGTCCGATCTGCGTGACCTGGCCCGGCGTTACGCCTGGCCGTGGCGCCGTCGCATCGTTTCCGACGAATTCCGCGACGGCGACATTACCCGCGATCCCGAGTGGGCCATCGAGGCCGGCGCCTTCTCGGTCGGCAATGAGGGGCTGATCAGCCGTCAGGCGGCGGCCGCAGCGCCCGCATCCCCCGCGCCGGCCGAGCCTTCCCGCCGGGAGGAGCGGCAGGATGTCGGGCGCGCACTGCTTGGCACGCTGCTGGAAGGACTTGCCCGTGATCGCCAGGGCAACGGCCAGACGGCACAGCCGCCGGCCCGGCCTGCGCCGGCGGCATCGGAATCGCGGATCCGGCTTTCGGCGGCCATCCCCAACGCCTTCGCACTCCGGCTTTCCCTGCGTTCGCAGGCGACGGCCGGCGGCCGGCTGGAGATCGGCGTCGGGCAGGGGGAGCGGGCCATGGGCTACCGTCTGGCCTACAGCCCCGGCGCCACCCCGTCGCTTTCCCTCGTGCGCGTCGGTGCGTATGGCACCGCTGTCGTCGAAGGTGTGAGCGAGCCGGTAAGCCTCGAGGACGGCGCGCAGCACACCCTGCAGCTGACGCGCGACAGCCAGGGCGAGATGGTGATTTCCGTTGACGGCAAGGAACGGCTGCGCATCCGCGAGCGCACCTTCCGCGGCGCCTTCGACCGGCTGGTGCTGGTCAACCGCGGCGGCGACTATGCGGTGCGCCAGATGGCGGTTTACGGCACGCCGTAAAGGACGACCGGGCCATCCGAATCATTCTCTTAAACAAAGACAAGCCCGTTGCCAGCTACCAACTGTAAAATTTTCCGACACTTGCCGCGTCCGCCGGCCCCAATGCGGCCGTAAAGGAAGCCCCCCCGACGCCGCGTGACGGGCCGGGAGGGGCATTCAGACCGAACGGAATTCAGACCGAACGGAAATGTCTCTCAGGCCGGGACCGGACGCGGCGACGGGCGCGGGCGCAGCGGCATGTAGACGCCGGCCTTGATGGTGGAGAACTTGACGAAGAAGTCGCCGATCACCGAGGCGATGCCGACCGCCGCCAGGATCCCGCCGGACATGGCTCCGCCATAGCCCATGAGCAGCAGCGCCGGTGCGATCAGGCCTACGGCCAGCGTGCCGCCGTAGAACCAGCGCGCCACCCGGCCCGCGATCAGGTCGTGCAGCGAGCGCCGCGCCGCCTCGTTGGCGCCGATATTGACGTGATGCATGTCGAACAGCCACAGGGCCACCACCGCGCCCGTGATCCCGAGCCAGAGCCGCGCCAGCCCGTCGGCGGCGGCCGCGTCGATGCCGCGCACGGCCGCGATCAGCAGCAGCACAGCGACGCCGCCGCGCAGCGCGTAGCCCACGTAAAGCACCGGGTGCAGGGCCGAATTCCAGAACGGCACGCCCTTGGACGCGGTATAGACGAAGCCCATGTAGACCATCATGACCAGCGCACCCGCCAGGGCCAGCGCGAAACCGATCTGGCTCGGCAGCGAACCGGCCGGCCAGACCAGCGCCGGAACCACCAGTGGCGGCAGGTAGAGCACGCCGCCAATCAGGAACAGGCTGAGTCCGATGAAGCCGCGCGAGATCCACGATGTACGCGCGTGCAGCACCATCTTCCACGCCCGCTCGGGCCGGCCGAGGAATCCCAGATGCGACAGCGCGCCCATCCCGCCGATCGCAAAGGCGGCGATCAGGGCCACGGTGTCGGCATAGAGCAGGCCGAACGCCCATGCACCGGCGGCGACGCCATTGAGAAAATGGCCGGTCACCAGGAACAGCCCGCGTCCCTCCGACCATTCGCGCTGCGGGCGGTATTCGCTGCGCAGGTCCTGAATATGCTGCGCGTAACGCGTCAGGTTGCTTGCCATCGCCATGCTCCTTCGCCGCTCATGGCGGCAGGTAATAGACCGACGGGCGGGTGCCGGCTTCCGGATTGAGCGGATAGCCGCCGCGATCCTTGATCAGGTGCGATACCTCGCTGGTCGGATCGTCGAGATCGCCAAAATAGCGCGCCACCGTCGGGCAGTTGGCGACGCAGGCCGGCTTCTTGCCCGCGCGGACCCGGTCGCGGCAGAAGTTGCACTTCATCACCACGTTTGGCTCGTGCCGCTCGGTGCGCATTTTCTCGTACGGTGTCGGGCCCGCATCGCCGAAATAGTTCTGCGGCCCGGCGTTGAAGTAACGGTTGGTGTACGGGCACCCCATCATGCAGGCGCGGCAACCGACGCACTTGTCCGGATCGATGTCGACGATGCCGTCTTCCCACTGGAAACTGGCGCCGGTCGGACAGACGTCGACGCAGGGCGGATCGTCGCAATGGTTGCACAGCACCGGCAGGAATACCTGGCGGGTGTTGGGATACTGTCCCTCCTCCTGCTTGAGCACGCGGGCGAACAGGACGCCGGGCGGCGTACCGTTCTCCGCCTTGCAGGAAAGCTGGCAGCCGTAGCAGCCGATGCACCGTTTGAGGTCGATGACCATGCCCCATCTCATGGTGTGGCCTCCGCAAGCGTGACCCGCACCTTGGCGCACAGGTCGAGGTTGAGATTGACCGGGCTGGAATGCTCCCAGTCCAGTTCAAGCAGGTCGTTGTAAAAGGCGCCCTTGCCCTTGGCGACGGGCATGCCGTTGCCCCAGTGGCCGAGGCATGCGGCCACGCCGAGCCCTTCGGGATGGACCCCCTGGGTGACGCGGATCCTGCCCTTTATGCGCCGTCCGTGATCGTTCTCGATCCATACGTCGGCGCCGTCCGGGATGCCCTTCCGCCGCGCGGTGTCGGCGTTGATGGCCACGGCATAGGAGAACGGATCGAGCTGCGCCGCCTCGTCAAGCCACGGGTTCTCCATGGTGAAGCTGTTGGTGTGGATGATGTCGCGATAGTAGAAGGCGTAGAAATCGAACCCGTTGCGATCGCATTCGTGCGACGGGCACGGGAGCCAGTTGGGAAGCGGCTCGTAATGCTCGGCGGGGATGGGCAGTCCGCGCGGCTCGGCGATGGCGGCGATCTTTTCGCGCAGCGCCGGCATCCACTCCCAGTAGATGGGGACGCGTACGTCCACGAAGTGCCGCCAGTAGACCTCGTTCGGCTTCTTCGGCCATTTCATCACGCCGTGCGCCTTGAACCACTCGAGTCCGTGCTCGGCGCCGAACTTGTCCCTGAGATCGGCGTCGCAGACCTCGTCGTAACTGTAGCGCTTGTCGGGCGACAGGCGGAACGGCGGGCGCAGGTCCATCGCCGCGTTGAACCCGGCGTTGAAGTCGGCGAGGAAGCCGGCCCGGTCGGCCAGCTCGATCAGTACGTCGACGAAGCCGCGCTGCTGGCCATCGGGCTCCACCACCGGCTGGCGGATGGGCCAGCACCAGTCGCCCATCCCGCCCGGCAGGCTGAAGATGAACGGGAAGTTCGAGCGCGAATCCACCGATTCCAGATAGTCGCAGTCCGGCAGCACGATGTCGGCGAATGTGGTGGTTTCCGTTTCCACCAGGTCGAACGAGACGATGAACTTGTAGTCCTTCAGCGACTCCGCGACCGTGTCCTTGTTGCCGATGCTCATCAGCAGGTTTGCGCCGAAGTTGATCAGCATCTCGGGCCGGTAGGGAACCTCGAACCGGTCCCACATTTCATGCTGGTCGGTCGACGAGATGAAGGGCGAGGTCATCCCCATCGTAAACAGGTCCTGCAGGCCGAGATTCTGCGGCAGGCGGGGTTCCGCGGGCGGGTAAGGATCGTGGTAGGCCATCCAGGAGCCCACCACCATCAACCCGTCGCGATCGGGGTAGGGAGCGTAGCGCAGTCGTCCGGTACCCGGATAGCCGTCGCAGGCAGGATTGAACCCGAGGCAGCCGCCGGCCATGTCCGACGAGCCGACCAGCTCGTTGAGCAGGTCGATGGCGAGGAAATTGTAGACCGAGTTCACGTGTCCCTGCGAACCGCGGAAGGCAATCGCCGCCGCCGGGCGGAACGGGACGGCGACGCCGTCGATGACGATGGTGCTGCCGATACGGGCCTCGGTCGCGAACTCCGTGGCGATGCGGCGGATATCGGTCGCAGGGACGGTGGTGAGCTTTTCCGCCCACTCGGGGGTGAAGCTCTTCAGGTGCTCGCGCAGCACGGCGTAGGCGGTCCGGCACGTCACGCCGTCCACCTCGAACGTGCCTTCGAGCGCCATATTTTCGGACGCGACGTCGCAATAGGGACGGGCGGCCTTCGCCTGCGTGTCCCACACCAGAGGCTTGTCGGTTGCCTTGTCGCGGACATAGGCCTTGTCGGGGCCGATCAGGTACGGGCCGTTGGTCTTTGCCTTCAGGTACGGCGCGTCGATCGTGTTGAGCTCGTTGGCGATCACGTTGCACATGGCCAGCGCCATGGGCCCGTCGGTACCGACGCGGATCGGCACCCATTCGGTCGACTTGGCGGAGGCGAAGTTGCACATGGGGTCGACCACGACCATCTTCATGCCGCGGGCCCGCGCATCCGCCGCCTTGCCCATGTTGGAGCACGAGGCGTGTCCCGCCGAATGGCCCTTGGAAGCGCCGAAGAAGATGGCGTAATTGCAGCGCTCGAAGTCCGGCACCACGGACCACGAAGCGTGCATGACGCCGCTGATCAGATGCGCGCCGTTGCCGCAATGCAGCCCGCCGCCGGAGGTGGAAACGTTGGGCGTGCCGAAGCCGCCCGAGAACGCCTGCACCGGCACGCGGCTGGCGGTCAGGGTGGTGGTGCGCTGCAGCATCAGCTTGCGCGGATCCTCGGCGCGGATCTTTTTCAGCCACCCGGCGACCTCGTCCAGCGCCTCTTCCCAGGAAATCTCCTTCCACTTCGGATCGACGCCGATACCCTTTTGGGGATTGGTGCGCCGCAGCGGCACCTTCACGCGATGCGGGTCGTAATGGGTCATCAGACCGCTGACGCCCTTTCCGCACAGCCGTCCCTTGCCGACGACGCTTTCGGGATTGCCTTCGATCTTGGTGATCACGCCGTCGACGCGGTGGGCGAGGATCGAGCAGGTGCCGTAGCACAGCGCGCAGGCAGAGGGGATCCAGGCGTCGTCGTGCGCGTTGGTCTGCTTCGCAAGGATATCGGTCTGGATAAGGTTCATGGCGGTGTCTCCTTGTCGTTATCCGCCCTCGTATCCCATGATGAGGATGATCTCGACGTCGACCGCGCCCCCCCCGGCCGACAGCGTCACCGACAGATCCTCTACCGGTTCGCCGTTGACGAAAAGGCGGCAGCAGCGGGCAAGTTCTCCCCGCTCCGGCGTAAGCTGCCGGACGAAGGCGCGGCCATAGCGGTCGCTCATGGCGGCGATCGCGTCGCCGGTGCTGGCATCGGCGGGCAGATGCAGCACCAGGGGCCGCTCCGTCACCTGGGTAGCGAGCAGGCCGAACGGCCAAATGCGCACCGTGATGTTCCGTTTCTTGCGCGGTTCCGGCGCAACGGTCGCCCGTGTCCGCCGCGCGGATCTGCGCGGTTGTGGTGCGGGCATCAGCTCAATGCCTGTGGCCGTCATCTTCGCGGCCTCCCTCCCCGGGAGATGCTCGCCGGAGTTGCCGGCGAGCATGGTTCTGGGCGCTTGTTTGAAACAACTCTAAGGAGGCGCGGGCACCCCCGCCACGTGGCGGATCGTCGCATTTTCTGCAATCGTTTGTTGCAATGCGAATTGCCGGAGAGCCGACTTGTCCGGCGGGTTGGCAATGTGTCGCGGTACGATGACCCGGTCCGCGTTCGCGGCCGCGATCGACTGTCGTGCGGCGTCAGGATGGATCGAGGACTTCGCGCAGCCGCTGTATCAGAGCAGAGTAATGGTAGGGCTTCCGGATCAGCTCGAACGTCGGCTCGTCCGGTTCTCTCCGCGCAAGGGCATCGTCGGCGTAGCCCGAGGTGAGCAGAATTTTTATCGCCGCCCGCCGTTTCCGGGCAGCGTCGGCAACGGCCAGTCCGTTCATGCCACCCGCCATGATCACGTCGGTGAACAGAAGGTCGATGGGCTCGTCGCTGTCGAGAATGACGAGCGCCGCCGGGCCGTCCTGTGCCTCGATCACGCGATAGCCGCACTCCTTGAGCATGGCCGACGTCGTTGCCCGTACGTCGTCGTCGTCTTCCACATAAAGGATGGTCTCTGCGACGCGACGGGCGTGGCGCGTGCCGCGTATCGGGGCGCTCGTCTCCTCGGCGGCGGATTCCGCCTCCGGTAACACGATGCGGAATCGGGTTCCCGCGCCAGGCGCGCTGCTTGCATCGATATGGCCGCCGGATTGACGCACGAAGCCATGGACCATGCTGAGCCCAAGTCCGGTTCCCTTGCCGTTTTCCTTGGTGGTGAAGAAGGGTTCGAAAATGCGTTCCAGAAGGTCCTGGGGGATGCCGGACCCTGTATCGCTGACCGTCAGCACGACGTAGCGACCCGGGAGCAAACCGGAACAACCTCTGGCGGTGACCTCGTCGAGATCGGTGTTGCGGGTTTCAATGGCCAGTTCGCCGCCGTGGTGCATGGCGTCGCGTGCATTGATAACGAGATTGAGAAGGGCCGATTGAAGCAGGCCCGGATCCAGCCGGACGGCCCGCAGGTCGGGGCTGAAATCGGTGCGGATATTGATGGATGAACCGATGGTCCTTTGCATGAAGTCTATCATGTCCCCGAGCGTGCGGTTCAGGTCGACGATCTGCGGCGTAAGAACCTGCTTGCGGGAAAACGACAGAAGCTGGTTCGTGAGTTGGGCGCCACGCAGCGTCGCCGCGATTGCCCGCTTTGCCCACTCCTCGGCTTCCGGGCGGTCGGCGACCTCCATCTTCAGAAACTGAAGGCTGCCGAGGATGGCGGTGAGGAGATTGTTGAAGTCATGGGCGATGCCGCCGGCAAGCTGGCCGATCGACTCCATCTTTTGCGCCTGGTGAAATTGCGCTTCCAAGTCACGCCGTTCCGATTCGGCACGCGCGCGCTCGCGCCGTACCTCCGCCTCCCGCAACTCGCGGGCGATGGCAGCCGGCAGGCGCCGGAGGTTGCCTTTCACCACATAGTCGTGCGCACCGGCCTTCATGGCGGCGACCGCCTTGTCCTCGCCGATGGTGCCGGAGACGAAGATGAAGGGGATATCGAACCCGTAGTCGCGCACGATGGAGAGCGCCTGCTCGCCGGTAAATCCGGGCATGGTGTAGTCGCCCAGAATGACATCCCAGCGATCCGAGCCCAGAGCCTCGTGCAGCATTGTGGCCGAGTAGACGCGGCGGTGCTGTGGCTGGTAGCCGCTTTCCCGCAGGGCCCGCAGCACGAGGTCGGCATCATCCTCGCTGTCTTCGATCAGCAGAATTCTGAGCGGCTGTTCCATGGCATGTTCCCTGTCCGTGTCGCGCCGCTGCATTACGGCGGCACTATCTCATTACGAAGGCGCTTCGTTCAGAAGGAGCCAGTACAGGCCAAGCTGGCGGGCGGCTTCGAGGAACTCGTCAAAATTGACGGGCTTGCGCACATAGCTGTTGCAGCCGAGCTGATAGCTGGCGACGAGGTCCTGCTGTTCCTTCGACGAGGTCAGCACAACGACAGGAAGCGTGCGGGTGCGCTCGTCATTGCGAATTCGACGCAGCACCTCTAGCCCGTCAACCCTAGGCAACTTGAGGTCGAGCAGGGCCACCTGGGGCAGCTCCGCCACGTCGCGTCCGGCATGGGTGCCGGTGCCGAACAGATAATCCAGCGCCTCCACCCCGTCGCGAGCGACGACGACCTTGTTACGGATATTGTTCTTGGCGAATGCGCGCAGAGTCAGGGCCTCGTCATCCGCGTTGTCCTCGACCAGCAGAATCGTTCTTTGGTTCATGCGGTGCTTCTCCTTTCGTGCGGGCATCGAAGCGTGAAGTAGAACGTTGCGCCCTTTTCCGGTTCCGCCTCCGCCCACACCTCGCCGCCGTGCTTGTGGATCACCCGTTGCACGGTTGCCAGCCCGATCCCGGTACCCGGAAATCGCCGGTCGTCGTGCAGTCTCTGGAAGGCACCGAACAGCTTGCCGGCATAGGTCATGTCGAATCCCGCTCCGTTGTCGCTGACGAAATAGGTTGCGCTGCCGTTTTGGCTCGTTCGCCCGATGCCGATCCGCCCCGGCGAGCGCTCGGAGGTAAACTTCCAGGCGTTGTCCATGAGATTTTCCAGCGCGACGCGCAGGAGCCGTGGATCGCCGTAGGTCGCCAGGTCCCGGTCGATGGCGAACTCGATCAGGCGGTCGGGGCTGCGCCGTTTCAGGATCTCGGCAAAATCGCCGGCCATGGCGCTCAGATCGACGGTGGTGGGGCTGATTTCCGTGCGCGTCACGCGGGACAGCTTGAGCAGGTCGTCGATCAGGTCGCCCATCCTTTGCGTTGCCCGTCTTACCCGGGCAAGGTGGTCGCGGCCGATCTCGTCCAGTCTGTCGCGGCAGTCTTCCTGCAGCGCCTGACTGAAACCATCGATCGCCCGTAATGGCGCGCGCAGGTCGTGCGAGACGGAATAGCTGAA
>Ga0326597_10005202_pt1 | contig 18103 bp, 16 predicted proteins | sample RVTome_12_FD_203789 | JGI IMG/M metagenome (GOLD analysis project Ga0326597, IMG submission 203789) | Soil microbial communities from uranium-contaminated site in the Upper Colorado River Basin, Wyoming, United States - RVT100D185 | ecosystem: Environmental > Terrestrial > Soil > Contaminated >... | reverse complement strand
CAACGAGCCTTATCTTCGCTCAAGTTATGACAATAAAGCAGCCTGACTCGCTCTCTGCTCCCCTTTCCGAAGTGGTACGTGAAAAGACTCCGCTTTAATTTCCCAACGAAGAGCGACGGCCTAAAAGGTCAAAAAGGTCTGCCTGACCCTCCATCAAGTCAGCTACCGGCCCAAATCTCCCCCAGTCCTGAAAAGACCCCCACCCCGTTAAAGAACTTAAAGTTAATTGGGCGTCGTTCGGGGGCTTCGTTGCGACGGTTGCGGCTCCTGAAATTATTGCCCAATAACGCACGACTCATGCCTGGTGCGGACCAGGGTCCGACACCGCATGAAAAGAAAACAGGGGCGCGTAACTAAAGATCACCGCCTGTGCGAGAAGAGAAAAGCGGGAAAGAAGAAAATTCCTTTTCACGGGAACGTCTGTGCCTACTTGACCTGCCTGCTATTGGGTGACCCCTTATGATACACAACGCGGTCGTATCGGCGGGGTCAGCCGGCGGCTTGTAATTCGCGTGCGTGGGGAATGTCGTGGGTGTGAAGCGAGCGCACTTGGGAACGTTCCAGCGTCAGCAGGGCGACGGTGTGGCCATCGTAGCCCACAAACTCCACCTCGAAGGCTTCCCCGTTGCCATGCACCAGCACAGATGTACCCACATCGCCGCGCACCAGCCCATGTTCAGGCTGGTCGCACGTCAAAGCCACGGGGTCCAGTTCATTGATTGTGTTCATAATTTCGGCAACGGATGTGCGGTCACAAAGCGCGGCGCATCACTACTCGGATAAATATACCATGCGGTGCGAACGTTCAAGCTTGTCCTGTCGGCCACGGTGAAACCAAAACGCAGAAAAAACGACGCCTTGCTTCCGCCTGCGGGATGCGCCGGGTTGAGCAAATAATGCGTCACCTTCCGCTCCGGCACAGTGGCTAGATGGGCGTTGGGCAATTTCATGTCGCCGACTCCTTCACGATTTTATCGATCCGTTCCATGACGTGACCGTCGCAGTCGATATATCCGTTGCCCATGATTCACCCTTTCAATGGATTCTGGATACGCCTGATGAATAGTGAATGTCGCAGCGTCTTGTCAACAACCGCAGCTACTACGGTAACTCGGCCAGTAGCCGGTTGGACGAACGACACTTCGAGGTGGTTCTCCACCTGCACGGCGCCGACGACGCGCCAGGCGCCGGATCCGAGCAGGTAAATCCCCTGGGCCGCAGGTGGTGCCGAAAGTATTCTGAGACAAGAAAATTTGCCGGGGGCAGGAGATGAACACCTTAAAGGGATTGCTCCCAAGCTTCGAACCTGATTAGGGCTGAGCCACAATGTCAAAAGTAAAGACTTGACCCCGGCGACGCCAGACCCCGGCGACGCCAGTTCCGATGTTCTATTACCCGGATTTGGCAGCTGCGATTCGCTACTCGGCTGAAAGCTCGCGGACAACGCACGGCGCTTTCGAATGGAATTTGTCTATCTCAAGTGCCCACGTCTTCGTCTTCGTCTTCCACCTCCGGCTCCGTGCCGACTGCGGCAACTGGCCACAGGACAGCAAGAGCCTCGACCTCCGGAAAGCGAAAAGGCAGACCCAACTCCGACGACTTGTTGCGCGCCAGAGTCATGCCGCGAGCAAGCGCCTGCTCTACTCGCGCGAGGTCTGAGGGCGGAACGGAATCGTTCGCGCGGAAGCCCCGCCCTCCGACGAGCCCGTTCAGTTTTTCGAGCAGTTCCCAATCCTTGAGAACGGTGTCGGCCCCTAGCCCGCCATCGTCGATCTCGACCGCGAGAGTCACCGACCGAACCGTGCGCTGCTCTCCCGTCACCCTGTCCCGGATTCGGAATACGAGAAGCGGTCGGTTCAGGGTTTCCACGGGCAGCGTTGCAACCGTCGCGCTTATCTCTCGGGCCTGTCGCATGGCCTGCCCCATCAACTTGTGACCTACTCCGAGAACCCGCCGAGCTGCGTCCCGGCCACCAATTTCACGCTTAAAGACCATTCTTTCGTACGCGGGAAAGATCCCCGGCTCAATCTGCCACACCTTCGGTGTCCGGAACGCGAGGCCGTCGCCTTTTTCCTCCGCCCGTCGACGATTCAGTTTCAGCATCGACAGGAAGAACGGGCGCAACGCAGGAAGATCAGTCTTGGGAAGCTGGTCGGATACTTGTTGGAAGTCGAATCGTGCGCAGTTGCCGACCAAGTCCTGTACCGTCTTGATTACGTCGCGGTTGCCGAATTGAGCGGTGCGATGATCGAACCACTGGGCCAAGGACTCTCGCGGCACTTGCCGAGCCTCGACGAACAATTCGCGCCACAAGCTTGGAGAGGTCATGCCCAGAACCAGCTGAAGTAGGTCTTCCGGTTCGTCCATCGCGTGCCCGAGTGCGAGCATAATCTGGTTCATCTTCTCTTGGAGGATCTCCCAGATTCGTCCCTCGACCGTCTCCGGATTTCGAAGAACCACGACCTCGACCTGCTTCTTCTGGCCGTAACGATTCAGCCGTCCCACCCGCTGATGCAACCGCATGGGGTTCCATGGGAGATCGACGTGAACGAGACTGTGACAGCTTTCCTGAAGGTCAATCCCCTCGCCACCTGCCTCGGTCGAGACAAGAAACCGCACACGGCCCTCGTTGAACTGATCGGTTGCGTCGCTACGCTGCGAGACAATGCTCTTGGTTTCGCCAGAGGGGACCACCACCTCATCGGCGCGGTCGTCACCGTTGATGAAGGTGACGGACGTCTCTCCGAATTCGTTCAGCAACGCCGACATGAGGAGCGACTGAGTCGCCTTGTATTCCGTAAAGAACAATACCTGGCGGCCGGCGTACTCGTTGTGAAGGATCGAGATGATCCTGTCGATCTTGGTTTCCCGGCGAACCCTGTCGGCGGCAGCGAGCAGTTCGCGGAGACGCGGCTCCTCGTTCTCCATCAGTCTCAGCTCGCCGGAGAGTTCTGCGATCTCCTCTTCCAGCCGGCTAAGAGCATCCAGATCGCCTTGCCTCTCGCACTCGTCTCGCTCCTCGAGTCGCCTGAGTCGCGCTTCCCGTCTCACCTGCAGCTCGTCCAGCTGCCCGCGTCCCTCCGCGATCCGTGCCAGCCTTCCCCGGAGCGCACGGCGAATGGCCGCCACCGAACTCGAAGCCAGCTTTTGCATGGCGACGAGAACCAGTTGCACGGCTTTACCGGTGGTCGCGTCAAGCGAGGAGGCATAGGCCTGCCCGGACTGAATGAAGTCCGTTAGCATCTCGTAGAACTCGCGTTCCTCGGACGAGAACTGGAATTCTAGGTTTTTGACGACGGGCGGCTGGAATAGCAGGTTCCCTTTAAGGTCGGTGACGTTCTGCTTGTTGTTTCGGATCATCACCTCGCGCAGGTGGGGTAATTGCCGGTCCAGTGGCTTCTTTGGGTCGAAGAGATCTGGTCGTAGTAGCTTCAGCAGCGACACGAAACCGAAGTTCTTTCCCCGGTGGGGCGTACCCGTAAAGAAGAGCATCGATTTCACGCGATTGTTCTCGACAAGCTTCTCCAGAAGCTGATACCCCAACGTGGGGCCGCCTTTTTCATCCGCGTTTAGATGATGTGCTTCGTCAACAACAACCAGGTCCCAAGGGTCGCTTTCGAGTAGACGCCGGTGACGTCCCTTCTTCTCGATTCGCAGTTTCTGCAGCGACGCGGCCACTTTGTCGTGCGTTCCCCAGAAGTCTGTTCGTTCGGTATCCGCATCACCGGCATAAAGCGCAACGCGAATGTCGAACATCGCACGCAGCCGCTGGTTCCACTGTTCGACGAGCGACGCCGGGCAGATAATGAGCAGTCGCCGCACGGTTCCCTTTGCAATCAGCGGCCAAAACACGAGCCCCGCCTCGATGGTCTTCCCCAAGCCAACGTCGTCCGCGATCAGCCAGCGTGTCGGCCACGCCTCCAACACCCGCCGGCACACCCACAATTGGTGCGGCAGCAACGCAATGCGTGAAGTCGAGAGAACGCCCCACATGTCATTCACCGATTCGATGGCTGCGGCTTGCACGCGCGTGATCACTTCGAGCGGGGAATGCCACTTGGTGGCGAAGATTTCCTGAAGAGGAGCGGCGACTGCCTCTAGTTCGCCCTTGTCACACTCTTGTAATCCGTCATCGAAGCGAACGACCGCGGTCTCTCCTTCATCGACCCGAATCTTGCCGGTCCCGAAACGGACGTGCCGAACGAGGTCACCGACGTTAAGTGTCTTCCCTGCAAGGCTCATATGCCCTCCTCATTGTCCGGCGGCAGCGTACAGTCCAGGAAACGCGTCTGCAAATCGGGGTCGGCGGCGATTGCCAGGAACGGTAGATCAAAGCAGCGGTCGAAATGAGCTTTGTCCGGTCCAAGATGATCGAGCAGGAAACGGTGGATCTGGGGAGACTGCCGATAGCTGGCGGCTTCGCCGTGCAAGTCGGTCATCCCCAACCTGGCCAGCACGGATCGTACCCGACCAATCGCGACGAATGCGTGGTCGTTTGCGAGATCCTTCTTCAGGACTCCAGTCCGCACCAATTCGCGCACCACGAAGCACGCACCTATGCCCAGCGCACGTGTCAAAGGCGGAGCGCTCGGTCCCCCGCCGGCGAATTCCGGATTCATTGCAGGCCGAGTCACCTGATCTAGATCGAACCGTTTCTTGAACTTATCGATGGCTAGAAAGCTCAAGACGTACTCGGGAAGCCAGCGCGCAATCTGGTAGGTGCTCACGAACTGGCGAATCCAATGATAGAAGCGGATGTCGTAGGTTGGCGTGCCGAGATAGTCATCGAGCACGCCGATCCATCCGTCGGAAGGAAGGCGAGGGACCGGTGTCAGGCTTCATTTTATTGATTTTATTGTGATCAGGGTTCAGACGTTTACGTCGTGACTTTCTTCGGCCCTTTTCCGGTCAGGCAAATTGCGAGATCTACGCGCGATCGGGTTTCCGCTCGGAAAACCGGCGGGGTCAAAGTCGCCACATCCTGGATCGGCGCTCTATTCAATACTGACGCGCGTTCCAAACGTTCCAGCCCTTCGATACGGCCCCTTGGCCTACTCAGGACCGGCGGAATTTTCCAGCTCCGTTCAAGTCGTTCAATGCCTTACGGGGGTTCAAGGTTCAAGGTTCAACGGTCTAAAGGCTGAGGTCCGTTCCAAACGCTCCAATCGTTCAAAACGTTCAAGTCGTTGCAGACCGGACGCTTTAAGAGTTCAAAGCATGCCCTGAGCTTGGCGAATGGGTCCAAGGTTCAACGGTTCGACGACAACCACCGACCGCTAGTTTATTCTCTGACGGCGTTGGCAGCTAGATTATAAAACTCTGGGTCTTTATTTAACTTCGAGAGCGTTTCCACGGCGGACAAAAAAGCCTCCACTGCCCGCTTGTCTTCCCCTTTGATGCTGGCAACCTCATCCATAATTGTCGGCATATCCAGAGCGGTTTTTTTCGCCAGTTCGCTTAGGGACGCCTTTCCTTCCAGGTATTCTTTGGCGGCGTAATTGAGAAGCTCTCGCTTGGCCTGGTCTTTAGCGAGGCGAGCAAGGTATCCCGTCTTGCTGGTCTTCTTAAGCGTACAGAGACGGCTCAAGACCTGATCTTCTTCGTCCGTCAATCTTACGGTAACAGTCGTTTTCTCGTGTTTTTCCTTTTTCATCGATTTTCTCCCTTTCTTCGAATCTCTGCTACGACCCTCACCGCAGACTGGATCCATTCGGGTCTCAGAGTTCCGCGGCGCGTTGCCCTGGCCAAGGCATGCAACACGCGCTCTAGCGTAATCCGTCTCTGTTCATAAATCCCGATCAAGTAGGCTAGACAGTTGACGACCTCTACTCCGGCTGCCTGTGCCGCCTCATAAGGTCTCCAGTCATCAATGAGCAATAGGAACTTTCGCTCCAAAGCGAGATTAATAGCGGCTCTCTCCCCATCTCCATACAATTTTATCTTCTCCGATGTTGGTTCAGCTCGTTTGATGCTCTTGTCTGTTAGTAATAGCTTGAGTCGGCGGCTCGTTGGATTATCGCGCCCTAACTCGTTTTCCACCGCCTTGGTGCAGATCAACTCAAAATCCGAAAGCAGGAAATCGACAAGATCCAGATAAACTGCATGGACCCAAAAGGAGCTGTCAAAAGTAGCCGCTCGCACCCATCCAGCCTAAGTTGCTTTCAAAGTGAAAGCAACAGATGTTTTTTCTCGGCGTCGGCCCTTTGAACTTATGTTTTCTCTCGCGCCCCAAAAAGCAAAAAGTGGAGTCAGGTATAGCATTGTAGCATCTCGACGCGGGGCATACAGAAACGTGATCACGAGCGGATCCTCGCCCTCGACCTTGAAAGAGTCGGCGGTGAAAGATTGCAACACCCGGTTCGTCACGACCTGCTTGAGCTGTTCTCGGGCTACCGGCTCGAAGCGGCTCAGAAGCTCGGGGCTCATGGAACGGGTCGCCGAGAGATATCCCTCCGGTCTTCCCCGTCTGGTGCCCCGGAGAAAGGCGAGGCCAGCGTTCTTTCCGCCAATCCACCCAACAAAGCATCCGCGACTAACGCCGCCGCCACGCCATCCAGGCTGGGAAGTCTGATTCATCGCGTAACATTCCAGCTGCGCAAGTTGACAATTTAGCACTTGGAACAATATAAAAGCGCATGGTTTCTCGCTACGGATCAACCACCTTTGGTTTTGCCACCTATGCGAAGCAAGGGAACTAACCGCGTAGCTCTTGCCGCTGCGTTTCTCGCCCTTGGAATTTTTACCTGGGTCTGGTGGAAAACGAATCTATGGTATCGGCAAGAGCTTTTCACTGGACAACGTGCCCGTATAGCCGCTGAATTGGCTCCCTACGGAAACGGCCTCTCAGCAGCCATCAACGCAAGGCTCGGCATCCTTAATGGCCTGAAGGCATTTGTTGAGCCCCATCTATCTGAACCCTCTTTCGCCGCAGAGTTTGAGAGGTTCGCTGCCGGCCTTTACGCGGCGACCACAGGTCTGCGAGTGATAACGGTAGCACCGAAAGCAATCCCTCGTTATGTCTATCCCCTTTCCGGCAACGAGAGCATCATTGGCCATGACCCAATGCGTGATCCTCGCCCTGACGTGCGCGCCGACGTGGAGCGTGCCGTTCAGTCGCGCGAAATCACCCTGAGCGGGCCCAATGAGTTACGCCCAGGCGGTTTGGGTCTCGTCGCACGACTCGCGGTTCAAAAGGGAAAAGCCTTTTGGGGCGTTGTGACGATAGCGCTCGATTTGGAAAATCTTTTGCGAGACTCCGGTTTGAGCCCAGGCCCGGCCGACTTAAAGCTAGCGTTACGGGGTCGCGCTGGCCGCGTCTTTTTCGGCGAACGCGCCGTTTTTGACGGTGAACCCATCGTTTACCGGGTGGAGCTGCCAGAGGGCTTCTGGGAGCTGGCGGCCATTCCGCGCAGCGGGTGGCACGCCTCCATCCAGGAGCCGCTCGCGGTTTTTAATGGGGCAGCGGTGATCATTATCGCGTCGCTGACCCTGCTCGTGTACCTCGGCGTCAATCGCGAAGCGCGGCTACTGGCGGAGGTTAGGAACCGCACAGCGGAAATTAACCAGGCCAAGGAAGAACTGGAAAAGGACATTGCCGAGCGGAGGCGGATTGAGGAGGAACTGAACAAAGCGCACAACGAATTGGAACAACGCGTTCGGCAGCGGACCACCGACCTGGGTAAAGCCAACGAAGCCTTGGCAGCCGAAATCGAAGAGCGGAAGAGAACAGAACAGGAAAGAAATCTCCTCTTAGCGATAACGCAGGCGGTAAGCGAAGCGGACGACTTTCATTCGGCTCTTGGAGTTGCGCTGCGAAAAATATGCGAAGCCACACGCTGGGCTATTGGCGAGGCGTGGGTCCCAAGTCCTGACGGCACTGCTCTGGAGCTGAGCCCGGCGTGGTACGGGATTGGCGAAGCTATCGAGCGTTTTCGAAAAATGACGACGGCAAGCAGACCTAAATCTGGGGCCGGGTTGATCGTACGAGTGTGGCATTCGAAGCAACCCGAATGGATTCCGGATGTGAGCGTAACTCCCCTCTTCAATCGCGCCGAGGCTGCACGGCAGGCCGGTCTTAAGGCTGGCTTGGCGGTCCCCACTATTGCCGACGAGCAAGTCCAGGCCGTTCTGGTATTTTTTATGTATGTATCGCGGGAGGAGGATAGAAGACTGATTGAGATCGTTTCGGCAGTGGCAGACCAACTCGGTTCCTTGATCCAGCGCAAGCGCGCAGAACAGGCGCTACGGGAAAGCGAGCGGCGGTTCCAGGCTATTTTTCATCAGACTTATCAATTTGGCGGCCTGTTAAGCCCCGATGGCACTCTTCTCGAAGCCAACCAAACAGCGCTGGAGTTCATTGGTTATAATTTGGCAGATGTGGTGGGCCGACCGTTCTGGGAGACACCGTGGTGGGATGTTTCTCCCGATGTCCGCAACCGAGTGAAAGACGCCATCGCCGAAGCCGCCAAGGGAAACTTCGTCCGTTACGAGACGGAGCATCGGCGCGGCGACGGATCCATCGCAACGTTTGACTTCTCCCTAAAACCAGTTTTCGACGAAGACGGCGTGGTCGTACTGATTATTCCTGAAGGCCGCGACATCACCAATCGCAAACACGCCGAAGAGGAGCTAAGAAAAGCGCGTGATGAGCTGGAGATAAGGGTTCAGGAGCGGACACAGGAGCTGGCGAGAACCAACGAAGAACTGCGGACCGAAATCGCCGAGCGGCAGAGACTCCAGGAACAACTGATTGAAAACAGCCGGCTGGCGGCGATCGGAACCACCGCGGCAAAGATCGCCCATGAGATCGCCAATCCGCTCAACGGCATGTCTTTGACCGTGCAACGCCTGGAGCGGCAACTGGCGGGTTTAGACGAGCCGATTCAAACCACTTTGCGCCGCCTCAGAGACGAGATCAGACGCCTTACCGGCCTGCTCGATGATTTCCGCTCTCTTTCCCGCCGCGAACAGTATAATTTTCAACCCACGGCCCTCGCAGTCATTGCCGCAGAGATTCTCGCCATGGAGGTAGAAAACTGCGTTGCCAAAGGCGTGCGTGTGGAGCAATTTTTCCCTCCCGATCTCCCCTTGGTGCAAGCTGACGGGAACAAGCTAAAGCAGGCTCTCTGGAATCTGTGCAAAAACGCTGTCGAAGCCATACCCCAAGGCGGCACGCTCACACTCCGCGCCCGCAGCTCCGGGGCCGATGTCATATTGGAGATTGCGGACACCGGAGCCGGCGTCCCGCCTGGCGTCGACATCTTTGAGCCTTTTACCACCACCAAACATTCTGGAAGCGGCCTCGGCCTGGTGGTCGTCAGACAAGTCGTTGCGGCCCATGGGGGTACTATCACTTATTCGAGCGAACCCGGTAAGGGAACCAAATTCCGTTTAGCGCTGCCTCAAGCCGCTCGACAACGTGAACAGGCCGCCCCTGAGCGCCGCTAACCTGGTTCGATAGCCCGGGCCACGATGGCTCGACAAGTTTTACTGGGCTTCCTCCTGCCCCACGAACTCACGCAGCAAATCGGTGTACGTGATCATGCCTACAAGCTTCTCCTGGTCGTCGACTACCGGCAGCCCCCCTACATGCCATCGCAGCATCAGCTCGGCCGCCTCCTTGAGCGTCGTCTCCTGCTTGATGGAGACCGGATCGAAGACCGCGGCCTGCTGCACGGAAAGCGACCAGAGCTGAACCATCGCATCTTCTTTGTTGGTAAAGGCGAGCGAAGGCTGGATCAAGCGGATGTCGCGGTCGGAGAGCATGCCGATTAATTTTCCCTGCTCATCGACGACGGGAAGATGGCGAAAGTGGCCATGCTCCATTTTCCAAATCGCGTCCTTGAGTCCGTCCTCGGGCCTTACCGTCGCTGGGTTTCGGGTCATGCGCTCTTTCACTTTGGCCGCCTTTTTGTCTTTGCGCGACGGAGTTCTCGAAGCGCCCGGGAACGGGATATGTTTCATGTATTCCGTTTCGAGATTTTCGTATTCCACCAGATGAACTCTTCCGTTGACCAAAACCTCCTCGACTTCTCTGGATGCCGCGGCGTTCTGTTCGATCCAAAAGGTGGCGGCGCCTTTTTCGACGGCCTCTCTTGCCAACTCGACGAGATCGAGTTTTTCCCTCGGATATACTTGAACAATGTCGATCCGTCCGCGCACGTCGCGGAGTTTCGAGTAGCAACGAAGGCCCAGCAAGCTCTCCCGATCAGGCACAACCGGTATGACTTCAAGGCCCAACCCCAAAAGCTTTTCCATGCTGATGAAGCCGGGGCTATCGGGGTCGCTGCTGACGCCGGCCACCGCTATGCGACGGCAGTTTTCCAGGATCGCCTTGCGCTGGCGTCGGAGTAGATAAACCTTGCGAGCGATATCTCCTTCCCAATACCTATGGATTTGCTCAGCCCTTCGTTGGCTCGGTGTGCCTCCTATGTCGACTCTCACGTTGGACATGAATCGCTCCTTTCCCCGCAATTAGTTTGCTTGCAATTCCCCGGATTCCAGCCGGTCGGATGAGCCTAGAGCGTAAAAAAAACCCTACTCTTAGCCGCAGCAAGACGCATACCAGATTGCGGCGCTGAAGTTTCAATGACAAAGGCAACGGCCTTGGCGGTATTGCGAAGAAGTCACCGGCAAGTTTGCAGTGTTGCGAAGTGCTTAATCCGGGTCGTGAAAAAATCCTTAGTCCTAAGCGATCCTACACATGCCCCCTGTCGTCGGCCAGCTTGCGAAACCAATCCGGCGAGGTGAAATCGTCCGCACGATAGTTTGGCCGGTAACCTTTGATGTCAAGAATCGGTGTGCGGTCAAAGAAATCCAAGCCCTGCACCATCAGCCGATTCCCTTCCCGCCGCAGCAAGCGCACCAGCGTGAGACCGATGGGATTGGGCCGCGTCGGCGAATCCAGTGCGAATACCCCGAGCAGCGGCAACTCTTCGAGCTTGAAGCCGCGCCGCAGGAGGCCGCGTGGCTTCACCTTGAGGGGGCCCATCTGTTCGGGCCGCAGGCGGTCGAAGAAAACAATCACGAACAGATGCGAATAGTCGTCGATCCCCTCCAGCCCGTCGGCGAATTCCGGATATATCTCCAACTCGCCTTCTCTGCCGCCCTTTTCTTTGACATCGGCATCGGTGCTGGTCGTGTGGATAATGCCGATGGGCGTAAATTGAATCTTCATAGCTTCCTTCGATCTTCTATCCGCCTTGCAGGACTCGCGCTGTCTCGCTCGCAATAATGTTTTCTTCGTCCGTGTGGATAACCCACGCGCCGAGGCTCGAATCAATGGATGAGATCCGGCCATCAGCCCCGATAATTTTTGCATTGGCCGATTCATCCAGCTTCAGCCCGTACCATTCCATCCCGGTGCAAATTTTCTCGCGTACCAACGGCGAGTTTTCCCCGATGCCGCCGCTGAAGATGACGGCCTCGGCGCCGCCGAGCACCGCCAGATAAGCGCCTAAATATTTGCGCGCCCGGTAACAAAAAACATCGACGGCGAGTCGCGCCCGCGGATTCTTGTCATAGGCCGCAGTCAGCTCGCGCATGTCGTTCGACAATCCGGACAGGCCGAGCAATCCCGACCGTTTGTTCAACCACTCTTCGACTTCCTCGGCAGTGACGCCTTCCTTGTGCGCGAGATAACTCACCAGAGCGGGATCGAGATCGCCGGAACGAGTGCCCATGACCAAACCCTCGAGCGGCGTAAAGCCCATCGAGGTATCGACCGAGATCCCGCCGCGGACGGCGCAGGCCGAACAGCCGTTGCCGAGATGAAGCGTGATGACGTTGATCTCTCGGTTCGGTGTGCCCGTGATCTCGCCGTAACGCATGACATCATATTGGTGCGCCAGGCCATGAAAGCCATAGCGGCGGATCTTATGCTTCTGTGAAAGCTCATACGGGATCGCGTAGGTGGAGGCCCGCTCCGGGATGGTGTGGTGAAACGAAGTATCGAACACCGCCACCATCGGAACCACCGCGCCAAGAATCTTCTGCGCCGCGCGAATCCCGCTGACGGCGGGCGGATTATGTAGCGGCGCGATCTCGCAGAGCGCTTCGAAACTCGCCACGACATCTTCATCGATGCGGGCCGCCGCGGCAAATCGGTCGCCGCCGTGAACCACACGGTGGCCGACGGCGTCGACTTCAATCGACTCCGAAATCGACTTCAACCATCGCACGGCCAGCATAACCGCTTCCTCGTGATCGCGCACTGGCGCTGATTTCTCGTCGACTTCGCCGCTGGCCGCTTCGAACCGATGGGCGGAATTGCCGCCGATGCGGTCGACGATACCGCCGGCGAGTCTGCGTTCTTGTTTCCGTGAATCACGTTCTCCCCCGGTCTCGATGACCTGGAACTTGAGTGTCGAACTGCCACAGTTGAGAACTAGTATCTTCATCGGGCAACATCTTTGTTTTTGTCATCGATCTTGCGTCGAGACCCGACGTCACACGAAGCCGACATTCAGGTAGGAACCCCGAACCGCGGCAACACCCAACGCATCAGCACGACGTACGCGCCTAACGCGGTAATGAACCATAATCCGTCAGACATCGGTTTTTTCCTCCAATCAGTGGTTGGTAATCCGGCCGTCGATCATGTGATAGACCCGGTCGAAGCCCTCAATCATGCGGTCATCATGGGTGACCACGATGACGGCGGCCTTGTGCACTCTTCCCAGCTGCCGCAATAGATGCATCACCGCCTTGCCCCGTTCAGTGTCGAGCGCGGCGGTGGGTTCGTCCGCCAGTATCACCGCAGGATCGTTGATCACCGCCCGAGCGACGGCGACCCGTTGCTGCTCGCCCCCGGATAACGTAGCCGGATAGATGCTCGCGCGGTGGCCGAGATCGAGTTGGCCCAGCAGGTCTTTGGCTCGCTTCAACGCTTCCCTTGGCTGGACGCCATTGAGGGTCAGCACCAGGGCGACGTTCTCCACCGTGGTCAGAAATGGAATCAAGTTGTACGCCTGGAAAATGATCCCCATACGCTCGCGTCTTAGCTGGCGGTCGTCGATCAACACGCGCTCGCCATCGAACACCACATCGTTGCCAATCGCGATATGTCCAGTGGTCGGCGGGTCGATCAGCGACAGCGCACGAAGGAGCGTCGTCTTGCCTGACCCGCTCGGCCCCATCAGCGCGACGATCTCTCCCCGGTCGACCGAAACCTGAGCGTCCTTGAGCGCGATCACTTGGCTGTCGCCTTGACCGAAAATCTTGGTGATTCTTTCTCCAACCACGGCCGGCATCAGGCGCCTCCCCCCATCGCCGTTGTCGGATCGATCGCCAGCGCCCGCCGGATGCCGACGATACTCGCCAGCACGCAGATGACCGTGACGATTGCGAAGAGTAGGGATTGGTCGAACGCCAGGATCGCCACCCGGCGGGGAAAACTTTCATAGGTCAAATTGATCAGCAGCGCGCCAAAACCGTAGCCAAGCAGCCCCAACGCCAACGACTCCTGCAAGATCAAGCCGCCGATCTTGAGATTGGGCGCGCCGATTATTTTAAGAGTCGCGATGTCGCGGGTTTTTTCCATAGTCATTGTGTAAATGATCAACGCGATGATCACTGTCGAGACCGCCAGCAAAATGATTCTGAACAGCAAAATTTGCTGTCGTGCCCGTTCGATCACGTTCTTCGCCAGCACATCTTCTTGTTCCGCCGTGGTCATCGCCCTGTAGTGATTCCACCGCTCAATCCGCTGGGCCACTTCATTCGGCTCGGCCCACGGCTCAAGCCGCACCAGGATCGCATTGGCTAGATTGGTGTTCTGGAGTATGGAAGAGAGCGCCGAGACGGGAATACCCGCGAGCGCCGGATTGACTTTCAAATCGGCTTCAAGCCGCGCGCGCTCGTTGCGCACCGCCTCATTGCCTTTGAGAAACTGCAGCTCCTGCGCGTCTTGAAGGGAAACATATGCGGTCGAATCGCCGGAGCTTGAAACAATGCCTTCGGTCAAGCCGACCACGACGAATGTCATGCGGCCCATTGGCAGCCGGGCACCGATGGGAATGCCGGCCTTGAGGTCAAGTACCATTTCATAGCGGCTCGCCGCCAGCGGTCGGCCCGCGACAACCGCCTGCGGCCCGCCGACATTGCCGGGGCGGTAGCCGATGATTTGCGCGCGAATCGAAGCGGATTGATATTCAAGCTGAACGGACTGAAAAGCAATCGGACTGGCTTCGCGCACACCCGGCACAGCGCGTACAACGCGATAAAGATCGTCCGGGATGCGTGAGGTCTCGGCGAACGGGCCGTTGGTGTCTTTCTGCACCACCCAGAGATCGGCGCCGGGCGCGCGCACGATGCTGAGAGCGTCCTCCACCATGCCGCGGTAAATCCCCCCCATGGCCATGACCGTCGCAAGCAACAACCCGACGCCGATCCCGGTCAAGACAAACCTGCCGAAGTGATATTTTACATCGCGAATAGCGAGATTCATGGCTTCAACTTATCCGACCCGATCGCGTCCGACGTCTGCGCCGCGGCGGTCACCCGGCGCCCCTCGTTCTTCAGATCAGCCAGTTTCCCCGGAGCGATGACCACTTGCTCGCCGCCGGTGAGTCCTTCCACGACTTCAATCCATCCGGCGGGATCGACCACACCCAGACGCAGGCGCCTGAAGCGCAGGCGGCCATCCACCACTATCCACGCTCCCGCTCCTTTTGGCGACTGCACGAGTGCGGCCAGTGGCAAGGCAATCGCGCTCTTTGCTGTGGGACGGATAGTCGCTTCAGCCTGTTCGCCGAGAGTAAGACGTTCAGGTGGTTGATCGAAGCCGACGTCCACGGTGAGCTGCTCCGTGACGCGATCGCTTTCGCGGCGAATTCTGACAACCTTGCCGCGGAAAACCCGCCCCGGCTTCGAGCGCAACGCAACCTCAGCAACAGCGCCAACCGTGATCGGCCCTGCCTCACGTTCATCGACAAACACCGTGACCCAGATGGTGCGCGGATCAGCGAGTTTAAGAATTGGCGTGCCGGGATTGACCGCCGCTCCGGTTTCGAGTTCCCGGCTCACCACGTAGCCCGTGATCGGGCTGGTGATAACGCTGTCCGCTTTCTTGGCCTCGACAGCGGCCAGCGCCGCCTGCGCCGCTGCGATATCCCGTCGCGCGACTTGGACGGAGACCTCCTGTACCGCGGCCTCTTTGGCGGCAGCTTCACGCAACGCTTCGGCGCTCTGCAAGTCAGCGTCGGCGGACTGCGCGGCATTGATGCGCTCGTCGAGATCCATCTGTGCGACCAGGTTGGTGGCCGACAGCTTGCGCCAGCGTTCGGCGTTGGCACGAGTGACGGACTGATTTGATCGCGCCTTCGCGATCGCCGCGTCAGTCGCCGCTAATCCAGCTTGTGCCCGCAGCAGCACCGCCTGCTGCGCGGCCACCGCGAGCTTGGCGCGATCCAGATTTGCCGCGGCGCGCTCGACTTCGGCGCTGATTTCGGAATTCTCTAGTTGCACCAGCACCTCGCCCATCCGCACCTCGTCACCCTGATCGACGCTCATGCTGACGATCCGCCCCGTGATCTTAGCCGCCAGCTGAAGCACCACCTTGGCTTCCACCGTGCCGACACCCTGAATCGCGGCACGGATCTCGCGCACGGCAACTTCAGCCGTCGCTACCTGCGCCGGGCGGAGCAAAAACCACAAGGCGCCGCCCAATAGCCCCAGAGCCCCGACGATCAGCATGGTTCTATTGAGATTCACCTTCAGTCGAGCTCGCATCCTGTTTATTTCCAAACTACAAATTCATCCGCCCCGTTTATGGGTTGCCGCTCCCGTTGGTCAAGCCTACACACGCGCCAACCGCGCATTAATTTACAAATACGCCTTCAATACATACTGTAGCAGCATGCGATGGGTATTGAAAAACGAGCGGTGACCAGACCGATTTTCATAGAGAAATAAGCGATGGTTCGGTGACTCATACAAATTCAGCAGTCATCGGCACAGAGTAAATCAACCGACAGCGATGCCGCTGGGCCCAAAACCCTCAAACGCACTTGTTGTGCCAGCGTGTAATCGTTTTTAGATCACGGATTTTCTTGCGCTAGTGACAAATCGGCTGCCGATCGTTCGCAGGGTTGGGAAGCGAAGATCTCGGCGAATAGCAGATACGCGAAAAACTGCTCACTCGCCGGGAAATTGCCGTCCGCACTGGCGAGCCGCACCGGGGGCACATATCTTGCTCAATTGAGCAGATGGGCGATAAAACCTCGGCGAAAGGAAATCTAGCTATCGTGGGAGGCCGAGATCAACAAAACACAGGGAATCTAAACCGCGAGCGCGTTCTCATCATCGGCGCGGCGGGACGAGACTTCCATACTTTCAACGTCTGCTTTCGCGACGATCCGGCCTACCAGGTGATCGCGTTTACGGCCGCGCAAATTCCGGGCATCGAAAACCGCCGCTACCCGCCGTCGCTAAGCGGCCCGCGCTATCCCGACGGCATTCCTATCTACCCGGAAGAAAACCTTGAAGAGCTGGTACGCGACCATAAAATTACCCAGGCGATCTTCGCCTATAGCGATGTCTCACACCTCACCCTCATGCACCTCGCCTCCCGCGTGCTCGCCGGCGGCGCCGACTTTCGCCTGATCGGGCCGGAGCGGAGCTTTCTCGCTTCATCGCGGCCGGTGATTTCCGTGTGCGCCGTGCGCACGGGGTGCGGCAAGGATTCCGTGGTGCGGCGGATCGCGGCAATTCTGATCGCGTGCGGGTTGCGCCCGGTCGTGGTGCGTCATCCGATGCCCTACGGCGATCTCGAGCGGCAAGCAGTGCAACGCTTCGCATCGGTGCAAGACTGCGACCGGCAAGAATGCACCATCGAAGAGCGCGAGGAGTATGAGCAGCATATCAACGAGGGTGTCGTCGTTTACGCTGGCGTCGATTACGGGCGTCTCCTCACCGAGGCCGAAAAGGAATCGGACGTTATCCTTTGGGACGGCGGCAACAACGACTGGCCCTTCTTCAAGTCCGACCTGGAAGTGGTACTGCTCGACCCGCACCGCGCGGGCCATGAATTGCTCTACCACCCTGGCGAGACCAATTTCCGTCGCGCCCAGGTGTTGATTGTTAATAAATTGGACTCGGCACCGGTGGCTGGCGTGCACCAAGTCATGGCCAACATCGCCGCGGTCAACCCAAATGCCACGGTCATCCAGGCGCGTTCGAATATAACGGTGGACAAGCCCGATCTCATACGCGGCAAACGAGTTCTGGTGATCGAAGACGGCCCGACGCTCACGCACGGAGAGATGGGCTATGGTTCGGGATCGATTGCGGCGCAAAAGCATGGCGCCGCCGAGATCGTCGATCCGCGACCCGGCGCAAGAGGCAGCTTGGCCGAGACCTTCAAACATTTCCCTTGGGTCGGCAAAGCGCTGCCGGCGATGGGATATTCCCCCGCCCAACTCGAAGACCTGGCAGCGACCATCAACGCGACGCCCTGCGATAGTATCGTCGTGGCAACTCCGGTAGACTTGGCTCGTCTCATTCCTTTTACTAAACCTTATTGCCGCGTCCGTTACGATCTGGAGGAAATCAGCCGCCCCTACCTCGCCGACTGCATCGCAACTTTTGTGCAGGCTCAGGCGCATCGGCTGCCACGTTAAAGCATGAACCGCATCCTAGAAAGATCCGCTGGAACAGAACCCACTCTGGGGCTTTCAAGCGCCGAGGTCGAAGCGCGATTGCGCGAAGACGGTTACAACGAGCTGTATGCATCGACCCACCGCCGCACCATCGATATCGCCCTGGGCATCGTGCGCGAGCCGATGTTCCTCTTGCTGATCATCGCCGCCGTCATTTACTTGATCCTCGGCGACGTTCGCGAAGCATTGGTCTTAGCCTTTTGGATCATCGTTATCATGGGCATCACCATCTTTCAGGAGAGAAAAACCGAACGGGCGCTCGAGGCCCTGCGCGATCTGTCGAGCCCGCGGGCGCTGGTGATCCGCGACGGCGAGCAGAAACGCATCGCCGGGCGGGAGGTCGTGCGCGACGATTGCCTCATCATCACCGAGGGCGACCGGGTCCCGGCGGACGCCGTGCTGCATTCGTGCAACGACCTGATGGTGGACGAATCGTTGCTCAGCGG